>Ga0099850_1001499_pt1 | contig 10919 bp, 11 predicted proteins | sample CB_VirMetaG_5_FD_79182 | JGI IMG/M metagenome (GOLD analysis project Ga0099850, IMG submission 79182) | Freshwater to marine saline gradient viral communities from Chesapeake Bay - CB_1508_1D Viral MetaG | ecosystem: Environmental > Aquatic > Marine > Coastal | place: USA: Chesapeake Bay...
AAGGGTCAACTTGTTTCCGTTGGGATGGACTTTGGTTTCACCAACGACCCTACGGCTATTGTCAAAGTGTTCAAGGATGGCGATGATTTGTATATCCAAGAACTACTCTACCATACCAACCTCACCAATGCCGACATCAGCGACAAACTATCCCAACTTGGCCTCACCCGCTACGATGAGATATGGGCAGATAGTGCCGAACCCAAGAGCATTGAGGAACTGCATCGGATGGGTTGGAATGTGAAGCCAACGGCCAAAGGTTCGGATTCCGTAATGGCGGGTATTGACATCTTGAAGCGTCATCGGTTGTTTGTAACCAAAGAAAGCAAGAACATCATCAAGGAGTTTCAAAACTACAAGTGGAAGGAAGATAAGAACGGCAACTTGCTGAATCAACCTATTGATGCCTTCAATCACGCCATTGATGCAACGAGATATGCTACCTTTAACCGATTGAGCCGACCCAATTACGGAAGGTATGCAATAAGGTAGAATTTAAAGGTTATTTAAGCGATGGAACTAAAAGTCATTGTACCAACTTCGCTCTCGGAAATTACGCTTGAGCAGTATCAACGCTTTGCTCGTTTGCAAGGGGACGATGAGTTCTTAACCAAGAAAGCATTGGAGATATTCTGCAATGTTCCAATGGAGCAACTGCCCAACATTCGTTTTAAGGACATTTCGGGCGTTTCTAAACACCTCAACGCAATGATGAAGGAGAAGCCTTCACTCACACCGCGTTTCGTCCTTGACGGCCAAGAATACGGATTCATCCCAAACTTGGAAGAAATCACCTACGGCGAGTTCGTAGACCTTGATTCCTATATGAGCGACATCCAAGAACTGCACAAAACAATGGCGGTGCTATATCGGCCCGTTACGCAAAAGGCAGGGAAGCGTTACAACATTGAGAAATATGAATCGGCCAACAAATACTGCGAGGAGATGAAACAAGCCCCGATGAATGTGGTAATGGGGTCAGTTCTTTTTTTTTGGACTTTAGGAAACGAATTATTGAGCAGTATACTGACCTCTTTGGAGGAGGCAATTCCGAAGACGAGTACTCCGCACAATCTCAATTCGGAAAACGATGGGGTTGGTACAATACCTTCTATTCCCTTGCTCAAGGAGATGTTAGACGATTTGATGAAGTTGGAGGGTTACCCGTTCACCAATGCCTTACCTTCCTTACCTATGAAAAACAAAAAGCCGAAACTGAAAACCGAATACTCAAAAGCAAACTGAAATGAGGCAGTTCTATAATCTTACCAAGACCATCAAGGATACGCTTGAGGCCCATAGCCAAGTCAACGCCGTAACCTTCGGTAACATCTTTGATGTGGACTTGAACAAGCAGACCATCTTCCCGCTTTCCCACATAATGGTAAACCAAGCAACCATTGAAGGGCAAACGATGACCATCAACATTTCAGTTATGTGTATGGATATTGTTGACGAAACGAAGGAGGACCCTCGCAACCAACAAGAACCCTTCTACGGAACGAGCAACGAACAAGACATTCTGAATACCCAACTTGCCGTCCTCAACTATTTGATTATGAAATTGAGTACGGGAACGCTCTACACGGACTTGTACCAACTATCGGGTACACCCACTTGCCTTCCGTTCTCCGAACGCTTTGAGAACCTATTGGCGGGTTGGACTGCAACGTTTGATGTCATTCTCCCTAATACGGAAATCTATACTTGCTGATGCCTCGCAAAGAGAACATAGAAGCAGTCCTCAATAAGTTCGGCAAATATGTCGTACAACAAGCACGTTCCAACCTTTCCAAAAAGAACAAGAATGTAACGGGCGAATTGTACAACTCTATTTCCTATGACCTTAATGTTTCCGAAACGGGTGCTTCGTTCTCTTTGGTTTTCAAGATGGCGGAATATGGGGAGTTCCAAGACAAGGGTGTCAAGGGTAAGTCCTCGTCAACCAAAGCCCCAACAAGCCCGTATCGCTTCGGTTCGGGCAAAGGAGGCAAAGGTGGCTTGAGCGAATCAATCCCCAAATGGGTAAGGGCAAGAAGATTCCAATTCCGAGATAAAAAGACGGGGCAGTTTATGAGTTACGAATCAACGGCATTCCTCATCACCCGTTCCATCTACCAAACGGGTATACCAACAACGCAGTTCTTCAGCCGTCCCTTTGGGTTGGCCTTTAAGCAACTGCCCCCCGACATCGTACAAGCATTCGCCTTAACCCAAGAAGACCTACAAGAATTTACACGAAGAAATTAAAATGGCAGCAAATCCTATCTCTTACCTACCTACGGGTTTACGCTCTGCAAGAAGCCCTATCTTTTTATCCTTTGGGATGGAAGACCCCGCAGACATTCTCACCCTAATTTCTGTTACCCTATATATCTATACGGGTAGTTCGGCTGCTACTCCAGTAACTTCAAACTACACCATCACCAAGAATGCAATCAACAACCAAGTAGTGATAGAAATTTCCGACCTTATTCGTGAGATTCTTGAGCCATCATTCTCAAAGGATAGCGTTACGACTATCTCACAATCTACATCGGGAGAGGCGGTATGGTGTAAGGTTGCCGATGTAGGTGCAACTTGGCTTGAGGGGGGAACAGTTTATGGGGCTGGTACTCTTGTGTATGCACACAACTTCTTGGTAACGGATGGCTATGATGATTACACGGAACAAGCGACAAGCAATGTAGCAACCTACGAGTATACAAGCGGCCCGTCAACGCCCGTAAGAACAAACACTTCCGTAGTGAGCCGATTGTTGGCTGATAGAACCTTCCAAGTGTATGAGAGTTTCAATCAATCCCTTCCCATCTATTACGATGACCTTGCGAATGTCGTAGGAGTAGAATATGAAATCAACGGAGTATCTTATTACTACGAAATCAAGGACTTTATCACGGGAGGATATACAAGTCTTGAATCAGTCCGTAAGATTGTATACATTCCCTTTGGAGTGCCTAATGTCACTTCTTTTGTAGGTGTTACTCCAACGGATTCCTATGTGGTTAAGATTGTAGGTGCAAACGAGTTTGAGGAGTTTGTTGAGCGTGTCGCTGCGGGTGGTGGAGTGATAGAATCAGAACTTTGCCTTGCTGATGCTATTCTCGCTCTTGGAGGCGTTATCTACGATACCTACAATGTGGACATCATCTGCGAACCCAAGTACACTCCCGTACAAGTTTCCTTCATCAACAAGGAGGGTGTGATGGACTCAATTACTTTCTTCAAGCGGAGCAATCGTAGCGGAGCATTCACAAACGAGGCGTATATGCCTCAAATCTCTCCCGACGCGGTTACGGATATTGACCTAACCAAACCACAATACAAGCAGTTCTTGGTGAACTCTACCGAGAACCTAACCTTGAACACGGGATGGGTAGAGGAAGCATACGATGAGGTGATTCGCCAGTTGCTATTGTCCGAGCGCGTGATTATCTATGACAACGGAACAAAGATTGCAGCCAACCCACAACGCGGAGGCGTAACATATCAGAAAGAAGTCAATGACAAGACCATTAACTACACCTTGTCTTTTGATATTGCCTACAACAAACTGAATAATATCCGATGAACAAAGTAGGCATCTTTATCGGCTCGGAAGAATTGGACTTGTTCAGCGATGAGCAAATTTCCATCACATTGCAGCTGCAAAACATCTCCGACATATCGGCTTTGTTTGCGGACTATACGCAGTCGTTCACCATTCCCGCTTCACCGAGAAACAATCAAATCCTACAACATTACTATCGTACTGACCTAACCGCTTCATTGGATTGGAAAGAACGGCAAGAGGGTTACATTGAAATCAACGGCATACCATTCCGTTACGGCACATTCCAACTTGAGGAGGTGCAGATGAAACAGAATGCCCCTTACTCCTATTCGCTTTCGTTCTTTGGCTCTGCGGTAAATCTCACGGACTTGTTTGGTGAGGACTACCTCTATGACCTTGACCTATCGGCTCTTGACCATACCTATGATGGGGCAACTATTGAATTGGGTCTTAATGGACAAGGGAATATGCCCCTTACATCGGGAGGTGTTTCTGGAACAAACATTATCTACCCTTGTATTACCCCCGTAAGGAATTGGGAATACGGAGTTCACGGTGCGCCAAACGATGAGAATGATATCAAATTCCATCTTGGTAGCGGACACCTTCACGGCATAAGTTACTATGAGGTTAAACCCGCAGTAGCGTGTACGCAGATTCTTGCTGCCATAGAAGCCAAGTACGGAATTACCTTTTCGGGATTCTTTGATGACAACGATGAGTTTCAAAAGCTGTATATGTGGGCGCATCGTAGGGCGGGGTGGATGTATCAGAACCAGCCCAATGCGATGAAATATCAAAAGGTCAATTTCACAGTTACTACAAGTTCTAATTTTGACCTCGCAAATGATACCTATGATGTTCCCGTTGGAGAAGGAGGCGATTGGTATTTTGAAATGCAAATTTTCACCCTATCTCAAACGGCAAACATAGCCATTTTCATCAATGGTGCATATCGGACAAGCCAAGTTATATCGGCTACGGGAACTTATTACTTTGATGACATCAAAGTTCAAGAGGGGGACAGAATAAGTTTACGAATCAAGTCAAACGACAATAGCACGGCTCTCACCTATGAGGTTGGTAATTGGTATGGAAGGTTTGATGAGGGTGGCCCAAGCCCCGTATTGAAATTCCAATCTCGCTCCCCAAGCGCAACCATAGCCGTAGAGGTGCGGGTGAGTGAATTGATGCCCGAACAAAAGATTGCGGAGTTCCTTATTGGACTCATCAAGATGCACAACCTTGTGTTTGTACCCGTAAGCAATACGGAGTTTTCGGTGTATCAACTTGATGACTACTATGCCAATAGCGTTGACCAATCGTGGGACGAGTATATGGACATCCGTGAAACGAGTGTTGTACGCCCCGAAATCTATCGTAGGATTCAATTCAAATACCAAGAGGCGGGTGCTATTCTTGGGGAAGAATATCGTTTGCAAAATGGAGTGGGCTATGGCGATTTGAGAGCTGACTTTGAATTTGATGGTGAGGAGTTTGTTGTAGAACTCCCCTTTGAGCAGTTGATGTGGGAGAGATTAACAAACCAAGAAACGGGGGATATAACCGAAAAAATACTTGTAGCCAAATGTTTTGACCGCAACATTGAACCCTATGTTGGTGCGCCTATGCTATTCTATGCAACATATGAATTTATACTTGATGGAGATGGTGGTGCAGAAACAATCGGATTCATTGATGAGTCATTAACCAACACCGAACTTTTGAGCATTTGGTACTGCAACACTTCCAGCCAATTTAGCGTGAATGATGAAACAACATTCTCTACCAACTTCGGAGGGGACATTGATGCATATTTCCTTCAAGCGGTAAGCAATGGATTGTATCAAGTGTATTGGTATGACTACACGGTTGACCTTTACAACACACAACGAAGATTGGTAAATATCTCTGCCCAACTACCTACGGGCAAGATTATCAAGATGTCTTTGAATAACAAGATTATTTGGAGAAACGAAAAGTGGATTATTAACTCGGCGAACATCAATATGACAACGGGTCAAGTTCGCTTTGAATTACTCAACGATGTATGAAGACAAGTTATTTAAGTTACTTAATAGAATTGCTTCAAGCCGATAGTTGGAAGGGCGTGAGCCACAATGTAGACATCGCGAAAGGCAAATATCAAATGCCCACCACTTGGACGGAGTTCTTAAAGCGTAGATAATGGCCGTAGTAGAAAATATCAAGATTGAAGGCGATGCTTCGCAACTCATAGACGCTATTGAAACTCTCAACAAGCGTGTAGGGGAACTTGAAGGGCAACTGTCCGATGTCAATAGCGGCGTAAAGAACTTGGGCAAGGCGGGAGATTCCGCCTCAAAGTCATTGTCGGGCATTGGAACAAGCCTCAAGGGAATCGGCATTGGTATCTTCATTGCGGCCTTTGACCAACTGAAGGAAATCTTCACGGGCAACCAAAAGGTGATGGACATCTTCAACACTGCGCTGAATGCCCTTAAAATCCTTTTTAACGACTTTGCAGAAGCCGTCCTACCACCCGTAATCAATTTGCTTGAAAGCATCTTCAGCGACCCGCTTCAGTCAATCAAGGACTTCGGACAAGCAATCCAAGATTATGTTCTAAACTACTTTGACCAAATCTTCTCTGCACTTGGCCACTTGGGTAAAGCCCTTGCCGACTTCTTTACGGGGGACTTTGCAGGTGCGCTTGAAGAAGTTAAGTTAGCGGGACTTGATGCCGTAGATGCCATTGTTGGCGTTGAGGAGGGTGGCCTTGAGGCCGTCAAGAATGTAGCCAAAACTGCCCTTGACTACGCCAAAGGAATCCCCGCTCAAATCAAAAGTGCCGTTGATGCGGGTAAGGCCCTTGTGGAACTTGAGAAGGCTGCCCAACTTGCTGCGGTAGAACGTCAAAAGATTCAGTTGGAATACCAACGCCGCGAGGAACAACTGCGCCAACTGCGGGACGATGACACCAAGAGCATACAAGACCGCGTTAAAGCCAACGCCGACCTTCTTGCTTTGTTGGAAGAACAAGCCCAAAAGGAGCGTGAGCAGATGCAGATTCAAGTTGCTTTTGCTCGTGCCGAATACAACAAGAACAAGACAACGGAAAACCTCGTAGCCCTACGCCAAGCGGAACTTGAATTGATTGACCTCTCCGAACGATTGGAAGGCCAACGCTCCGAAGCCCTCTCCAACCAAAATGGATTGATGCGGGAACAACTTGACTTGCAACGCAGTCAAAAGGAAGCCGCCCAAGAAGTTTACCAAATCCAAGCGGAAGCAAACCTTGCATTGTTGGACAATGAACTTGCAAGAGCGCAGATGCAAATGCAAATTGACCAAGAGGTCTTCAACAACAAGAAGGCATTTTTGGAAGAACAAGTAGCCCTATACGCCGAAGGCACACAAGCCCGTGTAGATGCCGAGAACGAATTGTCCATCCTTGAAGCTGAAAACCAAGCCAAGCGTTTGGAGTATGAGAAGAAACTCCGTGATGCTCGTTTTGAATCGGAACAAGCCAAACTGCAAATGGTGGCTGACGGGTTAAGTGCCGTATCGCAACTTTCGGCGGCTTTTGCAAAGGACGATGAGCAAAGCAAAAAGAAGCAATTTGAACTGCAAAAGAAATTGTCCCTCGCCTCTGCTATCGTTGCAGGTATACAAGCCGTACAGAACGCCTATAAGACCGCACAAGGCTCTCCCTACACATTGGTGAACCCCGCCTATCCATTTATTCAAGCGGGTCTTGCGGGGGCCTTTGCTACCGCACAAGTTGCTGCAATAGCCCGAACACAATATGAAAGCCCATCGGCAAGTATCTCAACGGGTGGAAGTGCCCCAACTGCTCCTTCGCTTTCGCCCTCTTTTAATTTAGTGGGTCAAGGTGGAATCAACCAACTTGCCGAGAGCATCAGCCAACAAAACAAACAACCAACGAGAGCCTATGTCGTAGGAAGCGATGTAACCACCTCACAAGAATTAGAACGCAAGAGAATCAAAACCGCAACATTCGGATGAACATAATTGAATTAGTCCTTGACGAGATGCAAGAGATGATGGGAATCCAAGCCATCAGCATCGTTGAGAACCCCGCCATTGAAGAAGACTTCGTAGCCCTCGCAACGCAGAAGATTGAGTTCGCTACGCAGAACGATGAGAAGCGCATCTTGATGGGTGCGGCCCTCATCCCCAACAAGCCCATCTATCGCCGCAACGGTGAGGAGGAGTTTTATGTATACTTCTCAAAGGACACCATTCGCAAGGCGAGTGAATTGTTCTTCCAAAACGGCAATCAAAACAAATCCACATTGGAACACCAAGCCGAACTGCAAGGTTTGAGTGTTGTGGAATCTTGGATTGTAGAGGACGAGCAGAAGGACAAATCAAGCCTCTATGGTTTGCAGATGCCCGTAGGTACTTGGATGGTCTCTATGAAGGTCAATAACGATGACATTTGGACCAACTATGTCAAGACGGGCAAGGTAAAAGGATTCTCTATTGAGGGCTATTTCGTTGACAAGGTGAACTTCGCCAAGCAAGAATTAGAAATCCTTGAAGAACAAGAGGCCGCCCTTATCCTTGCTCAAATTAAAGCCGTCATCAAAAGCGACAAGCGCAGAAAGACGGGTAAGCGCACGGAACTTGAATCCTACTCGGACTACCCCGATGCTGTTCGCAACAACGCCAAACGAGGTATTGAACTCAACAAGAAGGAGAACAACAAGTGCGCCACCGCCGTAGGTAAGGTCCGCGCCCAACAACTCGCACAAGGCAAACCCATCAGCGTAGAGACAATCAAGCGTATGCACTCGTATCTCTCACGGGCAGAAGAATACTACGATGAGGGCGATTCAAAGGCTTGTGGAACTATCTCCTACCTTTTGTGGGGTGGCCTTGCGGGTAAGCGTTGGGCAGAAAGCAAACTCAAAGAACTCGGACAATTATGAAAGGCGATGTAGTAATACCTTCACGCACCTCACCCAAAGGCTCAAAGCGTGGTTGCTTGTGCAAAGACAAGAATACCTATTCTCGTAAATGTTGTGATGGCTCCCTATGGGCGCAAGGCATCGGACCAACAACGGGAAACAACTAAAAATGTAAATTCTTTTTTTAAATCAATTATTTAGATAGTTATGAAAGCAACTGAAGTATTAAAGCGCATTATGACAGAATTGTCCTCCGTTAAAGAGGAGACAGTTGAGGTCAAGTTTGAGCAGATGACTTTGGAGAACGGAACTGTTCTTGAAGCAGAGGCGTTTGAAGCGGGTAATGAGGTATTCATCGTTAATGAAGAAGACCGCATTGCAGTTCCCGTTGGAGAGTACACAATGGCTGATGGTCGTGTTTTGTATGTTACCGAAGAAGGTCTCATTGCAGAAATCAAGACCGCAGAAGCCGAAGCCGAAGAAGAAGCCGTAGAGGTGGAAGTTGAGGCTTCCGAAGAAACTCCCGAAGTCGTTGAAGAAGCATTGGCCGAAGAAATGCCAATGGAAGACAAAATCAAGGAGATTGTAATGCCTATGGTTGAAGAAATCAAGGCTGAACTTTCTGCTATTCGTGAAGAAATGGGTGCTTACAAAGAGAAGATGAGTGCCGTAGAGGAGGAGAACGCTAACTTGAAAACTGAGTTGTCCTCACAATCTGCTGCTAAACCTATCAAGCACAATCCCGAAACTGCTCCTAAATCAGAAGTCAAGTTGGCCAATCGCCGTCCCCAAACTTCTTTTGACCGAGTGTTAGCAAAAATGAATAAATAAAAAACCACAATAGAAAATGGCCACGACCACTTCAATCACTACTACTTACGCTGGCGAATTTGCGGGTAAGTACATCGCTGCTGCTCTTTTGAGCGCAGACACCCTTGACAAGGGACTTGTTGAAATCAAGCCTAATGTCAAATTCAAGGAGGTTATCAAGAAAGTTGCTACTGGCGACTTGGTTGCTAACGCTTCTTGCGACTTTGCTGCATCTTCGTCTTTGACTTTGACGGAGCGCATCTTGCAGCCCGAAGAATTTCAAGTGAACTTGCAGTTGTGCAAGAAGGACTTCCGTTCCGACTGGGAAGCCGTACAAATGGGCTACTCCGTTTATGACAACCTTCCCGCATCTTTCTCCGACTTCTTGATCGGACACATTGCTGCTAAAGTTGCTCAAAAGACCGAGCAAACTATCTGGGGTGGTGTTAACGCTACTGCGGGAGAGTTTGATGGCTTCGTTACTTTGATGACTGCCGATGGTGATGTTAACGATGTAGTTGGTACTTCCGTTACTGCTGCGAATGTTATCACCGAGCTTGGTAAGGTAGCCGATGCTATCCCCAACGCTTTGTATGGTAAGGAAGACTTGACCATCTATGTTCCTCAAAATGTTGCTCGTGCTTATGTACGCGCTTTGGGTGGATTCGGTGCTTCTGGTCTTGGTGCTGCGGGTACTGATGCAAAAGGAACTCAATGGTTCGGTGGTGAGCCTTTGTACTTTGACGGAATCCGTGTTGCTATGGTTTCTGGTCTTGCTTCCAACAAGATGGTTGCTGCTCAATCTTCTAACCTTTACTTCGGTACTGGCTTGTTGAGCGATCACAACGAGGTTAAGTTGTTGGATATGGGCGATTTGGACGGAAGCCAGAATGTACGCGTGATTATGCGCTACACGGCTGGTGTTCAATATGGTATCGGTTCTGACATCGTATTGTACTCTTAATTAACCGCAGTTGACTAACTCAAAGGGGGCTTGGGCGTTGCCCTTGCCCCTTTTTTAATACCAAAAAAACAAAATGGCTTGTGATTTAAGTACTGGACGGACAGTCCCTTGTAAAGATGTGGTAGGCGGCATCAAGTCGGTCTACTTCTCCAACTACGGAGATTTGGGTGCTATCACCTACGATGTAACAAACACCGATGCGATTGATTCATTTGGTGGAACACCCGATGCTTATCAATACGATGTAAAAGGAAACTCCTCTTTCACGCAGAATGTAAACTCATCACGCGAGAACGGAACGACTTTCTTTGAGCAAGTATTGGAGCTGACCTTCACCAAGTTAGATAAGGCTTCCCACAAAGAATTGAAATTGATGGCTTATGGCCGCCCTCACATTTTTGTAGAGGACTATAATGGTAATATCTTTGTGATGGGATTGCTTCACGGAGCGGAGGTTACTGGCGGAACGATTGTAACGGGAGCAGCGATGGGTGACTTGAGCGGTTATACCCTTACTTTGACTGCCCAAGAGCAAGTTCCCGCCAACTTCATTGACAACACTTTGAGTGGTGCGGGAGTTGTGGTTTCTGCTACGCAGATCAATCCTTAATAGGTGTGTTAAACGGAGGGGGGCTTATGCCCCCTTCTAACCTAATTCAAAGATGAAAACAATACA
>Ga0099850_1001500_pt1 | contig 10917 bp, 12 predicted proteins | sample CB_VirMetaG_5_FD_79182 | JGI IMG/M metagenome (GOLD analysis project Ga0099850, IMG submission 79182) | Freshwater to marine saline gradient viral communities from Chesapeake Bay - CB_1508_1D Viral MetaG | ecosystem: Environmental > Aquatic > Marine > Coastal | place: USA: Chesapeake Bay...
TATTTTTAATAGTAGTTCAATAACATAATGATATGTCAAATAAAACTAAAACTATAATAGATACCTTTATAAGTCAATTTGGTAACACACCAAACGGTGTAACACCATTAAAGTATGGTGCAGGAACTAGTTATACTGATTCATCAAATAGCACTCAAGGAAGAATATCTACCAATAATTTACACACAAAAGGTAGTGATGATGGTTCTAATTATGTTAGAACTTTGTTTATTTCTGTGGAAAATCAAAGTGGTGATGAAGAGAAAGATGGGGTTAATTTATTAACTTATTCACCAAAAGCCATTAAATATGAGAGTAATGTTAATGGAATTACTGACCCTAGATTAGTACATAAATTACATTTTCAAGGAGCACAATTCTTAACCTTATCTTCAGATGGTAAAACATTAACTCCTTTGAGAACTAACACATTAAATACAATTTAAAAAAAATATAAAATGGATTTTAAACCAGTAGCAAGTAAAACAGTAGAAAGTGAAATAGTACCATTCGGAACATTAAACCCTAATTTTAATGGTTATAATAGTGTGACTGGTAGTAGTCTAACTTTTACGGTAGCACAAAGAAACCCTAACAATGGTAGAGCTTTTTCTAACCTATACGCTTCATTTAATTTACCAGCAGCTAATTTTGTTGTTAACTCTTGGGATGTTGAATGGAGTTCAAACGCTTTGGAAAAAATAGAAAATAACGATAATGTTGTTGTTATTGAAATACCTAAAGATGAGTATGGTGAATTAATAGATGGTAGAACAATTAAATTGACGTTACCTTTCATAACTGGTGGTACATTCGATTGTTATAGTTCTTATTATTTGGGATACAATGCTTCTAGTGACCCAAGTCAAGAAGCTGAATATTTTGGGCATAAATCAGCTTTAAATATGGGGGTGGTTAATCCAGATGTTGAAACACCAAGTACTAACGTTTCTTTCTTATTTTCAGATAAAATACGTAGACCGGTTAATGGTGGTAGTTGGTCTGATGGGTTTACCACTTCATCACCACCAGCTGGATATCCAGACGCTACAACTTATTTTAGTTTTGCACAAGATAAGGTTGTGGCCAGAAGTACGTCTGGTGCTACAATTGGTTTAGACGAACCTATAGGTATTTGTTATTTAGATAAAGGTTTTATTGTTATCACAGATTCCGCTGCTACACAAAGTATAAATTGGTCAGCTTCAACAGAGGGGACTGGATTCACATATAGTGCTTTAACACAAGTTAGTTTCACAGCAGATTCTTCAGTTACATTTTATAGTTTTGAAAAACAATGGGTACTAAATGTTTTATGTGAAGCTGGTTCTGGAGAATTTGGAACCACAAAAAACCCAACAGCTGCGGATTTAAACCCAACAGTTAACGCTTATGGTGAGTACGAACTATATTCTGTTAACAAACCAGTTTACATTAGTGAGATTGGGTTGTATGATACTAATGGTAATATGTTAGCTATAGCTAAACCAGACAGACCTATAGAAAAATATTACAATAACCCAACATACTTTAATTTGAAATTTAGATTTTAAATGGAATTTAAACAAACCCCAAAAATATTGGGACTAGATATCTCAACCAAAACAATTGGTTGGGCATTATTTGATATTGAATCAAAAAAATTATTAGAATTAACACATTTCTCACCTAGAGTTAATCCTAGACCAGAAGATAAAATGGAGGAGTTATTAAAAAAATCTAAAGCTTTTGAAGAAAAATTAAAAGAGGTTAAAGGTTTTAATATAACTAAAGTAATAATAGAAGAACCATTATTGGGGTCCAATAATGTTTATACTGTAGGTACATTACTTAGGTATAATACAATGATACTTAAAACGGTATACGAGATACTTGGTGTAACACCAAACCTTATTTCCACTTACGATTCTAGAAAATTTGCACACCCAACATTATTTACTGAAAACGTTAAAGGTAAAAAAGTTTTATTCGGAGGTTATCCAAAAGGTTGTGATAAAAAACACATAGTTTGGGAATTGGTTAGAGATGAACTTCCGCACATAACATGGCCTTATGCTAGGACAGGTAATCTAAAAAAAGAATGTTACGACATGTCAGACGCGTACACTTGTGTTAAGGGTTATATGTCCAAAAATGAAATCTGGTAATTGACATTTAATTTATAAATGTTATATTTAACAGATGGAAGACTACGATTTAATAATTGAAATATTAGAAGACATATTAGGTGATTCGTATAAACACCACCCAAGCAGAGGTCAAATTTCTTTTGATTGCCCCGTTTGTTCGTATGATATAAAAGGATTGGATTGTGGTGACGGAAAGGGTAATTTAGAGGTTAATTACCAACTAGGAGTCTATAAATGTTGGGCTTGTTCAGAAACTAATTACACTAAGGGTAGGTTAGGTAAATTAATTAAAAAATGGGGTAACAAAACCCATTTGAGAAATTTTAATTTATTTACGCCAGAAGATTTCCATTACAGAGAAAAAAAATATAACGACAACCTAAAGTTACCACAAGGGTATGTTAAATTAACTGATGTTTCTAAACACGATTTGAATGCTAAACAAGTTTGGAATTATCTAAGTAAGAGAAATATTAACGAAACTTTAGTGGAAAAATATAAAATAGGGTATACTACTGAAGGTGAGTATAAATTTAGAATAGTTGTCCCATCTTATAACATTAAAAATGAGTTACAATTTTTTGTAGCTAGGAGTTATGTTAATGATAAGATGAAGTATAAAAATCCCCAACAAGAAAAAAGTACCATAATATTTAATGAACAACACATAGATTGGTCTAAAGACATTTATTTGGTTGAAGGTGTATTTGATATGTTTTTTGTTGATAATAGTATACCTTTATTGGGTAAAGTGGTTAGTGACAGTTTATGGGAAAGATTATATAAAGAAAGTAAATCAAATATTATTATTTGTTTAGATGGTGACGCTTGGGACGATGCTGTTAAATTATATGAAAAATTAAATGGTGGAAGATTAAGGGGTAAGGTCAAAGTAGTTAAATTACCTAAAAACAAAGATATTGCTGATTTAAATGGTGAAATAAAACCAGAACAAATATTAGAATTACATAAATGATGGATATAAGCGTAGAGTTAAGTGTTTTTAATAACATAAAATATTGGGACGAACCACACAAATATTATATTGATGGTGAAGAAATGAGTTCAGTTACGCGTGTAATTGGTACTTTTAAACAAAAGTTTGATTCTGATTATTGGTCAGAAAAAAAAGCTAAAGATAGGGGTGTTGAAAAAGAAGTTATACTTGCAGAATGGAAATACAAATCAGATTATTCTTGTGAGAAGGGAACTTTATTTCACGAATATGCTGAAAATTATTTAAACAATAAAGTTTTTCCATATGACAATACTAGAATAAAGAAAATATTGGGGGAAGGTGAAGTTGACGTTAAAAAAGATTTCGACAAACTTAGAGATATGTTCCATAAATTTTATGATGACTGTTATGGGAAACTAATTCCTATTAAATCTGAAGTTATTGTTGGTGATGAAGAATTAAAAGTTTGTGGGATGGTTGACCAATTATTTTGGAACAATAAAGCTGATGAACTACAAATTTGGGATTGGAAAACAAATAAGGAAATAAAAAGAAACAATAAATGGCAACAATTTAAATACCCAATAGACCATTTGGATGTTTGTGAGTACAACACTTATTCCTTACAATTATCATTGTACAAATATCTAATAGAGAAAAACACTAATTTAAAATTGGGGGATTCATATATTGTGTGGTTTAACGAGAAAAATGAAACTTATCAACCAATAAAATGTAGAGATTATCGAGAAGAAGTTGTAAAATTATTAGAAGAATTCAATAAAACGTTATGATAAAAAAATTAGTACATTTTTCAGATTTACACATTAAATTATATAAAGACCACCAACAGTATAGGGATATATTAACAAATTGTTTTAGTGAATGGTCTGAGTTAAAACCAGATAGGATAGTTTTTACTGGTGATTTGGTACATTCTAAAAATCAAATGACTCCAGAGTTAATTAATATGGTGACATGGGTTTTGTCCAATTGTTCGAAGATTTGTCCAACCATTGTTTTAATTGGTAATCACGATTTTCTTGAAAACAATCTAGATAGGGTAGATGCTTTATCACCAATAATAGACACTATGGGTGATGAAAATATCAAATACTTTAAAAATTCGGGTGTTGTTGAAGATGATAATATAAATTGGGTGGTATACTCTCTAATGAATCACAATGAAAGGCCAAATTTCACACCTAGTACTGACAAACTTAATATAGGTTTATTTCATGGACCAATACAAGGTTTGGTTACCGATATGGGATTTGCTTTTGACGATGGTTATAATACCAATGAATTTAGAGGATGTGACTTAGTTTTAGCTGGAGATATTCACAAACATCAAATACTCGGAATACCTAATGGTAAAAAGGCTTATATGGTTGGTTCACTCATACAACAAAACTTTGGTGAAAATGTACGTAAACATGGATATGGTGTTTATTATGTTGAAGAGGATAGGTATGACTTTATTGAAGTAGAGAACTTATCACCATACTTAAATTTTAAAATAAAAGACATTACAGATATTGAAAATGGAAAAGAAAAACTCACAAATTTTTAACTTACCAAAACAATTAGGTGATGAAATAAAAATGTTTTGTAATTTAAATGAAATTGAAAACATAGATAATTTTATTATGGGTTGTCTGAGAGGTGGTTTTGCTATTGAAAAATTTGGTAGAGTACCCATTAAAGCTGGTAAAGAAATAGTTGAAAAAGAAACAATCAAAGAAGTTGAAAAGTTTGTGGAGGTAATTAAAGAAGTACCGATAGAAAAGGTTGTTGAAAAAATAATTGAAATACCAGTAGAGAAGGTTATTGAAAAAATAGTTGAGGTACCGGTAGAAAAAATAGTAGAAAAAGAAATTTATTTAACTGACAATAAACAAGTTAATGAACTAACAGACAAAATAGAATCTATTCAAAATCAACTAATTGATAAGGATAGGGAATTACAAGAAAAAGAAATTCAAAAAATTTCACTGGAAAATAAAATAACTAATTTAACTAATCTTTTGAATGAAAAACCAAAAGAAATCATTAAAGAAGTTCAAGATGAAAATAAAATTAATTCTTTACAAAAAGAAATAAAATCATTAAATGATAAAATAAAAGAATATGAGGATGTGTTGGAACATTTCAGTAGGTTTAGTGGGAGTAAAGCAACACATTTGAAATCCTCAAGATTAAACGATAACTTATATAAAGATTAGAAATTATGGAATTATTAATTTGGTTAATAGCTGCTTATGGAATGTCCCAAATATTAGTGTATGGGAGTATTTTTGATAAACTACGTGCTTGGATTGGTCAACAATCTAAATTTTTCGGGGACCTCTTAGGGTGCATGATGTGTACATCAACATGGGTAGGATTCTTCTTCTCAATTGTAGTTTGGTCACCAACAAATAACTTTGATTTATTGGTACCTTATAGTAATGTATTTTTTGATGGTATGTTAGCTAGTGGGGGTGTTTGGGCAATCAACTCAATAATAGAATGGTTTGAACAAAATAGGCCAGTAAAAGAAGATTAAATATGTTGAATAAAGATAATTTAGAAAATCCTTTCATAAAAGTAACTTGGGAGGACACACCAGAGAATTTTACCCAAGAGAAAATAAAAAGATTAAAAAGTTATTTTAAGAAAAAATACAATTCTGAGAGGGTAAATATTTTAACTAAGGTAAATGGTCTAAATCTCCCTAATAGTCCACAAGAAGTCACAGAAAACATCATAGATAAGGAATATCAAAAAAAATTAGTTAAAGATTTTTTGAAAGAACAAGAAGTTGATATTGATTGGGACAAATTTGTTAGGTTAGATAATAAAGTAGAAGAAAATATACAAGAGGAAGAGAACGCATCCAATAAGAAATGGTTTATTAAATGGGTGGAGTTTAGTAATTTTTTATCTTTTGGTGAAAATAACAAAATAGATTTCACTAAATATAACGGTATAACGGCGATTGATTCAAACCCCAGCAACTTTGGTGGCAAAACTACACTTACAGTTGATTTATTGTTGTTTTTGTTTTTTAATGTAACAACAAAGTCTTCTAAAGCTATTGAAGTTTTTAATAGGTTCACAGATAAAAATAAAGTTTTGGTTTGTGGTGAAGTTGAAATTGATGGTGACAGTATAATAATAGAAAGAGTAATAAGTAGACGATTAACTAAAAAGGGTGATTGGTCTGTAAAAACAGAATTAAATTTAAGTAAAAGGTTAAATGATGGTTCTTTACAAAATCTACAAGGTGAACAAAGGCGAGAAACTGAAGAGTTTCTTAAAAATTCTATAGGTACTATGGACGATTTCCTTTTAACTATTTTAGCTACAGCCAACAATTTAGAAAATTTGTTAGAAGCCAAACCAACACAAAGAGGTCAAATATTGACTAGATTCATAGGTTTAGAAAAGTTAAAAAAGAAGGAAGAAAATTGCAAAGAAATTTATTCACAATGGAATAAAAAGATAATATCTAACCATTATAATATTAGTGATTTAAACATAGAGATTGGTGATTTACTAAAAGAAATTTCTAATTTAAAATTAGAAATTGATGAATCTAAAAAAGAAATATTAGTTTTAGAAAATAGAAATAAAGCTGGAATAGAGTACAAAGAAAAATTAATAGCTTCACAACATAATGACATTAAAGAAGAATTAATTAAAGTTAACCCAAAAACTTTAGAAGAGGAGATAAGTAAAATTACTGATGAAGGTATTGTTTTGAAAACTAAATTAGAATCGATTGAACTTATCGAACCTAAAGAAGAATATTTAGAAAAAGAACACAAATCTTTGTTGGAGGTAAATAAAACATTAATCACTAAACAGTCAGAAATAAAAACCGAAATTAAAAATTTAAGTAAAGTTATTAAAAATTTAGAAGACGGTGAAATATGTTCAATGTGTAAACAACCGTTGAAAGATGTTGACCATACAGAAGAAATAAAAGATAATAAAGATAAATTAAATTTTTACGAAAAAGAATTAGTTGGTTTTGATTTAAAGTTAGAGGCCAATGAAAATGAAATAAGTAGGTACGACTCAATAAAATTAAATTGGGAAGAATACGAAAAAGAATCTCTTAGAAAAATAAAAGTAGAATTAGACATTAAAGAAAATCATATTTTCATAAAAGAAAAAACTAATTTACTGGAAGAGTGGAAATCAAACAAAAGTAAATTAGAAGAAAATATGGAAATAGAAAAGAAATTGATTTCAGCTAGAACTTTAATTGAAACTTTGACAGCAGAACGTGACCAATTAAAAAATACAATCACACAAAACGAAACCGATATAAAACACAAACAACAAGAAATATCAGATAAAGAGAATAAGGTTATTGAGATAAATAAAGAACAAGAGGTGGATAAGATATTTAAAGCTTATTTAATAGCATATGGTAAGAATGGTATATCTAAAATTATTTTAAGGAATACAATACCTTATTTAAATAGTGAGTTAAATAGGTTACTTTCAGATAGTTGTGAATTTACTTTACAATTAAGAATCAATGATAGAAATGAATTAGAGTTTTGGATGGTTGATAATGGTACTGGTATAGAAAAATTAATGTCTAGTGGCAGTGGGTATGAGAAAACAATAGCTTCCTTAGCTTTACGTTCAGTTTTATCAAAGGTATGTGCGTTACCAAAACCAAATATAGTTTGTTTCGACGAAGCTTTTGGAAAAGTTAGTGACGAAAATTTAGAGTTAGTTGGTAGATTTTTCATTAAAATAAAAGATTACTTTGAACGTATTTTTGTTATATCACACAATCCGTTGGTTAAAGAATGGTGTGACCAAACCATTACAGTTAAAAAAGAAAACAATTTATCTAAAATATTGTAGTGTTTATTTTTGTGTTTTAATATTTTTTATTTATCTTTGTATTAACGAATTAATAAAAAATAAGAAATATGAAATCAACAATAGAATTATACGGATACAATGAAACGGAAATAAAGAAAATTGCCACTAACATAACTCTAACTGAGTATCCTTCTGAACAAGTTACTAAAATAACTAAAATACAAACTGTATGGATGGATGATTGGGGTGGAATCATCAAAAACGTTTCAGAATGGGAAGGTAGAAAAAGTATTGTTACTATTGTAAATGTTAGAACTACCAATAAATTCAAAAAATCTAAGACTAGAAAAGTTAGTTTTCGTACGGTTAATGAATATAGAGAACATCCTATCGCTACATTAGATTCTTGGACACAATATAAATTAGATGAGTCTTTGGTTTTAGAGGTAGTAAACAACAATTATGACCACATCACCAAGGAGATGGCACAGACTCTAATCGATATGGATAAAATCGAAAAGGCTGAGGCTAAGGCACAAAAACAAAAAGAAGATTCAATCAAAAATATTGTTCGTGAAATAAACTACAATCTAAGATGTAGAAATCCTCGTTCACCTAAACAACTTAAAACGTCATTCAAAAAATATGATAATGATTTGTTGGAAGAATCTAAATTACAACTATCTGAAGAAGGTTCTAACTTACTAAGTGAGGTGCAAAAAGAATTGGCACTTCCAGTTGTTGACAAATCAAACCCAAAAAGTCTTTTGAAGACTGTTACTAATAGTAATGTTGTTGAACTTTGTGAAGAGATTGAAAAGACTTTCGATTCTGAGAGTGAAGAGTATAGAAGAAGAGCGATTGAGTGGTTGAGAAAACAAGAAAGATTTGAAAAGGCATCTGATAAAATTATCCAATCTGAGGCAGACTATATTGTTGCTTCTAACAAATGGAAATTGTTCGGATGTGTCATCAGAAATTTGGATAAATACGATATCAACTCTATCAACAAAGTGTCCTTCAATAACGGACCACAAGGATTTGAAGGTGTATGGGAATTGACTTTGGGTGACAACACTACCAAAAAATTCAACGCTCGTTCAATCATAGTTTATGGTTATCATGTCTGTACTCATTATCGTTACATTGGTACAGTAACAAAATAAAATTTTTGTTAGGCGGGGGTAATTAAACCCCGTCTTTTTTTGTGGTTTAACTTTTTTTTATTATCTTTGTATTAACAAAATAATCAATAATACATATGGCAAGAAAAAATAACATAATCGAAACAACTACTAAAGTAAACTCTTGGGGTCAGACTGTAACTACAAAAAAAATAAAAGACGAGTTATTCAGAAATTCAATAGAGATATCTGAATCTCAGAGTGATTTGGCCAAAAAAGAAACTAATGATTGTGTTGTACGTGCTTTTATGTTCGCGTTAAATTTAAGTTATGAAAAAGCACATAGTTTTGTCGCTAATAAATTTAAACGTAAAAACCGTAAAGGTACTTATACTTCATTATTTTTGAAAAATGTTTTAGGGATACAAAAGAATGGTTATAGGATAACTTTAATGGGTTATCACCCTAAATATAGACCCAGTCTTGAAAAAAAATTGGTTAACCCTAAATACAAAAAAGAAACTGGATATACCGTAAAGTCTTTTATGGAACAACATCAACAAGGTCGTTACTTTTTAATAGTTAGAGGTCATGCTTTGGCTTTGGTGGATGGTGTACTGTATGGTAATAGAAATGAACAATTCGATGGGTTTAGACGACCTGTTAAATTCGCCCTACGTTGTAAATAAATTAGAAATCCATATTATCAAATGGATTTAATAGGTTACCTCTATTTTTAAAACCAACACCACCAACATATGTTTCCATATTTCTTATTCTTTTTCTTTCATACTCCAAAATGGCCATTGCAACTTTTCTATCATAATCTTTATCGTCAGTTTCGGGAACCAAACCATCGTAATATATGGAACCTCTAAAACTTCTAACAGGACCACGATAAGACATAAGATAATCATATTCGTCATCAGATAATTCAAAATCAATATCTTCTAAAGGTAACTTATTATTCATTTGTTCATGAATTATTTTATTTAAAGCTTTTTTGATGTCTCTTTCAGTTATTATATTTTTACTCATATTTTTGTACATTATTAATGTAAGGTTAATTAAAAAAAGGGAATCTTTCAATTCCCTTTGTTAATTTAATTTAAGTGATTTAACAATCACAACAGGTACATTCACATTTAGTACCACATTTACAAATTTCACAATCACACATAATAATTTCTGTTTTTATTAGTTTCGTAAAGATTTACATTTATTTTTATTTGTATTTAAGTAAAGCTGTGCTCCAGCTCTCATACTTTTACTACCAAGAGCTTTTTCCACACAGTTACAAGTTACATTTCCATCACAGTATGCGGTTAATTTACCTGGTTTTGAGTCCTCATACGCTCCTTCTATCCATTCCTTAGATTTTTTTTTTCGGCGATAACCCTATCAACTACCCTGTAAAGGTCAGCCTCTGTAAGTTTAATTACTTTTTTGTTTTGTCCCCTAGACTTCAAAATATTTTTTTTGGTGTCAACTATTCTTCTTCTTTCATTTAATTCTTCTTTTTCTGTATTTTCTTCTTCATCTCCACTTAGTTGAGTGACCAATTTAAGTAGTTCAGCTTTACTCATATCTTTAACTTGACCTCTAAATCCTTTAGATAAAGATTTAGGACCACTTTTTGAAGCAAATTTTCCAGTGTCAGAACCACCGAAAGGGTTGTATGCTGATTTAGATGTTCCGTATGTTAAAGCTCCACCAGTTGATACTGGTGCCGAAAATGAACCTCTAGCTGTAGAACTACTTACTTTACTTCTTGCTCTGTCCACTTTTATTTCTTTTTTATCGTCAGAATCACCACCTAACTGAGATTGTAATGATTTTATTAGTTTTTCTTGAGCCTCAATTTGAGTGTTGA
>Ga0099850_1001501_pt1 | contig 10916 bp, 4 predicted proteins | sample CB_VirMetaG_5_FD_79182 | JGI IMG/M metagenome (GOLD analysis project Ga0099850, IMG submission 79182) | Freshwater to marine saline gradient viral communities from Chesapeake Bay - CB_1508_1D Viral MetaG | ecosystem: Environmental > Aquatic > Marine > Coastal | place: USA: Chesapeake Bay...
CTTCCAATTGGCATTATAGGAGCAGATAAAAACGGATTGGTTCCGGGTATTGAGTTTGCAGAAGGGAATGAAAAGGATCAAAAGAACCAATACATCAGTGCTGTTGTTGATGGATTCAAGGAACAACTAGGTCAATTCTATCAGAAAAAACTTCCTGAACTTGCAGAAGCAGAAAACTTCAAGCCGCAAGAATCAACAAACCGAGAAGATGACTATATCATGGAGTTCATCATTGCTACAATTAAGAAGTACAGTGATCTAAGAGATTTCGATATTGTTGATTTTGGAAATGGAAATATTGACTACGCCGTAGCAACAAGTCTTGGTCGTGGCATTGCACAGATTATTACAAGCCATAGACAAGGATTTAAGCCGTCATTGAATGCCAAGGCACTAGATCCTAGAACTAATAGGTACTTGTCGTCAGCAGGCGGAAGACCAGATGCAAAAATATATCAGTCTCTTATCTTCAGGGCACCACTTGTTGGTGAGGTCCATCATATTTTCCCAAGAGCATTGCCAGACATTGAGTCTGCATTTGTAGATTACAGACTAAGACAACGCATTCAACATATTCTTGATTCTGATATTGACGATCCAGAGGCTGTTATCAATGCTTACAGAGATCTCACAGAAGATCCAGATGAGGTCTTAACCGATAGAAGACCAGATCTGTTATCAATGGGCTTGACTCCAAATATAAATAACAGGGCTTCCTTTAATAAACTACCAACGATTGAAGATCTTAGGGCAAGAACAATTGAAGCACTATTGGATATGCCAGAGTTGTTGCTTCTTTGGCAACACGACTCAATGACATATGCACCCGGAGCAAAGATATTCTTAGATAAGAATACCAAAAATAAAATGTTCAAGGAAGATGCACTTTCTCCGGGGTCGTTGTCAGCAACCGCAGTTCTTTCAGGTATGGGTCCATTGTTTGCTCATATCAAAACATATCCATTTTTAGGCGAGGATATTTTATATCAATCACTTGAAAGAGGAATCAAAGCATATAAAGAGGGTGGCTTTAGTAGAAGTAATTATTTCGACTTTAACATGAACGGTGCCCACCATATGGCTGCATTGTCCTTGATGTATCTTGACGAAGATGGATCTAGGTTGGATGAAATGTTAAAGGATATTGGTCTTGAAGATGAAACAAAAGATAGATACCAAGAAGCGGTAACTCTTTTGCGTGATAGTCTTGATCAAATTGAAAAGGTATATATTTCACAGAAAGATACAAATGGAGCGGAGCAAGCACGAAGACTAAAAGAGTTTTTAACAGAATCTGCTCCAGAAGCAAGAGAAGGTTTTAAGAATGCAGTCATTGCTAGACTATATTCTGGTGGATTGAAAGCAGTTAGAGATGGTATTGAAAAATGGATGTCTGAATCCAAACCAGTAGGACTTACAGGGGTTGATGCAGACTTTATTGCTCAACTCTTGATGAATACCAAAGCATATCTTCAATTCAATATTCTAGATGAAGCATTGGGTGGTGTTACCTCTGAGCAAAGACAACAACTAGCAGCGGCAATAGCAACAGAATTGCGAGATGTATACCAAAATGATTGGACAGAAAATCTTAGACAGAAGGCTAAGGAAAGCGGTTACACTATTGCTGCCGAAAGAATGTTCTCCATGAGTTTCTTGCAAGAAGCCATTGAAAAAAGAATTCAATTTATTGCCGAAATGAGAAAACTTGATGTCGAAACAGTGAGAGCCGAGTATCAAGAAAGAATTGACAAAGCAATGGAGTTTGTTGGTGGTTTAACAAAAACTGAAAAAGGTCTTATTGAACTAAACGATGAGCAAGCAAGAAAACTTAATATTATTCTAATGGGCAAAGAAGAATACTATAAGACAACACCTACTCTAATAGCATTGAATGCATTGCAAAGAGTTCCCTATAGACTAAGAGGTATTGAGAATGATGGGATAAGAGGTAGAATACAAGAGCATTCTAATATCCTAGGTCGTCGCATTGAAGAATCAGATATTCTTGGTTTTGAAGATTTCAATATCTATTTTACCATGGGGTTTGATTCGAGTGGTGGGCGAGGATACTTTGTTGGGCATAAGTTCCAACCTATCAACTCAGAACTGTCATCAGTCGAAAGAGAAAATACCCCCGGTGGAAAAGACGATCAGAAGTATGCCATGTGGGGATTCAATAAAAACAATCTTGGCAAATTGAGTAGAGATAAGGCTGAACTTGAGGTGCAAAAACTTATGGCAAGACATATTGCTATGCAACTATCACCACGATATGCACCAAAGTTTGGTAACTACAACATGGCTGAATCCGAAACAAGAGAAGGATTCATGCAAGAGTGGTATGAGCGATCAACCAGAGAAGACCAATCATATGTTGATTATATTCGCAACGAGCCATCCCTATCAAATGAGATGATTGATTTAAGAAGAAGCAACGGAGGCTTGCTTAAAAATGCAATTAGATTCTTGGTTGATCCATCACGAACACTTAATAGTGCAATGGATATCGAATACAACCCCGGCTCAGAAAGAAGCATCAAGGGGCTTGGTGCATTCAGACCAGAGTATGCAGCCATTCCTTGGCAGGAAAGAGGCATCATGTCACTTCAACAGATGTTCTACAATAAGTTGATTCAAGATGCCAAAGCAGAAAAGGTAGCCAGAATGGACAAAGAAATAACTTCTGTCAATGACGTTATTCCTTCTGAAGCAAGAGGATATACCAATAGATACAAAAACTCCAAGGCTCCATATGTCTATCCCACACCAGTTGATGGTATTTATGAGATGACAACTGGAAACACATCTAGAAGATTGGAGTTAAGAGCCAATAGTCTTCAATATACTCTTGAGAAATTTGGCATGACTCATGGTCATAAAGATCTTGTAGAAGATCAGAACTGGGCAAAACTCTATACCATTTGGAAAATTAACAATCTTGCAGTCAGTCCTTACGTTAGAAACATGGCTAAACTTAAAAACAAACCGGGACAAGAAAGCAAAGAATATGTATTGGCTCAATCACATGCATTGAACATGTATCAAGCATTGACCCAACTATGGTCATTCCATGATAGCGTATCGGCTGAATCAAGAAGTTATCTTGAATTTGGCAAGATGATTGGGATCGAAGGCAAAACGCTACAAGAGAAGCACTACATTGACATGTTGTTTTACTTTGCTCAAAGAGGAATCAATGTCCTTAAACCAATTACGCTAGGTCTTGAACCAACAAACAACATTGTTGCTTCTGGAGAACCTTCATCAGACGAACGCTCTACAAGAATAACAACTCTTACAGTGCAGAGTATCGACTCCTTACAGATGATTTACAATGTTGTATATGAAACTGTAGGTAGAGAAATAGCAACAGAGTACATGAGGAAAGTAGACCCAGAAAACTTTAAGTCACTGGAAAAAGATGGTAATGGCTTTGTACTATTGAGTTCCGTACCAAAAGAACATCAGCAAGCAGTATTTAAAGAGATCTTTAAATCTGATAGAACACAAAGAAGAGGTGAGTTTGATCTTTACTTGTTTATTGATGAAGTTACACAAGAAACTCAAATTGGAAATAGAATAGATTTTGACAACGCTAAGAATCCTAAAGCAAGAGGACGGGATGGTGGAATGCCTAGGTTCGATACCTCAAGAACCAATGGCAATACAATCTACAAACTAACACCAGAAGATCTTCAGAACATGTTTACCCAACTTCAGAATCAGGTGCTTCTATATAATACAGAATTAGCAACAGCACTTGGAACAGATATTGGTATGGTAGACAATGAGAATATGGTGTTTATGAACGCAGAACGAAGGCGTTTCTACGAAACTCAAAGAATGGCTTACGCAGATGAAATGGATATCCTTTCCATCTTGCATTCTCGTTCTGGCTCTCCACTAAGGACAACATTCAATATAGGAATGAGTGGTGACTTTGGTTTGCCTGTTGAGGTATATGATGCTGGTTACTATGTTGCTGGGAAAGACGCTGACCCAAGAGGAACTGCGTTTGATAGAGCATGGCAAGGCAAAATCTCAAGAGCCATTGAAACAGCAAGGATGTATGGTCTTACAGAAGAAGCAGAAAGACTTGAAACTCTATTAACAAGCGACAACAAGTATCTTATTCCAGCAATCATCATTATGTCTCAGGTTGAAGGAAGGGAAGCAAGACTAAAAAGATTAAGATCTTATGTAGGATCTGCCATGAAGGAAGAGCAATTCAATAAAATCTACAAGAATGCTTCCTTATTTATAAATGACTATCTTGCTGCCGTTACAAGAGATGTACCTAGGAATAAGTTCTCACACCAAGCAAAAAGATTTGTTGAGTTAAACGGACCAATTGAAGTTATAAATGTTAGTCCAAAGGTTCTCAAGGCTATTGGCGTTGAAGATACTTCCAGCAGAGAAGAAATCCAACTTGCAAAACAAGCCCTTGAGAATGCTAACAAGCAATACACTCAAGAGGCTGATATACTGTTAACAGATAGCAATATTAATACACTTACTGAGAGCGATGGTCTTACTGATGCATTTCAATCAAATGGGCAACATATTGAAATACAAATCTCTGAACTTGTTCAACAGGGAGCAATAACAGAAGAAACAGCCGAGTTGTATAGAGGCATGTTTGGAATCATTCTGACCCACAACAAGGAATTTGTAAACAACTTATCAATTGTTTTAGACCCTAGCCTTGAGCGTGCTGGATTAAGCCAAAGATATGGTGATAGGTTTGTAATCAAACTCAATCCAAAACTATTAAAGCGTAGAGCCGTACCTGAAGCATTGGAAGTCATGGCACATGAGATTTCTCACATTGCAAGACTGCGGCATTTAGAGACCGAAAGCGAAACATATCGTGGATTCATTGCAGCATTCAGAACCAGAGAAGGAAAAGAAGCAATTACCGATATGGTAACTTCTATGTATGCTGGTGACAAGGGCGAAATAAATGCATTGCTTGACCACTATACCACAAATGCAGAAGAGTTTCTTGCAGAGTGGGGAGCATTTGTCTTAATATCAAGAACCATCAACAATAAAAGCGTTATTAACAAAATTAACCAACTTAGGGAAAAATACAATGTTGTCGATGAAGCAACCAGTTGGTGGGAGCGGGCATTCAATAGAATCAAGAGAATCGCTTCGTCCATAACGCAAAGGATGCAGGTCTTTAGGCAATCAAATCGCAAAGCCATGGAGTATATGGACAATCTTGTCGAGGTTATGTTTAACTTTGGCAATACATACAGCACATCTAGGGCTGCGGTTGACAATATAACGGGAACATTTGGTACTCCGCTTGTAGAATTGGAACGAGGAACTGGAATAATCGACAGTGACAAGATTGTTGATCTTCTAAATAAATACAATACCGTCGATGCATTAGAATCAAGAGTGGAATTCCTTAGCGAAGAGGAACAAGCCACACTTATAAACTATAAAAACGAGTTGGCAGAACTACCAGCAAATACAATTCTAGGTTTGGACACAAGAGAGTACATTGAAACCATAAATAGACTGGTTCAATACGGTAGTGAGACTGGTCAGGTAGAGATTACAAGAAAACCAAGAAGCAAAGACGAAAGAATAGCACTTGCTACCTTTGTTTTAGAGCGAATTTCAAAGATTAGAGGCGTAAGACCAGACAATCTTTCTGTAATTTCAAGACTTGTAAGGGATATGCCCAAGGCAACAAGAGTAAGAAACTGGATTATTGAAACATTCTTGACCGGAACAGCAAGAAAAGTCGGAGAACAGGGTAAACTTGGCGGAGGTTTGGGTGGTGGCAGCAGTGCAAACCTCACCTATGCGTCTGCTGAGTCAATTTTGGTTGCACTTGGCTTCATTATGAACACGGTTAAGGGTGGTGGAATCTTCAGTGAAAAGGTTGGCGGCATTCTTCAAGACAAAAACTATATTGAACAATGGTCAAGACCTGTTGTATTGATGTCAGAAAGAATTAAAAACTCCTATAACCAAAGAGAAGCACAATTAATCCGCAGTGCAGCCTTCTATTATATGCTTTTAGGAAAGCCATCTGATAGAAATCAAATACCAATTGGTGAAGATCTTACAAATGAGATGTTTGAACTTGCCAAACAGTATGCTGAAACATATGCAAGCAACATTTCAAACTTTGTAGATCTTGCTGTAGAGTATGAAACCTACACTTCCGGTTTTGTTTCACCCGAAGATATGATTGCTTTGAGAATAAACAACACATTCTTTGAGAAAGATTCGGAAAGTGCTGGTAGATTTGAAGAAGCATTGTCCAAATTATACACCAAAAAGATAGAAGACAACATGAAAGACGAAGGTATGGCAGATCCATACTCGATCTATCTAAGTGGTGGCATGTTTAGTATTAGTGATCCATATTCAAACAACAGCCCAATTGAGGAATTTTACACTAAACTTCAAAGCGAAATGATCAAACTAAATGAAGCCCAAAGACTTATTCTTGATGAGATCGAGGCTTATGCTTTTGAGTTGTACAAAGAAAAGAATCCAAATACCAATTTGACTCTTAGTTCATTTAAGTATACTTTAAAATTAGACACAACAAATAGCAACTGGCAATCTGCCAAAGAACATCTCTTGGAAGCCGCAACTAGAATTCTAAGACAAGCAAACTCTGGTAAATCATATAGCACTATCTTTAAATCTTTAAATTCAAGTCAAAGAAATACGGTAATTAAATACCTACAGGGTAACTTAAACAATCAAGTTAGTGAATCGGCGGTACGACAAGAACAAGATATTGTAAGAGGCAGACTGCCATACATCTTCTATGGTTCTACAAAACCACCAAAATATTTCCAAAGCAATGTCATTGTCAAAAAGAACTCACCCATTAGATTGAGAGTGCTTAACTTAATAAACTCACAAGGTCATGGCACAGTTATGCCAAATGCTCAATCATTGGATGTAACCGCTAGAGATATCTTTATTGAATCAAGCGGTCTGGATCCAAATGAAAGAAGCATTCTTAGAAATGGATTCTCAACAGATCTTAAATCAATCATTGTAGGCATGGAAAGAACAATGGCAAGATCTGCCTACAACCGAAAAGCCATTCAAGATCTGTCTGGAGTTAGGGGAGTTAGTTTTGCAAACCTCATTGAAGCAATTAAAGGTGCAAAGCAAGATTCCGATTGGGATATTGTATTGGATGAGGTTCAGAGAAAACACGATCTTGCAATTGGTGCTGCAACTAGAGTAATTGAAACTCAAGGATCAGGTGAAGAAAATCTTGGATTGCGTGCAGCAGACCTCTTTACCACTGTGTTGTGGGGTCCAAACCGAAACGCCGCAGCACTAATTAACGAAGGCACATTAAGTACCGTTGTTACCACAATCTATGGAGGCAATCCCATAGCATTCATGAAAGATGTGGTCTCTGGTATGCTGCCTTTATTCACAAATGTCATCTCAAGAAAACTTGGAAATAGATTGCTTAACAATTCAATATTCACATCTGTCCCTCAAGCCTTGTTCGATATTGACACAGCAACAAGAGGATTCTTAGAACACCAATTGATTACTAAAGATGAAGAAGAGGCTGTCAACAATCTAGATCAAAATGGATTCAAAAAAACAAAGCCAACTAGGATAATTGGCTGGGCTTTAAAAAAACTAAAAGACTCTCATCTTATAGCAGAACCTGCATTAAGAGCCGCAATGATGCGACAAGCACAGGTAGCATTGATTAGAAGAATCAACAAGTTAGAGAAGTATCTTGATTTTATCGAACAATATGATGGTCCAAGAGGACCAGAAATGTACAAGAGATTAGCAGTAGAAGTAGGAACTACTAGGATCTTGGATCTTTGGGGATCTGAAAAACTGATTGTCCAATACATGCATGAGTCTGGTTTGCTTGATCGAAAAACAATCAAGGCTCTAAAGTACATTGTAACTGAACTCAACGGAATCTCGAAAACTGGAATATTGGGAAGAGAGTTCTTTGATATCAGCGAAATCCAAAGAATGATTGAAGAATCTGTAACATCAAGATTGTTTGACAAGATGCCAAACTCTGGTGGGCTGACAAAAAACGATCTATACGAAGCACTGAATGCTGTTGGTAAATTCCAAGTCTCATTAATGAGACAGGCTATTACAGAAGGAAATACAATGGATAGACAGACAGAAGGTCGTCCTATCCTAGCATTCATGAATCTGTACAGATCGTTTCCAAAGTTGTTTGTAACCCAACATGCCTTAGAATCCTATGGCAGAACAACAGGTGGGATCCTTGCAACCAAGGTTATAACAGCAGGGTTCTTTGATATCATTTACAATCTTGCATTGTTGTGGGCTGTTGGTGTCATTACAGAAGATGACATAGAAAGATGGAAGAAAGAAGGACCAAACATAAAAGACTATACACTTCTCACAACCGTTGTTGCACGAAACCCATTCTTTACGACAAGAATGCTACCAAGCATCGTTGCATCACTACTTCCCATTATTGCTGGCAAGACCATTGCTGGTGATAAAATGTCAATCTATGACATGACCTTGGCAGGACTGCCTCCAGCAGTCGCCGCAATCTTAAGCGGTGTAGCAAAAAGTATTCAAATTGGTCAAGATGCCATCAATAGAGATGGTGAATTTTCATGGGGGCAGGCTACTGATTTTGCGGCTAGGTTGATTCCATTTATTGACCCAATTACAAGATACTATATTGCATCAGCCATTGACCCAGAATTTAAACAAAACAAAAATAAAACCAATAGAGGAAGGAACACAAGCCCCATAAATGTAGGTAACACCTTGATGGATAATCAGTTAGAGACAGAAAGAAGCCTATTTAGGGCAATACTGAACGAAGCATTCCCAACAGGAATGAAGAACCTAGTCCAACCAATGCCTTCGTTTATGGACGCTCAGATGCCTCCTATGCCGTTCCAGCCTCGCAAGGCTACCGACCTATTCCAAAATACGCAAAGTCCCGCAGAGGGCGTCTCAGAGCCTCCTGCGGCACCTCAGCCACAACCAACTACAACTCCTAGCCCAACGGAGGGACCGAGGAGTATCAATCCTGCCAAACCACCAGAACAGTTAGGAGGACCGTAATGGCAAAGAAGAAAGGTGCAATGAAGGGTTGCAATATTGGAAACAAATGCAAAGATCCCAAGGGCGGGCTTACCGCCAAGGGTAGAGCCATGATCAACAGAAAGACAGGCTCCAATCTCAAACCACCCCAACCGGGAGGGGGACCACGCAAGAAATCCTTCTGTGCCCGCAACCTAGGACAAATCAAGAAATTCAATATTGATTGTAAAAAGACTCCCGATAAACGAGCATGTAAGGCAAGAAGAAAGTGGGCGTGCTGATATGGCAAAAAAGAAAGCAAAGCGAGACGCCTGCTACTCCAAAGTAAAAAGTCGTTATACCAAATGGCCCAGCGCATACGCATCCGGGGCACTTGTAAAATGCCGAAAGGTCGGAGCCAAGAACTGGGGAAAGGGTAAGTCCAATGGCAAAAAAGGCTAACTTCGATCAAGAAAAGAAAAAAGGACTGCATGGATGGTTCAGTCGCAATCAAGGCAAGGGATGGGTGGATTGCAAAACAGGCAAGACATGTGGGAGAAAGTCTGCCAAGGGAGAAAGCAAACGACCATACCCAGCGTGCCGACCAACCAAAGCCATGTGTTCGTCAGCAAAGAATCGAAAGAAAGGACCGAAGAGCATTTCTTGGAAAAAATAACTAAAAAGAAAATCGACTAGGGGGTCAGGAATTTACGGAGGGGGAGTAACAAGTTGGGAGGTATCGTTACCCCCCTTACCCCCTAGTAGGAGTACGACATGAAGAAGGTTTTCAACGCGGTTGTGTGGATTGTTGCATATATTCTGGCAGTGATTATGACTCTCTTTATGTGGTTCATTTGGACAGTATGACCTCGGCTCCCCTCACAAGAGGGGAGCCATGGCTGTACTGTTACAGCACATGCTATGCATATGCCCGATGCATAACATGACACTACAGGGCAACAAGGATCCAGAAGTGGATAAGTACAAGAACGTCTACGTGGTCCAGATGGACGAGATCGTCCATCGCTACGTTCGGCTACAGGGACCGACAGCGGAGTTCCGGTGGCGAGAACATACGTGGTTTATTCTCGCTCGCTCCTCGTTTGAAGAGGCGGTCAACTCTTTGATTGACCGGGTCCGAAAGGACCACGTCGCCATGACACTCCACCACCACGACGAGTTCCCCTTTACTCAGGGGAACCAGAATCCGGCTCGTTCGTCTGTTTTGTGCCGGGTTGAACCGGCTTCAGTTCGAGGATGGGCACCAAAGGTGACCCTTTCCGACTACATGACGATGAACGACTACCGACCGGTAGTCGAGAAGTTGGTTCGGGAAATCCCCAACTGTAGCATCGAGAACACGGGTGTTGTAATCCCCGTGTTCTAAACAGTCAACAGTCCTACCCTTGGCTCCCCCGAAAGGGGGAGCCTTTGGGCTGTACTGTTACAGCACATGCTATGCATATGCCCGATGCATGGCATGACACTACAGGGCAATGGAGCGTAACGTGAAGTGGTTTACTGTTCGTGTGTTTATTGCTGATGTTGATGACACTGATATGCTTGAAGTTATGCATACCAAGGTCATGGCAGAATCAGCAGGAGAAGCAACGGAACTTGTGGTCAAGCACAAGTTTGTACTGGATGTTGTATCCCACATCAAAGAAGGTAGAGTGATTGTGTCATCAATTGCATAACAGTCCTACCTTCGGCTCCCCCAAAAGGGGGAGCCTTTAGGCTGTACTGTTACAGCAGAAAGGGGCAGCAATGCTGCATCATCTCTTTGTCACGGAAGACAGGGGAGAGAGAGATGTAGTTGTTGACTGTCATAGAACACGGATGTTCAGGGTACCATTCGC
>Ga0099850_1001503_pt1 | contig 10907 bp, 19 predicted proteins | sample CB_VirMetaG_5_FD_79182 | JGI IMG/M metagenome (GOLD analysis project Ga0099850, IMG submission 79182) | Freshwater to marine saline gradient viral communities from Chesapeake Bay - CB_1508_1D Viral MetaG | ecosystem: Environmental > Aquatic > Marine > Coastal | place: USA: Chesapeake Bay...
TTATTATTAATGGTGGATGTTTGGTAAAAAATTATGCTGATAGAACTTTAGCTAAAGATGTATATGCAGAATCAGTTGATTTATTTGATGGAATGGCTACAGGGACAGCAGTGTCTGCTGGAACGTTAACGCAAACATCATCCGCTAGTTGTGGTGTTACGGGGTATGGAATAAAGTTTTCTGGTGTTACTTTAACTGGTACTGGTGAATTATATTTAAGACATAGAATTTATAATAAAAATGCAGTTAATTTTAAAAACTTAATAGGTTCTTTTCAGATGCAGGTTTATCATGATGTGGGAAGTCAGGTAAATTATACTATTTTTATTAGAAAAGCTGATTCTTTAAATAATTTTAGTTCTGTTACTGCAATTAGCGATAGTGGTGCATTGGGAGTTACTTCTACAATAGCAACAGAATTAACATATCAAAATGTTAGTTTTGGTGATTGTAGTAATGGTATAGAGATTGAGATTAAGGTTGAGTGTGGTGCTATTACGACTAAAAACTTTGAGTTTACAGAATTGCAATTAGAGATTGGTGCTCAAAGTACAGAATATGAATATAAGCTGAATAATGAAGATATTGTTCATAATAATTATATAAATGATAAATATAGAGATAATTATCTGAATGTATTTTTAGGTAATAATAGTAATAGTAAAATAGCTGGTGGGTATAATGTTGGTATAGGTACGCAAGTATTAGGTTCTGTTACTTCTGGCAGTTATAATGTAGCGATTGGTTCGCGTGGTTTATCAGATCTTACAACAGGAATTCAAAATATAGCTATTGGAGGAGGTGCATTAGATGATACTAATGGTAATAGTAATATAGCTATTGGAGCAGGTGCACAAATAAACGCAACTGGTGATATGAATGTAGTTATAGGTTTAGAGGCTGGGGGAGATATAACTGGTCATAATAACACATCAATAGGTAGTTATTCTTTAAGTTTATTGACTTCTGGGTCTAATAATATTGGGATCGGTTCTGGGGCTAATGTCCCGACTGCAACAGCTTCAAATCAAGTAAGGATAGGTAGTGCAGCTATCACTTACGCTGGTATTCAGGTTGCATGGACAATCACTTCTGACATTGCATGGAAAGAAAATATTGAAAAATCTGATTTGGGACTCACTTTTATAAAAAAATTAAAACCTGTTAAATATACTCGTAAAAATGATGAGTCTAAAAAGTTAGAGTATGGAATAATTGCGCAAGACTTAGAAGAAGTTTTAAGGAAAAGTAAAGTAGAAAATTATGGAATGCTTCTTAAGGATGACGAGGGGCAATTACATCTTAGATATAACGATTTAATTCCAATTTTGATTAAAGCAGTTCAAGATCAAGATAAAAAATTAAGTAAACAAGAGCAAAGAATAAAGGTGCTAGAAGAAAAGTTAGAAGGAGTTATTAATGGCAATACCATCAATAAATGATTTGGTTTTATATGTTAATTCTAAATTAACAAGTTTAGACTGGAATATTAATTTTAATAAAATACTTGATTGGCTTACTGATGGAACAGCTGATTTAACGGTTGGTAGTATAGCTGGCACTGTTACTGGCACTGTTACTGGCACTGTTACTGGTAATTTAGATGGCAATTTAATTGGTGATATTAATGGTGCTTCTTTAAATTCTTTAGCTGATAAAAAGTTGTTTTTATCAACTAAAGAGTATGTTTACAGTCAATCTAATCCAAAGGTGTTAAGTGGTAATTTATCGTTTATAGATGCGGACGATCAAGGAAGTGCATATAGAAAAGTTTGGGGAGATGGAAAGTATATTTATGCTGCTTGTTACGATGATGGACTTAGGGTTTATTCAGTGGATACTGTTGGCAACTTAACTAACATAGTTACGGCGGATCATGGTGGTCAACATCTTGGTGTTTGGGGAGATGGAAGATATATTTATGTTGCTTGTGGTGGTGATGGCCTTAGAAGTTATTCGGTTGATAATACTGGCAATCTAACGCTTGTAGATACAGATTCGCAAGCTGCCACTTGTTTGTCTGTTTGGGGAGATAGAAAATATGTTTATACGGCTAGTGGTACTGGTGGTATTAGAAGTTATTCAGTAGATAGTGAAGGTAGTTTAACGTTTATAGATTCTGATTATCAAGATTCACTTTATGAAGAAGTTTGGGGAGATGGAAAATATATTTATGCTGCCTGCAACGCTAGTGGTCTTAGGGTTTATTCAGTGGATAATGATGGTAATTTGACGCTTATAGATACAGATGATCAGGGTGGATCTTATTTTGGTGTTTGGGGAGATGGAAAATATATTTATGCTGCTTGTTTGACTGATGGTCTTAGAACTTATTCAGTAGATAATGATGGTAATTTAACACATGTAGATACGGATGATCAGGGTGGGTCTTATCTTGGTGTTTGGGGAGATGGAAAATATATTTATGCTGCTTGTTATGAGGACGGTCTTAGAACCTACTCTGTGGATGATGCTGGTAGTTTAACGTTTATAGATGGAGATGATCAGGGTGGTGAGTATTATTCTGTTTGGGGAGATGGAAGGTATACTTATACTGCTTGTGGTACTGATGGTCTTAGAACTTATTCTATTGATAATACTTATGAATATTTACAGGTCGAAAAGAGACATAATTTTTCTGATCTTGTTAATGTTGGTAGTTTAACTACAACAGAGAGGAATACATTAACTCCTGCAAATGGGGATATAATCTATAATTCAACTGACAATAAATTTCAAGGTTACGAAAATGGTGCTTGGGCTAATTTGATTTAATTATAATAATTTTGGGGTTGGGTATGGACAATAATATTGCAGGATTAAATAATAGAGTTCATAAACTTGAAGGGATTTGTAAAAAGGTTTCAGAAGCTTTAAGTAAAACAGTTGGTATTCGTGATATTTATGATATTAAAAAAGAATTTGATCACGAGTTTATATTTATAAAAGAAAAGATAATGGAAACAGAAAAAGAAATTAAAAATATTAATTATATATTAAATCCACAAAACGGAACAAAAGGCTTAGTTAAAGATAGTACAGAAAATAGTTTAAAGATAACAGGAATAGAGGATACTATAAAAATTCATTTAGATAAACATAATAAAAATATTGGAATTTTCTTGTTAATTTTATTTTCTTGTTTGTCTTTGATTGGGAATATTGTTGGATTTATATATCAGTTTTTAAGTAAATAAATACACATGGAGGTGTGAAATGGTTAATGATTTTGCGGTATGTGAGAATGGGAGATTAGAAAAAAGAACAATTACAATAGCAAATGGTGCAGCAGTATCATCTTCAATTGATATGAATGCTTTCACGTTGGTGGGGATTAAGTTTCCAGCAGCAATGACAAGCACAACTGTTACTTTGCAGGATTCTTTTGATGGTACAACTTTTGAGGATACTTATAATACAGATAATAATGCTATTGAGTGGACATTTACACAAGGAAGAAGTTATAAAATATTACCTTCTGATACAGCAGCATTTTGGAATTTAAGGATTAAGGTTGATTCTAATGAAGGTGCAGCAAGAGAAATAATTGTAACATTAAGAGGGGTGTGATATGGCTTTATTAACAAGTTTATTAAATTCGGCGCTTGGTGGTGGTGGTTTAGATTATCAAGGTTCCTGGAACGCTGCAACAAATACTCCAACATTAGCAAGTGGCGTTGGTATTAATGGTTATTATTATGTAGTTTCTGTGGCAGGGACAACAACCCTTGATGGTATTTCTTCGTGGGCGGTTGGAGATTGGGTTATATTTAATGGTTCAGTTTGGCAAAAAATAGATAATTCTGAACTATGGACGGATGACGGTACAAAAATAACACCAACTAATGTTGGTGTAAATATAGATGCTGCAGCTGCTAAATTTATTGCAGGTTCAAATACTGAAATATATGAATCTTCTGGAGATACATATATTGAAAATACATCAGCAACAAAATCTATTTTAAAGAAATTAGGAGATGCGGCAGGTGCTACTTTTAGTAAGGTTTTAGATAGCGCAGCAGCTGTTTTGTTTTCTGTAGCTTCTAATGGGGTGATTCAAGCAGGCAAAGCAGGTGAAGATGGATATGTTGATGTAAAAGACTCATCCAATACCGTTAAAAATAGGTTAAATTCTAATGGGGATAGTTTTATAAATGGTGGTGATGTAGGAATTGGAACAGAAACGCCAGATGAATTGTTAGAAGTTTATAATGGTAATATTAAAGTTGGATACGCAACTGATACGTTTTCTGAATTAATTCAGTTTTTTAGAAACGATATAAAGATCGGTGCTGTTAGTAGTACTGCTAATCAGTTTTATATTAGTGCGGCAACTAATAAGACATTAAATTTAACAGATGATAATGGTGACGGTATTAAAGTATTAGATGGTGGTGATTTTCAGGTTAGTAAAAATGCTATATTTGATGGTGGAATAACTAGAAATGTAACAACAGTTAATGCTGCAACATATGATCTTTTAGTTTCTGATGATATATTAAATGTTACATATACAGGAACTGGTGCAGTTACGTCTTTGACTTTACCTACAGCTCAAGTTGTTACTGGTAGAACTATTGTTATTAAGGACGCTGCTGGTAATGCAGGAACAAATAGCATTACAGTTGATACAGAAGGTTCAGAAAAAATAGACGGTCAAGATACAGCTGTTATTAATGGTGATTATGACTCTATTACTATATATTCTGATGGAACAAATTGGTTTATTGTTTAAGGAGTAATTATGTCTTATATTAATCAAGTAAATAAAGATATTGCATTTTCTGATACTATTAATAATTCTGTGGTTGATTTTGGGCAAAGAGCAGTAGGTAGAATAATAGAGGTTGAAGATGCTGTAATAACAGGAACAGGGACCGTAAATATTAATGTTTTTCAAGTAACAGGAACAATACGTGTATTGAATACGTGGGCGCAAATTACTGAAGTAACTACTTTAACTAATCTTACGAATATGTACGCTGATGTTTATGATGGAACAAATACTATCGATTTAACAAAAAATACAGGCGCAAGCCTAAGCGGTGCTAGTGTTGGTACATTTTTTACTAAAGATAAAGCGTCTACTGAAACTTATTCTATTGCTTTAAATGATCAGGTGCGTGTTTTGGAACAAACCAATAAAATTTCTGTTCCTTTTTATATAACACAAAAAGTTGCTACGGATACCTATATTAGATTTAATTTTACAACCACAGATGATCCGGTTAGCTTTAAGATGACTGTTTGGTTTGAGTATTTGCCAATAAATGGTGGAACATTAACTTTGGTATAGGAGATTAAGATGAGTAATAACTTAAGAGCTGTAAATGATAATCAGTTAAGATGGGATGATTTACAAGTAAGTATAGGTAGGGTTATTTTTCCCGGTGTTAGTGACCCTACTTGGCGTTTATATAACCATGGTATTGGTGGTGGTGTAACGTTTGATGTTTTAGGGTTTGCTGTTGGAGATTATGTGGATTTTGATGTACAAACTACACATTCTATGAAATTAAATACAGTTTTAGATTGTCATATACATTATATTTTACCAAATACAACAACAATAGGTCATACCTTTAAATTTCAATTAGATGTTATTGCTGCAGGAATAGATGGTCAATTTGCTGTTCCAACAGGCTCACCTTTTACCGCTGAAACTACAGTCGCAGCAAATGATGATTCTTATCATAGATTATTTGATATTGCGGATATACCAGCGAGCAATACAACAGTCTCAAGTATGTATACTTGTAGATTAACAAGGATAGCTAGTAGTGGCACCGAGTACGGAAGCGAAGTTTATTTAAAGTATATAGATTGTCACTACCAAAAAGACGATAGTGGCTCTCAATCGGAGATGGTTAAATAAGGAGTTTTTATGGCAGTAGCAATAAAAAATACAGAGTTTAAAAATACGGTATTTGGTGGTAATTTATCGTTTATAACCTCATGGAAAACAGACAATGCAGGAACTAGCAATAACGATCAAATAACAATCCCTACAATTTCAACCGGAACATATAATTGTAATGTAAACTGGGGAGATGGTACTAAAAGTTTTGGAATAACTACATATAATGATGCAGCGTGGACGCATACGTTTGTAGGTGGTGCTGGTACTTATACGGTTAAAATTACAGGGCAGTTTGAGGGGATTAGATTTTCCAACGGCGGTGATAGACTTAAGTTACTTGAAATTAAATCGTGGGGTAAAGGTTTTAGAACAGGAAACGTGGATGATGTTTTTCAAGGTTGCAAGAATTTGGTTATAACTGCCACAGATATATTAAATCTAACTGGTATTACTGACATTAGTTATATGTTTTCTGAGTGTGATGCAATCGTAACTATTCCAAATCTAAATAATTTTGACTTCTCGTCTATACAAAACATGAGGGGGCTTTTTTGGCTTTCACCTAATTTTAATCAGGATTTAAGCGGGTTGGATGTATCTAGTGCTACTAATATGATCGGTACGTTTGGTAGACCTCCTTCTGGTAGTATGGCTTTTGATCAGGATCTAAGTGCATGGGATGTAACTAGTCTTACTGATGCGACTGTATTTTTGCAAGGAGCAACACTGAGTGTTACAAACTATAATAACTTATTAACAGGATGGGAAGCTCAAGCAGTACAAAACAATGTATCGTTTAGTGGTGGTAATTCTAAATACACATCGAACACAGTAAGCGTAAGCTCAATAACCAGATCAGGAACCACCGCAACAGTAACAACAGCAACGCCACATGGATTATCAACTAGCGATAGAGTATATATATCAGGAGCAGATCAAGCAGAGTATAATATAGTCGCTACTGTGACAGTAAATAGTACAACAGAGTTTACATACACAGTATCAGGAACGCCGGTTACACCAGCGACAGGAACAATAATAGCAGAAGTATCATTACCAGCGATAGCACGGCAAGCTTTAGTGCAAGATCATACATGGACGATAGTAGATGGGGGTGCTGCATAATGTCAAAAGAATTAAAATATCCCAAGGATAAAAAATATGTTGTTTGTAGTTCTGGTGATAATCAATATGTATTTTGTGTAGTTAATCCAAATCAAGTTTTAATAACTGGTTTGGATAAGCTAGAAATTTTTAATTCAAAAAAAGAACTTAAAGAAAAATATGAAAAGAAAATACCAAAAGACCATAATATTTTAGAAAAAGAATAAACAATGATAGAAAGAAAGTTAAATGAAAGAAAGGGCGATAAATTAGTTTTATCACTCGCTGAAAAATTAGATAAGAATAGCAAAGAATTATTAGATATTAAATCGTCTGTTAATTCTATAAATCAAACACTGCAAGAGAAGATATTATATCTATTAACAAAACATGATAATGTTTTGTATGGGAATGATGGTGATGCTGGTTTATGTGGTAAGTTGTCTAAAATTAAGGGTGATATTAAATCAACTCAATTTAATGTTAAGCTTATTTGGGGGTTTGTCTGTGCTATTGTTGTTAAGATATTATCTGAATATTTTACATAATAATGCAATTGTGCTATAATATAGATATGAAAAAAATAGAAATTCGTAGATTTTATAGTGATATTAATAATACTCTTGGTTGTATGACTATTGAAGGTTTAAATCATCCTATTTTCACAAATGAATTGGCTTGGAAGTTTAACCAGAAAGAGATAAGTTGTATTCCAGAAGGTTGTTATATTGTAAAACCACACCATAGCGAAAAATTTGGTAATTGTTTTAAGGTGTTGGATGTACCTAATAGAAGTGATATACTTATTCATGTAGGAAATACAGAAAAAGATACTAAGGGTTGTATTTTGGTCGGGTTGCAATGTGGAACTTTAAGGGATGAAGAAGCTGTTTTAAGTTCTCGGATAGCTAGAAATTTATTGGTTGATTCTATAACAGAAAAATGTTTATTAAAAATAGTTAATGCATATTAAGGAGTATTTATGGTAGATATATTAAAAGACCCTGCAATTGTTTTGTTTTTATTTTATCTTTCTTATAAACTAATAGCCAAAATAATACTAACAACAAAGACAAAAAAAGATGATAAAATATTAGAGTTTGCCGAAAGCTCTATAGTTGAGGCTTTTGATTATGTTGAAAATTTAGATAAGTTAAAGAAAATTAAGGGGTCTGATAAATCGACTCAAAAGATGTCTAAGGCCACAACTGAATTTGTTGATTTGTTTTATCAAAAAACCGGAGCTATGCCTAAGGAAAATATGATTGATTTGGCTAAAAAAAAGTTTGCTGAGTTGGCTGGTTTGGATAAAAACTTAAAGGGAATGATTACTAATATTGCGAGTGACATTGTAGTTAAAGCCTTAAAAAAAAAGGTGTTAAAGTAGCTAATTTTAAGATAGGGAAGTTTAAACAACCTATTAGTGGTAAAAAGTATGCTGGTTTTAATTTAAGCTTTAAATGTTAAACATAGAGACCAAAGGGGCGTCTTATGTTGTGTGGTTAAGGGGATTTTATCTAACACTTTTTCCCCTTTACCGCATTTTAGTGAAGAATATCTTTTAATTCTTTTAATTCTTTGTTACATTTCAAACAAAACATATCTTTATAAATAACCTCCCCACAATTTAAACAATGTTTATGATCAATGAATTTGTTTTTTGTTTTTAAAATGTCTTTTATCTTTTTGTATTTCATTTTGGTAATCCTTTTTTACGTTTCTACGAAAATAATGTTTGGATATTTATATAAAAGCATTTTTCTTTTTAATCTATAAACTTCCGTTCTAAAACCGTTATCACTTTTTACGTCTTCTACTATATAGCACTTCTTTTTATTGCAAAAATACTTAAAATCAGCAATATATTTAATAGACCTTTCTGCTTTATCGTTATATCTAAATTTTGGTTGCAATTCAAAGGATGGCTGTAACGTTAAATCTTCAATTCTTCCAGCTTTTTCTATTATTTTTAGCTCTATATATCGATTTGCTTCTTTTTTTGAATCAAAGACTATTCCATTACACTTAACTTTTTTGTTTCGATATTTATTTGTTGATATTTTTTTTCTGTTCCATATCATTTTTTAATCCTTTTTTATTTTTTGTCAAACATATCTAAAAAACTTTTACCAGATTTTGTATTCGTTAGGTGATACTTTACAATAATGTTAATCCAATCATTTAGGCTATATTTTACTTGTCCTGCCACATATTTTGCTATGCCATTTTTGTTTATTTTATTTAACACTTCAACTAAATACATTCTGTAACGTGCTCTTTTTAGAAAGCATTCTCTGCAATATGAAATATTCTTTGATACTTTGGATATTTCTGGTGATCCGCATACTTGACATTTTTTTACGATCATTTCATTATTCCCCTTTTGTTTTTTTGTGATACTCTTTTAATGCATAATTTTTAAACTCTTCTGGTGATAGTTTTAGTTTTTCAAATGGGATTGGTATAATATACTCTTCAAGCTCTTTAATCTTTCTATTTTTTTTTAATATTTTTTCCTCCTGTTCTTTTATGCAGTTTTTTAGTTTGTTTACTGTTATGTCTGCTTCGTTAAATAGGTTATGATGATTTATTAGCATGCTTTCGTTTTCAGTCATATTATTTCTCCTAGTTTTATAATTATCCATGTAATAATTAAAACTCCTAATATTGTGATAAGTGATTCCATTTTGTCACCTCTTTTTTATTTTATCTATCATCTTCTTTTTGTGTTTTTTATTTGTGTCGTCTCTTAAGACTTCTTCCTTAAGATCTTTACAAGCTCTTTTAAATGCTCTTTCAAACTCACGATTAATATAATTGTCTAATGGTTCTTGAAATTCAAACATAATTACCTCCATATCATTTTAACTGGTTTTCCTTTTATGAATTGTGCAACATATTCATCACTTAAATGCTCTAATTCTTCTTGTGTTATTTCTATTTGTTCCATTTTTATTTCTCCTTTAAACTATTATAGTATTCTTTTTTCTTGTCTTGTGATATAAACTTTATATCATCAACAACCTTACCTGTTTCATCTTTATATCTTTTAAGTATTTGCATTTCTGATACATTTTTTATTTGTGCAGCTTCTAATAATTGGGTCGCAGTTATTATGTTGTTGTCGTTATGGTAACTACTGTTTTTTGTGGTTGGGTATTTACTGTCTTCTTTTCCGTAGTAAATATCTGCTCCAAAACCAAGCATTTTACATGAAACAGATATTGCGTCAGTATACGCCATCTTAAAACATTCGTCTGATGTATATAGGCCATCTTTTTCTTTTGCTATAAAAGAGCTCCCCCCAATTCCAGTTATTCCATCGCTCCAGCTGTCTTTATTTTTAATAAATAGATTGATTTCTACAAAGCATGCCTTTTGACCGTTTGATCCTTCTTCGGTCCATTTGTTGATGATCTCTGTTTTCCAGCCTATTCCACATACACCAAAATGTTTTGTAAGCTCCTCTATTCTCCACATTGGACTAATATCTGTTTTCCCTTTTAGTCTTCCTGCTTTTATTTTTTTCCTTGAATCTTCTGGTACTTTTCTAACTTTATTAAATAAAGTTAGGTTATTATTTGTTTCCATTTTAGTATCCCCCCTTTTCAATATAATAGACAAAAAAAAGTAAGTTGTCAATGAATTATTGTGTAATTTTTAGAAAAAGATAAATACTCGATATAGCCAAACGTTTTTATAGTATGTTTAGCTTGATTTAGTATTTTTATTTTTTTAATTTTCCACTTGCTTTCATCGACCATAACGAATAGGTTTAACACTTCGCTTCCTTTCCTTTCTTGTAGTGTGTATCTTTTTATTCTTTTTTTCATTTTAGTATCCCCCTTTTTTATCTTTCCTTACTTTAATATAATATAAAAATATAGGTTTGCAAGCTTTTTATTTGACAAAATAAGTATAACAAATTAAAATAGGTTAAGAA
>Ga0099850_1001508_pt1 | contig 10890 bp, 9 predicted proteins | sample CB_VirMetaG_5_FD_79182 | JGI IMG/M metagenome (GOLD analysis project Ga0099850, IMG submission 79182) | Freshwater to marine saline gradient viral communities from Chesapeake Bay - CB_1508_1D Viral MetaG | ecosystem: Environmental > Aquatic > Marine > Coastal | place: USA: Chesapeake Bay...
ATCCGACCGATCGTGACTGAGTGCATCGAGAAGGAGATCGAGCGCAAGCGCACGCTGGTCGGTTACTTTGCGAACCTCGGGCTCTCCCTGGCTCAGACCGCAGCGTCAGTTTTCTAATGTTGATTGCCGAGTCACCAAGACGCCCAACCCGCAGACCTGACCGCGAACCACATGACCCACGCTTTGCTCCTCCGGATCCCGTAGCGGCGGAGGTTGTCGAAGAAGCGGTCGTCAGCTTCCTTCCGGGTTCCGGGGTGCGTGCTGTACTCGTAGTCGTGAATCACTGCCGCCCCGAAGGCGGGGCCTTCCTGGTCCGCGTAGGGCCAAAGCAGTCGTGGCACCGACGCGCCGTCGAAAACGAAGTCGGCGGGAACCGAGATGTCTCCCAGCGTGAAGGTGCGCAGGAGCTTCCACGTCCCGTCCTCGCGCCACTCGACGATAGGGCGAGGTCGGATGGGCATGAATTCCATCAGCACTTCCAGCGGCGCAGAGCCAGCGCCTTGCGGGTGGGCTCGCCGTTCGGTTTCTTCATCGGCCCGGGCATCCCCGACATCCTCGCGCAGAAGCTGCGCTTGCGCGGGCCACCCCCCGGTTGGGGCGCTTTGAGCTCCGACCCGGTGGCGCGGTTGTATTTGGCGCGGCCTTTAGCCGTGAGCCCACCCTTCCTGGACTTCTCTCCGCGCCCGAGCGAGAGCGAGATGCTCTTCTTACCCGCCATCAGAGATCCTCCGTACCCTGTCTTCGATTCGGTCCAGCCGGCGCTCATGCTCACGAAGCGTCTCGAGCAAGCCCACGATTGCGCGGCGCACGGCATGGATGGCCCAGACAATTAGAGCCCCCGCCACCCCAGTAATCGCGTCCTGAATCACGTCAATGCTCATTTTGGTTATCGGCGGCGGCACGATTTGATTTCTCGCACTTCGCGCCAGATTCCGACACAGACTGCCAGCAGGATGCCGGTAGCGATAGGGTCGAGGACTTCATGCAGCAGTCGGATCATTTCCGGCCCTCATGTAGGAACGAGTAGTGGTTCCCGTCGCCAAAGGCCCCGCCCCACCGCGCAAGTTCATGCTGTTGTTCCCACCACTCCCCCAGGGGCCGGTGGTCTTCGCTCTCGGTCAGGTACTTCCCGTCGCGAAACAGATTGAGGTCGATCGCGAGCCGGTCGCCGTGCAGGGACCGAGCGATGCCCATGCCCCGCTGGGCGTTGAGCCGGCTCTGCTCTGGCGAGCGCCACGTCTCGCCAAACGTCACCTCGAAACCAAGCTCAAACGCTCGATCGATAAGTCGCGCAACGTGCTGCGCGAAAAGGCTTTGCTTCTCTCTGAGAGTCACGAGTCACTTCCGGTGCTTGCACCCGCACGGTTTCTTCTTCGGTCGAGGCTTCGGCTTTGGTTTTGGTGCTGGACGCTTCTTCATTTCTTCTCCTCCCGCAACGCCCCAAGGATAGGGTCGAGGGCGAGCTTGGCTCGAGGGTAGACGCCTCCAACGAGAGCGTTGGCTCCGAGCAGGGCATCGATGGGCGGGCGGTCTCCGGTCAGCCCACCGTAGATCTTGCTGACGGCGCTTTGAGTAAAGCCCAGGCCGGGGGCGGTGGTTGCCAGTCGACGAATCGATCCCTGGCCGAGCAGCATCTCATGCGCCGCCGCGCCTGGGAGACCCGCCGTCGAACCGAAGAACTCGCTAATGGCTTTCTCGCTCAAACGCTCAGAGTCGGCCTCGGAAATCTCACCTTTCATCCCCATCCGCACGATCGACGACAAATACGAGAGCGGAAGCTGGTGCCCGGCCATGCGGATTAAGCGGGTGAGGCCCAGGTGCATGAGCGATGCGTCTCCGGTGCGAGCCAGTACTTTCGGCCCGTCGATAAGCAAAGGCCGGAACACGTCTTTGTGGAACTGAATGCCGGCCTGCACCATGAAGGAGCGGAACTGAAGGGCAATCGACCCGACCGAGGTCCGCAGCACGTTTGCGATCTCTCCCGGTTGCGTGCGGTAGTGGAACCGACCGACAAGGGTCTGCACGGCGTCGAGCAGATCTCTCTCGGGGAGTAGATCGATGGTGTCTCCCTCGAAGACGTGCGAGACGCGGCGCTGCCACATATCTCGCAAACGCCTCCACGCTTCTTCGCCTGCAAGCGTATCGTCAAATATCTCGCTGGCGTACTTCAGCATTGCCGCGTTGGGCTTCGTCCCCTTGCCCGCCTCGCGAGCCAACGAATGTACCGTGCCGATTGCGGTGGTCGACGAGATTCGTCGAGCGAACGAGTCAGCCTCCGTCGCCATGTACGTCGGGTGCAGCTTCGACATGGCGTGAGCAAACCCCCGGGTGCCCAGGACTTGCTTCTGAAGTCCTCTGTTCTCGGCAAGCTGAAGCAGGACTCCAAGCCCACTCTCCGCAGCGCCCGAAGCATCTGAGACTCGAGCGCCCAAGTAGTCGGTGTAGGCCGGCAGGAGCTTGCCACCGATCGCCATCGCACTGGGCCCGTCGAGCCCGTAGGCCGTCGCCTTCGCAATCTCAGCGGCCTGAAGCGGAGCGTTGGCCGTCAACATAGTGTTTTGGAAAAACTGCCGAACGGCTTTCGTGCCGCGCCGTCCCAGGCCGGCATCGGGCGCAAACAGTTCGCGTGCCATGGTTTGGATCGCAAGGTGCTCCTGCGTCAGCCCTCGCTCCGCAGTGTGACCGAGCGCCTGCACGATCATTTTGGGCGCAGTGCTTTTGCCGGCGGTGCCGCCACCGAGCGCGACCTGTTCTACTACGTCGCTGCCGAACGCAGCCGCGTTGGCGATGAGGGAGCTATCTCGACCGTTTACTGATGCTACGATCTTCTCAAGGTTTGGCTCGTAGAACTCGTTGGGGAGAAGCGGATTCCCGGCCTCGTCGTAGAGCCTCGACTGCTGCGTGAGCCCCTTCACCCGAGTCGGAGCCCCAGCCATCGCGGCCTTGAACTGTTTTATTTGGGCCGAGGGCATCCCCTTCTGGAGCAACCAATCGACGTGCCTCTGGTACTCTGGAGTGCCTTCTGCCTTGTCGATCAACTCGAGCAGCACTTCTCGGAAGTCCTTGCGGATGATGCTCGGGACGTAGTCTGGCTGTGCGGTGAAATCTACAACTTCACCGGACAGCGTAGTTTGCTTGACTCCGGCTGCGCGTTTCAGTTCGGCAACCTCGGACATCATCGCATCGTGATGCAATTTGACCCGGTAGAGTTCCGGGAACTCTGCGCCGACCTCGGCGGGGGTGCGCCCCATGATCCCGTAACCGCCGTCGATCAGCTTCTTCTCTTGGGTCTGCCGCCACGCTTTCAGGGCCTTCCCTTTGAGCCCCTTGGGTGCTCTGGATTGGAGTGCCCGGCTGAACCTCGGGCCGAAGTAGTCTTGAGGATAGATTATATCCATCCGCGAGGTGATTAGGTTTGAGTCCAGAAACTGCCGACCGATCATGCGCGATAGTTGGTCGTCCGAGTTCATCAAGACCTTGATCGCTCGGAACAGTTGCGACGGGAGGATATTCTTTGCGAGCTCAAGCCCGTCGAGCGCAAAGCCCATCCCCTCGCTTGCGCCCGTCATCTGCCCCAGGCCGGGGCCTTCTGGGCCCGCAAGGCTCGGTCCGCGACTTAGCAATTCCTGAATTGCATCGCGCCGGGCTGCGGTGTCTTCGATGATTCCCCCCATCGACCGGGTCAAGGCTCCGGTAGTCGAGGTTTTCTCGAGCACCTTCCGCGCTGCGGCTTCCCCCTTCATCATGCTGCCGACGCCTTGCATGAGCTGTCCCGCGCCGCGAGCGAGGTAGGGGAACGCCGCGTCCATCACAATATCGGTCGGCGTATGTACGTTGGTCCTCTGGTATTCGGCCATGTCGGTGTCGTCACCGAAGATGGCGTCGAAGACGTTGGGCAAATCGTCGTACCAGTTCGCCGTCTCCCGAAATGCAGCGCCGCCCAGGAGGTTTGCGGCGAGGAACGTCAGCGCAGCCGGGATTGAGGCAGGCGCGGATCCTGCCGCTGCGGTAGCGAGCGCCCCCGTGCCGAGTGCTGCGGCCAGCCCCGCGCCCAGGCCACCCCAGGTGTTTGGCCCGGCCTTGTCCCCGTACTGAAACGCAACGATCGCGTCGGCAATGTCCGCAGGGACTTCCCGGCTCTGCAAATAGACCTTGGCGTAGCTTTGGTTCTTCTTGTGCTTTTGCAGTTCGGGCGGGCCTGCAAGCCACGTTTCGACGCCTTGCCGCACCTCCGTCAGCCGCTCGGGGCCAAAGCCCAGCTTCTTTGTGAGAGCCAGAAATTCGTCGTCTGGCGGTGCTGCTTGTGGTGCGGCCAGTCCTGCCGCTAGCTCCTCGAGGGTCGGCAGAGTCGTAGAGATCTGCTCGAGCGAGGGCAGGCTCGCAGAGATCTCTTCAAGCGACGGCAGCCCCTGGTCAGGTAGCGGTGGTGGCTTCGGTCGCGGACCGACCGCCTGCGGGACCGCTGGCCCGACCGGCTGCGGCACCATCGCAGCTAAGTTTGGCGGCAGAGAGGCCATGGCTAGCGACGGGCGGCGTTCTCAAACTGAGTGGTGGGCGACTGGGGGCCGAAGGTGAATGAGGGTGGGGTGTCGAACTTCGAATGCCATGATGACTTTGAGCCGGGGTCGATAGTGATGTCTGAGCCAAGTGCTTTTAGCGCCGCATTGGCCGCGCCGGCGAGTTCGGGGGTGACCCCCTCGCCTTTTGCTTGAGCGTCTATGATTTGATCGAGGAGCCCCCTCGCGACTAGTTTAGTTTGCTCTTTGCCGGGGGCTGGGCGGTTCACGATTTCGTAAGCAAGCTCCAACTCGTCAGTTTTTTGTCTACGCTCCGCTAGGCTTCTCATGTTCGCGATGTTCTCCGTCTCGGCTTCGAGTTTCGCTGTCTCTGCTGCGGATTTCTCTGCGCCCAGCATAAATTTCAGCATTTCGATCTGCTGCTCGTTCTGGTTGTTTTGCTGGGTTTGCCGGGCTTCGTTTGCCAGCCCTTGCTTTGCGAGCAACCCTTGGATCAGATTCGGATCGATCCCGTACTGATTGGCCTTGGCGAAGGCGTTCTGGAGCGCGTTCGTGTATTCGTCTGCTTCGGAAACTCCGCTGCCCACATACGCCTCGTAGGCTTGCGGGAAGTTCTGCTCCAACCAAGAGCCGATTGGCCTCGCCGCACCGCCCTGTCCCACCGCAACGCTTGGCTGCGGTTCAGTCGCCCCGACTGCGCGGTACAGCGTCTGCTCGAACTCGGCCTGCTGTTCGGGAGACATCATCTCCAGAATTGCATTGGCCTTGATCTGAGAATTCCGAACCTCGCCGGGGATGCGAGCTAGTTGCGCCTGATGGTTCGCTCGCGCCTGGGACAGCGGATGCCCCATAACGTCCTGCAACGGCTGAAGCAGCGTCGAGTCGATAAGGTTCAGCCCGACCCGGACGGGCAGTCCCAAGACTTCTTTCAGGGCTGACAACGTCGTGTCTAGGTACGGCATGGGTCCGGCAGAGGACTGCGTGTCGATGCCGTAGGCAGGCGAGTCGTTGTTCTGAGCCTGCTGTACGACGTTCCCAAACACGCTTTGGAGCGCACTTGCTTCGCCCTCGCTATGAGAGGACTTCGCCGATGGGCCGTCCTCAAACGGGCGATTCATTTCCAGGTCAAACGAACTGTACGGGTCGAGGACTGCGTTGGCGAAATCGCTGACCGTCTTGGTCATCCTCTCCGGCGCTTCCGGGTCGCGGATCATCGGCAACGAGTCGCCGATAGCTTTGGCCTGCTCCATCGTGCTCGGACTGGGCAACTCAAGGCTCATCGAGAATTTCCCTAGCGGCGAGTCGGAAGAGACAGAGTCGAGTGCCGGGTTTTCGTTGCGGATCAGAGGCTCGAACATGGCGCGGTTTGTCGGCATCTCCGTCATGGGGGTGAAGGCCCCCGTCCCGCGCAGTTCGTCCAGCGACGTGCCGCCAACCATGAACGGCCCACTGGAGGTAGACTCAATCGCGTCTAGCAGCGAAGAGATCGGATTGAACGAGGGCTTTTGCCCCTGAATCCCGGCTGCGTATTGCGCGAGCGAGGTTGGGTATTGCTGGGGAGGGCGATTGTATGTCCCTGTCAGTTCGCGCAGGAAGTCGTTTAGATTGTCCTCTCCGGTGCTGATAAAATTGCCCATGTCATCGAAGATGCTAGGCGGTTTTTCTCTGCGCTGCTGCGCAATCAACTGACCAAGCTGAGTAAGGTTGTTTTGTGGCATCGGAGAGTCCTCGTCGAGGAATGCAGTACTTGGATAACCGACTTCTTCCCCATCGGTGTCTACCCCGAGGTAGTCGACGAAGCGCAGAAATCTGTTAGTCGAATCTTCTGCCGCCCATTTCGAGTCGGCAAGGTTAGCGACAACTTTGCGAAGGTCGAGGTCGTCCTCGTTGTAGGCTTTGAGCGTCTTGACAAACTTTTTCTTGATCTTGGCTTTCCCAAGCTGGAAAAACATCGCACTAAAAGCGGCCCGTGCTTCGCCCGGAAGGTCATCCCAGTGCTTGCTCAAGACATCTTTTGCTGCGGCAGAAAATGTGGGTAGATCTTCCTCTAGCCACTTTTCTGAAAGCTCCTGCGACACGGGATCGCCCACTTGCCATTTTCGCGACTTGCCTGTTGCCGGGTCTATCCAGTCAACCTCTTCCCCTTCGGCGTTGAGCGTTGTGCGCGTTTGGCCCTGAAGCAGGTGCCCAACGCCTCCAGTGAGTTTCCCGACTGAGTCGCTGTAGACTTTGTAAACAGGCCGCTCTTTTGTGTAAGTGGCGTGCCGGTATTCCTTGCTGGTGCCACCCTCCTCCTGGCGCACAATCCGCCGGTAGAGGTCTTTCCAGTTTTCCTCCGTCACGCCCGAAGTGTCGAAGATGGCGTAGTCAGGCTCTGCGTAGTCCAAATGGAAGCGGTCTGGTGCGTACTCGCCGCTTTCGTTCGGCTGCTGGTTGAGCGCCCCCTGCGCGAGCCTACGGGTGGCCGCGCCGAGCTTGAGCATTTTCTTGCTCTGACCCACTAGACAAATCTCCGTCGCCCGGGCAGTGAGCCCATAAAGTCTGCGCGACCGTAGGGGTCCGTGGCTGTCGGCATTGGCTGTTGCGGCGTGAGGGCTCGAGTGACCGGCCCCTGCGCCAGAATGCTCGCCCCTTGGACCCCCGTGCTAAACGCGGTGTCGGAGGCGAACTGCCTCATCCCGGCGCGTAGCGCATTCTGTTCCAAGGCTTGCTGCGACCCGAACTGCGGCGCGACCGGCGGAGCTCCAGGGGTGAGCGGGTCGGAAGCTGGGCGCGTATTCTGGGCGAGGTCGCCCAAGAGCGTCGACCCATATCCCGCCGCAGAGCTTGCGAGGCTGCCGACCGCCCCCACCGCCGCTCCCCTCCCGGGGCGTTGCGGATCGGTGATCGCACCCATGCCCGTGCGGGCCGCAAGCTGCCGAGCCTGATTCCCGAACTCGCCCGACATCGCGTACCGCGCAGTGTCGAGGATCCCTCCGGTTGCTGGCGCAATCGACGGGGCGGGCATCGACGGCATGGGGAGCCCACCGGACGCAGCATCGAACGCGCCGCTGTACACGCTTTTGTAGGCACTCTGGTACGGCCCGCGAATCGGAGCAGACAAGACTCCGTATATGTCCTTGCCGAACGGGACGCTGTCGGCAACTTCCAGCGCAACGTCGTCAAACGCTTTCACTTGGGATACGACGTTCTCGAAGAGCGACGGTGGCTGCGCAACCGGCTGCGCCGCCGCCATCCCAGTAGCCTGCGCGGTCGCAGACGCGGCTCCTTCCGCTACGGCTGGCGCTCCTCCGGCGGCCCCTGATGTAGCGGAAGCCCCCTCGCCACCGAGAAGCCCAGAGAGGGTGCTGGAAAGCTCCTTGGATGCCTCTACTGCTGGTCGATTGATAGTCTCTGCGAGCCCTCGAGAAACCTTGGCGTAATTCGCAGGGGTTGTAACAAACTCCCCCACCTTCGTCCCGACCGACTCGCCGACCGTGCCGACTAGGTCTGCCCCGGTCTTTGCTACCTCTTCGCCGACCTCCACGGCTACGTCGCCCGCAGTCGTAGCGGCTTGCTTCGCAACCTCGGCCCCAGCTTGCGCTCCGGCCTTGCCGGCCTCGACAGCGGCGGACGTTCCGGCAGCCAAGCCCAGTCCGCCCAGAACCGACGAGCCAGCCGCAACCCCCCAGTTGCCACCCTCCGTAGCGGTCTCGACCAAAGGGCCGACCACCGGAACGCTGTCGATCGTGATATCTTTCAGAAACCCCAGCGGGTCTTCCCAGGGATAGTCGCCCTTCGCCACGTTGACGAGAGTTTTGATCCCTGCCGTTGCGACGGTGCCGGTGGCTGCCGCAATGAGAAATGCGGTGAGCAACTCACTCTCCATCGGACCTCCGGTCGCCCAGGTGGCGTGTCATCTCGAGCCCGGTTACTTCAAACCCGGCCTCGACAAGAAGTTTCATGCTTCCCGTGTTCGCGGTGCTGACCGACGCAAGGACGGTCTCAGCCCCGAGCGCGGTGAAATAGCGCAGCGCCGCATCGTAGAGCTTTGCTCCGATCCCTTGCCGTTGATGTTCTGGGTCAACGAAGGTTCCCGCTGCCATGACCCATCGGCGGTTGCCCGGGAACGGCACCCAGCAGCAGACCCCGACCACTTCATCTCCAACCGTCGCCAGAAAAAGGTGCTCGTTCTGCGCGATTGCGCCGCACGCGAGCGCCACGGTCGCCTCTTCCCGCATCTTCTGGTCGGCAGGCATGAGGTCGAAGGCGGATCGAATGAGATCCGTTACCGCCGCCACGTCTTCCAAGACTGCTGGCCGAATCTGCATCACGCTGAGTTGTAGATTGGGTAGGTCGGTTGAGGCACCGCGCCACCGCCCATCATGTTTCCAAACATCTGAGCACCCATGTTTAGGCCGGCTTGCGCGAAGGGGCTCGGGCCCGGACTGGCAGGCCGATAACCGCCGCTGGTGGTGCCGGTGCCCATCGTCATCAGGTACTGGAGGGGGAGCATCGCCATGTTCTGCATATTCTGCTGACGAGCGCGTTCCAGGTCGAAGTCCAGGCCAGCGAACGTCCCCATCTGATTGAGCTTCTGCTGCATATCCGCTTGCCCCATCCCGTAGATCTGCATCAGTTGGTTGGTGGCATTCTGACGACTAGCCATCTCGGCTTGAATTGCGTTTAGCTGGTTTTGCTGTCCGCCCAGGTGGTAGTTGATCCTCTGACCCATTGCATTTGCAGTCAGGTTTCCGAAGTCGCTCAACCCCTGCGCACTTAGGTTGGCCTGGCTCAACGCACCCTGGAGCCCCTGACTAGCGGCTTGACCGAGCGCCCCCCGCGTTGCGTCGAAGCTCGCCAAATGAGCCTGTGCGTCCAAGCCCCGACCCGTGTCGGCAAACTGCTGGAGGGTGCGGTACTTGTCTCGATTGGCTTGCCCCATGATCTCCTGAGCAAGCGAGCCTTGCAGCATCTGGTTTGCGCCAGACCGCCCAAGCCCCGCCATTTCCATCTGCGCTTGAAGTTCGGGAGATTTGAGGGCGAGGGTTTTCTGCGCTTCGGCGTTGATGCTGTTGAGCAGGGTCTTCTCGTAGCGGTTGTTTAGCCTGCCCATGCTTGTGACAAGACCTTTGCCTGCGCGTTCGGTGCCGGAAAGTAAGCCGTCGTTCACGTCGGTGACGTTGTCTGTCAGTTCGTTTCCGACGCCGATGTACTGGTTGACGACGTTCCCGTCTGTTTCGGGGTCCAGAAAATCTCCGTAAACTAGGTCTATGGCGGTTTGGGCCTCGGTCCCAGTGAACTCGTCGAAATTGCCCCGATCGTCCCGGGCAGCGATTTGAGCGCCCTGCCCGGTCGCCCGGTCCAGCGTGCGGTCGAGCACACCGGGTATCCCGTTGCCGTTTGCATCTGTGCCGCCAAGTCCAAGAAGTTCATGGAACTGCATCCCGACCCCCCCATGTGTCGGCATACTGAGCACTCGCTGGCGAGCGATGTCCTGCAAGATTCGATGGTCGGCGGTGTACCCGGGCAGACCGCCACGGTTCTGACCATACGGGTCCATCATCGACGCCATCATGTTCTTCATCATGCCGAAGGCGTCGTCGCCGAAGAGCCCCTCAGTAGCCCCGTAGGTGCCTCGAGGATCAACCCCGAGTATCAAGCTCATAAGGAACCGCTGTTGTTGGGCGGTGATATCTTTGGGGTCGTAGAAACTGTTGTCGCCGACCTCTCCGGTGAAACCTGGGTCGAGGTTTACGAGGCCCGGCCCCGTGGGAGTGCTTGGCGGTTGCTTTGCAGCGAGGGTGTCGTTGAGGGGGTCACCGGGCACGCCACTTGTGCGTTGAACTTGCGCTTGAGGAGCCGCGCTGTACGGACCCATCGGTCCCATCGGCGGTCCACCCATCGGCCCCATCGGTCCCATTGGGGGCCCACCCATCGGACCCATCGGCGGTCCGCCCATCGGACCCATCGGCGGTCCGCCCATCGGCCCCATCGGTCCCATCGGCGGCCCACCCATCGGACCCATCGGACCCATCGGCGGCCCACCCATCGGACCCATCGGTCCCATTGGGGGGCCACCCATCGGACCCATCGGACCCATTGGGGGCCCACCCATCGGTCCCATCGGCGACGCTGCCATCGGCGGTCCCATCGGCCCCTGCGGGCTCATGGGCGGTGCAGCTTGCGATTGATAGGGAAAAGCCATCGAGCAAGATCCTCCCTAACCCTGCGTGTAATAAGTGAGCCCATCTTGGGGCTTGATTTCTCGGGGATCGTATTCCGGATTCATGCCCATCACGTTCCTATAGGGGCTGGGGAAGCCCGGGTAGCCCATCCCGTAGCCGCCCATCCCGTAGCCGCCCATCCCGTAGTGGTCGCGCATCGGGCCCAT
>Ga0099850_1001510_pt1 | contig 10883 bp, 12 predicted proteins | sample CB_VirMetaG_5_FD_79182 | JGI IMG/M metagenome (GOLD analysis project Ga0099850, IMG submission 79182) | Freshwater to marine saline gradient viral communities from Chesapeake Bay - CB_1508_1D Viral MetaG | ecosystem: Environmental > Aquatic > Marine > Coastal | place: USA: Chesapeake Bay...
ACCACACTGTCTGAGTAGTAAGAATAAGGTCAGAAATAGACCAAACATTAAATAGTGTGTCAGATTAAGGTTCTTCATATCTGTTTTTCAATAACTTTTTGCATCATGTTAACATGTACTTCAGCAATATCATATTGAAATTGCTTAGTCATCATCTTTTTACACTCTTCCTCATTAGTGAAGAAACCATTCTCTGTAAGAATAGCTGGCATAGAAGTATGAATAAGTACATAAAATCTAGATTCTTTATCAGGATCTCCATCAGAATGATCTAATCTTAGTTTAAGATCTACTCCGGAATCCTGTAAAGCTTCTACAAACTCTGTAGCAATTAAATCAGATTTAGTTTGTCCAGGACTTGTAAACACTTCAATACCTTTAGCAGCTTCTACTCCTGCAGCATTACCATGTACAGATACATAAATACACTGTTCATCAGGATGTTGTGCCGCATAAGAGTTAGCTCTTTTAACTCTAGTCTTAAGAGAAGTGTCTTCTATCTCTGGACAGACATTAAAGGTATTGATACCTAGTTTTTTAGCAAGTCCTTCAATTTTACTTACTACTCCTCTATTAAACTCATATTCCAATAGTTGAGTACCGTCACTCCATACTGGAGAACGTTTACCTGGAGTATCTATTCCGTGGCCGGCATCTAGCAAAAAGGTATATTTTTTCATTATAATAAGTCTACTATTTGATAAGTTATGTACACATCAAAAGTTCCATCAAACTCCACAAAGTCTCCATCATCTGCCATCAATTCTAATGGTTCATTTATTGCTCCAAAGTACTCGTTGTTTTCCCCTTGAAATTGTACTATCAGTTCTTCTGCATCTCCCCAAGCTAACTGAGTTGTATCAAATGTCATAAAGGAGTTTCCAACTGCAAAGAAGTCTAAAGTTAGTGTTTGAGTAGCATTACTTGATTCAGACGTTTCACCTGGATTAACTTTAAGAATTACTGAATAAGGAAGGATAATCTTTCCCTCTCCTGGTGCAGCAATAAGTTCAACTGGAGAAGAATTTAATGCTAAAAGCTCAGCATTAGTAATAGTTCTTGACATTCTCTGTAAAAAAGTAGTTCCGTTTGCGCTTAAACTACTTGTTACTTCAGTAACAGCTTCCGCCAGGAATGCATTTTTTAAAGTACTTACTTTTATTTTATACGGTAATTTTTTTCCTTTATCATAGTATTCAATAAAAGCGTCATCTTTTAAATTTAAAATTTCTTTTCTGGTATTTGCGTTATTTTTCATGAGTTATGATTTATTACTTGGTCTTTCTGTTTCTTTTTTAGTGTAGTATGTAACTACTCCTCCTAGGATACCTAGGGCTGTAATAGCAACACCTTCAAGTGACTTAAAGGTAGCTATAAGGCCAATTAAGGACACCACTATTGATGCCCCCATTGCCATTTTGTATCTTGTTCTCACTATCTCTTTCATTAGAATAAATGTAAAAATTTGTCCCACAGTCCTTTGATACCAAAAATAGCACCGGTTCCTGCTGCCCCAAAGATCACCATTTTCCTATCCATCTTACGTTGTCTAGCTTTGGCGTCTTCTTGTTCTTTCTCTAAATCCTCTATCCTTCTAATGACTCCCTTATTCCCCATGTCTGGATCTCCAACTATTGCTGTTTCCAATCTTTCTGTTCTCTTAGAGGTGCTTTCTGCGTGTGCCTCTAATCTAGCTAATAATGCTTTAGTTTCTTCACTCAATTCCATGGTAAAAATGTGTAAAATATTAATTTTGTAGCTCTTCTATCATGAATGATAAAGCAGCCATTTGAGCAGGAGTAATAGTTTCTGGAAGATGTTCTAATTTAATGGTAACTATTTTACCTGATAGTGTAGCTTCTTCTTGCAAGAAATTTTTGTACTCTTCTTCAACGGCTTGTGCTTCTTCAATAATAGCTTTGCTAGCTTTTTCTTCTTCTGCTACAAGTTTATCATAAGCCTCTTTTTTCTCAGGATCTAATACATATTTATTATCCTGAACAATAAGATTACCTTTTTGATCTTTTTTAGCGTGTTCTTGAAATAGTTTTCTATACTTTTCTCTTAATTCTTCATAAGCTTTTGGGTACTTAAGGGCCCCTTTAATCTTATTGGCCTCTTCTCCAATAAGTTTGGCATTACATGTTAAGGCGTAAGACAGCTTAACGCCTGCCAATCCAGCCATTTCTAACATTGTTAAATCCTCTAATTTTCCTAAGACTTCTGCGTTTTTCATAAATTTTAAAATATAAGTTATCTGTTAAAGATACAAGTTTTAATTTTTATCAACAAATTTTTAAAACATTAGAAACCAATTACCTTCAGAACCACCTCCTGGTCCACCTCCAGCTTCTTGTATTTCAGTAAGCATCATGATCATACTGGCTGTAGAGTTTCCTTCACACGTTATACTCCCTGCGCTAAGAGATGGTGATACTGCTCCCCAAGTAAAATTGTTGATGTTATTATTAAATTCAAGAGTCCTCGCTGTTCCTTGTGGAATCTCTATATTAGCAGTAGTATTATTACCACCAATAACTGATCCTAGAATCATTGAGTTGCTAGAAATAGTAATAGCTTGAGTCACAGGTAAGGCAGCTGAACCGTTATAAGCAGTGTTTCCTGTACCTCCACATCCAGTAAAAGACGCTACAAACGTAGATACTCCGTTGTAGTTTGCTCCAGACATAGTAACAGCAACTGTATTGCTACCAGTAGCGGGTGTTGCTAGTTCCCATACAGTCCAATCAGTAGAGTATGAAGTAGATCTTCTTTGAACAAGAGTCATTGACACACCGTTATAAGTAACTCCTGTTACTGTTACTGCTGGACATCCTATAACTACATATAAGTATCCATCACTACCAGTGTTTTGGTTGTGTGAGAAAGAATAACTACCTGCTGAAGGTACTCTTCTATCTGATGTTGTATTTCCTTTAGTTAATGCCATTATAATAATCCTGTTATATCATTTAACCCCATTCCCTCCACGGAAGTTGTTTTCTGTGCTGCGCTGTATACTGTAGGAGTTATATCAAAGAATTCAGATAATAGTGTAGTACCTGCTTTTAATCCTTCTGTATTAGTACTTAACCACACTTCTAAAGTATTCTCGTAATTTGTATTCAAAGATACACTTTCTTCAGAATCTGTAGTGTAGCCAATGGGAGTATATTTAATACCCCCATCAACTAATTGAATTTTATTTATGATAAAGTAGTCCATTATGCTTCTTCACTTACTGCTACAACATCCCATTTAGTATCCGTAGCGTTATAAATACATCCTACATATAACAACTTACTTGCTGTAGTAGTTGTTGGTAAAGTTACTCCAATTGCTCTAAAAATAGCATTCCAAGTTAACGCTCTGGCTGAACCATTGTCTTTGATTCTTAATGTAAGCTTTTGGCCATTTACTAAGAATGATCCGGTAGGAGCATTAATAGTCATTGCTGCAGCTAATGCTGTTACAATGTACATATCATTTGTATCAGCATCTACAGTCAAACTAGAGGTACTACTTGTAGAGTTAGAGTTTACATTTAACAGTTTGTTACTTACAAACTTAACCAGTCCTGAGCTATTCCATCCTATTAAATAGTTATTCTCTTCTGGATGAGCACTAGTTAAATCAGATACTCCAGCATCTTGAGGATCACCTGTACCTGCAGAGTATCTACATTTAATAGTATCTGTAGCCATGTTAGCGGCCTTGGCATTAGTAACAGTATCATTATCAATAGTCCAAGTAGCACCACTTCCTGATACTGTAATATCTCCTTTATCACCATCTTCAACAATAGCGCTAATTTGTCCAGAACCATTAATGGCTAATGTATTAGCATCCAATGTAAGCTCTTGAATATCTCCACTACCAGCTCCAAAACGTCCTAATATACTTTGTGAACTAATGTTCTGCATTTTTGCAAATGTGATTGCATCATTATCCACAGTCCATACTGTACCGCTAGATGAAACAGTAATGTCTCCGTAATCAGCGTCACCTACTGTAGCTCCAGTAAGAGTAGCCCATTCTCCATTACCATTAGCGTCAATACATTTCCAGAATTTACCGGCAGCTTCATTACCATCTACAAATCTTGCAGCATAGTTATTAGAGCCATTAGCAGCGTAAGCGTAAATACCATAGTTATTCCCAGAGTTTGCACCAGAAGCTTCAAAATATCCTCCAATATTTGTGTTAGTTGCAGAATTAGCTTGTGCTACTACACCGTAATCTGTACCAGCTGAAATTGTAGCAGCTCCTGCAGTACCTACTGAGAATCTAGCTCCAACGTTTTGTCCAGCTGAATTTACTTCATAGTCAAGTCCAAAGTTAGATGTACCTGCTCCTTGTATATTACCGGTTGCTCCAGCATTATAAGCTGCAGTTCCATTATTGTCTGTAGTTAAGATTGCGCTTGTTGTACCTAACAAGTACATTAAAGAAGTGGCTACTGGAGCAGCTCCAATAGACATTGTTGTTCCATCATCTCTTAAAATAGAATCTCCTTGAACAGTAGCTGATGTCCATTTAGATACATAGTTAGTTGTACCTGATCCAGTAACACCTCCTCCTGCTGCTACAAGATCTAAAATACCTTGTACAGTATCCTTCTTAAGATTTCCTGAATCAGAAGTATCTCCAAATAAAATATAATCTGAAGCAGTTATTACTGTATCTGTTCTATTACCAACTAAACTAGCTTGAGCAGTCAATGCTCCTGATCCAGTTACTTCACCAGTATGTGTAGCATTAGTTACTTTAGCATTGTTTGCTGTAACATCAGATTCTAATGTATCCAAATCAACTGCCTGGGTAATAGTAATATATCCAAGTTTAGTTTGCTCCGCTACAGTCAAGAATAAATTGGTTGTTCCTTCTGTAATATCATCAGAGTCATCTGTAGACTTATTGAAGAAATTTGCAGTTTGTGCTGTAAAATATCCTTGATCAATTAATGATCTAGCAGTGTATGTCCCAGAATAATCTGCGGCATATTGTATACCTGCAGGACTTGCGGTATTGTCTGTATAAGTCGCAACACCTGCTGCCATGTTAAATGTGGAAGTAAATCCTCCACTTGGCCCGTTTGCAAGTCGCAAAAAAGCATCATTTATACTTACAGTTGAGCTGTCTCCTACTCCTGTATTATTAGTTACACTTAATCCAATTGCGGTATTAAGTGTAGTAATAGAAGCATTTGTGGTTCCACCAGCTAATGAACCGGTGTAAAAGTTCATCGCACTACTAGCAAAAGCATTTATTGTTCCTACTTTACTAGCAAAAGTACCAAACTCTACGTTATATCCTGCTCCTAAAATAGTTGCGTTAGCAGTTAACGTCCCTCCTAAATTAACAGCAGTTCCTGCGGCGGTTGTTCCGCTACCATTAGTAAGTGCAAAAGAAGATAAGTTAGCAATATCTTGTGCCGTAGTTCTTTCAAGCGTTCCGGCATTGTTAATTAATAATTGTTCCGTACCAACTAACCCGGCATTAGCAGATTTACCACTAATCATAGCAGCTTGCGCTGTAAGTGTAGTAGCTCCAGCTACATCTCCTGAGTGTGTTTGGTTAGTTACCTTTCCAGTGTTAGCGTTTATTTCAAGCAGTTTAGCTGCGGTAAGTATACCGGCAGTAGTTGCCGTAGCTCCTACAATTATAGTATCTATACCATCAGAAGATCCTATGACTACTTCAGTAGCGGAATAAGCCGTGCTTAAATCAGTGGTAACATTTGAAACTTTAGCATTGTTGACAGCAACGTCTGCTTCCATTGTATCTAGATCTACTGCTTGTGTTACAGTTATGTAACCTAGCTTAGTACGCTCTGCAGTAGTTAAAAATAAATTTGTAGCCCCTTCAGTAATATCATCAGAAGTGTCTAAAGTTTTATCAAAGAAGTTTCCAATATAGTTTGATAGATCTGTATAATTAATTAACCCATTACTATCTACACCCATTATTTTGAGCATAGTATTATCTTGAGCTAAGTTTGGCATGTAGCCTGCTCCTAAAATCCTAGTGATTACATTAGTAGAAAAAGTATGTGTACCGTTTATTAATGTAACTGTGTAGCCGGCTAAGTTATGTTGGCGGTTATCTGTAACTGTTAAGTTAGCAACAGCCCAGTTAGGTGGATCCACTACAGAAGAGATAACGTCAGAAGCAAAGAAGTCTCTTAAAGATATCCTTTTAAGTAATGCATCTTTGTTTCCGTTCTCTTTCCATATAGGAATTTCATAGTCTAGAGTAACTGTTTCAAATTTTTGAAAAGCTTCTCTGAATAAATTTCTGCTCATAGTTTAACAATTACATCCACCACTACCAGTTACTTTTCCAAGAGTGGCCCCGGTACTTGCAGCATTAGTAGCTAGTGTGATTAGGTTACAAATTTCACTTTCTGTTAATGAATTCCATAAGTTTAGGATTTCATCTAAATCATTTTCTAGTATAGTCTGAGTTACAGTTACACTAGTTGAGCTAGAGGTTGTAGTAGTAGTATCTGCAAAAGAAGCTGCAGCATCATATGAGTAAACATATAACACGTTTCCTACTCTTTCAGTTAAATAATCTACAGTTAACCCTCCGGCATCTATTAAATCCTGGAAATAAATAGCAATTTCTTCTCCAGTTCCAGTCCCTGTGTATGTTGTAAGGATATTATCCTTTAAAGTCATGTCTACACTTACAGATCCCGCTACACTTCTATCAAAAGTAAACTTATATGCATAAGTAACCTCTTGTTCAAAGGGTGTATAGCATCTTAAGATACGTAATAAGTACGTAGATGCTATATTAAATCTATCTAAACATATCACTTTACGTGATCCTAGTTCCAATTGTGTGCTCAAAACACTTCCTAATTGTCCCTGTTTGCACTGTATGTTAATGATATGGCTTCTTAAACAGTCTCTGTACATTACACTTTTGTTGTTTTTGTTAGTATTCTACCACTTTTTCACGTAAAGTAGAATGATTTCCTGGGTGATGTATTACAATATCAGGTACTGTGCAGTAAGATTTTTGTCTTTCTGCATGTAAATTCAAAGTAACGTTATCAATTGGTTTATCATATTTCTCTAATTCTGCAATATATCTATCATAAATGGTATGATTTACAGCGTATGCCTGACAACACCAAGCTCCTCCTAATCTATGTAAGCAAGAACCTACCCATTTAGATGTATATTGATGCGTAGAATTTAGATGGAAGAAGTCCCAGTTTTCTGGCAACTTGCTCATAGCTGTTTTCAATATACCTTCAAAGTTGTTATGGATAAAATCCACATCATCCTCTAAGATAAAAACATTTTTCCAACCTTCCTTCTTTGCACGCTTAATTATTTTTACTGTTGTGTAAGCTAGTGCTGATGCATTTCTATTCCAGCCATCATAAGGCTCTTTATTCATAGTCACATACTTACTTTTTCCTGGGGTAGCTTTAATTCTTTCAAACTCTATCCCAACTTTTTCACAATTTTTAGTAGCTAATGCCAACCTGTCCTTTGCAGAATCCAGGTTGATCATCACTACTTTATCAAAATACTCCTGTAACATCTTCTCCTCCTTATTTTGTTATTACTTCATTTTTATCTATTTAAGCTTGGTGTTGAATCACCGTTAGTAGCCACATTTGGTGTTATTGTCATTGACAATGGATATCCTTCAGGCGTCCACATCCACGCTAAACACTGTATATGATTAGTTCTTAAGTTAGCATTAGTTAAATCTGTAGCTGGAAAAGCTCCTGGCCCACTACCTGCAACAGCTGCACTACCCGGTGTAAAGAAAGATTGTGAAACTGGAGACTCATATCCAAAAGATATACCTCCATTTACACTTCCTGCACCAAATAAGCTATTACTTGCAGCCATTTCAATATGTGAAACTGCTCCAGCATTATAGTGGAACCACAATACTTGAGAATACCAGTCTGCATCTGTAATAGTAGCTGTCACTTGATTAGGGACTACAAAAGAAGTTCCGTGAATAATAGATTGGAAAGTCTTGTTTTGTATACCTCTACAGAAATGACATCCTACTAATCTCCAGTTATCTGTGTAGTTACCTGATGTAAACAATAAGTTCTTACATTCATCTCCAAATTGGTTACCTCTACCACCTAAAATGTTAAAAGTGATGTTAGAACATCCTGTACCAAAAGTGTTGTGCTCCATTTGAGAGTAAGGAGAGTAATAATTCAATCCCCATCCACCATTATTTACTCCGGTATAGGCGTTATCAAGTTCACCAATTAAGTTAATTACATTACAACCTTGTGCAAATCTGTTGTGCCCTCCTGAGTAAATCTCAATATCAGAACAGCTTTGATCAAACAAGTTAGTACTTGAGTTACCTAAACTGATCCCTGCACAGTTATTTCCTACAGTATTTTGGTTAGAGCCTCTAATAAACATAATAGAAGATCCTCCATTACCAATTGTAGTTTCATTACAAGAGTGTAGCATTAACTTATCATGAGCTTTACCTACATCTGTAGTTTGACATCCATAAAGTAAACACTCAGTACTTGTATGGTCAATTTTAGTGTTGTTAGAATAGAATATGTAAATGTCTCTAGCATCTTTTCCAATTTCAGCTCCTCCACAACTTTGTAGGATAATTTTATTTACATCAGCTCCAATTTTAACATCATTAGAGTTTACTAGAGTAATTCTTGTTCCACCTTCTTCAATAGAAACATTAGTACATGTGTCAATCAACACATCTGTTACTCCAAATCCTATTTTAATAGAGTTTGTAGCTACTGAAGTAAGTGCTTCATGATATGCAATAGTTGAAGGATCATAAGGTAAAGTATTACTAAATAAACTTGCATTTGCATTACTATGCAACGCTTGATCTATCCAAGATACATCATCTACTAATCTGAAGTTAAGTAAAGAAGCTCCATCTCTTACAGACATGTAGATATTTCCTCCATTAGATTTAATTTGTCCTCTGTTTACCGGATCTGATACATAAGCAAATGATCCTGTATTAAGTTCATATCTTGCTACAATATGGTTTCTTATATCAAACCATGCTTCTACATCAATATCATTTCTCTTTCTCCAGTAAATAATTCCTGGCCTAGATTGCGCTAATACTGTGTTGTCTGCAAAATCATAAAGAATATCATCACCTGGGTATGTAAGTGATTCTACTTCATGGTAGAAAGAACTTGCATCTCTAGCTGTAAGTTTTAGTTGTTCTGTCTTAGTTACATATCCTGGAGTATTAATATTAAGAACACCTGTACCTGGTACTTCATGTTCAGTTTCATAATCTGTTAAGATGTATGTTCCTCCCGGAATAAGACTTCCAATAAGTGTAGTAAGTTGTGTGTAAGTACCTGTAAAATAGGTTACTCCACTAGCACCATTACCTACAAATGAAATTACAATACTGTCACTAGCACTGAAAGTTCCATTGCTGGCTGTGTGTGTCACACCAATAGTGTGGTCTGCACCGTTATCTGTAACGGAAGTAACTTCCCCCATCCAGAATTTAGTACTGTCAAACTGTTTCCAGATTCTAAGGTAACCGTAAGCACCACTATTATCAAATGCATCTAAAAAGGCATCTATATCTATACCATCAGCATTTAAGTCATTAACATAGATTTCTGTTACACTTGATGGTGTAGCATTGTTCATTCTAAGTTTATTAGCTAATGGGCTTGCAGAGGTAGCTGTATCAAAGATCATTCTTTGAGACCATCCTCCAAAAATACCGTTCTGTCCATTGGTACCATTAGTACCGTTAGGTATAGCTATAGGTGTTGAACAATTACAATTTCCTGCGCATCCACACATAATATTTTGATTTTAATTTATTAACAATTACAATTCTCCCAGTTGCATAAATTCATCAGGGATTCTAAAATTTTATTTACATAAGTTGAGTTTCCACAAGCACCTGCAGAACCCATTGCGTTATACAACGCCTCAGCTAAGTTAGCATCATCTATAAGTGATCCTACATCACAACTACCTGAACAAGTTTGACATGCTACATCAGCCCACATTTTGTCAATGCATGCTCTTACATTACAAGAAAAAAGTAATGTTAAATCATAAGCATAAGTGGTTGATACAGTTTCAATTTCATATCTGATCACTGTAATACCATCTTGATATCCACTTAATGTAATGTCTGTAAAGGTAAATGTACCGGTAACGGTAGCTGGAATTTGAGCAGTCACATCTTCTACTTGTGTACTACCATCTGCGTAAGTTATTGTGATTGTTGCAGTAACTACGTCTGAACCTGCAATATTGGGAGTTTCCCAACCACCTGTATTAGTTGTGGCATCATATACTCCAGTAGCTTCAACCACTGTCATAGTTTGCCCATTGTTATTTAAAGTTGCTGTTATAACTGGAGATAAAGCCATGGTTAAGTTTTTTATTTATAAAAAAGGAGGGCGACTGGGGGTATCCCTGTCCAACCCTCCTTATTATTTTGGTCAGAAGATGTTTGCTCTTATAGAGTCAAATCATTAGTAGTCAAAGGACCTCCTGATACTTGTCCTGCAGAAGCACCACCATAAACTGGTTTACCTGCTAACAAATCTTCAAGTACATCAGTGATGTCATCCGCTGTACCACCATCAGCCCAAGCTGGAGTAGAGTTAGGGATTAACAACATGTACTGCTTTTGTCTCTTATTCTGAGTAGTGTTTCCACCATTCTCTGCAACATCAATGATGATTGCATCATAAGTAGTACCTACAGCAGTTACAACTGGTGCAGGGAAGATGTTTGGCTGACCCATTCTGAAGTACTCACCATCATTAGCTTTGTAGAAGAACTCTAATTCAGCAGCTTGCTCATAAGTACCAACACCAGGGTTAGCTCCTTGAGACTCAGTTA
>Ga0099850_1001512_pt1 | contig 10879 bp, 23 predicted proteins | sample CB_VirMetaG_5_FD_79182 | JGI IMG/M metagenome (GOLD analysis project Ga0099850, IMG submission 79182) | Freshwater to marine saline gradient viral communities from Chesapeake Bay - CB_1508_1D Viral MetaG | ecosystem: Environmental > Aquatic > Marine > Coastal | place: USA: Chesapeake Bay...
ACGGGTTGGTTGCGGTTGTCCTGGACGGGGTAGACGAAGTCCGGGGTCGCTTGGTCTTCGGGACCGCTGAAGTAGCTGACCAGGTATGCGGAGCCGTCGGGCGCTTGCCAGACGTGACCACCATCAGGCGCAGGCTTCAGGTGGAACTCCCAGCCGGGAGCGGAGGTGTGCAGGTGGTTGGCAATACGAGCCCAGCTGACGTAATCAGCTGCGTAGTTGCCGGTGCCCTTGCGGAAGACGTCGTCTTTGTTGATGACGCCCGCAAGATTCGGGATTGTCATTGTGCGGTGAACGTGGTGACTGTGATGATTGCCCCTGGCAGTTCGGTCTCTTCGCAGTACCGCTTTGAAGCGACTAGCGAAACGACCTGACGATCATCGTCGAAAAGAACTCCAGTAAGGGCGTCGTTGGTGCTTCTCACGAGTTTCTCAATATCTCCGTGAGTAGCTGAAGTGCAGGCAGAGGGGGCGGACGCGCGTAGACCACTTTTATTGAAATGAGATTTAGGTCTTTGGAACCTGAAGACCACGGAGAGGTTGACGGGTGCAGCCATCTCCCAGCTTTCGGGTTTGTTTTCGATGGCGGCGTATTTAACGTCTTGCCGCCAGGGTTTCACTTTCTTGCTCGACTCGACCATGATTCCGCGTCCGATGTGCCGTTTGGAGCCCTGAGGAGCGGGGATGCCGTGAACAACGAAGGTGACGGAGTCGTTCAAAATGCGCTATCTAAGCGCCAGTAGATTGTCACGTTGCGCTCGGCTAGTCCAGCGTCGATGTCTTGTTCCTTGATGGCGTCGATCGCCTTCCGGGCTTGTTTGCTGAGCTTGTAGCTGCTGCGCTCGCAGCGGGTGTACTTAGCGTTGCTGAACTGGTAAGTGCCCTCTTCAGCTTGGTGCTCATCGAGTTCGCCAAGTGCCATGGCGCCCTGGAGCTGTTCTTTGAGGAACGCCTCGCGGGCTTCGAGTTCTGCGCGCTCTTCGCGGATCTGCAGGAGGGCGTCGATCAGATCCTGCGCGGTAGTGATGTTGGTAGTCATTTGAGGGAGTCGCAGGCGCGTTGGATCTTGTTGACGTAGCAGTCCTGTGCGGTCATGTCAGTTAGAGCTGAGTTGACCAGATAGAAGGTGGCACCGGCAAAGCCGATGCACATTGCGATGGTGGCGAGGTGCTTCATGGCTCAGTTGGCGATGTTGACGGAAAGGCGCATGACCATGTCCATGGCGAGGTCAGAGCCGAAGTCGGAGTGGGAGTCGATGCCCTTGCGCTCGATGACGTTTGCTGCCATCTCAAGCAGCGTGTCGAGCATCTCATCGGCGAGATAGTCAGTGACGTCGTCGACAAGCTCAACGAGCATCTGCTTTTCTTGCTGGGCAGAAAGCTCGAAAGTGTCGGTGGGTTGAAGAGGAAGCATTGTGCGATGAACGGGTCGTGTGACGGGCTTCGCCCGTGAGCATATTATTACCCATAACCGGGAAGAACGCAACCTCTTCCCACCCTCTTTTGATCAGATCAGGAAGTTTTCCCAGTATTTCCCAGGGTTCTCGCAGTACAGCACTAGGTCGTCTAGCTGGTACTTCAGCTGGCGCATCTTCACCTCGAACTCTTCCAACATCGCTGCAAAGTAAGAATCCGTCCGGCTCAGCCTCGTGAGCGATTTCAGGAGCCCTTTGCATTCCTCGTAGGCAACCTCTGCCAGGTCGCGCTCGACCTTGATGTCGCTGTCGAGCATGAACTCGACGCAAGGCATTGACAAGGTTTTGTCGATCGACCGGATCAGCCGCTTGATCTCGTCTTCGATGTTTTCCGCTTCGCTCATGGCTTCCACCACGGCGACGGACTGCATCTGCTGGTAAGTCAGAACTGACTTCTCTCCAGCCTGGTGAGGGCGGAAGACTGCTGCTTTGCCGCTAAACCCAGCGTTGAGCCTGATCAGCGCCCAGTCGCGGTTGTCGACCTTGATCGTGTCGCCAATCCGCATCGACGCCGCGCTTTGGCTGCTGTCGCTCTGGTGGCAAAGAATCAGGTCTGTCGTCCAGCTGCAGTCAGCGTCTTTCGTTCTGCCGCAGACCGGACACGGAGTCCGCTTGCTTGACCTGACAAAGGCTTTTTTCATGGTTGGGGACTTACTTGAATTACCGCTTACTCAGCGCCGTAGAACGGTGACTAGGACCGCTGGCACCACGCTGGTCCACGACGGGAACCTCCACTTCAGTGCTTGGGGTGTGGGCGCTGCTGCAACAGCTCCACCAGTTAGCCCGACCAGTGGCACCCCTACACAGGCAGCGGCGCGGGGCTGACGCAATAACAGCCCCTATCAATGCCCCAGCATTAGGGCTCTCGCCGCATGTTCCGTTTCGGATACTTGCCAGGTGGCAGCTCAAGACAGTGCTCAAGCAGTGCCACCTGCCACTCGACTTCCATGTTCAGCAGGTAATCGCGCGCCTCCTCAGATAGAGGAAGACGCAGGATCGGTTGCAGTCTTGGCTCTCCAGCAACCATGCCGCGCAGGTACTGGAGCATCAGCCGAGCGGCTGCCTTCATGTCAAGTGCTTGAGGTCGATAACGGTCTTATGGTGCCCATGGAAGCAGGAAACGGAAAGGGTGCCTTCAGGTTCGTTATCTGATTGATGCGGGGCAGCGCGCAGCGCAGCAAAAGTATCGATCAGGTACTTGACGGCGTCTAGAGAAGCTTGAACGAGCAGTTCGTCAGCCTCGGGCGAAGTGTCCTCACACCACTCGTAATAAGCTTTAGCGAGAGCGCCTTGGGCGAGCAGCAACCCTGATTCGTTTTTGTCCACCCATTCGCCTCTCTTGACGAGGTATCGGAGACGGGGCAGGTACGCCTTAAGCAGCTCCTTAGTTTGTTTTTTCTCGATGTCAGCTTTCAGCTGTTCTTCGAGCTTGTCGGCTTCACTGATCACTTCGGCTTGCTCCTCGGATTCTTCGGCGATCCGCGCACGGACCATCTCTTGTGTGGCGGTGGGCTGGTTCTTGAGAGGAAGCGCAAACGCGATCAGGTCTTCCTGGTTTTTGGCGATTTCTCGCACTGAAGCACGGATGACGGCGTTGCGGCTGACATGGCTCCACCATTCAGCGCCGTCAACGTCAGGCTCGAACACCAGCACGTCGCCCTTCCATTCGCTCTCGTCGAATTTCAGGACGGCAACCATGCCGCCGTTTTTCTTGCCTTTATTGTCGCGGGTAGGAGCGTGGAAGAAGCGGGTGATGGGCGCTTCGATGGATTTCGGGAAAGTAGTCATGCGACTTCTCGCTGCTGTTTGTGGATGAGGTCGTTGATGTAGACGGGGTAAGTCGTCCAAGCCTTGAGAGCCTTGGCGAGCAGGCTGGCTTCGAGGTGCCCGAGAGGTCGGATGAAGTCAGCCTCTAGGTGCCCGGTGAGCACCAGAAAGATTAAGTAGGTGCTCGGATGGTTTTCGTTGTCTGCCCAACAAAACAGACGGTCGACGTCGTATTCGGCGTCGCGGATCGCTTGAGATTTCATGAGGGTTAAACAGGGTCAACGCGGATGCCGCATTCATTCCACAGTCGTTTGGAATAGATGGTGCGGAGAAAGTGAGCCTCGTGCGCCTCTTCCAATCGTCCGAGGTTCGTGTAGTAGTTCTGTCGCATGGTTTCCCAGGTGTAGCCCTTGAAGAGCAGCTCCTCGGGGACAGATCCACCTGGGTTATTGCGTGGGCGACGAGGTCTCGGCATGACTAGCGACGTTTGCGGAAGAAGGTGGTGAACTTGTTGTCTAGCTCGATCACGTTCGCAGCCCAACTACCTTGTTCCGGAATGTCATCGGGATCGGTCAATTCGTTGCGAGCCTGACGAGCTAGTTCGTAGATCAGGTCAAGCTCGACGGCGCTGAGAGCGATCTCGTACTGAACGTCGTGGCGGGTGCGGGGGGTGCCCTTGGTTACGTCTTTCATGGTTGGCGCGGCGGAGTGAAGGGGCTCGCCGTTGAGAGAAGTATGAACCATAAGCGGTAGAAAAGCAACCTTAATCCGGGTTGTCTCAGACCGTCTTTAGCTGCTTTTAGCTGCGTTGAGCTGCGTTGAGCTGCCTTGAGTTGTGATGAGCCCGCGTTAGTCGGCTCCGTGTTTCATCCCTGGGAATCTCCCGCGCTTGCTCTTGTCGCCCTTCGCGCGCTTCTTCCCTTTTCCCGCGTATCTCTGCTGACTGCGTTGGTGCCCGGCTTCCACAGCGTCGGCGTAACCAGGCGGCGCCAGGTCAGGGCGGTTGATAAAAATCTGAGTCCAGTCGACGAAGTTCAAAACACGTTGGCAGACACCTTGAAGCGGTCCCACGCGTCGACCCATGCCATCAGGCACTCGTCAGGCTCGTTCTGAATCAGGCGGCAGCGCCCTGGACCAGCGACCACGGTGTAGCACCAGTCCACCCGGATGTCAGGGTGCGTGTCGATCAGCATCGCTAGGTAGCCTCCCAGCTGCGCTTTCGCTGGCTTGCGGGTACTAACTGACGACTCGCTGCCGACGGTCTTCAGGTCGCCCAGCACGATCTTGCCGTTCGGGCTTTCGAGCAGAAAATCGAAACTGCCGCCAACGCCTTTGCGGGCATCGCAGACCGAATACTCGGTGGCGATCGTGCGCCCGTCTCTCACCAGCCAGCACTCGCTAAGCGGTTCCGTCCATTCGGGGTAGTCCGTCGGCTCCAGAGTGCCCCTGTCGGGGTCGTCCAGGTACGCCTCAAGGAACCCGTGCACCTGATTGCCGCGCGGCTCCCAGATGTGCCGGGTCTCATCGAACCGCTGTTGCATCTCCGGCGTCGGAGGGCTCGCGATCTGCGAAACGCTGAACGGCAGCCACCTGCCTTGATACCGATACCGATGAATATCCTCGAAGAACTCCAACCCTTCGACGGGAGCCAGCTGTTCAGAAGGGTGCATAATAGGTCGGTTCCGAACCGCTATTTAACCGCATGACAACCGAAAAAGTCACAAACATCGGCATCAACGTAGAGCTCCTCGAACGTGTTGAGCAGCTCCGCCCCGCTCACCTCAGCCGCCGCGCTTTCGTGAACGAGCTGATCTACCAGCAGCTGAAGGCGCTAGAACAAGAAATGCGCTCCGGACAATAAAAAAGCGCCCCGAAGGGCGCTCGCTCCAAATGTTCCCATCAACCCTACATGAAAGCCCGCGTTAAAGCGAGTGGCTTCGCCGTCGCTCCATACAACCTGATGGACTCCGGCATCGAGCCGAAAGCCATCGTCGTCTTCCTCTGGCTGCACCGCTTCGGATGGAACTCACCGAAGGGCTGTTACGCCTCCCTCAGCACCATCGCCGAACGCTCGGGTCTGTCCCGCAAGATCGTTCAACGATCCATTAGCCAGCTCGTGATCGGCGGCTGGGTTGAGGTCGAACGCCGTCCTGGACGCACTGCTGTCTTCCACATCGTCCTGGAGAACTCAGGTCAAAAACGACCTAAGGTCGAAAACGACCCTGGTCAAAAACGACCTAGGGGTCAGGTCAAAAACGACCTAACCACCCAGGTCAAAAACGACCTACAAACAAGAACCCATAAACAAGAACCCATAACAAGAACCCATATAAAGCTGGAAGACGAGCTTCCAGCAGCTCAAGCGCCTGCTAAACGCAAGACCAGGGCAAAGGGTCCAGAGGAGTTCGAGCTGTTCTGGAAGCTGTACCTCTCAGCCCCAATCCGCGCCACCAGCCAGTCCAAGCCAAAGGCGCTTGCCCAATGGAAAAAAACGATTTCCCACGACAGCAACGAAACCCTCGTTAAAGCATTGGAAACTGAGATCGCGCACCAGCGCGCTGCTGGTGATGAGTTCGTCAGCCCCCTGCCGGATTGTTTCCGCTGGCTGCGTGACGAGCGGTACGCCACCGTCGAGGAACGACCTCAAGGTCAAGCGGCGATCAACCACGCCACCTACGTCTTCTGATGCTTCCCCTCTACGACTACGCCAACCGAGGCAAGTGCGTCCACTGCGTCTTCGACAACAAAGAACGGATCGCGCCTAAAGCCGTCTACCGCATCGCTACCTCTGCGATGTTCGGCGAAACCGAGCTAGGCGAGGTTCGCTTCCACTACAGCCCTGTCCATACCGAGCACGCAATCGGCATGTATGACAAAGAGGGTTACTACTGCGTCTACTGCCCTCCAGTTCCAGGAGCGGCTGGTGCTCAGGGTCTTGGGCGTTTTATCCGTCACCCTTGGGCGGAAGAAGAAAAACAACGCTTGGAGGCTTTCGACTAATGCCAACCACTCGCTTGACGCGCCTTTCAACAGAAGACGGCGCACGCCAGATCCTTCGTCGCATGATCGACGCCGGACGCTGCACCGTCGATGATCTCGACAAGGCTCCTCCTGGACACATCAACCCCCAGGCGTACCGCAACCTGATGCGTGACGTCGCACCTTCTCCGAAGGTGGAAGTCGTCAGCCCGCGCGACCTGTCACCCTCGACTGAAAAACCCCTTCCGTTCTGATGCCTAAAACCGAAGTCAAGGTCTCCCTGACCGCTGAAGAGCGAGACCATCTCGACAAGCAAGCCAAAGCCCTAAACCTCTCCCGCTCCTCCCTCATGCGTCTGCGTGCCCTGGGAGACCCTTCTGCGGGCGCTCAGCCCGCTGCACCCGCACTCTCCATTAGGAAATACCAGAAAGCTGTTACAAGCGCCTTGAAAGCCGCTAACGGCTCTGCCCCTCGTCACGTTGTTGAAGCAATCGTTGCCGCCGTCGTCTGCGCCATCTATGACAAAGAACAGGAACCTTCAAAACCTGCTCAAGCAGCGGGATGAAGAGCTGCTAGCCCTCTACCGCCAGATCAATGACCCAGAGCCCCCGCGAGCGCCTGAACCACTTGGTCGAATCAGCCGCTACCTCTGTCCAGCCGACCTTGGAAAACTTGCCTGACGGTTGCGTTCGCGTTTGCGTCGGCAACGTTTGTGGCACCGTCTCTTCACATCACCTTGTCGAACCAAAGATCAATCAGCTAAAACAACACCGCACTCACTAAAGACAATGGTTGTTGCTCCAGAGTTCATCGACCAAACACCTATCGAAGAACTCGTCCCGTACGACAACAACCCTCGCACTCACTCAGCCGTTCAAATCGAACGCCTAGTCAATTCCCTCAAAGAGTTCGGCTTCACTAACCCGATCCTTGTAGATGACGACTGCAACGTCATCGCCGGTCACGGTCGTCTGGAAGCCGCAAAAATTGTCGGGCTAAAAACAGTCCCAACCATCACGCTGTCTCACCTCTCCGAGGACCAGCGCCGCGCCTACGTCATCGCCGATAACCAACTCGCCCTCAACAGCGGTTGGGACGATGACCTCCTCCAGTCCGAGCTGCAAGCCCTCGGTGATGCCGGTTTCGACCTCAGCCTCCTCGGCTGGGGTGACGAAATTCCCTCGTTCGCTGAAGAGCCTGACTACTCAGCCCTCGACGATCTCGACGATCCCACCAACGACCTTGCCGAAGGCGTGATGAAGGCGATCCAGATCGAGTTCCGCTCTGAGGACTACGAGGAAGCCAAAGCTCTTGTAGACGCAGCCCGCAAACGCGGTGACTACGTCGGCATGAAGCTGATCGAGGCGCTCTCCGTATGAAGCTGCAGCAAGGCTCCATCGGCGGAATCAAGTTCTACCACCGCCCCGGTTTCAGCGATCTCAAAACCTTTGAGGAAGTCATCGGTCGCAAGACCTATCTAAAACGCGGGCTAAAAATCCTTCCCGGTGAAAAGTGGATGGACTGTGGCGGCAACGTCGGCGCCTTCGCTCTCCTCGCTTGCTCCCTCGGCGCCAAGGTCACCGTCTACGAGCCCGACCCGTTCAACATCGACATGATCAAGCGCAACCTGCGCCTGAACGGGTTCAAAGCCACCGTCAAACAAGCCGCTCTCGTTCACGACGATCGCAAAGAGGTCATCCTCTACATCGGCAACAACAGCCAGGTCTGGCGGAACTCCATCGTCCGCAAGTGGAACGACAAGGGCATCAAAGTCCCCTGCCTCAACTTCGACACCGAAGCTCAGGCGTTCGACGCTTGCAAAATGGACATCGAGGGCGCCGAAATGCCGATCCTCGAAAACACCAGCGCTACCTTCAAAAAACTGGTCTACGAGTGGTCTTTCGACATCGACCCCTCTCTCGTCCGTTTGTGGCACGTCATCGACCGCCAGAAACGCGCCTACCGCGTTGAAGCTGCCTGGTCGAGCATCTGCTACAACGACCAGCGCGAAACGGTTTGGCAGCCCAGCTGGTTCCCTGCCTGCACCAACGTCTTCTGCTTCGCCAAATGACGCTGCCTAAGCTCGTCCTCGAACCTGTCACCCGTGCGCTCAGCATCGGCGATCCACCGCCGGAGATCGAGCCCAACATTCACGACGACTGCATCCTCGTCGACCCTGACGGCACCGAGGTCGGGCTCTTCATTCGCGAACTGCCACCGCAGTTAAAAAACCTCATCGACATCGCTGACGCCGAAGTCAACTCAGAACGCGTCCCCAAAACGGTGATGGATCGCAAGCGACCGTTGCCTCCAGGTCCTGACGGCAAGCGTCGATATCTTGTCGTTTCGCAGTATTCATCAATCCTCGGCAGCGTCCCACCTAAGCCGCACATGCGGCGACCGTACCCTTCACGCTCCTCGGTTCACAGAACAAAATCCGCCAACACTTTTGTCAAGGCGATGAACGCTGCAGGCGCTATCGCCTATGACCTGATCCGCGAAATCACGCCCGCCGTAGCCGAAACGCACTTAAAGGTCGTTGCCGCTCGCGTGCCAGAACAATGGCGTTTCGCCAAACACTTCTCCTCTACCATCTCCAACTGCAACATCGCTGCTCCTGTCCACCAGGACCACGCCAACGTCAAAGGCGCCGTCAACATCATCATCACGAAACGCCGCAACAGCACTGGCGGAAACCTTCACGTACCTGACTACAACGCCACCTTCAACCAGGTCGATGGCTCCATGCTCGTTTATCCCGCTTGGCGCAACATGCACGGCGTAACCCCCATCGTCCCTACTCACCCAGGTGGTTATCGAAACTCTCACGTCTGGTACGCACTAGACTCCTTCGCCAACTTGTAAGCGATCTATAAACTGCGTTTATGGCAGGTAAAACGCGCTGTACCGCTGCTGAAAAGCAGTTCCGCACCATGCGCTTCGCTCGCATGATCGCCAACGGTGCGACACGCTCTGATCTCCTGCAATACGGTGCTCAGGAATGGGGGCTCAGCTCGCGCTCGGTAGACGACTACCGCGCTGCCGCAATGAAGGAGCTGGAAGAGGACTGGAACCTCGATCGGCAAGCTTACGCAGCTGTCCTGCTATCGCAGCTCAACATCGTCCATAAAAAATCCATGGAAGGCGGCAACCTTGCCGTCACCCTCGGCTGCATCAACACCGCTGCGAAGATCGCCAAGCTCTTCGATTGATGGGCTTCCTAAGCACACTTCCACGCGGTTCTGTTCTCTCGCCGATCGTTGAATCGTCGGATGAAGCGCAGCAGGCAATCAAATCCGTAGGCGCTGGTTTATACGACAGCCTTACCGGACCGCAGCGTGAAGTCTTCGATGCTGAAGCCCGTTTCAAAATGCTCTGCAGCGGGCGCCGCTTCGGCAAGACCTACCTCGCCACCGCGCAGCTGATCAACTGGGCAACAGCTAAGCCCAACAGCCTCAACTGGTATGTCACCGCCAGCTACCGCATGGCAAAACAGATCGCCTGGCGACAGCTCAAGCTGATGGTGCCACCTGAGATCTGCGTCAAGCGCAACGAGTCCGATCTGAGCGTCGAACTTGCGAACGGCAGCATCATCGCGCTCAAAGGCGCCGAGAACCCCGATGCCCTTCGTGGCGTGAGCCTCTCGACCTTGATCGTTGATGAGGCGGCATACGTCAAGCAAGACGCTTGGGAAATGGTGCTCCGCCCCGCGCTGTCAGACCAAGGCGGTCCGGCTTGGTTCATCACCACCCCAGCCGGGCTCAACTGGTTTCACGATCTTTGGGAACAAGCCCAAGACCAAGAAGACTGGCGCACCTTTTCCTACACCACGATCGAAGGCGGCAACGTCCCTGAAGAAGAAGTCGAAGCAGCACGCCGCACGCTCGATGAGCGCACCTTCCGCCAGGAGTACCTAGCCAGCTTCGAGACCCTCGCCGGTCGCGTCTACCCAGACTTCAGCGACGACAACATCTCCGAAGACGTCAAGGACACCGGAGGCGAGATCTACTGGGGTACTGATTTCAACGTCGGCATCATGGCGGGCGTTCTCGCAAGCCGCGTAGGCGATACCATCCACATCTGGGATGAACTCGCTGTCAAACAGTCGAATACCGATGAGGTCTGCCAACTCCTCAAAGAACGCTTCCCAAACCGGCGAGTTATTGCGTATCCAGATCCAACAGGGAGCGCCCGCAAGACTTCTTCGGCGGGTCGCACCGACCACGACATCATCCGCCGCTACGGCTTCCAATGCATCAGCCCCAAAGCACCCTGGGCTGTAAAAGACAAGATCAACGCGACCAACTGGATGATTCGCACCGCTGATGGTCAACTGCGGATGTTCATCCACCCGCGCTGCAAGCACACAATCAAAGCCCTCAAGAACGTCTGCTTCAAAGAAGGTGCTGATGATTATGTGATCGACAAATCAGCCGGGATCGAGCACTGGACTGACGGTCTCGGCTACCTAGTCCTCGGCGCGTTCAATCCTTTGTATCAACAGGCAGGCAAACCTACGGGTATTCGGATCTATTAAGACTGCTTCGTACAATGCGGCTAAGCCTGTGGCATTAGTGACGTGTATAGCGGCTTCAACCATTACGACCGCCAACTGACCGCGCGCGTCGCCAAGGTCAACGATCCGAACGCTGCTTGGCGCAAC
>Ga0099850_1001513_pt1 | contig 10879 bp, 21 predicted proteins | sample CB_VirMetaG_5_FD_79182 | JGI IMG/M metagenome (GOLD analysis project Ga0099850, IMG submission 79182) | Freshwater to marine saline gradient viral communities from Chesapeake Bay - CB_1508_1D Viral MetaG | ecosystem: Environmental > Aquatic > Marine > Coastal | place: USA: Chesapeake Bay...
TAACATCGACAGCGATGTAAATTTCGTCGGTTTCAAGTGGGCGACGCTCTTTTAGCCAATCGAGATGTTTTAACCAAAGACCGCTACTGCCAGCTACTTTTTTATCATCAAGAAAACTAAAACCGCCATCAATATAAGTACGCTCGCGAGTTTCAGTATTCTCTACATAAAAATAGAAATTAGCCATGATTTTTTCCTTTCTGTTCAGCTTCGCGCTTCATAAGTTCTTCGTATTGGTCATCAATACACTCAGAACACGCAGTAGGTTGATCTAGCGTATCGGTGAGGATAGCGCACTGGTCGCAACCATCAACGGGGGTAGCAACAATATGAATAAATGCTTTAGAAGAAATAGTAGCCATAATCTTGTCCTTTCTAAATGACTCTGGCGACGCTATTACCGCCTACATATAATATAGTATAGAACGTCCGAGAATAATATAACAAAATAATGAAAATTCCCAGAGCCGCGACTACAACAGCTCTGGGAACCACACTAGAAAGGAAGGCATTTTTAGATGTGCCCAGCATCGTCTCGTTATGCCGCCGCGTACTCTAGTGCTTTTGAAAGGGCTTTGGCTTTGCGGTTAGCCCCAGCTCCAAACCATGCGCTATGAAGACTATTGCCTTCTGCGTTTGAACGACGGTGGTGGTCTTCGATATAAGTCACACCATTTAATGCACCCCACCAAGTACCCTTCGCTGATTTAAGTGTAGCTCCTGGTGAAAGGTCGATGGATGAAAGAACCATCTCTGATGTGCGGTTAAACTTTTCTTGCATAACAAACTCTTGATCGTTCGCGGCTTTCGCTTTTTCGATAAGTAACGCTGGCTGATAAAGTTCAGCGATATAGTTCATTATGCTTTCGGTTTTGAATGGCCGAGATGCAAGGAACTCGGCTTGTTCTTTAAACTCCTCGACTCGCCGTGTCGATAACCCAAGAGCTTCTTCAGCCGCGCTACGAACATCCATATCGAAGTCACGGATATGTGGCATACGGAATGCCGCACCGCCGTCTTGAAGAGCCATGGTTAAAGTATTATTACAGACGACACGAATAGGCGTGAACTTAATAACCATCGCTTTACCATTAATATGTGGCTGATTAATAAGCAAATAACCTTTAACTTCATCGTCACCTGCTAGACGGAAATCAGAAGCGATCTTAGCAAGACCCCAGATCTCAGAACCGCCACGAAGCGAACCTGCTGTTTCCATAGTCATATGACCAGCGTCTGTGAACTTCTTAAAGAAGTCGAAGATCTCGCTGTTTTGGATAGGAACATAATCGTCGCCACAATGCGATAAAACTTTATTATCACTATCGCGAGTAATAAAGTGGTGACCCTCGGCGACCATAACGCCGACATTTTCGTGCCACGCCGCTTCATCGAGAGTATATGCAGGACGCTTAGAGACTGTCCAATCAAGGGATGCGGCTTTCTGCATTTCTACTGGCGTTAAGTTAGGATCAACTTCTACACCAAGTTTATGCCAAGGCTTCTCGCCTGTCCAAGCCATCGTTTCAATATTATGAGCCATGATGTTACTCCTTTCTGGCTAAATCACCGATACCGTTATCGGGTAATTATAATATAGTAAACAAAGTAAATGAATACTATAACAAAATACTGATGGTTAATAATCAATACTTTGTCCGTCAACATAGACGGCGACGATATCACTTTCAGCGAAATATGTCCCGCCATCGGACTGCTGAAAAAGCTCCATCGCTTTAGCATGGGCTTCTTCTCGTGATGAAGCCTCTACCGTCAAAATACTAGCAACGAGTTCAGTAATCTCTACAACATATTGCTTTTCCATTAGTACCACCAATAAGGGGCAGAACGACCCCTCTCCCATACAGCTTCGCTACCGTCTTTGAACCTACGTTTTTCGTTTATGTAATACGAACGATACGCTTCGATATGACAATCTTCATAATATTCTTCGGGCATACACTTTGGAGGTTTTGTATAATCACGCATCCAAGCATTATCTGAATAACTCTCCTTGAGCGATGGTGGAAGAACCGAGAGCGTATCAGCGATTTTTTCAGTAGCGTGAGGCTCACCGTTTTTAAACCCACGATAATGGAATTCTTCGATTAGAAACATCAAGTGACAATACGCCCACTGATAATTATTACCAGTTTCACGAACCCATATCGTCATCGGGTGGTTAGCGTATGCTTTTTTATAGACTTTATCTTCAACAGGCGAACCGAGGATACGATGCGCTGTTGAAAGCATCTGCGCAGTTTCGAGGATCATCTTCGGGACATGTTTATCACAAAGCCAACGAGCCGCGAGGTCAGGAGAAACATCCAGATGAAATATATTCATCGACTATCTCCTTTTTAACAGAACCGTCTTCATTTGTCATCTCTTTAGCGATTTTTATATCTGCCATAAGAGCAACACGAAAAGGGATAACAACAGCGTTATTACACCAAGTACAACAACGACCTTCGTTAACAGGCCAAGAAGAATGACCTGCATACCAAGTACCGCTTTTTGTACCTTGAACATCAATAGGTGCAGTACAAATAGAACATTCACGCAATAATTTATTCATAACCATTCCCTTTCTTGGTTGTTGATTTCATTAAAGACACGGCGTTCCCAACCATAAAGAGGTAAAGCATTTTCTTCATCTATTTCATAAAGAGTAGTCATGCCTTCTTCGTTGATCAATTTTAATAGAGCCATTTCGGTATCAGATAAGTTAATTCGATAACCATTTTTCAATTTTTTAATTTTCATTTTCAAGCTCCTTAACTTCAACAACTTCTTCGTTGTCATAACCGTAATCTAAACCAAAGCCTGTGTGTTCAGCATCGCATCCGAGGTAGTCGCCAGAAAAAACTTTTTCTTCTGCTTCTTCTGGGCTACTAGCCTCAACAACTACGGCACTATAACCAACCCATTTTGTATGGACTTTATACTTCGCCATCGTCAGCCTCCTCTGGTGGGTATCTCATATACGCACGGTATTCAATAACCTCCCAATTAATACCAATATTTGCGTCATGGTAATGTTTGAGATCGTGCAACACATCGAGTGCTTCTTCTCTAGTGAGCCAATCACACTGTTGCATTACATCTTCGACAGACCATATAATAGCAATTTCATCATGACCTATTTCAATTTTTTGCATCTTCTGCCTCCCTCTGTTTGATATTTTCATAAAGAGCAGTAACAACTGTCCGAGGTATAGAAGGGCTGAGTTTATACAACTCATCCATAAACTTATCAATATCTTGATAAGTCATATTAGCAAGGTATCTAGCAAACCCTGCGCGTTTTCGAGAAATAAGATAAGGACTCTGTGTCATTTGATTACTCCAATCCATAAAGAGCGTTATGTACCAAAACAGGCTTAGACCGATCGAGTTTCATATGACCCTCGAAAGTCTTGCCGTTAATAACCCAATCATAATAACCGTGAATTTTTGGCATTTTACACTTACGCTGTTTCAATACAACGATCTCATCGACAGCTAAGTCGGGGCTTTCCATGAAAAACGCAGTACGAATATATCGTTCAAGATCCTTGATCGAAGAACGAATAGGCGTGAGAAATGATCGAGACTCGCCATAGCGTGAAGACATATAAACTTCGGCTGAATAACTTAAACCACTTTTAGAATACATCAGCTTTCTCCTTTCTAACAGCTAATATACTATATTATAGGTAACAAAACCTGTCAATAAAAGTACAAAAGACTGCTACATATCAACGCCTTGTGGGGCGTAATCACCCATGCCCCAATCTTTTCGGTCGTCTTGGTTGTCATTCCAACCTTGCCGATATTCTTCGATCTGTTGAGGGCTCATATTAACTTCAGTAACTTCAGGTGATGAATAGGTAGCACCTTCGAAAAAATGAGGTGTGTATGGGCGACCGTAATAACGGTCAGCCCACCCACGGTCATACGGTGATCCGTGACGTTGGTTCATAACTATGCACTCCGACGGAGATAGCGGTTACGATACTGTTCTAAGAGTGTAGAAGTTAAACGAACAGGAAAATTATCGTCTAAGTCTTTTGCGACGAATACACCAAAGTCTGTTAACTTATACTCAACTTCCCTTGAACCACTAGAAATCGGACGAACGGCAATAAGACCTTCGTCGCGAGGACGGTGGAGAACAGAAGAAAAGTTATTGTTTGTAGGAGGGTAGTTCATCGCAGAAGCAAGCTGTGACGCACGTAACGCACCAAGAGAACGGTTTTTATACAAACAAATTAAAACCTGCCAAGTACGAAATTGTGACCTTTCGCTTAAATCGGCATCAAACGGTACGATATTTGCATGTGAAGACTCAATAGGATTAGATACTTTTGTATCAAACCCTAGTGGTTCTTGCGACAGTTCTTCCCACAACTCGGGAAATTCTTTAGCAAGAAGGGCAGCAATCTGCTTTGAAGGACTGCGAAATTCTTTTTCTGCTACAGCCTTCAACACGCGGTAAGTCGGAAGTTCAATAGCCACCGACTTATGGCTCTCAATATTTGTCATGATTATCTCCTTAATTATGACAGTTACTTTCTGAGTTAATAGGGCAACAAATGCCTTATTAACTCATACTATTATACTATACAATAATATGAGAATATATAACAAAATATTGAAAAAAAGTGGCGGCTACAAGAGCCGCCAAGTTGGGGGAGGAACAATGATGCTAACTAAGACGAGAACGCCTCACCAGCACGTGTAAGTTTAATTGATTGTGGGTCACAGATAAACCCTTCTTTTATCCTCGCCCAACCTTCATGAGTACCTGATACATGCCAATGTTTAGTATCTTCAATATCTTGTACGGCAGAGTTACGATCATGGATTATGATAAAATTACCGTCTTCCCACTCGAAACCCCATGCACAAGTAATCGTTAAACCGCCAGGATAAGCAGTAACCGCACTATGTATAGCTGGAATGCCAAATAAAGATTCAAGGTTCTCGTACGATGCTTCACCGAACCCCAGCAACCACTTACAACTAAATTTGTTTAGTACTTCGCTTGTAGTAAATAAACGGTTCATTATATCTTCAGCAGACATATAACCCCAGTTAAGTAACATTTGTTTTAATTTGCCCATAACTTCTTCCTTTCTGTTTGGGTCTAGCCATTGACGGCGTTCAAGACGTAATTGATACGCTTCTTCATCTTCATGTTTATGCCGCATCAGAAGCTCCTACGAAATAAGACTCTTCTAAAAGGTCTTTCAATTTTTGTTTATTACCACGAATTACTGGTATCCATGCTTCAGCGGCTTTACGCCAAAAAACGGCTTTATTTAAACACCAATGCTGTTGTTCTTTATGGTGTTTAAGGTTTGTTATAAACTGTCCGTGGTATCGAGCCTTTTCGATCATCTCTCGATGAGTATCTAAAACCTTCTGGTAGCTTCGTACACAATAAGTGTACTGTTCGAGATAAAATTCGAAATCACTTTGAACGCTCATAGCTTTCTCCTTTCTGAGCAAAATTAATTTACGGTATCGGGTACTTCAAACATGTATCCTTCTGTTATTAACCACTCACGATAAAAATCTACCGTTTCTTCTTGGTCTTCAAAAACAGGCTCGAAACCGTTACCGATTATAATAGAGGCTAGTAAATCAGCTTCCGATCTTTTTTCGTCACGCAAAGCTCGCCAAAAAACTATGGCTAGGTCTGCACCCATTTTTATTTTTGGTACGCCTTCTGTATCTGACATAAATGTCTCCTATATAACGCTATTAGTTAATTATTATAGGGTACAAAAAATTATCAATAAACCGCAAAAACCTGAAACGGCTCTACAGCTCATCGTCGTCAAATATAATATTGCCTTCCATTAATGCCGTTTCTAGTTCTTCATCAGTGAGTTGGTCAAGATCTCTACTGCTATATGGTCGGCGTCTTTTCGGCTTCGCGTTAATTATTGCTTTATGTTTTGAATGGGTGGGTAATCTTTTCGCCCATGGGTTTTGGTGTTCTGCTACTAGATGTTCTTCTGTATAAAACATCATCCCACATTTTTTACACTTTCGTTTTCTGCGTGTAACCATTCCGTCTATACGGCTATCGACAATATTAGTTGATTTAAAAGTGTGTGTTTTACACCGATTGTTCTGAGTAGTCACTTTCTGCTCCTCTCGTCCAGCCTCGCGTACTTTCTGCGTGAGCGATAACTTTTTCCATTTCTTTAGCGTCCCCCCAGTTTGGTCCGAGGTCAACGTCTACTTTAGCAGGGACAACCATCTCTACACAGTTTTCCATAATTTCTTTGATTTTTTGAATTTGTTCTGGTGACTCAATAGAAAAGTCTAGTTCATCGTGTACTTGGATATGGGGTACGATTCCTTCTTGGTAAAGTAGTTGCATCGCTTTTTTCGTCATATCAGCCGCACTACCTTGAATTAACCTGTTCATCGCTTTATGGGTAAAGGCTCGTTTAATAGCGTTACCATATTCAGTATACGCAGTCTTATGATCCATGATTTTGCGTGTACCAAACTGTGCTGGTTCCCATTTATCGAACCGACACCGCCGCCCTAACAATGTACGAATGCTTCCTTGTTTTGATGCTCTTTGTACCGCTCGCTCCGATAACGCTTTTACGAAAGGTACGCGAGCATGGTATTGAGCGAAAAGTTCTTTACCTTCTTCTAACGTCAGCCCAAGGCTTTCTGAAAGTTTAGTTACGCCCATAGAATAGAACAAACCAAGGTTGATGTTCTTAGCTTGTTTGCGCGGTATCCCCGCCATATCGGCAACGATCTGGTGGAAGTCGGCATCTTCATCTTGGAAGGCGTCTACAGCCTCCTGAGCTCCTTGTAGCCCCATCATTTGGGCGTAGTGTACTACGATCCGTGGCTCTTGTTGCGAATAGTCAAACGCTCCCCACTGACAGCCTTCTTCAGGAATAAATAATGAACGAATTTTTGTCCCGATCTCTGGGTCACGTGCAGGGACTTGTTGTAGGTTCGGGTTAGAATAACTAAACCGTCCTGTAACCGTACCACCGTCGTCAGACCTTAATGGGTGTAGTTCAGCGTGGATACGACCATTATTTGGTTTGACATAATCATTCCGTCAATGAATGTCGTTCTTGCTTTATTCATCTTTCGGGCTTCGACAATTAACTTTGGTACTTCGTGTTCGTGCGTTTCTAACCACTTTTGTTGAAAGGACGGTGAACCAAGTTCTGTAGTCGGGTACTCTAAGCGCAATGAATCAAACGCATCTTGGATAGATTTATTAGCCCAAACTTCGATATCCTTCCCACATATTTTCTTTATGTTTTGAAGGGCGGCTTCTTCTCTAGCCCGAAACCATTTCGATAAACCTTCTGCTTTTTCTAAATCAACACGGACGCCTCTCCAACGCATTTCAATAAGTAAAGGAGTAATAGAAGACTCAAGGTCAAAGATCGACCATAAGTCTTGCCGTGTTAATTCTGTCTTCTGCCATTCCCAAAGTTTAAGGGTAAGTACAGCGTCTTGTTCGGCATACGGTCCAACATACATTGGTGGTAGTTGGTGTAACCCACCTTTAGCGTCTACATTCCACGCTTCGGCGGCATCGCGCAGTAGACCTTCGTCCTTGCGTTCTTGTAAGTATTCTTTACCGAGGGCGTTTAACGCATAGCTGAAACGATTTTCATCAATAAGCGGTGCGGCTACCATTGTATCTATAATTTTATTTTTTACTTCTATACCTTCACGGCGTAACCAACCTATATCATAAGAAGCGTTGTGGCATACGACAGTCGCATCTTTAGATATTTGTTTTTTGAGCCAATTATAAACTAAGGTTTTATCTAAGTTGCCACCTGCTTGGTGTCGGATAGGAAGGTAGCCAGACCAAGTATCACACGCAACAGCTACCCCTACAACGTGACCTTCACCCCTCGCCCATCCTGCGCCTTTTTCTTTAATAGACGGATCGTATGTTTCTAAGTCGATGCATATTTCTTTAGCTGTAGAAATATCAGGAAGATGTTCTGGAGGAGACCAATCACTATCGGGTGAGAATAGGGGTGGCTGAAGCGGATTTTTTGGCATATCTGGCTTCTTCTGATCATTGTTCCTGCCAGAGCTTACTATATTATTAACCACTTTGGCTACCCCTTATAACGAGCGCGAGTTTTGTTATCAACAAACTTTGACCTTACAGTCGTCCAATTTTTTCCTGATCTATAACCTTGTTGGTGGAAGTTTCGCATAGTTGTATAAGAACGCTCTGGTGAAGAAGGTATCTTAAACAGTTCGATTAACTTCTCATCCGTTAGTTTATTCGGTTTCTTTCTTGGCATCGTTTTTTCTTAACTCCATCTCTGCGTCTACTAAAAATAAATAGCGGCGTAAGTCTCGAATATCATCGAGGATACCTTCGTCAGCTGAATCGTTTTGAATAGCTTTAAACACATCGTAACCGTGTTCCTGTACTTGCTGTTCAATACGATCCCACTTACGTGCGAGCATCATAAACGCACCTATACCACCGCGTTTTTTCCAACTATCGCCATAAGATTTTGCTTTATTATAAAGAACGCGACCATCTTCGTCGCCTAATAAATGTATCTCGGCAAAGATATCATTACATTTTTCTTTGGATCCATTCGACACAGGCTTTCCTCCAATCTGGTGATTTAATATCAAATGCTACTTCTACTGCGGCTAACTTATCTTTATTTTCTTTATAAAGTTTCCAAGCATTTACCATCGGCACTGCAGTATTAATGAATATTTTATTGGTAAACACAGGTAGTTCTTGTTCAAAGAGTAACCAATCAAAAAAATCAAGAGCTTCGTGGTAAAAGGTCGAAGGTTCATCGACCAAAGGCAAAGGTTCAAGGTCTTCTATTTCGTAAGGGTCGGGGCTATAACCTTTTGGTAGTTTTTCTAAAAGTGGATCCCAAACATTACGATAAACATGAGCGTTATTACTAACTTGGTAGTAGCAACCAAGTTTCATTCCTGTCATCGCGGCAACATATTCGTGTACCATACTAAAGTGAACAGCATTTGCACCGTATGCCCCCCAGATTAAATCGTTAGAACGATTAGTTACCGTCATATCAAGAAGATAACCTTCTTCTGTGGGGATACTCTTAAAGAAAACTTGTGTATTACACGGAACATCTTTAGATGATGAACCAAGGTCTTGAGCTGGATCCCACATACCTAATACAACACGGCGGTCTTGTGGGTTAGTTTTTAACATTTGTATTGCTTGTTCGAGTTGGTCTACTCCATCTATTTCATAAGCCTCGCCATCTCTGTGTGGGATAAATGTTTCAAACCAATGTCTCCAACGATACCCATAAGCCCCATTTAGCGTAGCACCGTCATCTGAATATTCAGCTAGTTGTTTAGCAAACATAGTTAAAGGTCGAAGATCGGAACGCCCTGCAATCATCCACAACCCTTCAATAAAATGAAAGAAAGGATTACAATTCCTGTTAGCATCAAATAAGACTCTTTCATTTGGCCTCTCATATACAGAAGTTAAAGGATCGCGAAACATTAAAACTGGACCATTGCGAGAGTCCATTTCTATAGTTGGTGTTTCGCGTAGGCACATAGTCGCAATTTGAAAAATCTCGTTTACATTTCTTCCTCTTATTACTTTCATATCGAAAACCTCCCTCTTGGTGTTCCTTCGCCATTACGCACACGTTCATATTTATCAAACTCGCAAAGACTATGTTCTATATCTCGCATTTCTAAAACAGGAAACGAACTACCAAACCAGTTTTTGCTAAGACCTAACAGTTTAAGCATTTCATCGTTCCATGGGTGGCTCTTTCTTTTATAGTTTAAGTCGCGCCCATGAATACGGTTTAGACCACGCATCGCTCCTGGACCAGCGTTAGCCCAACCGTAAATATCTTTTGCTGTATTTAAAAAGTGCGTATGTCTTAGGTCAGTAATTAACTCATAAGACATAAACGCACCTAGATACGGATATTCAAGAAACATAGACCACGCTTCTTTAAGCGTCTCCATTTTGTGCAATCTGTCGATGATTCGATTTTCGTCTTTTAAAACTCTTTCGACACACCAGATTACTCCGTCTACTTTATCCATACCATCAGGCGTTTTAATAATGTAACCGCCTGTTACATATTTATTTTGTTTCTTTATTTCAGAACGAGCTAACTCTGAATCCCACTGTATGTGAAGGTTGTTATCCAGAAGCGTTTGTCCTGTTTCTATAAGGTTGAACCACCTAAAGATAACAGTAGCTAACATAACTTTATTGTCGTCTTTAAGTGGGTCGCGCATATTTTCACGAAACCACACGGTTGTTTTATCGTTCTCCCTAAATGGATTAGTGAACCGATACGTTTTTAAAATACGATCGTCTGTCCACTGTTCCCTAGGAAGTCCTGCTTTTCTTTTATTATAAATACTGTGGCGTTCGTTTATCCACCAGAAAAACCGTGCGACTGCTTCCATTATTTTTTCCTCAAAATCCAATTACAGTTGTTAGCCGTTTCTGGATACGCAGTAGCAAGGATAACTCTTTGCCAATGTTTATCGAACCGCCCTTGAATATCATCAATAACGTGTTGAGGCCAACGTGTAGTTGCACGATGGTTACGCTTAAAGTTATTCATTTGAGTAAACGTCCCATAGTGTCTTTCGATGGTGTAGTATTTTTCGAGGAGGGTTTTGAGTTCTTCGTATCCCCACTCGTAGACATGGTCTTCTGGGAGTTTGTCGTTGGAGCCGTCATGGTTCGGCGTCGAGATATACGCAATGCCATTTGGACGGAGTTTACGCCATGATGCTTCGATCCACGGTTCAATGAATTCCCTCCCCATATGCTCGATAACTTCGGTTGTCATAAATACATCTTGAGATTCGTCTTCTA
>Ga0099850_1001519_pt1 | contig 10857 bp, 18 predicted proteins | sample CB_VirMetaG_5_FD_79182 | JGI IMG/M metagenome (GOLD analysis project Ga0099850, IMG submission 79182) | Freshwater to marine saline gradient viral communities from Chesapeake Bay - CB_1508_1D Viral MetaG | ecosystem: Environmental > Aquatic > Marine > Coastal | place: USA: Chesapeake Bay...
GACCCGATTCTTCAGAGGGGTTATGAGCGGGTGACGACGATTCTGCATGCTGATGAGGCGCAGTTGGCGTTGTTGGAGTCGGTGAGTTTGCCGAAGATTGAACGCCAGTTGGAGTTGATGAATAAGGGCTTGGTTGGCAACATTGTTGAAACAACCCTTGATGGTTGGGATGCGTTGGGGAGTACGGGCCTACAGATGCCGCGTGAGTTGACGGATTTGTGGCGACCTAATGTGGAGAAGTTGTTGACGGCAGCGGGGCGCAGCGATTTCCGCCGCGCCTACGATTATACGGTCAGGTTCTTTAAGACTTATGCGACTTCCAGTGTCGGGTTTTTTGTGCGTAACGGTTTGTCAGCGGCATTCATGAACTATGTGGCTGATGTTTCTACGATTAGCATGATAGATGGTTTCCGTGCCGCTAGGGCAATCTCTAAGGGTCCTGAGGCTTGGGCTAGGTTCTTAGATAATGTGCCTGCCGCACAGCGCAGGCTGTACGAGCAGGCGTGGGAAGCCGCTGAGGCTACTGGTCGTGGTCAGTCTGATGAACTTGCGGCGTTGACAGTCAGGGGCGGTTTGGGTGAGCGGGCTGTGAATAATGCTTATACGCGGGCGTTCCGCAAGAAGAATGAGTTTGTGGAGCGTGCCGTGCGTATGCCGATGGCGTTGGATTCTTTGCGTCGCGGACAGACTTTTGACCAAGCGGTGGCTCGTGTTACCCGCTACCACTTTGACTACAGCGACCTGAGCCAGTTGGATGAGGCGGCTAGGGCTTTGGTTCCGTTCTGGATTTGGACGAGCCGTAATGTGCCGTTGCAGATTGTGGAGCAGTTGGTTCACCCGAGGGCTTACAGTATCTATAATCGGATTGCGGAGTCATCGCCTGTTGATGATGACATTGTTATGCCGAAGTGGATTGCTGATTGGGACCCGATTGCTGTTGGTGGCGTGAACGACGAGGGCGGTCAGTGGGTGGTTACGCCTGATTTGCCAATGCAGAGGTTGGAACAGCAGTTGCAACAGGTAACCAACCCGAAGCGTATTATAGGTTCGTTCTCTCCGATTATCAAGGTGCCGTTGGAGTTGATTGCTGGGAAGCAGTTGGGTGTGGACATGGGACCATTTAAGGACCGTCCTCAGCCCGTGGGTGGTTTTGACAAGTTGGTTCTTGTGCCAATCGCTAGGGCGTTGGCTGGTGATTCGTGGCTGGGTGTTGACCGTCAGACGGGTGAAATTCTGTTGGATGAACGGTTGCCGTATGTGGCGCAGAACGCGATGCCGCTGTTGGGTCAGTTGTATCGCACTTCTGGCGGCACCTTCGGTGGCCGCCAATCATCGTCCTACAGTGAACGGCAGTTGGGTAGCATTTTGAACTGGTTTGGTTTGCCGTTCCGTTACATCGGTCCCGCACAGCAGGAGTCTGAGCGGTTCGGGCGGATTATGGACATCAGCGAATACATCTCTGAGCAGGTCGGTAAAGGCAAATGGAGCGCTAAATCGGAATTGCCCAAGACAACGCTGGACAGACCAAAGAAACCTTAGTCTGGTTCCTCTAAGGCTCTGATTAGTTCTTCCATAATTTTGGCGTATTCATGCAGGCTGTTTGCTAGGCCGATGGGGTCGCCCATGTTTGCGAGCATCCATGCTTCCACCAGTTCTTTGGCGGCTAGTTTGGAGATTATGAACTCCATGACGAAACCTGTTTCGTTGTCCTCTATCATTTGGGCAAAGATGCCCTCAAGTTCGGTCAGGTCATCTGGGTTAAAATCGTTGGACATAATTTTCTAGCCACCTTATGGTCTTACCCATGTCCTCAATGTTCCTTCTGATGGACATGGGTGCCCTGAGGTCAGCCAGCAGGCTGTCCAGATTCTCCAGTTGATTCTTCAGTTCCTGAAGGTCGGCCTTCTTGAATTTCTTTGTGAATGTCGGCTGTAAGTTGTTCAATGATTCCATAAACCTTTACCCCTCCGCTTGTTTCGCTCAGAACTACTGTCAACGCCAAAATCATTGCCAGCAGATACTTTTCCGTTATTACAAACTCATCCTTGTTGAGAGTGTAAATTCTTGGTTCTTCATTCATCTCGCATCCTTTCCTAGCGGGAGTTGGAACCACCCGTGGTGGTACATCTGTGCGATTGTCGCATAGCCTACAAGGTCTAGAAAAGCATCCTGTAGGGGTTCAGCGGTGCCCGTGGAGCCACGCTCTCTCAGGTTGCGGATGCGAGCAATCTTGTCGCACACACGGATAGCGATACCGATGGTGCCGAAGTTGTTGATGTTGTCATGACCATAATCATGCTGTTTGCGAATCAGCAAATCCAGCATCCCAGCGTTCCTGTACGGGATTCCTTGTGACGCTATTTCGTGCAGGGCGATTACGCCCGCACGAACAATCAGCAAAGTCACTGAATGTTTTTCTTGGTCGTCAAAGTTTCGTGTGCCGTCCTGCATCCCGAGAACCCATGCGCTGATGTATTGCTCTATGGGGCGTAGCGGGTCGTCGCCTTCTGGTTTCGGGTGTGTGCGGGTTTCCCATTCAATGCTTCCCAGCACGGATGCGGCGGCTTCTTCCCAAGTGTTATAGTTAGTCATACATGTTTCCTGTGAGTTCAATGAATTTCTCGTTTTCCAATAATGCTTTTTTCAGGTTGTCCATCGCGGAGGCGGTACGCCTCCACGCATGCGACTTCGCTTTTATGTTTAAATCCTCAGCCAATTCCTTGTAGGTTTTTCGTTCATAGAAGATGCCGTGCAATGCTTCTTGGTCGGCTGGTTCCAGTGTGGCGATGACATCTCCGACGAGTTCAATGAGTTCCCAGTTTGCTTCTGGGGGCGCGTCAGCGTATGGCATCATCAGCCATTCTATTTCAGATGCTTGTCCTCCAATTTGGTTAGTTGGCTCGTACTTCATCGTAGTCGGGGTTTATCATCATTTCCATTACATCTGTGGGTTCCAACAAGAATCCTTTGGACGGGTTGCTAGATGTTTTGGCGAAATCCACATACTTTTTCGGATTGAATCTGTCGGGATGTGCTTTCAGAAAGCGTTTCAATCTGTCAACGCTCACCATCACGAACGCTCCGTCCAGCGTATAAACATACGCCCACCATTTTGCTTTCGTGACCTGCAAGCCTGATGCTTTCCACACGGGTTTACCGTTCTCATCAACCCGTTTCCGCGGGTTGTGCATCATCTCCACCACCATTCGCCCGTTCCTGTAACGGTCGGTTTTGACTTCAAACGCACCGTCACTAAGGGATTCCAGAAAGTCCTCAACTAGTTTCTCGCCCTGCTGACCGTATTTCAGGTCTGTGTGGAAATCGTATTTCCGTGCAGGAATGTCATAATCGGATTGTGGTTTGTTCACGACTTCTCCGCATCTATGACATACACCTGCTTGTCGTCCAGCCATGCGACACCGTTCAAGCCGTCCATCAACAACTTCACATAATTGTCTAGGTCGCCTCTAAGCGGTGAAACTGCTCGTTCTATTGGGGCTACATGCACGATGATTGACTCCTTGTTGAATTTGCAGGACAAAAGAACTGGGCCTTCATAGCATGGACCATCCCACTTTTCTTTAATAATTGCTTCCGCCTGCAAGGTTTTTATTGGGGTGAATACGCGCCCTCGGCGCGTCATCCGCGGCCTACCCTTCGGGATTGGTTTGGTGTCCACCGTAATCGTGTACGGCTTCGTCTTGGGCGGTTTACGCTTCTTAGCGGCCATTAGCGGCCTGCTGTATGAATGTGTGAAACGGGGCACCTGTCCCTTGGTCAAACTTCGCGGCAATAGCCAACGACTTGAGTAACACCTGCTTGCAGGTCGGGATGGTCAACTTCTTTTTCTCTGTCAACGCCTGCAGGGCACCTAATCCGAAATGTCCGCCAGAGCCAACCGCGTACAAGCGGTTGGAATCCATCTCGGTGCCATAATCCTCGTCAATCTGGAAGATGACACCATTGGCAACCACCAGTGTTTCAACGCTGGTTCGCGCAGGCTCACCATCGTACTGTGGGCGACCAATACCGTGAGACTCCATAATCTCCTTGTAGGCGGGAACAAAGTTTGCGACAACAAACTTGGTCAACTTGGTGCCACTGAGTTTCACTGGCAGTGCTGGGGGTGTGAAGATGTGTTGGATGATGTTCGCGCCACGGGTGTCGCCTGCAACCCCAATCATGTAGCGTCCCACCTGCACAACTTTGGGTTGACTCATTTTGCCGACACGCCCGTATTCGTCCGTCCACTGTGAGTCGGAGCCAATAGCGGCGAAACAATCGCCTTGGATTGCCAGAATCGTTGTCATCGTTTATACCACCTGTGTGCATTATAGGCGTTCACGGTCCCATAAAACGCGGCTCCGAGAATAAAACCGTATTGGCGTGTCGCCACAGCGAACGCCACCCACAGGCATTCGTTCACGAACGCGATAACCCAACCCCACCAGTAGCCACGACCAATTACCAGCATGCCCGCGACACCTATGACGCTGAGTATGTACGGCATTAGTCGCCCTGCGTGTAACTGTAATACAGGCGACGACCTTTACCCACTTCGGTCGGGTTGTCGCTCATCAATAGTTCAGCGATTTCCTTCCACCTCATAGCCTTCGCACGCAGGGTGGAAATGCTACGCATCATGTGGTCGGCATTTTCTTCATACTTGTCAAATAGGTATTCGTTGTTCATGGTTCCTCCTAGGAATGGACTCGTATTACAAGTTTGTCTAGTTCGCGGTCACAGTCTGCACGCAAATGGTATTTGCCCCAACGCTGGTCTGCGCTTTTGAGAACTGCTTTGGTTTGCGATGGGTTCAGTCCACTGGTGACGCACACATGTCCGAGACGGCTCAAAGCCCGTGAACGGTCTTGCCCCTGCAGGGGTCCGTCACGCCAGATGACTTGCCCCAAGGCGTTCAGTTCACGCATTGCTTCCAACAGGTTCACATCCTGAAAGTCATAATCGTTCATGGTGTGTGCCGCCTTCGGCGGCTCAACATACATCGCCGCCAACTCCATCACACGCTCAGGTGAAACCCGTGAATGCACGGCGGCGTTGACAAACGACGAGAACGGTATCGGCATGTCAGGTCCAGCAGACGGGTCAATGATGCGCTGGGCGGTCGTACTCAGGTCTAATGCGTTCGGGTACGGGAGACGCACATAGTTGCCGTACTGTCCCTGTGCTAGTCGGGTTTGCTTCGGGTTCACTTCGGTCGCTGGAACATCTGCGACTTGGTGTGCCGCTAACAGCATGTTGCGCATAGCGGACGCTGGCACAAGGTCCATGCAGAACACCCACACATGGAAACCTTTGGAGCGTGAACGCTCAATCCATGGAGACAAACCCGCCGCCCATAATGCGTCGTGTAGCAACTTGGCGTGAGTCCACGCTTCGGCGGTGTCAAAATCGGAGCAACCCCACACCACCTTGTAGTCGCCCTTGGATGGCACAATCGGATACACCCCGATGGCTTCCACACCTTCTAGGTGTTCTTGGAACTTCTTGAATGTCAACGCCTCCTTGACGCATCTGCCTTCGTTGTGACCGTAGACATCGCCACGACCACGGAACAAGGTAATGAAATGCGCCACATCATCGGCACTCAATGTTTGTGTGTTCACCAATCCTCCAAAGATTCGGCTATAACTAACTGGTCTAGTGGGTTGGGCGGCAACGGACGCTCAACCTTCCACGGCAGAATACCAGACTCCAAACGATTCAATCGTCCAGTCCCGTACTCAATTGTAAAATCCATGTCATCCAACAGTGATGACGCAGGACGCTTACACTTCACAAGGTTCAAGGTCAGGGTGTTCTCGTGGATGCGCAGGTCATACTGCAGTGATTCAATCTTTTCAATTATGCGCTCGGTGTTCGTAGCACGCTCCAGTTTCTCTTGAAGTTCACGAATGTGCCCCTCAATCTCAAACCGTTTACGACGCACACCAATGATGTGTGTAGCCTGCTGTTCACCACCATACGCACCAGACGAAATCGTCATCTTGCGTCCATCCGCACCAGCCGTCCTAGATGACTGATGCAACACCAGCAACGGCACATTATGACGCTTACCGAACGCCTTGATGGCGTTTGCCTTGGATGGGATGTCCTCACCAGCGCCAGTAATCAAATCCAGATAATCCACCACAATCAACTGTGGATGCCCAAACACCTCGTTGTATTCCGCCAGCGAACGCTCCATGTCCAGCAACGAAACCGTCTGGTCAAACACCGCCAAATTCGGAAAATGCTCCAGCGCCGTCTGGCGCAGTAGCGTGATTGCCTGCGGGTCATTCTCCGCTACCTGAGATTCCAACTCGTTCGCGTTCACGCCATGCGTGACGCAAGCCAACTTAATCAGCGTTAAAGTCCTAGGCTCATCAGGACAGAAATACACGACACGCTTATCGCGGTTAGCCAAAAGAATTTGAAGTAGTACCAGCGTCTTGCCCGAGTGGCTATAGCCTTGCATGATGCACATTTCTGCGGGCGCAATGCCACGCATTTGTGCGTCAATGTCATTGAATCCCAAGTAGATGCGCTCGGTGGGTGTTTGCGCCCAGTGAACATAATCATCTGCGGCTTTGACAAGCGGCTGGTAGTAAGAAAACTTGGGAGCAGACAAATCGGGCGGGGCGATTTTCTCGCCCCGCCCTAACTTTGCCCATCGCTCCGCATAATCGGGAGCGGGATTCATTTAGCGCTTCCGTGGTTCCCAGAAAGCGGCATCACCGTTGACAGCCTTGAACCAAGGACGCTTCGGGTTTGCGGCAAGTCCGTCACGGTTGTCCCAAACTTCGGTCACGCCCTTAGCGGCGCAAGCCTCGTTCAGCCATGCTGGAATTGGACCGTGTTGCTTGCCCTTGATGCGGACTTGAAAGCCCGTGTTCATCGTCTGGGTTTGCGCTGGGGCGGTCGTGTCAACGACCGTGCCATTGAACGCTTGGACGATGGCTTCGGTAGCCTGTTCCGTGGTCATTGCACTCATGCCATGGGCACCAAGCAACGCTTCGGTGGTTGCGTCAAACGCAATCACCCAGTTCGTGATGTTGGTGTTCAGGTCATCCGTCTTGGGTGTCAGGTCAGCCGCAATTTTGGCGGCTACCTGTGTGATGATGGATTGGTCCTTGCTGATGGTATTCATTTCAAGCCTCCTGACTTGATTGGTTTTGGGTATTACAAAGTGGACGATGCGAGCCACTGGAGGTTATGGTCGCACCGTCCGTACATCGCCAACAATCTTAGCATGCGCTGTCAGACTTCAATCTGAACTGGTGTCTCATTGTCGTCATCCCGCAGGAACGCGCCCTTGCAAACACTCCAATACGAACACCAGTTGCTGGAACACAGATTACTGGAATCGTTCATAAACCAGTTGTTCTCGTAACCAGTGTTCATCGCTGTGTTCACAGCGCCACGAACGAACGCCTGAAGCCAAGCCAGATGTGCCTCCGTTCTGATAAGCGACACGACTTGCGCCTTCGGGGTTTGGTTGCGCACCATGACACCGTACCTGAACTCCACGGGCCACTTGGGTGACAGTTTCAGTTCGGTTGTCGCCGCCGCATAAACCGACGCTTGAATGGATGTTTTCTGCTTGTCCTTCAGGTTGTAGGCACGGCTGGATGTTTTCCAGTCCCAGATAACCCCATCAGGGTCAACATAATCCATGGTGCCTTCGACCCACACGCCGTACTCACCGATGTTCATGCCCAGTGGTGCCTCAAACTTGTGTTCAATCTTGCCACCCAACTTGACATGCGGCAGGATGTTCTCATAAAACGCCACCGTCATAGACTTCAAATAAGCGGGAATCAACTCGGGGTTGATGTTCGTCGTCTTGTGCGGCTCAGCCGCCAACACCCTGTAAGAGTCAGTAACGACCTCACGCATGCCCTTATAGTCGGACTCGCCCTTTAGGACAGATTCAATACCAGCATGCAGGCTGGTGCCGATAATCGTCGCATCCGACCCGATACGGAACTCGGGTCGTATCTGCCCGAGCCTTGCACGCTCGGGACAAATAGCCATGTCATTAAGCCATGACTGACGCACATGAATCTTCTGGTCAAACTTATTCACTCTCATGTTTTTCTCCTAGTTTTATCTGTGGCGTTGACAATACAAGGACACTGTATCATTGTTTCTGTCCACGATGCTGATTCCTGTAGTTATAGACAGAACTACGGCTATAGGTCACGCCGTACTTGTCTTTTATTTCTTGGATTATTTCGTCCGCAGGACGACCCGACATAATCAGGTCATGGAACTCCCGCTTCACGAGACGCATGTTGTTGCCTGTGCCGTACAAACGCACTACCGCAGGTTCCAGCAAAGCACGGAACGACCGTATCGTGTTGCGACCCAACCCGTGCCGCCTGCTGATTTCCGCATAATTCGGTTTCTGAAGCAACATGTCCGCCTCAAACGCACGGTACTCGTCATCCGTGAACCAGCGTTCAATCTTGTTTGTTGTCATCGCCGCCAAGAAATCGGTCAGCGAAACCTGAAGTTTCGGCAACGCATCCAACACGCTGTTGACGGGATAGTTGCGAATCAGGGCGGCAACGCCGTCCCGAATCGCCTTCCAATAAACAAGGCTGTTCTCGTTGAATTGGACGGGTGGCACATCCTCAATGTTCGGCACATAGTTCGCCCTCATAGCGTCATGCAACATCGTCACATCCGCCAACCATTCAATGATGTGTCGTCTGTCGGTCAGGTCATAATCCCGAATCTCCGCCACACGGTCACCCATCCACATGCCCCGAACCGCGTTCGGGTCAACACGCACCCCAAGCAAACCCACATCACACAGGCAATACTCGGAATGGTCATCATGTCCACAGTTTTTCATTTCTGCAACTCCATTTTCACCGCACCAGCGCTGTGCTGTAGGCACGAAGGCTCGTGTGTCATTTTTACGAATACTTGTATGTGATTCCCGCACTGTGGGCAAACATAATTGCCAGACGGTGCAAGAGCGGGGGCTTTCGCCCCCGCCGCCTGCGACTTATCCATCACTTACCTCCCAGCAAGTCGTCCAGTTCGTCATCCAACTTGGATGCTTCTTGATTCGCGATGTAATTAATCATCCGCTCATTTGCCATCTCAAACCAGTCGCTTACACGCTTTTCATCGTTGCGTGTCATGTGCTGGTCCAACTCGTCCAACTCGTCCCGCGTAATCAGCCCGTGATTAATCATCTGCTCAAGACCAGCCGTAATAATCATGGACTCCATAAGAGTCCGACGCACATGCTCGGTGAATGGACCAGCCAAAAACTGGAACATGCCTTTCGGCAAGTCATAATTCTCGCCGTCATAAGCGCCCTCTGGTGACGATGCACCGACCAACACACAAGGACCCACCAGATGACAACCGAACAATGCGGACGCAAACCAGTTCGTTTCCATGCCAGTCAGCAAACCCTCGTCGTTGACATAGCCGACGATTACCTGACCGTCTGGACCTTCCAGTCGCACACAATCAAACAATCCGCCAACCAAGTCCTGAATGGACTTGTAATCCGTGACCAGCACGGACTCAACTTTCCCGTCAGTACCTGACGGCAGTAAAGCACCAGCAACTGTGGTACCCATAATGCACCTCCAATGTGCAATCACTGATGAACTCATCAGCACAGACATCTATCTGTGGACACGACCCGCAGGGGGATACGGGTCGTGTTTCGTTCTGTCAGTCTTTCCAAACCCACACACCACCATCATGCTGGATGGTCGTGTGGTCCATCTCCCAATCAACCGCAAGCGATTCCCAATCAATGTATTTCTCCAACTGATAAGGCACATCAAGGGTATCAATTACGGACTCTCGTGTGAATTCAACAAGGTCGGAATAGCAACCAACATAGCGGCTTTCAAGGTCGTCCGCGATGTCATCCCACTCTCGCACTGTCATGTCGGTATCAAATGCATCATCCGCATACGCTAGGAATGCGTCTCTTGCATCGCTGTCATCTCTGTATCTTGCTTCCGCAAAATCCTCCGCGGAAACTGTCACATCAGTGGTACTCACAAACACCTCCAGTGTTTGGTCGGTCATTCTGGACTCGTCAGCACCAGCATCTACTGGTGGACACGGCACGCCATGAGGCGGGCATGCCGTGTTTCGTCCTATACTCGGTTGTGGGCTAAGTGTGTGTTTAACCTCCATTTCTCCGTTTTAACCTTACAGAACAGTAGTCAGACAACCTGTAGATTGCGCTTCAGGTACTGAATGTCGGTGTTGCCATCCAAATGAGTGAACGCTGTCCGCTCAATCCACATGAACGCACCACCACGACATGTAACCGTCACACGGTCCATCACCGCAGGCTTGCCCTCGGATGAGTCAATCAACTCAACCCACCAAAAACCTTCAAGGTCATCAGGACCAAACAAAAAGTAGGTGTCGTCATCATAGAACACGACACCCGCATCTGCTCGCATGTTCCGCAAACGGTCCAGTTGCTCGTCAACGCTACCGTGCCACGGCATCTCAGGGTCCAACCCGTCAGGGTTGACGACCATCTCTGCCAACTGGTACGACATAATTGCCGCAGGACCAAACGCCAACGCAATCACAAACGCCCAAAACACGAACGCCATGTAATCCACTGGACGACCAAACATGTGCCACACCGCGCTAACGGTGAACACAAACACCGTCCAAAGGACGGCAACCATAATAATTTTCGTTTTCACTTTTATTCCTCCTCGTGATTCCAATACTTGTACGAACACTCAACACACATTCCCAACTCCTCGGCGTGTATGTCCGTGTCAATTAGAGTGCCGCACTCGTCGCACGGTGTCGTTGCTGTTTTCATTTTTCCTCCGTTTACCTGTA
>Ga0099850_1001520_pt1 | contig 10853 bp, 9 predicted proteins | sample CB_VirMetaG_5_FD_79182 | JGI IMG/M metagenome (GOLD analysis project Ga0099850, IMG submission 79182) | Freshwater to marine saline gradient viral communities from Chesapeake Bay - CB_1508_1D Viral MetaG | ecosystem: Environmental > Aquatic > Marine > Coastal | place: USA: Chesapeake Bay...
AAAACTTTTGAATGCGTCATTTGTTTATCTTGATCAAAAGAACATTCTTGATAAAGCTGAATTGATCGAAAAAGAAATCAAAAAACTATTTAGTGAATATCCTTCGATTACAAGAATAGCTATTGAACAAAACATGATTGGTTTTAGAAGGGGATTCTCCTCAGCTCAAGTTTTATCAGCCCTGGCCAGATTTAATGGAATTGTTACGTATATCGCATTTTGCATATCCGGAATATATCCTGACATGATATCTGTTGTCAATGCAAGAAAGACTCTAAAAATTCCTATTCCTAAAGGCTCCAATGCTAAAGAATGTGTAATTGAGTGGGTAAAAAATCAGGAACCTGACTTTGAGTTTCCTGTAAAAACAATATCTTCTGGAAAAAGAAAAGGAGAAATTGTATTAGAAAAAGGGGTTGAAGACGCATGCGATGCATATGTTGTTGCAAGATTTCTTCTCATAAACATTTAGGGTTTTGCTTGTACTATTAACATATGATTGATTTTGCAGAAAAAGTTTCCCTTTTAGAAAAGGCATTTGGAGAGTCCGCTTGCGGAAAAGAGGGCTTGAATTTTTCTTTTAAGTGCCCTAATTGTGGAGTTTCAAGAGAAAAGAAAAAGCTAACCGTCAAAATAGATAGCCAGCAATGGCATTGTTGGGTTTGCGAAATCAAAGGCGGTTCAATTCCGTCCCTCTTGAGAAAGTATTCACCTTCTCATCTCAAAGAATGGAATCAAAAGTTTGAAAAAGAATCAAGAAGAGTTCATTTCGAAGACGATCCTGCTCCTGAACCAGTTCAGCCAATAGTACTTCCAAGATGTTATCCTGTTGATTCATGTTTATATGACAGTGACCCAGATGCTGCTGCTGCAATAGGTTACCTTAGAAAAAGAAACGTGTCCCTCCAGAAGGCATACAGATATCGCCTATGTATTGTTAAGAATGGATTTCTAAGAAGAAGAATTTTGTTTCCTTCGTTTGATGAAAATGGAGATTTAAACTACTGGACAGCTAGATCGATAGACTCTCAGGAAAAAAACAAATACATTAATTCAAAAGCAAAAAGAAAAGACATCATATTCAATGAGATTGATATCGACTGGAATAAGCCTGTCACTCTTGTAGAAGGCCCATTTGATCTTTTGTTTGCTGGTGAAAATGCTATTCCAATCTTGGGGTCTTTTATTTCTTCGTCTTCTAAATTGTTTCAAAAAATAGTAAAACATAAAACACCTGTGATCTTGGCTCTTGATCATGACGCAATTGAAAAATCAATTCGAGTTCTAAACCATTTATCAGAATATGGAATTGATGTAAAATTCGTTAGATTCAAAGATAATAGAGATATCGCTGACTTAGGTGAGGAGGAGTTTCAAAAACTTCTTTTAAATCCTGTCAAGTGGGATTTTAGTGAAAGTATCAAAACTAAAATATCACGAATAACATCTGGATCATTATTTTAAAGGAGACCCAGTTTGAAAATTGCTCATATTGGTGATGTTCATTGGAGAGGATTGAAAAGACACGAAGAGTATCGTCATGTCTTTAACAAAATCTTTCAAGAATGGAAAGAATTAGGTATTGATAGAATCGTTGTGGCTGGTGATATTGTTCATACAAAAACGCAAGGTATCACACCTGAATTGATTGACAATTTACGATGGTGGTTCAATTCTATGGCAGAGATTGCACCTACTATCGTAACTCTTGGAAATCATGACGGCCTAATTCAAAACAAATCTAGATTAGACTCGATTACCCCTGTCATTAAAGCGCTAAATAACGATAGAATTATTTACATTCGAGACAGTGAGGTTGTTCTTGACAAAGAGCTTCCTATTGCTTGGTGCAATTTTTCCTGCTTTGATGAAGAGGGATGGGAAAAGGTAAAACCAGCTGATGACAGAATCAATATTGCCATTTATCATGGATCTGTTAGAGGTTCATACACCGACTCTAATTGGGCTCTTGAGAATTTTGAAGTTACTGAATCTCTATTTCATAACTTTGATTTTGCTATCTTAGGTGATATTCATAAGCATCAATATATTGATTCTGAAAAAAGAATTGCGTATTGTGGTTCTACAATTCAGCAAAACTATGGAGAATCTCTTGACAAAGGATATCTGATCTGGAATATTCAAGACAAAAACACATACAGTTCTAAGCATTATGTAGTTGAGAACCCATTTCCTTTCATTACTATCACCTGGAGTAATGACCTTCTTTCTACTATCGAATCATGCAAATTTTATCCAAAAGGCTCCAGATTCAGAATCTCTTCTCAGCATTCTCTTTCACAAGGTGAAATGCAGGGATTAGGAGAATTCCTAAAAGACGAAATGAAAGCCAGTGAAATAACATGGAAAATTGAAGAAACTTCACAGGCTTCTGTAATTGACTTGTATGATACTGAACTTCACAAAACATCTTTAAGTAATCACAAAACTCACTTGGAATTGTTTAAAAAGTTCGTCAATGATGGTTCTTCATTTTCTGATGATGACTGGATTGAAATTGAAAAAATAATTGAACATAATGTCAATTTGGCAAACGAAAATAATCTAAGTAGAGAACAATTGTGGTCCATCAAAAAAATGGAGTGGAGCAACACATTTGCATATGGTCGAGACAACGTTATCAATTTTGAAAACACCAATGGAATTGTTGGATTATTTGGTCCCAATAGATGTGGTAAATCTTCTATTCCTGGGACTATTATGTACGGATTGTTCAACACAACCGACAGAGGTCCTATCAAAAATCTTCACATTGTTAACGCCAGAAAAGGAGAAGCATCTGTCACTATCGATTTCTCAGTAAATAGTATTCTTTATAGAGCCGAAAGAATGACCAACAAGGTCACAAATAAAAAAATGGAGACAAATGCTGTTACATACATGAACCTTTATCGAATAGATGATGAAGGAAACATTCTGGAAGATTTATCAGGAGAACAAAGAAGAGATTCTGACAAGCATCTTAAAGAATTAATTGGCACACCTGATGACTTTTTATTGACTTCATTTGCTTCGCAAGGAGAAATGAACAATTTTATTCGAGAAAGAGCTACAAATAGAAAGTCGTATTTAAATGCGTTCTTGAATCTTAATATTTTCGACAAGGTTCATCAAAAATTAAAAGAAGAATCATCTTTGATGAAAGACATGATAAAGGTTCAAAGGATAGATTATGACGATGAAATCTCAAAAAGAGAGCGACAATTATCTCAATCAGAAGATTTGAAGTCTAGATTAACATGTGAATTAGGATCTATGAGACAGTCTCTAACTGATTTGATGGTTTCTCTTGCTACCAAAAAGTCTCATGGTTCTATTACACAATCAGATGTTGATGAAGTTGAAAAAGAGATTTCTTCTTTGAAGAAAAAAGTTGAAGAAGCAAATCTTCATATCGATGATTCACTTGAAAAAAAGTCTCAAGCTATTGAAAAAATTCAAAAGATTGAAAACATTAAAAGTCGATTTCCAATCGATAATCTAAAAGATGAAAAGAAAGAGTTTTTTAGTCTAAAGGAAACAAAATCAAAATTTGATTCAAGACTAAATAGAGAAATGGTGATTTTTGAAAATCAAGAAAAGTCAATCAAGAAATTGAATGATGTTCCTTGTGGTGACATGTATCCTACCTGTATGTTTATCAAAGATTCTCATAGAGACAAGGCACTAATTCAGTCACAAAAATTGACTATTGAAAACTTGACCGAAGAAATTCGAATAATCAAATCGCAAATAAAAGCTATTGAAGAAAAAAACATAGACGATAAAATTCAAAAATACGAAAAAATGTTATCAGAGGAGTCATCTTATCGACAAGCAATTTTGTCCTCTCAAAGAGAGATAGACCTTCTAACTGAGGCAATTAAATCTAACAGAGAAAGAATCTCTCATTTAGAGAAAGAATTGCCCTCAATGAGAATGAATGTAATTAATAGTGAAGAAGCAAAGGAAATCGACAAAATTAAGATTTCCATTAGAAAACTAGAAAACGAAATTAGTCAAAAAGAACAAGAAGTCTTTCAGATAGAAAGAAAAACAGGAAGTGTCAATGAACAAATTGAGAAACTCATGATTGACAAAGACATCTATGAAAAGACGAAGCACAAATGGAGAATGTATGATCAACTATTGACAGCATATGGAAAAAATGGAATTCCTTTAATGGTTCTTTCGTCTGAATTGCCAAAAATTAACGCTGAACTTGCAAAGATTCTTAGAGAGGTCGCAGGATTCACTATCGAACTTGAATCACCAGACAATTCAAATAGCCTTGATATTATCATCAACTATGGAGACAGTAGAAGACCAATTGAGCTTGGCAGTGGAATGGAAAAAATGATGGCTTCTCTAGCTATTCGAGTAGCCTTGATCAATATTTCTTCACTTCCGAAATCAGACATGCTTATTATTGATGAGGGATTTGGAGCCCTTGATGAAAATAATATTGAAGCATGTAATCGCCTTCTTTCGTCTTTGAAAAGGTATTTCAAGACAATTCTTGTTATTTCTCACGTTGATGCCGTCAAAGACGCAGTCGATTTTATGATTGAAATTAACAACAATGGAAAAGACTCTTATGTTAGATTTGAATAGTTTTTCCATATCAAAGATTATTGTTGTGAATAACATTCATTTTCAAGAAGCCCCTTTCTTTTGCCCAGTTTGTGAACAGGTTTTATCAAATACACTAGACATTGAGTCTTATCACGACGTCAAATGTTGTAGAGATTGTGAAAATGATTTTGTTGACAAAAATAGAGTAAAATGGTTAGAAGGATGGAGACCTTCCAAAAATGAAATAGAAGACGCCTTTTGTCATAGAAAAATAGAGTAGAGTATATTTATCATTTGAAGGAGTGTAATCGATGTATGATTTAAATAGTTTTGCTCAATCTTTTCAAGATGTAACAGGAACATCAAATGGTCAATTTTCAGTAAAATACAAAACTCATGGAACTGATGTTATAGAGTTAACTTACATGAGCATTGTTCATTTTGCTGAAGAAAGATCCCTTCAGAATCAAACAAAAATTGAAACTGAAAGATCTGTTCAGTTGATTTCTGACATAGTTAAAAAGATCAAAGAAAGATACAAAGAGCTTGCAGGGAAGTCAATCAAAATGACTGAAACTCAGACACATGATGGCTTTGAACTTGTTTCAGCATCATCTACATCACCAAGAAAAATAGCATACTATAGAAGACATACTCAATTTGAAATAGTGTGAAATGCCAGTTTCTAAGTCTAATCAAATTAATGAAATCATTCGATGTGGAAAAGATCCAGTTCACTTTACGAACAAGTATCTAAAGATTACGCATGCTGAAAGGGGTTTGATTGGATTTGACACATTTCCATTTCAAGATGATTGTTTAAATGCATTTGTTGAACATCGATTCAATATTGTGCTAAAAAGTAGGCAATTAGGTCTTTCGACAATCACAGCCGCTTTTGCAATTTGGAGAGCTATCTTCTATAAAGAGAAAAACATTTTGGTAATTGCTACCAAATTGGCGGTTGCACAAAACTTCGTAAAGAAAGTCAAGGTAATGCTTGCAAACCTTCCATCTTGGCTATTAATTCCTGAGATTACCAGTTCAACCAAAACAACAATTGAATTCTCAAATGGTTCCAAGATTCAAGCTATTCCGACTTCTGACGATGCCGGTCGTTCAGAAGCTCTTTCCCTTTTGATTATTGATGAAGCTGCGTTTATTAGAAACTTTGAAGAATTGTGGACTGGTCTATATCCAACGGTTTCTACTGGCGGTTCTGTTATTATTCTAAGCACACCAAATGGTGTAGGAAATCAATATCATAGGCTATGGGCTGATGCCGAAGAAGGTCGGTCTGATTTTAATTCGATTAGACTTCCATGGTATGTGCATCCTGAAAGAGATGATGCGTGGTTTGAAAAAGAAACACGTCAAATGAAGAAAAAAATGATCGCGCAAGAGCTAATGTGCGATTTCACATCTTCCGGTGACACTTTCTTGACCGCTGAAGATCTAGATAGAATTAGGACTGGGTGTCGTCATCCAATAGAAATGTCCGGACCATCACAGGGAGTTTGGATTTGGAAGTATGCGATACCAGGCAAAAATTATGTATTGTCCGCAGATGTTGCCCGTGGCGACGCCTCCGATTTTTCAACAATTCAGGTTTTTTGTACTGAAGATTCCGAGCAGGTTTGCGAATTTAAGGGTAAAATTCCACCTGATCAATTTGGTAATCTAATTTACGAAATTGCAACTAAATACAATGGTGCCCTTGTTTGTCCTGAGAATAATACATACGGATTCGCTACCATCACTAGATTAAAAGAGATGGGTTATTCAAATCTTCATGTTAATGACAAAAAATTTCTACATTCAATGGATATTCCAATTGGAAAAATTGGGTTCAATACTAATGGAAGCACAAGAGGCCCAATATTGACTAATTTAGAGATTTATCTTCGTAATTCTAGCATTAGAATAAATTCTAATAGATTGGTTGATGAATTGAGAACATTTATTTGGTCTGGAAACACACCAAAAGCTCAAAAAGGTTATAATGATGATCTCGTAATTGCTGCTGCTATCGCATGTGACCTTTTTGATCCAAATGGAAAAAATGAAAATTCAACAATCAACGTTTATCAAGCAATGCTAAATGCCACTGCAAAAGTAAACAATCAAAACAATGGTCAATTGATTCCATATTCAAATCAAAACAATCCTCTAAAACCAGTTGGATATTCCCCTCAAGGAATGGATTCAGGCAATATAAATCCTAGTTTCGCTTGGCTATTTAGATAAGGAAGTAAATGAAAAATGGCAGAAAAACAAACAAATCTTTTTAATCGACTTACCAAGCTATTTAGATCTGGACCCACTGTGAGAAAGAAAGTTCCAAACTCTCCTTCTCAAATGTCCTCCTCAGCTAAAGAGATTTTTGCTAGAAACGTTTCTGACGTTTATGCATCAACCATTGCAGCTTATGGAAGTTTTGATCGCATGAGCCGATACAGTGATTTTAGCGAAATGGAGGCGACTCCCGAGATTGGTAGCGCCTTAGATATCTACGCTGAAGAATCCTCATCTCAGGATGAAAATGGAAAAATTCTTCACATTCATTCTGAAAATAGAATCATAAAAGAGTTACTGGAGAATCTTTTTTATGACATATTGAACATTGACTTTAATTTACCAATGTGGTCAAGGAATCTATGTAAATACGGCGACTTCTTTCTTTTTAATGACGTAAGCCCAGAATATGGTATTATCAACGCGTTTCCTATTCCAGTTGCTGAGATAGAAAGGGAGGAAGGATTTGATCCACAAAATCCATCTGCTGTTAGATATAGATGGATAACCAAAGGAAATATGATTCTTGAAAATTGGCAAGTCACTCACTTTAGGCTTCTTGGAAATGATGCATTTCTTCCGTATGGATCTTCAGTTCTTGAAAGTGCAAGAAGAATTTGGAGACAGTTAATTCTTATTGAAGATGCGATGTTGGTGTATAGAATCGTTAGAGCTCCTGAGAGAAGAATCTTTTACATAGACGTTGGAAATATTCCACCAGATGAAATCGAGAACTATCTTCAGCAACAACAGACCGCATTAAAAAGAAACAAAGCTATTGATCGAGTCACTGGAAAGACGGATCTTCGATACAATCCACTAAGTGTAGATGACGATTATTTTATTCCAGTTAGAGGTGATACAGGAACAAAAATCGACACTTTGGCAGGAGGTCAAAACACTGCGGCGATTGAAGACGTCCAATACATTCAAAAGAAATTATTCGCTGCCTTGAAGATTCCAAAAGCATACCTTGGGTATGATGAAGATATTGGAGCCAAAGCTACTTTAGCCCAAGAGGATATTCGATTTTCAAGAACGATCTCTAAAATTCAAAAGGTTATTATTTCTGAGTTGAATAAGCTGGCAATTATTCATCTTTACTCACACGGGTTTAGTGATGATGATGTTCTTAACTTTAAGATTTTCCTCAATAATCCTTCATCTGTTGCACAGCTTCAAAAGCTTGAACTAATTAAGACTAAGTTTGACATAGCATCTGCAGCTCCAGAAGGTTCAGTTGATAGAGGCTGGATTAGAAGAAATATTCTTGGATTAACCAGCGAAGAAATTGAAAGTGTCAAAGAAGGAAGAAAGAAAGACAAGCTAGAGGATGAAGAAGTAGAAGAAACTACTCTTAAAAAAGAAGATGATAATGCTGGAGATGGTGCGGAAGAATTTGGTGAAGAACCTGAAGAAGAGACAGGGTCAGAGGGCGAGGAAAGCGATGAAGGAGAAATCGAAGATCTATTTGCAAGTGACAAAAAAGATGGCAAGCTAATAGGAGAAGTTGATGACGAAGATTCTCACATAAATACGAATCTTTTACCACTGATTCCATCGAATGAAAGTAGAGGGGTATTCGGGAACAAAAAAGGAAGAAAGAAGAAAAGATTCTCAAATTCAAAAGCTGAAGTTCCTGATTTTCTAACGATGGTTAATGACAAACGAAGTCAATCAACATCAAATAACCCGTATGGTCTAAATTTAAAGAATGTCTTTGAAAATGAAAAGTTTGCTAACACAATTCATACAGACTCTCTTGAACTGGATAGATATTTACAAACAAGAAAGACAAAAGAAACAAGTGATATTCTTGGATCTCTTTCTACAAGAATGAAGAATAAGGTTTCAGTTATTTTTGAAAATAATGACAATTTCGAGAAAATACTAGGAGATGATAGTGAAGCATAACAAAAAAAGAAATGTTGCGCTTATTTACGAACAATTGATAAGGTATATTTCTCGTTCCCTTATTGAAGGCGAAAAAGAAAAGGCTAAAATTGCGACTCAAATTCTAAACAAGCATTTTCAGTCTGGAACCGAACTTTACAAAGAATTTAGACTTTTTAATGCAATGGTAAGAGCTGAAATTGATGATGAATACACTGCTCAAAGAATTCTTGAAGAGGCAAGAAAATCAGCAAAAGATCATGATAGAAAGCTTTTAGAAGAAGAAAAGGGAAAGTTAATTTCTGCGATCAACAAGAAGATAAATGACGTAAATTTCTTCAATATTAAGGTTCCTGAATATCGAAATTTGGCTATCGTTCAAGGGCTACTAAATTCTTGGAGATCAAATTCCTCTTCAATTCAGGAAATTGTAGAAGGAGAAAAAAAGGTCATAAAGATTCTTCAGGAAAAGAAAAGTATTGAGCCCCTTTTTAAAGCCTCTAACGTGAATAATCTTTCCGTGAAAATCTTGAAAGAAAAAGTTACCAAAAAGCTTTCTGAGAATCTTAATCCATCACAACTAAAAATTGTGAGTTTATACACAAAAGAAAAGTTCGAAGACTTGGTTCCTCTTTTGCGTGAAGTCAAAGAAGATTCTTTGGAAAAATTAAAGTTATTGAAAGAAAAATCAAAAAATAGCGTTTTGTTAGAAAAAATTGACCCTGTCTTTGGAGTCATAAATTTCCTAAATGAAAGTGATGTATCTGGTGAAAACATATCAAGATTTTTGGTCATTAGCAAACTTGTTGAAGAGCTAAATAATCCTGATGATTTGTGTGAGGAATAAATGAAATTACTTACAGAATGGACTCCACTTGAGTATGATGCAAGACAAATTCTTGAAAATCATGAAAGTAACGGCAAGGTAATTCTTAAAGGGATTCTTCAAAAAGCTGAAACTTTGAATCAAAATGGAAGAATTTATCCGTATCATATTCTTGAAAGAGAAGTAAGGAACTATCAGAAATTCATTAAAGAAAATAGGGCGCTTGGTGAATGTGATCATCCAGATTCTTCTGTTGTAGAATTGAAAAAAGTTAGCCACATTATTCGTGAAGCTTACATGGACGGAAATGTCTGTTTTGGTTCTGTTGAAATACTCGACACTCCTTATGGAAATATTCTAAAAAGCTTGATTAAATCTGGCGTAACTCTTGGAATTTCTTCGCGAGGTATTGGCTCAACTAAAAAAGAGGGCGATCGACAAATAGTTCAAGATGATTTTCAACTTATTTGTTGGGACATAGTGGCAGAGCCATCAACCCCAGGTGCTTTTTTGGTTTCCGAAGGTCGAGAACTTACAAAACAAGAGATTAGAAAAGTATTTACTAAGTCTGACAGAATCGATAGATTGTTTAATGACATTCTTTCGTCAGGAGTAAATTATGAAAAGAAGTGAATTAAAAGCTATCATTAAAGAGTGCATATTAGAAATTTTTTCGGAAAAATTTGGCGCTGATTTATCTTCCAATTTACCTACTAAAACAATATCAGAAAAAGTTAAAACTAACGAACATAGGGCACCATCACGACAAGTTTCAAGACCTGCTTTAGACATGATTAGAAACATAATTCCTGATCATTCGCCAAACAAAGACATAATGGCGTCTATGTTTGCTGACACCGCAGCGACGACACTTCTTGAACAAGGGCAAAGTGAAAAAAGAAATTCTGCCATTGATACCGGAGTTGACCCTTCTTTGTTTGAAGGTTCCAAATATTGGGCAGCCCTCGCCTTCGATGAAATTTCAGAAAAAAGTTGAACTACTAAATATGTAGTAAAAGGAGGGGTTTCATGCCGTCATACATTCATCCAACTATTTCAATAATAGAATCAACAAGAAAAGGAAAAGGTTCCTCAGACACAGCAAGTCTAAAAGCTCTATTTGAGTCTCCTATTTCTGATGTTAATTCAGCCGATTACAAAAAAATTGCTTTAGATCTTTTGCTAAGAGGCGAAATTGTTGAAAATCTACAAGCAGGTGCTACTGATCGAGATTTTGGTGTAAATGCCACATCCGAATCACGAC
>Ga0099850_1001525_pt1 | contig 10841 bp, 12 predicted proteins | sample CB_VirMetaG_5_FD_79182 | JGI IMG/M metagenome (GOLD analysis project Ga0099850, IMG submission 79182) | Freshwater to marine saline gradient viral communities from Chesapeake Bay - CB_1508_1D Viral MetaG | ecosystem: Environmental > Aquatic > Marine > Coastal | place: USA: Chesapeake Bay...
CGCTATGGTCATTCGATACGAGAGCTCTTGATTCGAGCGACGGTCTACCGCATAAGCCTCGCAGAATTGCTCATCCCCTTCCCCACCTTCTCGGTATGCAATTCTTCCCTTTATTGGCGCTCGCTGATTGGCTAGGGCCACATAGAATTGACCGCTAAATCCAATGTTTCCGTGAACTATGTGAAGATTCTGCAGCGCAGCAAGCCATGAGACCCCAAGCTCCATTGCCATGGAAATGGCAAGAAAACAGTTTGCATGGCCTGGGGAACCTTTTGCGCCTCGAAAGTGCTGTGGCACAATATTGGTGCCTGCAAAGATTTCTGCCACTTTACTCACTCGAGCAAATACCTCACCACTTGAAAGAAGCGGGTTAACATCGAGCACTTCTGGCTCAAGAGTTTTTTCTCTCGTCGGCTCAAGCCAGAGCCCGTTTTCAATCGATTGCAGAGCCAATTCGGTTTCCTGTTGTGATGTCATAGCGCCTCTAATTGGTTATAGCCTCGTTCCGATAAATCCATGTCTTGCGGCTCCTGCTGGTAGGAGGGCCAAGAATCTGTTTGTAGGCAGTACTGCCAGCGCCTCAAGTATTCTTCGAGCAACACCTTAGATGTGTTGATTGCTCCTTCTGAGAGCGCATAAATTGCCACCCCGTACGGAGGCCGGTTTTCAACCGCCAACAGAATCACCTGTTTGACCTTTTTCCCGAGCGCCTCGAGCCCGTTTTTGTAGTGCGCTAACTGTGGCGCGTAGCCAAATCTCTCAACCGAGGCACGAAACGCATAAAAACTTGCGTTGTCAGTAGTTTTTAGATCAATGAGATACCCCAGGCGCTCGTGATACAAATCAACTCGCCCCTTGCAATACACACCAGTGGCCGAATCGTTCCAGAGCATACTTGCTTCCGTGAGTGTGCAGCCCTCAAGCAGCTTTTTTGCAAACTTGTTTGCCCAGATGGCACGAGACATTTCACGACATGTCTGATACACGTCTTGCTCTATTGGCTTCCTTCCACCCTCACAGAGCACCTCTAGTAACTCGGATTTTCTCAAACTCAAAAGCTCTTCTGGATCGCGACTAGCTGGAATCACTTCCGCTTTCGTCAGCACACTTACGGCATGTTCTTTTGCTTGCTTTGAATTCCATTGAAACTCCGGCAGCACAAAGTATTGATTCACAAACTTTGCTGGCTCACAGATTGCCATGTGCTGTATTGTGCCGAGGTTCTGCTCGAAAGACGGTTTGCTCTCAGAGTCCATCTCAAACTTCACGTGAGCCGGAGAGCGTCGAAAATGTTTTAACGTGCTCCAATTCGCCGCCTGTAGTTCGCGATATTCTGCCTCTGGCATCTGTGGGAAAATGCCTACTCGACTCATCCCTGAGCTCTCCGCCGCCTGAGCCATTCGTAGTGCACATCGCGATCCTCTTGGTCGAGATGCCACTCTCTAGCGTGAGAGCCTTCGCTCCAGCGACGATCAAGCTCGACAAGAAACTTGCCAAATTCCGAGCGCTCGCCTGCTAGTTGCTCAGAAAAATAGTCCCATTCCCGAGCAATCAACCACTCGACCAACTGCGCGTTGGTCCAATTTCCAAAGTCTAAGTTTCTCATCAGTGTCTCTCTGTTGTAGTCTGATAATATATTCGGTTTTCCGGATGGATTATGCAAGACTAAACCATTCGGAAAACCGAATTATTTAATTATACAAGTGAAACTCACCTGTGATTTCAGGGCTTTAGCATGTGGAGACAAGTGAAAAATTTAGAGGTAAAGTTGGAACCTATGGAATGGCTTCGAATTTGTCATAGGTTATCGGGCAGATCACTTGCTGAGTTTGCCGAAATGGTTGAGATCCCATTGTCAACGTTACACGACGTGCTTTCAAAAGATGTGCCAAAGAAAGAAGATTGGGAGAGAACGCGCTGTCTGGCTCGTAAAGCAGCAGGGCTCACGGAGGAGCAATTCATAAAACTACAGGATCAAGAGTACTTGTCAAAAGCAGAGCGTGAAAGCTACACCGCTCCTCCCCCTAAAAAACTTGGACGGCCTGCTAAGAAAACGGCGAGTAAGAAATAGGAAGCCTTGATAGTACTCGAGGTACATACTTTCGAGTTTCCGCTGGTAAAAACTCCTTGACGCGCTCGAAGTTTCTGCTTTGCGCCCTTTCGATAGCGCGTCGAACAGCAGGGCTTCCAGCATTGTAAGCAGCAAGGGCAAGTTTTAGGTCTTGGAACCGCGAAAGCTCTTCCTCGAGCAGCGCCTCTCCTGCTCGAATATTTTGCGCCGGATCAAACGGGTTTGTTACCTTAAACACTCGCTGAATTGCTGGCATAAGTTGCATCAGACCTTGCGCCCCTGCGTGGCTCACAGCTCTCACTTTCCAGTTTGATTCACACTCAATCACTGCCTCTATTAACGGGAGAAGCTTTTGGTTTTTTACATACTCTCGCACTCTCTCGCGTGGGAAAACGGCTTCAATTACCATCGACTCGAGTTTTTCAGAAAACCCTCTAAACGCAGCTGCAAGAAAACGAATCGTGGCTTCGGTTACTAGATATTGAGATCGCACAGAATTCTCCAGTTGATACACAGACCCTCGAAATGAAAAAACAACCAGGCAGACACTAAGAGCAAGAACAGCGGAAATGCCACGATGAGGATTTTGAAAACCTTGCTCCCTTGCTCTGCTCGGTAAATGACATACTGCGAAAGCGTTCTTGCTGACTCGTTGCCAGCTCGCCTTCTTGCTAACTGAATGAGCTCCCAAGCAACAAAGGAAACGAGAAAAAAGGGCACGTACAAAGTGATCCACGCGCCGGAAGTCATATGCCTTTATGGGAATTGAAAAGTAGCCAACAACAAATTAAAAGCCCCGCAGCGAGCATGGCGTAAAAAAAAGGATTCATCGGCGTTTGAGCTCCTGTATATCTTTTTCGATTCTCACTAGCGAATCGCCAAAGCGATCAATCATGGCAAGCTTCTCCCGAATTGCCACACGCTCAGAAGTAGCCCTTTTTTGCTCTACTCTCAGTTCTTTTTGATCAAGCTCAACCCAACCAACTCGACCTGTCACAGAAGCAGCAAACCAGCCAAGCCCAATGAGCTGGACTGCAAGAGTCACGGCAACCGCAACGGTTTTGAGCTCAAGAGTTAGTCCTTCGGTCATTTTTCAAGAGATTTGTTAACCCGAGAGCCCAAGAAAGAAACAAGGATGAGCAACAATCCTCCAAGCAAATCAGTGCTTGGCTCAATCCATGCGTCAACCACCGGCTGGCTTACACCGATGCTCACCAACACGCCGCCAAACGCTGACACGGCGTGGCGGATAAGCGATGCAATTTGCCCACTGCCAACCAACCACACCAAAAGCCGATTTTTTAGCCATTGCATAATTTACTCTCCTATAGAAACGCCAATAAGCTTGTTACCACGGATAAAACTGCTCCAAGAAACTGAAATACTTCGAGAGCGCGGCCCAGGGGCTTGTCCTGAGTCTCTGTACAATCCTTGATGCTCCGGGCACCACAAGGACAAAAACACGCGCTCTCTGCCTCGAGCGTCCTCGAAGAATCGTTTGATTTTCTTAGCTCCGATTCGCTCTCCTGTGATTCCGCACTCGTTGCAAAATCTTGGACAGGTCCCATCAAGTCCTGCGTGGTAGTTGCTTTGTGGCGAAAACACCCCGTGGCGCTCAATAACGCCAGCACGACCACGCCGCTGATAAGAAGCGACATTAACCGGGTTGTGCACAATCTCTTTTCTCTTCCAGCCAGCAGCTCTCGCATAGCGCACCCATGAGTTTAGAGCGCATTTTGTGAACTGACTTTCAAGCTCTGGAGACAACATGCATGTGGCGTTTTCGTGCGCTCTCCTCATGCAACGCCTTCGAAGCCTCTTCGCTTTTCGCGTGATGAGTTCCTTCAATGTTCCGTTACACAGCTTTTGGTTATAGTCGGCAGGAGATAAGTGCGATAAAAATTCGTACGGTTGGAGAATTCCTTTTCGTCTACCGGAACCATTGCCAGCGTAATATTGCCAAGATGCAGGCTTTCCTTCGCTCGCTCGCATAAACGCCTTTAAGCATTTGCTGCTTCTCCCAAAGCTTTGCGAGAGAGTTGCCACAAAAGGAGCTTTGGAAGCCTTTGCAAACTGAGCACAACGCCTTGCTGGAAAATCACTGCTCTCTGCAGCAAGAAACGCCCAACCGGAGAGGACTTGGGCAGAAACTACTAAACCGAACGAAAAAAAAAACATCACGCTATCCGATAACCTCCAAAGAAGCCGACCGTCATTGCTCCATCAGCTACAGCGCTCACATCTGACAGGCGCAGTTGAAGGTCATGGCTGCCGCTGTTGGTTCGGACGAAGCCGCCACAAAAATAATCTATCGAACCACCAGCAAACCTCGTAGTTGCCGCAATCCCGTTATGCACTCCTCCTCCTGTGCTCTCGCCTACTGGCGTAATCGGCAAACCCTCAATAATTACGCCGCCGGGAAAATAGCCAGCTAAAGTGCCACTTGCATCACCTCGCAAAAAACACATAGAACCAATCGGCATATATTGGAGATTCGCTGTCACAGAAGTCCAACTTGTAACGCCCGAAAAACCGCTGTACCCGGTCGGTGTCCACGTATGCCAGACGGGAGCATGTGGATTCACGAGTATAAAATCGGTGCCATCATAATAAAGCTCTGTCGGATAGCCCTGAACTATATGGCCTGCTGAGGTGTCGGATTTTGTTCCGGTCGCAGAAGTAATATACTTAATGTCTTTGGCCCCAAGCGAATTTACATTGATGGTGCTTGCTCCCGTGTTGGTATGATTTGGAATAAACTTGAAATTTAGCCCCGTGAAGTAAGCCGCTGGAGCCTGTGCAAGGGATGCCGTGTAGTTTGACGAGGAGCCGGTTACCGAGTTAATACTCAAGTGAGTAGACAGCCAAGAGAGGTGTGCGCTTGGGCTGTTACTTCCGTCTTTCGTTAAACACGCATTGATGCCATCGGCTAGATCCTTGTCGTGGGTATCGTGCCGCACTGACTCGATATCAACCCCTGCGCCTTCGTCAGAAGCCCAGACGTTTGCCCCGGTGTAGGTCCCGTTTGTGCGCGAAAAAACGCCTCCTGCCCAGCCCATAAGCCCTCGCAATTAATCCCTATTAAGGGTAGGAGGCTTTGCCTAAATTTCGTAGGGTAAGTCCGGTTTTCCGGATTTCGGATTCCCTACTCGACTGGCAGGGACAATTGGCCGATAGTACTTTTATGCTGACCAATATTCTGAGAAAAAAGAACAGCAGAACACCTAGAGTTCGTCACGCAATGGGGGCGATCTTGCATAGATTGCCTTGGATCTATATCGCAGGCGTAACGCTGGCGATTAGCGCCGGTGGCAAGTTTTTTGGGTTGCAAGGCATGGCGTTAGGTCTGATATTTTTCTCGGCATTTTATGCTTGTGGATTGAACAAGCTGGACCGAGCTCTGTTCTCAAAAAACTAGTCGTTGCCGCCTAAAATCATGCTGGTGATTCGCTCTCTATTGTTCTGAATAAAATCTCCTGGCGCGGATATTTTCCCACTTCTTGCTAGGTCTGCCAGTGCTTTTCTCCCTTGGGGAGTCATCGCACCATAGGCCGCGACCCCCCCGACAGCATAGGACGGATCGCCTGTGTACGCCGAGGCCAGTATCGGCACCCCTAATCCCCCCGTGGTCTTGATCAGAGGGATTAAGCTGTCTCTAACAAAATCTTCCCCCTTGTCTTTGGCAGCGTTCCGCAAAAACTCATCTTGAAACTTGATCAAAGCCTCATAGTCTGCGTTGATTCCCCGAAAGTCTGCTGCAGTGCCTTGAGGTAACTTTCCAGAACTTGTTAGATAGCTGAGATGCTCCTCGAGGTGCCTCTTCACTTGATTAGTAAGCTTCCTGTAAAAAGTCTTTTGAGTTGTATTCGTATCTACTGCATAGGTCTTGGTTCCGAGATTGATTTTCGTGTTCTGGAGCGTTCTAAAGCTACCATCTAAACTTTCATTTATTAACGAGGCTTCTTTGTCCAAAAGCTTCAATAATTTTTGCCGTTCGGTTCCTACGGTGCGCTTTCGAATCCACTGTTCTACATCACTGAAGCTGATCTCCGGAATGTCTTGATTTCGTACTTGATCTGCCCCGTTGATTATCTGCCCTGCTTTCACTGCTAGGCCGTCAATTACTTCAGAATTGCGCGCCACGATTTTCTGCGGGTCTACGTCATCAATAATTCCGTACTTCTCGACGACATCAAGCGAGCGATCCACTGCATCACGCCCCGTCTGAAGAAACTTTTTTGCTTCTCTAGCTGGTTTGATTGCCTTTGCTCGGTCAGCCTTTGTTATCCCGATGGCAGAGGCTCTCAGAGGGTCTGCCTGAGAATTGAATTTTTCTGCTACTTTCTTAAGTCCTCGGCCTGTTCCGTACAAGGCTGCATCAGTAAGGCCGCCGTAAGCCGCCCCCTCCATTGCGGCATCAAGCCTCTCATCTCCCTCAGCAGCTCCCGCACCATAGAGAGCACCGAGCACCGTACCAGCGCCAGCAACCTGAGCTGGGGCTCTTATTATAGAGGGAGCCGCAGAAAGCGCTGCTGTGCCCTTCCCGATCAATTTAGTTGCGGGATTAGCAAACGATGTCGCCATATCTCCCACGGTGCTAATAACTGGCGCTGCTTGCCTACTTGCGGCTATTTCGCCTCGCACGTAGTCAGTCATCGGCTCTTTTCGTTGATTGTACACGTCAGAAATTTGCGAGAACGGCAAATTACCAAAAAGTGACTGATTCAGCGCATCGGTGGCAGCTAATCCTCTTCCTATAAGTTCATCGGCATAATTAAAGGTCCCTCCTTGTGAAACCGTACCGACAGCTCCGGTAAGAGCGTCGAAAAGGCTCACGGGCTTTGATCCGGAGGACCCTTGCGCTGCTTCTATTTCGGCTTGCGCCATTTCCATTTCAAACTGAAGTTGCTCGTCTGGTGTCATTAGCGCCCCGCTTTGTATCGTTGTCCAGCTTCAACAAAAGCTCTTGCCCCCTCTGGCCCAGATGGAAAATCGGACCTTTTCGGAGGCGCGCCGGTCGTTTTCTTATAAGCCTCCTTGCCGAAACGACTAAGAGTAGGAGTGGCTGCCTTTTGTTGCTCCAAGAAGTTAATCACTGCCTGCTTTTTAGCTTCTATCCTAGCCTGAGTGTCAAATTGGTTTGGCAACATCTGATCAATAACTGCCATATCCTTATCGCTCGGTACGCCCTTCATGTGGCTCAAAATGTTAAGCTTGATAGCACTTCTATTTGCCTGAAAAGTGGCACCGTCTGAGGACATTGGATTTATAGCGTCAAAACTGGGTACCTTTGCTGCGGCATCGTACATATCTTTGATACCGCTTAGACCTCTTTCAAACTCCTGAAGGACTCCTTCTTCTTTTACTAGATCCTTTTGGAACTTGTCCGGAGTGTCGCCAAACTCTTTGTTCAAAAGCAGCCCAACGGCACTTTCTAAGCCCGAACTCGGTCTGAAACGATCCGCTCTGCCAAGCTCAACAAACTGTTTAGTGGATGGGTCCCATTGTTGGGTAATTATCTCATCTCCCACCTTTACTTCTCTTGTTTTTGGCATCTCCTGCTCAGCCTTAAGCCTTGCCGCTTCTGCCTCCTGTTGAAGCCTTCTTTCTTCGGCTTGCGTGGCAGCCCCAAAAGCCGCTAATCGTGGATTTGCTTCGATGATGCTGTTTCTGAGCTCTGGTGTGGCTGCGCTGTACTCATTCGCTGCATTTAGTAATGCTTTATTCCTGGCATCTGTTGAGTTTTGACCAATGCCACCAAGAAGAGCCGCAAGTAGCCCCGAGCCAACCCCAACGGCAAGGTTTCTGCCAGAAGAGTTAAACGGCGAATACATAAAAGGAGCAGCGGAAGTGATTCCTCGTGCGGCAATGTTAAAAGGCGAGTCCGAATAACCGTAGAGCGCATTTTGCAGTGAGGTCTGAATCGGGGCAGCGCGCCCTTGAGTGGCTCCAAGAAGTGAATACAATAGCTCTGACATAGTGCTCCTCTATCTCAAAATTCCAGCGCCAACTCCCGCGCCAAAACCACCGGCGAATCCACCGCCAAAGCCCGGTTGTGGCATCTGGTTTACGCCTCCTCCACGGATTACCATTTCATCAAAAAGTTGGTTTTGCTGAATGTTTGCGGCGTAGTCCTGCCGTCTTGCCCATTCATCAAACGGCATTATTTGTGCTCCCCCGCGAGGAGTGTTTCTAATTTGCTCAAGCGCAAACTCCTGCTGTTGCTTTGCTTGTTGATCGGTAAATGCTTGCGTGTCCTCTCTTGCGGCATCTTGGTAATTAAACTGTTGCTGCAGTCTGTCTCCGGCTGCTCCGGTTTGGAAGTAAGGAGAGTATGCCGCAAGAGTTTCCAAAGGCATCCGATACATATTCTGTTGTTCGTTAAACAACTGACCTCTTGCTCCAGACGCTAGGCCAAAGAGCCTGCTTTGCTCTTGCCCGCCGGTTAAAAAAGCTTGGTTTTGGGCAGAGAGCCTTGCATCGTTTTGGCTTTGCAGCATCTGCTGCTGAGCGCGTTGAAATTGCTCAGAGCCTTCTGGAATTCCTTGCTCGGCCATCCTTTGCCGGAAAGCTTGTTGCTGTTGCTGAAACAAAGGCTCGTTTCGTCGGCTAAACTCATCATACACTGCATTAGTTGCGTTTTGCCGCTCTTGCCCAAATCCACCTTCTACGCCTGGGATGTCTGGAAGCCCTTCAGGGGCAAAGTCAGGCCGAGTATTTAGGCGATCTACTAAGTTATTTACTCCCGAATAGACCGTGTTTTCTACATCCTGAAGCCCCAAAGCCTCGTTTCCTCCATTTTCACCAGGTGCGCCAATCTCTTGCAGTTTTCCTTCTCTCTCAAGCCGATTTAAAAACTTGCGAGCGCCTCTTCTGCCTCGATTGGCAAGCACATTTTCATACCGATTCATCTGCTGATCTGAAAGCTCAAACCCTTCTGGAATGCGAGAAAGCGGACCACCGCCTCCGCCTTGCCGTTGTCGATTCATCCCTCTTGGTCCGTTTCGCAGCGCGCTCATACTTGCCCCCCGATCTCATATCTGATTTCTGTTGAATTGATTTTGAGCTTCACCCCTTTAAACGCTCCAAAAATTCTTAGCGCTCCAAAATGCCCTTGATTGCTTACACTGTAGCGCTTATTTGAGATCATTGTAGCACCTCCCCAAGAGCTTCCCCAAGGAGAACCCCACGGAGTTGTAGTAACATTTGTGACGGTTGGCACTGAGGTTAAAGACGTTTCAAAAAAATCAGATTCGACTCGTATGCCAAGCTCTGTGATTTTGTTCCCAATGAATAGCGGTCTTGCATCCACAAAACGCTTAAACCGCGAGCGTTGCGAAAACGCATTCCACGCCCACAACAAATCTACTTGGATCGGCTCGCCGTCGTCGTCCGTGCCGTTTTCTGCCTCATATACTGTGCCATCTACTCCAGCGAAATAGAGTTTCGAGTTGATTGATGCCCAATTAAGAGGCGCGGTGTTGGAATAGCGATACCGGCACCAGCTTCCCGTATCGACGTTACAAACTAGCTGATCACAATCGACTGCGGATAACGGAATATTAACTATGAGCTTTTTCCCCTCGGCAAAATAATGCAGGTTCCAAGGAAGAGTAACCGCAGCACTTTTTGATATTTCTCTGATATAGGGATTCACCGCCGCGCCGATTCCGTCTCTTCCAGGCACTTCGCCACGGAACAGCCCAGAGATTGGCACAATCCCGCGTTTGGTAAGAATCAATAAATCTGCGTCATAGTAACAATAAGCCCGATAGCCAAGCGGTTTTCCGATTACAAACCGCGCAACCAATGCCCAAGTGGTTGGGTCCGAACCGGCATAGCAGAGCACTTCTCCTTCCGATGAGACAGCGACAAACAAGTCTCTCGAGGACTCTGCGAGGCGATTTGTAAAACTTCCAGCAAATACTAGGCATCCTCCGCGCTGAAGTATGCCTCCAAGGTCAAAATCTAGGACTGTTCCTGACAGGTCATTTGCTTCATCCGTGTACCAAATTTTCGCCGTGTCTTTTTCGACAAAATAGAGCCTGCTTTTGTAGCTTGAAACGTTAATAAGGTTCGATGAGGTAACGCCAGTTATTGTAACGTCTGAAACGTTGCCTGTTCCAGTCCATACTTGCGGGGTATTTGTTCCGTTTACCAGAAACAGACGATTTCTAAAAACGTGTCCTTGCCAAGCGTTACTCGTTGGTGTTGTCGTGCCTGTTCTCGCTGCAGGAGTGCTCGTGGTCACTTCTTGAAACGTGTTGTTTACCGCCGCAAGAAGTTTCTCAGAGCCATCTGCTAATACGAGAGAGTAGAGTCTTTCAATCTGGTTTCCGCCTGAAATTGTCGAATGCAAAGTGCAGCCTGCCCGAAGTACTCCTGATGAGTTTTCTGGGAACACGTTTAGCATGGCTCGAGTATTTTGAGGTGGCATGTTATCGATGCTACTTACAAAATCGAGCCCTCCCACGGGAGGAGGCAGCGTGTAGCTTTGAACATTCTGTGGGTTGTTTGTCATCGAAAACCAAGTCCACGTAGCCTTTCTTCTTCAAGCTCTTCACCGAATCCCTGCATCATCGCAGCCATCACCGGGCTATGCTGCTGTTGGCCTAAGTTTGCCCGCATGTTGTCTGCGAGAGCGGCTAATGAGTATGGATTTTGATCGATAAACCTATTTGAAAGGTCAAAGTTTTGAATAGGCATCATTGAAGCCGCACCTGCTTCAGCGGCCTGAGCAGGCATTAGCGGCTGTGCTTCATTCATGGCA
>Ga0099850_1001531_pt1 | contig 10805 bp, 6 predicted proteins | sample CB_VirMetaG_5_FD_79182 | JGI IMG/M metagenome (GOLD analysis project Ga0099850, IMG submission 79182) | Freshwater to marine saline gradient viral communities from Chesapeake Bay - CB_1508_1D Viral MetaG | ecosystem: Environmental > Aquatic > Marine > Coastal | place: USA: Chesapeake Bay...
GATTTCGGCAAATTAAAAACGTCTTCCAATTTTTCATCAATGCTTTTTTTATCTTCCATAATATACCTCTAATATATTTATATTAGATCTCCTAATATATTTGTAGACCAATAATCATATGGATATAATTGATTCCAATTAACCCCCTGTGTTCCCTCTGGAAAAGAAGTTGAACTTACTTGTTTTAATACTTCTATGAAATCATTAAAATTGGGTTTTCTTATGTTTCTATTCCACCAATTCCAATTATCCTTTATGTCTGTTCCCTTAAACCAAAAACCAGCATTAGGAACACTAAAATAAGTTAATGGATTTGTAGAATATTCACTTGGTTTAAATTCTGGTGCAAAATATAAACTAGAATTACTAGTAGGATTTGTATTTGATACTCTATAATATTTTGTTTTATCTGAACTACTATTGTTTGCCCAAACTGTGTTGTTATTAATAGCAAAATTTTCATAATCAAAGACTATAACATTTAATTTATTTAATTTAATATCACTAGAATCTGATACATTTCTATTTAAATTTCTATAAAATCTATAAGTATCTGACAAAGCATAAAGAGAGTGTTGATAGTAATAGGGGCTGTAATATAAATCCGTACCTGACCAATTTCTAGCAATATCGAATGGACCAGTTTCTGGCAATCCATTATAATGTATTTGACCTTTCCAACCAAATGGATCTCTTAAAATTCCACCATTCCAATAATTTTCCAATCCATTTGATAATAATCTACCAATTATTGTTGGTTGATTATTTGTAATATGATTTGAAAACCCAGTATTAGTTTCCGGATTCGATATCCACAACCAATACTCCGCAGAAATAAAGTTAGTCCAATCTGTATTTAAATATGATCCGTTAACATCTCCAACATAACGCGGCGAACTAGAATATGAACTTTTTGCTTGATTAATATTTGCTGGTCTTGCTTCTGCAAAAACCGTAATGCCGTGTGCTTCTAGCGCTTGTTTAACAGTCCAATCTGCTAATTCTATTGTGTCTGATCTATATTCTCCAGATAAAAATCTTTCAGATTCTGTAGATTCTGCATATCTTTTTCTTGGTGTGTGTTCTGGTAATTTTGTTAAACTTCTAAAAAGTGGTAAAGTTGTTGGTGTTGCTGTTGCTCCTGCTACATCAAAGCAAATGTACAATTTACCTTTGTTTGCAATTGAAGAATCTCCAGCCATATAAATTAAATCATTTATATATTCATTCAATCTAGCAGTAAACACAGCATCTTTATCAGCATCTGTTGTGTCATTTGTATCTGCTAAAGATTCCCAATAGGTTGCAGTTTGTTCTCTATAAGCAGGATAACCATTAAATGATGGTAAATATAAAATAACATTACATGGTTCTGTTATAGAAGTTCTTCCATCTTGTGGAGTCATCTTTCCTTCTATCAAGGATTTGATTGATTCTTTGAATCCTTTCCATATTGCAGGAACTTGATAATCTTTGACATTGCCATTTGTATCAAAATATGTTTGTGCAATATGTTCTGCTTCTGAATACTTATATTTTTTCTCTAAATATTCTGTAGCACCGGCGTATCCTTGTTCTGGGAAGAATGCATTTCCTGGAGCACTTGATGGTTTAAAACCGCCCCAAGGGAAAAACATAAAGAAACTTCTAGAACCCCATTCATATGGTCCAATTACTTGTTCGTAAATTATATTATGCCAAGGACTTGAATTTAGTGGGTTTGTTGGATTTTCTTCCCAAGCAAATGCTCTTGTTAAGGTTGTACTGGAATTATTTGATGCTATTCTTTGTCCAGAATAACTCGCTATAATCTTATTTCCCCAACTACCATATTCACTGGCTAATTGATTCCCACCAGCAAAACCTATTCTTGTAAAAAATTGATCTTTTAATTTATATGAATCTGTCTGCTCTTGTGAATCTATTGGAACTGCAATATAATTTGGTGGTGTTGATACATTTCTTTTAATCCAAACACCTCTAGAATTTTCAACATTTGCATCAACCCATGAAAGGTTGTTAGCCGATGCTGATCTTGTATCATTTTTTGAATTAATAACTATTGTTTCTGGCAAATCATCATCATCCCCATTACTAATTTTCTTAAGAGTTGCTAACCCCGTAATTGGGTGGAAGAATTTTGGCGGTATGGTTATTCTCCATAAATAAGTTCCAGAATTATTAATTTTACAACCGCTCATTAAACATTTTTCGAAAGCATCTTCTAATACAATTCTATCTACTGGTAAAGTAATATCTCCTGAAGAATTAGAACATGGTGTTACTCTAGAGTTTTTGGTAATATTTCTCCATTTATCTAAAACAAATTGAATTGCATATGCTTGCCCCGGTTTTGGCTGATAATTTTCAATAAAATATTCAATAAAAACAGGATTCATTGTGAATAAATGATAACACATTTCTACCCAGTAGCCATAACTATTCTTATAAAGACTATTATACCAACTGGGTCCTGTTATATTTGGTATATATTTTGAACTATAATTCTGTTCACTTCTAAAAACATGTCTTGTATCCTTTATATCCCTTACTAACATTTTATAAACTATTTCAATTATCCACTTATTATAATTTTGTGGAATCCAATTTTCACTTTCATCTGCCATATTGGTTTCAGGATATCTTACTAAATTTGGTGAATTACAACTTGGTCCACCATATGGAAAATCTAAATTACTAGACCATGCAAATTTTTCATAATCGTTTTTTGGTGACTTTACATAACCACTTCTTCCTTTGTCTGTTTGAATCCATTGTTTTATTGTAATATTAGTTCTAACGGGACGAGATTCGCCTGCCATATTATAAGTTGGATAAATCACATTACCCAATTCACCGTAATATGCTTGACCATTTAGTTGGTCTTGTATGGTGGCTTGATAACTAGGATTGAGATTACTCTCTTGATAAAAAGATGCTTCTTCAGCATTAGTTGGATATACTTGATATTGAGCAAATTTTGTATTACTAAATGATGAAAACTCTGTTTCTTTAAATGTATCAGCAACTTGTGATTTGATGTAATAACCATGTAACCAATCCATAATTGTTGCATTCCATGCTGGATAAGCAAAGAAAAATATAGAATAAGCAGTTAATGCTCCTGTTTTATATAATGAATCTGAAGGAATAACAGGAACATTTGGATAAGATGGGTTGGAATTCCAAAATAACCAATCTGGATAATCAAATGCTTTTTTGGTTGGATTTAAAACACCATCAGGAACGGAATTTGCACCACGATAAGTAAATCTACTATTATATGTTCCAAGTGGTCCACAATAACCACTATCAGATGGTATATTTTGACAAGTTGTTAAGTTTATACTTTGTGCTTGTTGTTTGTCTGTGGGAGTGCAACCATATGGTGTCCAAAAATTTGATATTGTTTCAAAAGATCTCTTATCAAGTTTGTTATTCTGAAAAATTAATATTTCTTCTGCTGTTGGAAATGGATCTGGTAGTGGAATATCTTTATAGAACCAATGATTTTGCCAGAGTAATTTATAATGATTTATAAATTCTTGCTCAAATGTTCTACCAGTAGATGGGTTCACTTTAGTTTTAAATCTTGGATCATTAATAATTGCAGAAAATATTCTCATATCTCTTTCAACTTTAATACCATTATTTGTTCCATCATGTGTGTCGTATTGGGCATTATAGATTTTACCAAAATCATCTAAACTAGTTGCAGCATTGATGGAACCTGGTCTTGAATGATCTCCGTCTAACCAATGAAATCCATAATTTTCTCTATCATCAAAATAAACATCAAAAGTAATATTGTCACTTTGACATTTTCTTAAGAAATTTTGAAAAGACATTTTACAATCATTTAAATTATTATCTACCCAAATAGTTAAAAGTTTATTTCCAGATCCGGGTGGATATTCTGTACCATCTGTAGTATTGCTATAGTAATTTATTTTTCCTCTTGATAGATAATTTAAATCAACCCACCAATAACTGGCATTTATTACTCTTCTTCCTTCAGGAATAGATAATATTTCATTTTTAAATTTTGTCCAGTTTGTTGTTGTTGGCTCATATGAAGTTACTGTTGCCCATCTATAACCACCATAAGGAAAATGAGGAGATGGTTGACTTTGTGGAACTCTTACCATTGGCACTATTCCAGTAAATGGATAACTTGTGCTAGTAAAACATAAAGTTGGACTAGCAACACAATCAAAAATATTTTCTGGAACAAATTGTGCAGCCCATAATTCATAATCTAATGCAGATGTCGGAACTGGTAGTTTTGAAAGTTCACCATAATCTTCATTTGAAAATAAACTATCAGAAGAATTATATGTTGTTTTTACTTTATAATAATACTTAGTATCCTCAACTAAATTGACATCATTATCATCATATGTTGTGATTGAATCTGTTATTGAATCTTGAAAAATTTGAACATATTCTTTTTCATTTGTTGAGTCGTTGGTGCTATCGATGCCTCTATAGATTGTTAGAGTTGAATTTTGTGTTGCATTTGTTTGTATTGTAAGTCTTATATAATTGTTATTATCTCTACTGATATTAGTAATAATCGGAGTAATGGGTTTTCTAAATCCACTATCTACATTACTTTCTATATTTCCTGCTCCATTAATTGCTTTAATTTTATAATTATATACTGTTTCTATTGATGCAGTTGTATCAATAAAAGTTCTAGACATTACTGGTTGTGTAGTTGTTTCGATATAAGAAGTTGCTTTATTTGTTTTTTCTAGTTGAGCACCCCAAAAAACCAATGTTCCTGTGGAACTGCTTTGACCATTTCCAATAGCCACATTTGAACTGACTCTATTTGTTGTAGTTATAAATGTCCATTCGAATCTTTTTATTGTTGTGGTTGCTGTAAATTCTGGTGAAAATGAACTAGAAATACCATTATAATAACTTATTCTAAATTTAGTTTCACCGGATTCTGTTACAGCATAAATTGACATTGTATAAGTTGTCGAAGTTTCAACTGATGGTATAATTTGATATATTCCATTATTTACATTTTGTTTAAATGTTATTTTTGTTCCATTTGTAGTATTATCCGGCATCAATAGACTTGATGCTGCAAAAGATGGAGTTGTTGGATCAACACCAGATTCTCTGTATGCTAACCAACCACCAGATATTCTTGTTAATAAACTGCTGTATTTTAAGTAATTTACTCTAGCGTTTGAAATTGGTTCATATGTTCCGGAATTTTCTCTGTAAATTATGTAATCATCAGAGTTTGTCGATTCTGTCCAACTAAGTTCAACTCCAGTAGATTCTGTTCCATCACCTGCAGTTAAAGTAAACGAACTTGGCAAAGGTGGTAAAATTATTTCTGTTTCGTCTAATAAATAACCAGATGTTATGTTACTAAAATCACTTTCTGCTTCTGCTATATCACAAAACGCCTTTATGGAATAATAATAAGTAACTCCAAAAGATAAATCAGTGAATGTATCTGTATAATTATAAACATCACCGACAGTATCGATTAAAACCATATTTTGTTCTGGTAATTCTGGTGTCGTTGAGCGATATATTTTATAACCAGTTGCTCCTTGAATTTTGTTCCATGTTAAAGATATATTAGTAGAGGAAGTTCCTTTAGTAGCATGCAATGAAGAAGACTGCTGTAATTTTTTAAACCCAGTATCTATAGAATCTGTGTCATACAAACTTATATTAGAGGTTGTTACTGTTAAAATATTATATGTGTGTATAACTCCGGGTTCTGCTGTTTCATCATCATATTCTAGTATTATACTTTCATCTATTTTAATTCCATTTCGATAAACATTATAAAATATTGCACCAGCAACAGAATTCCAAGTTAATCTAACTTTATCAGAAAATAAACCATCACTTGCTGAAACCACTGGACTATCTGGAATAGGAATTTCTTGAGTGCTTCCGGAAACTATAGAGGTAAAAACACTAGCAGTTTCGTCAACTTCTGATACTGCCTTTACTGCGTAAAAAACAGTTGAACCGGGAGTAACTTCAAAATCTTCATATTGTAATTCATTTGTAGATACAACTAAAGATAAACTTTCTTCTGAATTTTCATAAGATTTATATAATTCATATTTTGTTGCATATTCAACAGAAGACCAAGATATAAGAATTTTATCTGGATAAGTTCCTTGAGTTGAAGTTATGTTTGTTGGAGAATTTAATCTAACAGATCCTGTATCTGGATTACTTTGTAAACTTTCTCCGGTGTTGTTTATACCGGTTATTGTGTATGTGTATAATACACCGGGAATAGCCGTAGTATCTTCATATATTATAGAATCATTTGTATCATTTAATGGAGTTCCGGTTGTTTTCGTTAAAAATTCATAATTTCTATAAATTAAATATTCTTTAGTGTTTTCTGATGAAGTCCAACTTAAAAGAATTTTGTTTGTGTATACTGAATTTGATGCTGTTAAATTTATAGGAGCAACAGGCAAATAGCCATCTCTATTTCCTGTTTTTATTGGAAACACTACATTTCCACTTGGCTCACCTGAACCATAAAAAACTTCATTTAAACCAGCACTAAATTGATTATCTTCTGCCATTTATATTTCCTTTAAATCTCATCAAAATCAAATAAGTTAATGTTTACATCTTTAATTATGCTTGAAGAATTTCTGACTGGACCATACAGAGTTGCCTTGGCAGAAAATTGTAAATCCCAATTTAAAACTCTAGTGTCATCTGAAAATTTTTGATCATAAACTTCAGTTGGTGTTATTTGATTTAATACTATAGGAATATCTACTTTTTCTACAGCATTATTCATTACATTTGGTTTGATTGTTATTGTAAAATCTGGTGTAAAGAATGGCAGTATTTGTTCAACAATCTGTAATCCATCATCAATGTTTCTTGCGAATATATACAATTCAAAATCTATATTATAAGGAACATCTTCATATCTGTATTGAAAAGATATTTCATCATTTGTTCCTATGTCCTGTTTCCATCTTTTATTTAAAGAATTCTTTTTTCTTTCTGCATCATATGATATTCCGGTTATTGCAAATCCCATTCTAGGAAGAACCGTTTGAATCATTGTCTTATCGACATCTAAATTTAACCTGTGAACAAACTTTTCTTTGGGGGAATAAATCAATGGAACTTTTATTTTTTTCGTTGTAACACCATCATTTCTAACAATGTAAATATTGTTAAAAAGTGTGCCAAAGGCAGTTACTAATTTTCTTATTGTGCCATGATAGAATGTTCTAAACATCAGTAATTGCCCTCTGAGAATGGATCAATATCACTAAAATCAATTATATCATTTCCTTCATTTTGTAATTGTGTATTGTCATTAATTTTCTTGTCATCTGTTATATAGTCTGTAATACCATCACCATCAACATCAACTTCTTTGACTAGTTCTGTCTTAATATCATCAATCTTACTGAAACCAGTTTCGATGTCTTCCATAGAATATTTGTAAAGTTCACAATCAAGTCTGAATGTATAGTAATCTCCTTGTTGGTATAATACATCTTCATTTTCAACAAATTTAATTTCATATAAGTTATCTGATGTTGGTGCTAGAGGTAAATAAATCAAATCACCTTCAATTGGTCTATTCATAGGATACAATCTTCCACCCAGTTGTGGTAATTTAAATGCTTCTTCTCTGAATCTTTTCTTAGATACAACGAGAGTAACATTATCCTTTACTTCCATACCAAACTTGTTAACTATATCTCTTTCTCCTTCAAATCCTTTTGCATTTCTTAAGTACATTTCAATTGAAAATGAATTTTTTAATTTACCATGCTGGTTATCGCCAAACAATTGATCAACCTTATCGGTTGTTTTAACAATATAAACTGTATCTATTCCATTTATTTTAATGGACTCTTCAGCCAAATCTTCTATGAGATTTTGTGTCGGTTTATAACCTTGATGTTTGAAATACGGATTTGTTGCCATTTTATCCTACAAAGAATTGTGGTGGGAGTTCCCATTTAGACTGCATTTCACTTTCCATTCTCTCTACCTCGGATGTTGCTTCTTGAAACACTTCAGAACCATTTAGTGTTATACCACCGGGTAATTCTATTCCACCAAACTTCATCATATTTGCACCCCATTGTTGTTTTATTAGTGCTGTTGTATATCTTTTTAAAGTTCTATCATCATAAATGTCTGTATAAACATTTGGATCTAATATCTTGTAACCCTCAAACATCATATATTGCCCCAAATAAGCTTGTTGAGTCCAGTCCATATTTACATAAATTCTGTTTGTTACACGGCTAAACTCTAGTGTTTTTTCTGGAGTTAAAAGATCTTGTAACATTTGCATGTGACTTCTGGTTATAGAATAGGTAATCATAGATTGACTATAAGTGTTTGTACGAAGTCCATACAAATCGTTTAGAGCAATCTGATACCTAGCGTCAAACATACCCGTTCCACCCAAAGTATCAAATAATTGAAATACTTTTGTGACAGATATGATTGCACTTCCATCTGGATCGAGAGCAGGGGCATCTACAATTGGTACGGTTGCGCTTGGGTCTGCTACTGTTGGTTCTTTTAGGTCTATATAACCTCTATCCATATCCGTTTTGGTTACTTGCTTTCTCATGTAGACCTTTTCAACACCATCAAAATGATATTCTGCAAAAAATTGCAAAGCATCATCTATACGATCCTCTATTTGAGCATCGTCTACATTTATTTGAATAACCGGATATCCTAGTTTTCTTAAACAGTATTCTTTTAATTGTTCTCTGCTGGCTGGTTTAGCCATAAAAAAATCTCCTCTTTATCTGTTATTTATAAAGAGGAGATTTCGTATTTTGAAGAAAATTATTCAGAAAACAGGAAAGAAACCTTCATTAAATCATTAGCAGATAGATTTAGTGCTTCAAATTTTGAAATATCTACCGGATTCCAATTTATTTCAATTTCGGTTTCTAATAGTTCTGTAAATTCCTTTAAAAACGCCTCTTTATTGGCTTCAGAAACAGTAACACCATTTTCTTTAGTTTCTTCACCATACTTTGATACTAATTTTACTCTTTGTTCTTCGATTATTTTTATTTCACCATCTAAACTTTTAATCAATTTTGTTAATTGAAAAGCAATAGTTGCTGGTAATTGCGCGTCTAAAATTTTATTAATAACCTGAACAGAATTATAAACATCAACCAATCTAACCTTCATAATAATCTCCTTTATACTATAGATGCAAAAAATTCAACCGAACCAAACCACTCAATGTTTTCAGTATCTGATTTTATACTCTTTGCTTGAATTGTCAATGTCAAATTGTCTCCAGTATTTATACTGGATATTATTTTTGGATAGGAATTTGTTGCTAATGGATTTGTAATTGTAGAGAATTTTGGTTGAAGTATTAGAATATCTTCTTGTGGTAATGTTGAAAAATGTTGAAATTGTTTATCAGGACCAATTGCTACTACATTATTTGTATTATCAGTACCTTTGGTAAAAATATGAGAAAAATGTCCGGGCATATGTCTATAACTATATGTTTGTGGAGAAGTTCCTATTTCTGATATCAAATTATATCCTGTAGTAAAATGATAATATTCATAAACAGTGGAATCTGTACCTTGACCAATTAAATCAATTTTGCTTGTTAAATACAATTTAGTTTTTGAACCAATATTAAAAGTAAAATTTGCAATATCAACATATGAATTTGTAGGTGTCATGGATACTGTAAATACTTCTTTTCTTAAATAAGAATCCCCTGACGATAGCACTACTGCAGAATCATTAATTCCAGAAGATATTGACTGTGGTTGTAAATAAAACTTACCACCAGCATCGTATTTTACTATTAAAATTTGATCACTGCTACTTGGAATGCCAGATAATTCAATATCTGTTATTTCGCCAAGATCAAATCCATATCTCGAATTGAAAGGTTGTGTTGTCATGTTTCTTTCCTATTTATGGTTCTGCTATTATTTCACCACCACCAAATGGATTTTCTCCTCCAAGAGTACTAGAAGGAGGTGGTGCAATTGGTATTAATATAGTTTCATCCTTACCTTTTATTACTGGTGGTCTTCCGCCCGTTCCAGATCCGGTTGTTGTTTGTATTTGTGTTTTTCTCCAAGTTGGTATTTCATTTGCAAATTCTGTGTGTTTTATATAACATGTCCATTTTGTGGTTGCAACAAAGTTATACCAATTTTGTGCTTTATTACAAACAGCATTTCTCCATACAATTCGGTGATCTTCTGCACCAATGTGTCTTAAAACAGTTTCGTGAACAAGAGGATGGTAATATGGGAAAGCACCTGCTAATATTTGTACATAAAAATTACCATTATTTTTTCTAATAGTTCTGATTATTGGGTAATCATCTACTTCAGATAACAATCCTTTGTTTGATTCTATTTCTTTAAAAAACTGATAATGTAATCCTCTCATAGGAATTACTTTTTGTATTTGTTTATCTATTTTTTCTTCTTTAGTTGAAGCGTCGTAACAAGAATAATCCGGTGTTGCAAATCTTGCAGAATCTATATTAAATAATCTAAATTCATTTTTATTCAATAAATCATCTTCTGCATAAACTGGTGTTAAATAAGATGCTATTGGATTAAATTTATAGGATAGATTGTCTGTATCTGTATAATCTATAGTGAAGTTACTAGTCTTATCGAAAGTGGTTGAATTTGTATAACCCTTTATTAGGGATTTAACTTTAAATAAAACATAAACATTTTTTCCACCTGTAAATTCAGAATACTTTCTATCTAAGGTAATTCTCATTTTTGTAC
>Ga0099850_1001532_pt1 | contig 10804 bp, 10 predicted proteins | sample CB_VirMetaG_5_FD_79182 | JGI IMG/M metagenome (GOLD analysis project Ga0099850, IMG submission 79182) | Freshwater to marine saline gradient viral communities from Chesapeake Bay - CB_1508_1D Viral MetaG | ecosystem: Environmental > Aquatic > Marine > Coastal | place: USA: Chesapeake Bay...
GAGCACGCCCAACCGCACCAGCCATGTGCTGATGCGCTGCGGGACCGCCTGTGCGCTCGGACTGCTTCAACCCACGCACAGCTTGGTTGAGCGCAGGCCTGACACCCGTTCCGCTCTGTCCCAAGTACTCTCGGAAAGCTCCAGTCTGCTGAAGGCGACCGGCCGCCTCTGCGCTGCTCGTGATGGGATCCTGTAGCATCTCCTGCCCAATCAGAGCCTGATGAGCTTCGATACGCTGGATCTGCCGACGAACACTCTCGTTGGATGCTGTCTCACCAGGCCCTCGGGTTCCACCGCCCTCGCCTTCGCTGCCACCAGCCGCAGTGGGATCGAGCCCCGCTTGGGACATAGCAAGGCTGTAGTCGGTCCCTACGTCACCATAGAGACCAGAGCCCTTGGGACCTCCAGGAGTGCGGCGCTGCTCGATCAAGCGCTTGCGCTCCTTCTCCAGCAGGATCGTCTGGTTCTCGGCCACGTCCCAAGCCCGATCAGCCCGGCCCATGGCTTCCTTGACGATCTCTCCTGGGTTGGCAAAGCCCGCACCAGCTCCAGTAGTTACCCCAGAGCCGAAGGCGCCCTCTGACAGCGTGTAGAGGTTGACCCCAGAGTTGTCTCCAAAGGCATCCTCGATGGCTTCGTTCAGGTTGATCAGGTAGGCGTGTGCCGTGTCGGCATCGGGCATCTCAGCCAGGTCGGTAGCCACATTGCTGACGAGATCGGCTGCGAAGTCGAATCGCTGCTCACCAGCATCAGCAGGAAGATCCTGGGCGAGATTGTAGATGGCGTTGCGCCGCTCCCCCAGCTTGCCGTAGGCCACAGGGCTCTTCTCTTCATCCAGGTAGAACTTGGCCATGGCAGCGGCGGACTGTCCTGCCAGTTCATTGATGCCGTTGATCAGGGCCACCTGCTCTTGTCCGCGTGCAGTGACCCCGGCAGAGGCGACGGTCGCGTTCGCTGTGACCATCTTCTCCATCAGAGCCGTGTGAGCCTTGGCCAGTTCGGAGCGGTGAGTGAAGTCGGCTTCGTCGATCTGACGGGACAGATCCTCCAGCTCGTTGATCAGCTCCTGGGCCTTGCGCCATTCTTCCCGAAGACCAGCCCGGTCGGTCTCACGAGCAGAGGGGATCTGGGCCATCCCGGTGATCTCACGGAACTGGTTGGTCCGCTCGCGCCCACGGTGAGTCCTGTACGAAGACAGAAGAGCACGCGCTTCTTCGTCTCCGAGAAGACTCTGAAGCTGCTCCATTTCCTGCTGGGTTGGCATGGCTATGCTCCTGCTTCCTGCTCCGACAGCATCTTGAGGATAGCTGCCTGGAGGGCAGCGTCCATCTGGCTGCTCTGGTCACCCTGGGGAGCCGATGGCTGCTGGGCTCCGTAGGCAGCATACTGATTCATCCCCTGCTGACCCCCCTTGGCCGGGTCGATGATCTCACGGATGGGAGCCGTGGCTCGTCCTCCAAGCTGGGCCCCCATCATAGCCCCTGCGGGCCCACCCACGACACCTCCAGCCACACCGCCGACAGCAGACCCGACACCCTGGATGGCCGCTCCTGCGCGGGCCTTGTCCTCTGCCGTTTGCTGTGCGAGACGACCAAGGATGGATTGCTTGCGGGCCTCCTGTAGCTGGAGGCTCTGCTGATCCACAGCGGCGCCAGCCTGTGCTGCCGCTTCACTCGTCTGCTTTGCGATGTTCTGCTGGGCCTGATCAGCGAGCCCAGTGAACTGACCGCCCCCACCGCCCTGCGCAAGTCCTTGCCGGGCGACTTGGCTCTGCAAGCCACCAGCCACGCCTTGCGCCGCTCTGGTGGCACGTTGCATCGACCTGTCCTTGTCGGATTCGGTCAGGCCAAGACGACCTGCCTCCAGGTCGGATACATCAGACTTCAGAATCTGTCGTTCACGGCGACCAAGAGACGGCATATCGAACCTCCTACCGGAGTGTACCTCGGAATCAATCGAGCTTCAAGAGCAGGTAGCTGAAGACCGCTCGATAGACCCGAAGGTAGGTGTGCTTGAAGGTGTCCGACGCGACCGGATAGTCACAGCGCAGGCGAACACCTACAGCGTGCCACTGCTCAGCCGTGAAGGAAACTCCAGCATCTGTCTGCCAGAAACCCGTCCAGATCCGCTGCCCATAGTCTGCCGTCGCGTTGGGGAACGCCTGCCCATCCCAGGCAGAATTCATGTGCCGCTCAGGGTTCTGTGCTGCCCCATTCACGTAGAACTTGAACAGATAGTCGGGGATCACGAGCTGTGGGCTGTTGTACTCAAAGTCACCCCGATAGACCAGAGTCCATGAAAAGAAGACAGCACACTTCCATGGAGCCCAGAAGCGAATGCCAGCTCCAGGTACGGGCTTGAAGGTCTGCTTGTTGGGGGGCTTGTCCTCGTACTCTCGACACATGTCCCACGGACGCGCAGTGCGAATGGTTCCACCGAGAGCACCGGCTCCCAACTTGAAGCACCTGTGCCCCAGAGCTTGAGCAAAGTTGTCCTGATCGAGCAGACCGTTTCGTTCAGCGAAGCTGGAACCCGGTACGGTGGGATTGTACAGATTCTCGGCAAAGTCAGCCGGAGCCGCTACCGCACCATCAACGAAGGTGTTGGGGGGTGTGATCAAACCCATCAGACTTGCTCCCCCCTCAAGACAGTAGCACCAAGCCCAGCGTAGCCCACGTAGAACTCTGGTCCATTGGCCGAGGCGAAACCGTAGGAAGCACAGATACGAGCCCTGATCTTCTCTACATCTGTGATACCGTTGAAGTTGCCCTGCTGCAACAGGAATCGGATCGGTAGGTCTCTGAACATGGCAGAGAAGGATGCACCCCCCTCGACATTCTGCCAGACCTCGGTTTCCGGAATCTGTTGCCAGGCTGCGCCATTGTATGCCTGGAGGCAGGCGTGGACGTTGACGCTTCGCAGAGTAGCAACAGTCTTTTCCTTGGCGTACTGAACGTCAAAGTCAGCCCGCAACAGGATACCTGCGATAGCCGGATCGGTCAGGTCCACTGAGGCCCCGAAGGTCAGCTCAAGGTCGGTACCGCCACCAGCTACGCCCTGTGAATCGACAGTAGCCCATCCGGCTGCTGTGTTGAACCCCGGATAGGTGCTGTCGTAGTATCCATTTGCATGAATAAAGGACAGGAATCGCTGATCGAGAACCTGTTCCGGGAGGTGGTCACCCCTCAGAGCCCTCTCACGCACAGAACGCGGGCTGGCTGCATTCAGTGCAGCCGTAACCTCAGTCGTTCGTGCATTCAGGCTGGAAGCATTGAGCACTGTTCCTGGCGGAAGCTCTTGCATCTCAGCACCTAAACTCTACATGAGAGAGCTGACAGTTGTAGGAGTAGACAGAGGTGCGCCCAAGAACCTGAAGGGCCAGAGAGAGGGTGTGTGTCCCGCCTTCGATGGGGATCATCAGGTCTACCGCCTGCACACCTGCGTGACCAGAGTGCCCCAGGATGGCTGCACCAGCGCCGGAGGGCACGGGGACGGTTTCAGGCATAGCTTGGCCAGGCGCATCCAGCTCGATGTACGGGCTTCCATCGATCAGAATGGCCAAAGCAACCCGGGAACCCAGCGTACCAGCCGAATAGTCTCGACCGTACTGGGCCATCCCAGTAAGCATCAGCATCCCGCCTTCAGTCGTGATCTCGGTCTCGGTAGACTGAATGACACTCCACCCATCACCCGGAACGTGCTCTTGCGCGTTAGCCAGGGTGATATCCCAGTTGCTGTTGGCATGGACGATGCCGGGATCGAAGGTCTGCCCTGAACCCCCCATAGCAATCAGTTCCGGCAGGATACCATCAGTGTTGTCGAAACCACCCCCCTCAAGGTCGTGTTCATCCAGATCCACTGCGCCATCAGCAAAGGGCTGCATGGCCTCGTGGAAGCGGTCGGGATCCATCGGATCCCCCGTCACTGGTAGCACTTTGGGGAATCTGTGCATCAGGAGCCCTCCGTCCTCATCCGGCCCATGTGGTCGATTCCGTCGAACTCCAGCGCCATGATGGCGAAGGGCGACGTACTGGACAGCTTGACCTTGAAGGACTCACAGGAGGGAACAGCGATACTCTTTCGGGTCCAGAAGAACCTGCGACGCTGCCAGCGGGGAGCAGAGCCCAGGGCGGTCTCTCCCCATCGAGGAGGAGGATCACTGGTGCTCTGAGAGGTTATGGTAGCCGAGGTGAGAGTATCCACGCCCTCTCTGTAGTCGCGATAGACACTCACGTCAATGTTCGACTCGCGCTCTTCTCGGAGCCACAGCATAAGACGGAGGGGACTCTGGTGCGTGGCATTGGGAGCCCGCTGGAACCAGACCGATTCGAAGATGTAGGGGATCGGGCTGGCTGTGTGCCCGGGGGTCTTGTGATCAAGCACCCACACTCCGTCATCCCAACTGTTGCCGGATTCGATCCTGCCGCCTGCCACCGTGTAGCCTGGGGGCTGCTGGAGTGTGGCGAGGCAACTCACCCTCTCTCCAGGGCGCTCTCGCCAGTACTGACCATCGAAGGTGAAGCACAGGTCGTTTTCGTCAGAGCCCCCCGAGGCCAGCCAGCACCTGTACTCTCCCGTAGCCTTATCCACATAGGCCACGGCCTGAGAAGACCGTGAGTGGTTCAGCCGAGACAGGCGACGAGCGATGCTCCGAGAGATTGGACGAGGGCCCTTCTCCGTCAAGGCGACGAACTGGTCTCCAGCCCACCATACAGGAGTGCCGTCGGGCATGGTCGCGAAGGACGAAGGGGCACCACACCCATAGAGACGGCTCAGGGGCTGAACGCGCAGACCCTTACCATCGTCACCCTCCATCACCCAGAAAGTAGATGAAGCCGTACAGGCAAGCAGACCATCCTGGAAAGGCCACAAGCCCGTCAGCTCAGCGCCCTGCGGATCAGGGTAGCGCACCATGTCTGCTGGGAAGGTGCCCCACAGCCCTGGCAGGGATCCCATCAGGCGTCCTCGGTCGTCCTGAACATTGCCAGCCCAGAAGCGACTCATTGCCATCTGCCCCAGCCTGAAATTTGGAACAGGGAGAGTGTCCACAACTGGAAGACCCAGCTCCATGTCGGAGTGGCTGAGTGAATAGTGCTCCGACACATTCTCAGGAATGGTGGCCCATGCGGAGGGGAACTGCCCAGGCAGCTCGTAGAGACCAGGGTCGCCGCTTGAGCGCAGATCCTTCGATTGGCACACGATCCGCCCTACGGTGTGGTCGGAGCCCCGTTCGATGCCAGAGAGCCCTACAACCTTCAGAGCCCGGTCTACTTCGAACACACCATTGTTCCAGGCACCAGACTCCTCATGGGGGATTGAAATCCTCAGGCGGTGTCCGATGGGTGACAGGTTGCCCCACCGATCAATCCATCGCGTAGCCACCGTATACAGGGCTTGCTGAAGGTGACCCTGTGAAAGCTCAACACCACCACCGGAGATGAGGATAGATCCGTCCGTCGTCCGCATAGTGGCGCCCAGACCGAACAGCTCTGTGGCGAAGAAGGGCAGCTCCGAGGGACCGCCACCATTACTGTCGTGCTTGAGCTGATCGCTGTTGCTTTTGATCCAGCTCACGGAGGGGGCGCTTGGTGCCTTACGGTATCCGAAGCCGGCGAGGACTTCACCGTCGTAGAAGAGCGCTCGCCCTGTCTGGGGGATGATGACCACTCCAGCAGGGGTTGCAACAAACTGGGTGGGGAAGCGGCCTGGGCGAAGGGCACTGGTCAGGTTTTCCTTGAGCAGACCCGTAGAGCCGATCAAGACTCGCCATTGCTGGTTCCAACCCTGAAACTCCCACAGCTCATTCCCCACATGCGCAAGCAAGATGGACTGTGGTCCCCCCCGATGGATCACAGCATGGAAGATCCCGTTCAGGGTGTCGTAGGGGGGGTATCCTGCTCCGTAGTCTGGGACGAGAGGACAGGATCCCTGAATAGGCTCCAGTGATCCGTCGTAGCCAAGCTTGAATCCTGAGATGCGCTCAGCATAGTCTGCCGGAGCCAGGACATGATCGTCCTGACCCCGGGCGAAGCGTACTCCATCAGCCTCTGCCGGGCGGTCTCCCACCAGAGGGTGTCGAAGCGTGGTCCCGTCTTGGGGCATCAGCTCACTGCGTCAGCCAGGTCCTGAACCTCGGCCTGCTGGGCCTTGGACATGGGAACCAGGCGGCCGACGGGGAGGCCATCGAGACCCTCCCCGAACCTGTTGTACGGGTCGTGGATCAGGTACTTGTTGTAGCGGAGCCGGAAGTTGGCGGCGTCACTGGAGACAGTGCCCTGCTTGACGCTCACGATGACGCACAGGAACTCAGACCCGGAGTCGTTCCTGGCGATAGCCAGAATCTGAGCGTAGTCGTACATGTCCCGCTTCACCGGGACGGGAGAGCGCAGGGTCATACCAGGCTGGAGTGCCAGGAGCGTGTCGTTGGTGATGTGAGGTTCTGACATTTGGTCCTTCTACTGAGTGCGATGTCTGCCACCACGAGACAGTCGTCTGCGGCGGCGGTGGTTGGTAAGGCGCCCTCGGTGTTTTGCGAGATCCGCCTCCTCTATCTGAGCAAGATCCAGGGCACTCTCAGCCCAGGTCTTCTCATTCAGAGACATGTAGAGCAGGTGCGCGGCAGAGTAGATCAGGTAGCCCAGACCTTCCTCGGCCATCACAGGGGAATCGTTGTCATGCTCCAAGGGCTGTGGTCGAAGCACAGCATCCATGCGGATCTCAGCCACCTCGGTGGGCCGTGGCCAGATCATGATCGAGTCGTAGTGGAGCACGGTCTTCAGGCGCCTACGCCGATCTACCAGGACCGACCCGTCGTCCGTGTAGGTAGCGACGTGTCCGTCTACCTCAGCCAGCAGGCACCACCCGAAGGTGTCGTACACAGACTCATGGTCTACAGTTCCGCCAGACGAAGTAGATGCGGTGCGACGGCGCCAGATCCTGATACGGATTCCTGATTTCTGATCACGCTCATAGGGGGCACCGCCACCCAGAGCATTGTAGAAATTCAGCATCCAGTCAATAGCTGGTAGTTTGATCAGCGTGGCAGGGCCCCCAGCCACCACAGTCCGAGTATCCGATACAGGACTCGGAGCTGATTCGAACAGGGGCTCACGAAGGCCAAGCCCGGGAGAGAGCGTGTCAGTCGGCCGCCGTCCCCAGGTGTACGTTATCCGGTACTCAAAGGTACCAGGGGGGTCGGGGCCATCCCATGTGGCTCCCTGCTGCTCCGGAGAGTCCTTGACTACAGGCTTCTCTTCTGGTCCCGGTAGCGAAAACTGAGGGCCAGGCCAGATGGTGTTGGGGGTCCCGTATGAATCAACCTGAGCCCGAAGCTCAAAGAGCTGATTGAGATCATAGACCTGGGGGGCACCGCCGTCATTGAAGAAGAGGGGGGTCTCGCCCAGCGAGGTGTACATCCAGGGATTCCGAACCTTGATCACGTCACCAGGCAGCACAAGCTGGGGCGTCCAGATACGGTACTCACTGTCAGTAGTGTTCTCGATAGGATGCAAGAGGGACAACCGATACAGTCCGCTGACAGGATCCGTCCAGACCTCACGAATGAGGTTACTGTGCCACGCCCCGTCTGCATCCTGATACTCCAACTGACGTCCTTCCCAGGAACCGTCAGTCTCCCAATCCACCGTAGCCGGCGCCTTCTGTAGCTCCATCACCCAAGCAAGGGTTCCGTCGAGCACAGCGTTGAGCCGGTCGGTAGCATCACCGGCAACGGAGTTGCTGTCAGGCTGCGACCACACAGTAATCTGTCGCTCAAACAGCCTGGGGAACTTGTGCGGGAGCTTCTGGAGCACCCGGTTGAGAAACCTGTCAGCCCGCGCAACAGCTTCGTCCGATTGGACTGGTGACCAATCTCCGATGTCGAAGACAGCCTGCCTGAGCTGAGCCAGTGAGTTCATCTCGGTCTCTCCGAAGGTCTCCTATACCGTAGCACGACTCACGCCCAAAGGGAAGCCCCACGCCCAGCGGAGGACCAACTACGCCGGGTCGTGGGGCTGGAGCCCGAAGGGCACGGGGGGAGACCCTTCAGGGCCCCTCAGCGCCCGGCTACGCGCCGGGGCAGTCGATGTAGGCGGCGATCCGGGCACCCGCAGCACCGGCAGCGTTGTTGACGATGCCCAGGCCGAAGGGACCGCGCTCAGCGTCGGTCACGGCAGCGCTCGCCAGGTAGGCACGCCCAGCCACGGCACCAGAGAACAGACCCCGGTCGCGGAAGTCAGCGTTCATCGACACCACACCACCGTAGACGAAGCCCTTGCACTGGACCCAGCCGTAGTAGCCGTCCGGGATCACCTTGACACAGACGCCGACGAGCAGAGGCTTGGGGCAGTTGGCCGGAGCCTGGCGCACAGCGTAGGTGCCAGCGGCGGTCTTGCGAGCGATCAGCTCACCGACCACCAGATCGGAACCGCTGTCGTTGTAGACGTAGACCCACTCGCTGTCACCACGATCAGCGGTCTGGTACTGAGCCGCCTTGCTCATGTTGGAAGCGGGGATCCCACAGCGGGTGCCCAGGGGGTACTCGGGGGTGGTCGTGACCTTGGTCAGGTCGCCTGCGAACGCGAGATCCATGACGGTCTCCTGTGTGTCTTGTGCCTGTCAGGGAGGGGAAGAGGAGGCTGTAGGAGAGGGGGGAAAACCCGCAGCCCAGGGCTACGGGTTGTGACCGCCGACGATCAGGCCGTTGCAGGGCAGGACCTCGGTCCAGAGCTGCATGTGGGTCACGATTTCCTGGATCCAGGCGTCCTTGTTCTGGGCCTTCTGGAGCGGACGCATGTGGAGGAAGCCCTTGCTGTTGCTGGGGCCTTCGTTCCAGAAGCGCATCTTCCAGGTACTGGTCTTGAGGGCGTAGATGATGCCGCCCCAGGCCAGGACATCGGCGCTGGCGGGGTCCATGACGTCTTCCACGAACATCACACCAGTCAGCACCTTGACACCCTTGCGGTCGTCTTCGAAGCCGTCCATGCCCTTCGGCACGTCGTTCACGATGACCTGGCCGCGCCGGTTGTCGAGGAAGTTGTAGTAGCTGGTCTCGTCGGCCATGTAGAAGTCCACAGAGCCGGTCTGGTCCTGGAGGGCACGGGAGGCGCGACCAGAGACCTGCTGGAAGATCCGCTCACCGTTGTTGGCCATGCTGGTGATGGCACCGTGCTGGTGGTACCAGCCCGGGACGGCGCCCACAGCGGCAGCTTCCTTGGCCAGCCCCAGCACCGTGTTGGTCTGGGCAGCACGGGCGTTGTTCTCGAACAGACCCGTGCGAGCCGTACCGTCGGGGGCGTAGGTGCGCTGACCGTTGAGGGTCAACAGACCGTTCCCCTCGGTACCCAGGCAGAATTGGGTCGCCAGCTCCCGACGGATCTGGGACAGAGCCGCCTCGGGATACTGCTTGATCAGCTCCTCGGTGCCCTCTGGGTAGTGGGCCTTGGCCATGTCGGCACCAGGGATCTCGTAGACGTGGATCAGGCGGGTGCCGTAGATGTTGCCCTTGCGGGGGATGTCCTTCAGGCCACTGGCGTAGGACTCGGAACCGCCGATGATCTGGTGCGTCTCACCGGGACCGCCGACCAGGACGCGGAACTCGATGTAGGGCGTCTTCCCAGCCGACTCGCGGTCGAACTGGTTCCCCGTCAGGATCTTGCTGATGAAGGGAGACCAGGGGAAGGCGAGCTGGGTGAACCGCTTCTCCAGCTTCTGAAGGGCGGTCGCGAGGATGCGTTCGGGGGTGGCAGCGGGCATGGTGGGAACCTCCTACAAGGTGATATACTTCAGAAGAGAAGCGCCTGTCAACCCCTCTGGGAGAAAAAAGATCCGGCCGGAGGACTATCCTTCGGTGGCAGCTCGATGGGCCTCCCGCGCCGCCCTCTTGCGGGCCTCAGCGGGTGACAGAGAGGGGTCGGCCAGGTCAGGCTCACTGAGCCCTGGCTGGCTCTGGAAGGGTTGGTCACCAGCGACTGGGGGAACCTCAGCGGCGGGGCGCCCGTCACCGTAGGGCTGGTTGAGATCATTCATGGCCATCCGCACGGCGTACTGGGGGGGAAGGCCCTCAGCCATGTACCCCTTCACCAGCTCGATGACCTCAGGGGGCTGCTCGGCCAACTGAACAGCCGAGTCAGAGTCCAGACCCTCTTCCTTCATCAGCTTGAAGACGCGCCCCTTGAATTCAGGATCCTTGAGCTTTTCCGCGTTCTTCCGGTACCACGCCACAGCCTGAGTCTCCGCGACCCGGTTCAGCTCTTCCTGGGCCTGGGTGAACTGAGCTTCCAGTTGTGCGTACCGGGCCTGCTCGGCCTCGATAGCTGCCTGGTGCTCAGTCTTCATGGAGTCGAACTGATCGACCTGATTGGGATCGTCCACCAGGGATTTCCACAGATCCCGATCACGCTCGGCGGCCTGACGGGCCTCTTCCGCAGCGGTCAGCCTCGGGGTGTAGTACCCTGAGACTCCCTTGACTACGGGGTGAAGCACCTCATGGATCCCATCGACCTCACCGTTCCAGTCGTTGAAGTCGAAGTCAGGGATGGCGTAGGTGGTCTCGGGCTCAGTCGAAGCAGCCGCACCTTCAGGCTCGCTTCCTCCACCAGCCGGTTCACCCGCAGCAGGTTCGGCAGCCGGCTCAGCGGCAGCGGGGGCACTCCCGCCATCACCACCACTGTCGGCAGGGGGTGCGGCCTCTTCGATACAGAGACCAGGGGTGAGGAAGTTGAACTGCTTGGTCCTCATGGTGTACTCCTACACGAGTGTCGGCGCTTGCTCGTTACGCCTGATGGTGAAGCCTGCTTGCCCCAGC
>Ga0099850_1001533_pt1 | contig 10790 bp, 17 predicted proteins | sample CB_VirMetaG_5_FD_79182 | JGI IMG/M metagenome (GOLD analysis project Ga0099850, IMG submission 79182) | Freshwater to marine saline gradient viral communities from Chesapeake Bay - CB_1508_1D Viral MetaG | ecosystem: Environmental > Aquatic > Marine > Coastal | place: USA: Chesapeake Bay...
CCCTCGCCGCGGAAGTTTCACTGTGGTGGGCCAAGTCCAGAGGCGATGACTGGCGCCACGTCGCCTCGATGCGCGTCAGCAAAGCCGAGCCGGACGGACGCGCGGTGCTTGAGCTCATCGGCGAAGACGGAACCGAGATTGCAGCTCCAGCGGACGCCATCCCCATGAGGCCGGAACAAACCGGGCAGCTCCTATGGGAGATGGTTACAGAGGCCGGGTTGCAAGTGATGAAGGTCGCCGGCCGTGGAGGACTGCGCGGACGCATGAAGATCACGGACGCAGACGGCCAAGAACTGAACGACACGGCCGCAACGCAAAAGCGATTGCCGACTGAGACGGCCAAAGAAGAAGAAGAAGAAGAAGAAGAAGAAAAAGAGATCAGGGAGACCAAATGCCCGCACTGTCACGACGCGAAGCTTGAGATCCGCAGACTCCGGCGCATCGTCGACAAAAGCGATTCTTCGATGCTCGCGCGCATCGAGACAGCGGCGAAGATCGAGCAACAGTTCGCGGCGCTCGGGGAACGCACTGCTGCGTGGGAAGAAAAACAGAGCGAGCGTCTAGCGAAACGCATGGAAGAGATGCTCGACGAGAGCCGAACCGATCAGTTCATGGAGTTTGCGATCGAGGCAGTCGGCCCAAAGGTCCCCGAGATACTCGACGCGCTCGTCATCTTCCTGCGGAGTCGCAACGGGCGCGACCCCAAGCAATGCCCCGCGATGCCGATGAAGTATGCAATGCACGTGCTATCCACGTTCGGCGCGAGCGAACACAGCACACTCAGCGCGCTCCACATGAAAGCGATCGAGACGGCACCGGATGCCATGGGATGGCACGAGTCTTGGGTCTGCGTCCTGCAATCGTGCGAAGCGCTCCAGAAGGCGGCATCCGAGGACGCGAGCAAGGCAGCTATGCCACCAGAAGACGCTACCGCGTTCCGATCATGGGTCCGCTCGTGCTGCAAGGTCCTAGGGCTAGACCCGCGTGAGTTCCCGTTTTGCACGGTTGACCAGCGCGGGCGGGCGTCTTAGTCTCCACCCATGCCACAAAAGACCGATCCCGTGTACGGGTACAAGATGATCGAAAGCTGCCAAGAGGGGAAGCCGCATCGCGTCGTGCGACTCCGAGACGGAAAACGACTCTATCGCTTCGCCAACGCAGACGAAGCCGAGGCGAAGGTCAAGGACTTGAACAAAGACCCGCGCCCCGAAGACGTTTAGCGCCACAACGGCCGCAAAAAAGAGAAGGCCCGCCTAGCGCGGGTCTTTTCTTTTTGCGGTGCGCCGACTGGCGCGACGTTCGGCGCGCGACACTGCTCTTTCGGTAGCGCGCTCATTGATAGCGAAGGAACTCTGCCGCAATCGCTTCAAGGCGGTTTCAAGCCCCAGAGACTCGCTCAAGCGGATCCGCTTTTTCTCGCCATCCTCCGAGATCCACTCGAAAGCCTGGAACACTACCGCGGGATCGACGAGCGCGCCGCGGTTCGCCTCATGGTACTTGAGCACGCGCTCGCTTAGTCGGTCCATGCTCTCACTCCCCCACATACAACCCGCGAACTCAGTCGGCGGGCGCTCCACCCACCCACGCCACCCACGCCAGTCACCGAACCCGCAAAGAATCTGGCGCCCGTGCGCCGCTCTGAACAGTTCTCGCGCCCTGGAGTCGGGCAGTTCAAAAACTTTTGTCAGATACTTTGCGAGCTGACCAACGCGGCGAAGATCCAGCGGCTGAACGTCCACGCACTTTTCCGGCTCGCTCCCTTCCGACAGCTCCCGCCACGCGGCGCGCAAAACCTTTGCGAAGTCCTCCACACGAACGCCAGACTCCAACTCGAAAATGCAATGCGCGTGAACGTGCCAACCCGAGTAACGGACTCGCCTTTCCGTGGGCCTGCCGTCGCGCGTAAAGATACGCTTGCGGCGCTGCGACCAAACCACCTCGACCGATCGCAAGCCCCCGCGAATCATCATCCGAAGGGTCGCGTTCCGCTTGCGACTCCCCGCGTTGACTAGCGCCGTCCAACTGGCGAAGAACCTTGCGATGGCTCCCGCGCAATCCTCGTGTCGCACGTGCAGCTTTGGCTGCGTCAACGTCACAAACGCGAACTCTCTTGCGCCGGGCTCGCATTCGATCCGCATCTGGTAAGCGGACCGAATGTCCGCGGCCAACGTGTGCGACCGCTCGACCATGCAACGCGGGCACGCCCGCGTTTTGCAAGTCATCGGCATAATCTCGACGCGACCAGACGCGAGCAGGACGGGGAAGAGCCGTCCGCACGTGCGGACCGCGTGACTCCAATCTTTGCCGCGCGGCGAGACCATGCCGCCGATCCACCGGAGCGCTCTCGTTCGCTCCGCATCCCCCCCGGACCGAATGAAGTCCAGGCGCGCGCGCTCGCCTACTCCGAGTTTCGAGAGCAGATATAGCGAGCCTCCGTCAAGCGCTGGGATGCTGTTCGGCGTCTTTTTTTTCTCGTGCTCCAAAGTGCGCCTCCGTCGCAGCCCTCCGGCTGCGACTCCGGGGCGGAAACAGCGACGCACACCCCCCTACGGGGGCGTGCAGTCGGAGTTTCCAAAGGTTCAAGGGCGCGGCGCCGTGACGGGGTTCGCGGCTTGCCGTTTGCTGTGACTCTCCACGGCCCGATCATACACGCCAGACAGGGCGTCTGAGGCCCCCTGTATGGCCGCGCGAGCGTACCGTAGTGGTCTGGTAGCCTGGACTACGGGAAGCCCGTCACAGAGCCGTCTGGCGTCCTCTGCGAGCTTGAGCGCTCCAACGTGCACTTCCTCCAAATCTGCGAGGAACTCACACTTGACACACATAGGCATCGCTGGATCGGGAAGCGGGAAGCCGCAAGATCTACACCGGGTCATTCCGCATCCTCCGTGTATCCCGCGCGGCGCACAAACTCATTCCACACGCGGGCGCGCAGTTCATTGCGATCCGACTCGTACCGCATGTCCCTACGCTCTTCGAGTGGGAACAGCTCAAGCGCGAGCGGTGACATGGAAAACTCATGAATGTCATCGTTTGCAATGTAGATCGCACTCGGGAGCCCGATCACCAGTGGCGGCAGCTCCGTTTCGCGGAGTTCACAGCACACACGTCCGAGGACAACGAGCAGCCTCGTGGGGACGGCGCGAAATAACCGATAGTGGGACACACCAAGCATTGTCCCGGTGCACTGACGGAGCAGGTGTCCGCCCAAGCACGTCCTCGCCCCCATCGGGTCCCCAGCACCGCATGTAAAGCTCTCGGCCGCGAGCGTGTGCATGATCTCGGGCTCACCACCGATCACTTGACCACCTCCGAAAGCTCGGACGCCTGCGACGCGGCAAGCCAATGCTCGCAGGCGTCCCCGCAGAACATAAGTTCCACGATCTCTGCCATGCCCCTGCCGCTCACTGGGACCCCCGCGCGCCGACATTCCTCGACGGCTTTCTCGGTGCGAACAATGAGCTGTGTTGGACTGAGCATTGAGACTTCGTCGGCCGTGCTTACGACCCTGCAAGCCCAATAAGCCAGATCGAAACGCCTACAAAACGCTAGCTCCTTTGACTGCGCCGGAACGCGATTGAACAGCACGTCGAGGCCGACCACCTTGCCGACCAGCGACACGGTAAACCCGTACACCCGGAGCATGTTGGACGCGTTGCCAGAGCACACCGCATCGTACTCTCGCAACGCATCCCGCAATGGAACGTCGGCCTGAGACTGCAGTCGCGCCCTATAGTTGGCCCGCACGCCGTCGTCAAGATCGTAGTAGCTGAAAAACTGATCAACCCGAGGGGTCGGAATGTTGAACACTGACATACCCTAAAAGCCCCGTGCGCAAGCGCATCCGGGGCCGGGGTCGATTGGAAGCGCGAGGTTACGTCATCGCGCACCAGACAGCCGCGGCGACGAAGACCGCGGCTGTGACCAACAGCGACACACCGATTGCGATGCGCGCCAGGACGTAGGCCACTGCAAAGACCCAAGTCCCCTCGCGCGGCAGCTCCCCAGACTCAACTTGTCCGAGGGCGAGCGCCTCGCCTTCCCTGAACAGGTGGGCCAGGAAGTTCACAGCAAGTCCTCCGCGAGCCAATGCTCACCACTGCACGCGGCCGTGCATGGGGGCAGCTCAAAGTGAATCGGGCCGCGGTGCCCGTCCCGCTTCGCAAGGCCGCCTGCGTACACACGCATGGCGTGCGGCGAGTCTGCCTGCACCACCTCCGGGAGCCCGCCCCCCAAGCTCGCGTAGAATGTGAGCGGCCGGCTCGGGCGAAGCTCCCTCACGTCGACGCCGAGACACCGCGCCAGCGCCCAGACACACAACGCACGAAAGGCGATGTCCTGCTCAGGCTCCAGATCTTCACCATCAAGCGGCGCGGCCTTTGGTTCCCTCCGAATCACGGCGCCTGCGAGCACGACCGCCCAACACCCGCTGCCATCATCCACGACTTCGTAACCGCTCACGTTGCAAGTCTGCGCGAAGATGAAGATCCACGCCTCAGTGGTGGCTGACAGAATCTGCCCCTTCCCATCCTCCAAAATCTCGCACCGAACGCCGAACGCATGCGAACGCATAGCCGAAAGTGTCCTCCTATGCACGGGCGCGCCCCTCTCTCTCAATCCGGTCATGGAACAGTCCGGCCGGCGTCAGCCACAAACCGTCAACATGCCAAACGGGAGCCGAGCCCCCCACTGACAGACCCTCGACGATCCCGAGCGAGATCGTGTGATAGGGGCGCATGATGAGCGGCAGCACGCCACCAACGCCGCGCGCTACGTCATCCATACACGGCACGGCGCCTTGCGTAGAGAGCAAAACTTCTGCCGCCTCGCCGTCCCGAAAGAACACGGTCATGCGCAGGCTCATCGCTCGCCCGCCTTCCGTCGTGCGTCGGCATCGATCAAGGCGATGGCGTCGCGCCGCAGGTAGTGCCCCGCGTCCACCTCTCGACCGTCCTCAAACTTTGTCACGCGGATCACACCTTGCAGCGCGCCGGCAATCCGCAGTTCCAGCAACGCGCCCGCGATATCGCCGGACCGCGCGACGTATGGATCGGTATCCGACTCCGCTTCGTAGGTAACGACCTTTTGACGGATACCGCGGCTCACTTGCAGATCATCGGCCGACGGGATGCCAAGATCATCGCAGACCGCCTCGATCACTTTCTCAACGAGCGAAGACACGGACGGCCGCTTGAGCCCTCCGCTTTCGTACTGGTGGCGCGCCAAGTAGCGCATGCGAGACGCAGTAGAGCCCCGCACGCTGAACGCGACGCGGGGCCCATGGTTGTTCGGTGACTTCTGAGTCATGCGGCAAGCCTACCGCGTGCTCGAGCTGAACGTGTGTTCAGTCCTCCGAACGGCCAGAAACAAGCACGTAGCCGCCCAAAAGCGCGGCAGCCACCGCGGCCCCCTTCAGCCACGCGAACAAGTCGACCGTGCCCGCGGCGGACGAATGCCCACCGGGGACACCGCCGCGCGGGTCCTCACCTCTCAGCTCGCGCACCGCCGCGAGATGAGCTTGCCCTCGGCGCACCTGCTCAACCGCGAAGTGCACGAACTGATCGGGAAACGGATCGGCAAGATCGATCAGGCTCCAGTCGTCGCTGAACTGCGACTTGTTTAGCTCGGACATTTCCGCGAGCCGAACCGCGCGAGCCGTGTCGGGATGCTCGACCCACGCGCCTGCAGACTGAGCAACCGGACTGGCGGCGATAGACGCGTCCCGCAAGTGCGAAGCGACTTCCTTTTGCAAGGCAAGAACAACCGCACCCCAAGCCGAGATGTCCGCGGCCGTGGGAAGAACCTTCCATCCCTTGGAGGCCGGAACGCCTAGCCGGTTTTTCAGATCGGGTAGCTCACTCATCGGTTCGGCCACTCCCCCTCGATCGCACGGCCCGCGGGCGGGTTGTACAGCAACGGGCGCGCGTTGCCGGGGGCCCAAAGATCAGCCCACGTTTTGGGGTCCGGCTTGTAGTGCTTGCCGAGATCGAGCTTGCCGTCTTTCATCGCCCACGGATTGGCGCGAGCGGCCTCCAGGACGAAGCCCTGCGCGAGCCCGTATGCGATGGCAACGGCCGCCTTTGAACGCTTGCGATTGTTTGAACGAATGTTCCCGATCCCCTTCCCGATGCGTTTTACGGTCTCGACAATCTGTCCGATTTGACCCGCGGGGTCGTTCCCCACTGAAGCGCCTTGCGTCGCAACGCCCTGCGCGATGAGCCCGGCGCTTTCCATGATCTCCGGTAGCTCATCAAGAACGTCCTCAATCGTACCGATCAACAGTTTTGCGTCCGCCGCGGGCCCGATCAGTTTTCGCAGAACATCTAGCCGGGCTTCCCGATCACGGTGCCCGTACTTGAGGTAATGCTTGTCCTTGCATCGCATCATCCACGGGATCGAAAGCTCGGGGTCGGTGACCTTGATCGAGTAGGCACCTTGGGGCTTGCTTTGAATCCGCATGTTCCGCGTGCGGTAGTGGAACTTGTCGCTGAACGTTGCGAACCGGAACCACGCGCCGTGATTCCTGATCGAGTTCACGTTCTTCACGTAGCCCTTTGCTGCGTAGGCCGCCAAGGCTTGCGGGGGCAGCGGCTTGTCCCAAGGCTCCGCGCGATGGCCATTCGGAGTGAAGCCGCCAAGCGGCACAACGATCTTGACTTCTTTGGTTTTCACAAAAATCTCCTCCGGCTTCACAGTTGCCACGGACGTTGAATCCTCATCGCGGGCCCCGAGAAGCGCGCCGGCAAGGGACAAAAAGAACATGAGAGTAACGGGGTCCATCAGCTCCCCCCGTTCACGCGACGAAACACCGAGGATATCTGTGTCCGGGTGAGTTTCTTGTTCCAGCCGGTGATGTTCCTGACCATGCAATCGTTCAAATACCCGCCACCATCGTAGCCGAGTACGCGCAGACGCCCGTCTTCGCCACCCGTAGGGACGGCGGAATCGGGGAAGGTGTCGGTGCCAAACTCTTGATCGTCGACGAAGTAATCAACCGTCCAGGTTCCGTCTCCATTGTCATAGCGGCGGACCATCAAACCGTAGGCCGCAAAGCCGGTGTAGCTTTTGACGGGCTCCGTCGGATTTTCCGGGTTCGAGAGACCTGCACCGTACTCCTGGAACCACTCGATCGAGGGGTCGTCGAAAAGCAGTCCGTATTGCCAGTTGGTAGCCTCGGTCGCCCCGGCGCCGCCGTGCCCGACAACCCACCCATCAGCAAGCGTCGACTCAGTGAGGTGGCGAACCTGCGTGAAGATGGTCATATCGCCAGCATGGCGAAGCGCGGGAACCACTTCGCCGTGCACGAGCGAAGTGGTTCCGCTACCCAGCATCCAAAGCACGCCACCGTGCGCCGCGTAATCTGAGTACGATTCATCGGTCCCCTTGCCGATGCCGCCCGCGGCAACTTCAAGGTGATAGCCGTTTCCGGACGTGTCGCTGATATCGCCGTCCATCGTGAACAGGAACAGCGGATCGAAAAAGTCGCGCGTCAAGTTTGCGAAACATCGCCCCGCCGTTGCTACCGGCTGCGTGTATGCGACGCGCGTTGCCTCGCTCGTTACCCAGCTACGCACAGCCAACCCCCGACACGAGATCGTAATAGGCGTGATAGTTCCGCTCCCCGCCGCTTTGGCGGACCCAGTGAAACACGAGCCGATGCGCGTCCCCGTGATCATCGCGCACGGGCCCGTGCATGCCGTGTGAAGACTGCGACAGATCAACGTATGCCTCGCGCGGAACCGTTGCCGCATACGTGAACGCGAGCAGCGTCTCGCGCACTTGAACGGCTCTCAACGTCGTCGCCTGCGTCCCGCGTGTGCCGCTCACGTCCACCAGCCGATCGGGGATCAGATAGGCGGCCATAAGACAAGTGGCCTCGACTGGATCGAACGGCGACGATGACGAGCGCGCGCTCATGCCCACGCCAACAATCCGACACCCGCGCGGGAACGGCGACGCCACCAGAAACGTCTCGTCGCGCCCGTCCGCATCGGTCCGCCAAAGCTCACTCGTGCTCAAGTATTTTCGGATCACATTGCCTCGCTTTCTTTGCCGTTCAAAACGGCCTGTTCGAGTTTCCCGATTCGCCGGGCATTGTCATGCACCGACGAAAGCGCCGCGGTGTTGCGACTGACTTCCGCGCGCAATGACCCAAGCTCCGCGCGCACTGCCTTGCGAACGATGTCTCTCAGATACGCCGCTGCGAACGGAGACAGCACCGCCATTGCGCCCGCAAGTAGATTGGTCAAGTGTTCAAAGTCCACGGCGAACCCCCTCTCGATACACGGCCAGCCAATCCCGGCCGCTATAGATGGCTTCGATGGACGGGCGCGCGGAGCGGAACGATAAGCCGAGCCCCTGCCGCTTGATAGCGCGGTCCAAGTTTGCAACGGCAGCTTTCGCCCGTTTTTCTTTCTTGTCGTCGTTGGTCGGATCGTCGTCGATCTCATCCATGAGGGAACCAGCCGCCCCCCCGATCTTGAGCGCCCGCGCGTCCCGAGTTGACTTGTCCCACTCCGGCCGCCGAATCAAAGCCGCGCAGTAGGCCGCATAACCCACCGTCGCTGCCCACTTGTCAAAGATCCACAAATGCGTGAACCCATCGGCGCGAGCATCACGGCCGCTGACGATGTTCAGGAGGTTTGTCGCAAACAACCCAAACCAGCCGCCCGAGCCCGGCGTGTACCATCGTTCATCGCTCGAAACATCGAACCCGAGAGCATCGGAGATCAGGTCAGCGTTTCGGCCGCCGGTTCGCTCCGCGTAGAACAGCCGACGCGATGCGGCGCGCTCGCTTGCGGTCGGATTCTTTGCCAGAGGATTCAGCTTGCTACCGCTTTCGGAGTCGGCTTGCGCAATGTGCATCCGCACGAGCCAATCGGTCTGGTCATTGTCCAGCCCGAGCACGGACGCGAGGGCCCGCGCGTACTTTGCAACCTCCCCTTTTCCGCCAGACGCATCGAGGATCGGCCCGCCCGCCTGCTCGGCTTTCGAGAGCGCTGGCTTGGCGAACATTGCGAGCATGGCCCCTAAGAACCCGCCCGCGAACTTCCATATATCCACGGGGCTACACTCCGAACTTGAAGGACCACGCGACGCGGCGCGGAATGTCGCCAACGTCAAAGCCGTTGGTCCCGTTGGTCGCAAGCTCCAGCGCGCGGAGCGTGTACTTACCGGGGATGCCGTCCAGGACTAGAGTTCCGCGCGCATCCTGGAACGATTCCTGCGAAGCGGTGTTGTAGTCCACCTGAAAGTTCATCACCGCGCCGGACGGCGCGAGCTTGTTCTCGTCGGGAGCATCGTAGCCGATGCTCCGCAGGGCCTTGCGCACGGCGCGATGATCGGGAAATAGTGCCGTGTTGTAGCCGAGCGGATCGGCTGACACGTTGGGCGGATGCCCCTGACTGTTTCCGATGCCGCTAGAGTTCGGAGCGGGCGGAACGGCCGGCTCCGTCGGCACCGGCTTGAACGGGCTGAACTTTGTAACGAGCGCGTCGACGATTCCGCCGTCGCCTCCTTCGTTTGCTTCGTCAACGTCGTCACCCTCGATCGAGTCCGCCGCGTCCTTGCGAGACACGACCCACGCGAGCAGGGCGAACAGTCCACCTACAATGATTTCCTTCATGAGCTTTTCCTTTCAGCAAAACGGGGGGAGGGGCGTCCGCCACTCCCCCCGGTGGGTGCCAGTGTTCCGGGGCTACCCTAACGGCATGCGCAGGGGCGGCAGATGCCGGCGCCGCCGGGGGCGTTCCATTTTCCGGGGGGAACAGGAACATAGAAGTAGATCTCCGTGAACGTCTGTTCCGCGGACGAACCCGCGATGTTATAGTGACAAAAGCGCAGGGGCGCGTCTTTCTTCGCGGTCGGCAGCTTCGCATAGGGGAAGCCATCACAGCCGGCCTCGGCAGAAGACACTGAAAACGCCTGCGCGTTCACGCGGCGCTGGTCGAGCGAAGAATCCGCGTCGTGCTCGATCATCGTCACCTTCTCCGAGCCCGCGAAAAAGTCTTGGAGTCCCCAAGTCTCAGTCTCGCCCGCCGAGTTGAAGTTCCAGACCCCGAGCACGAGCCACTCCGTGGTGGCCTGATTCGGCTCGATCGCAACGTGATCGCCGGAGGTACCGTCCCCGGCCGCGGTTGCGTCTCCCTGGCATGCCGTCGCATGTGTAGCGCCGGTGCGATCGCCGAGGATCGTCCCCTCGATCGTGTATGCCTCGATCTGCTCGATCAGTTCTTCGGGCTTCAAGCCCAAGTGCTTGGCGACTTGCATGCAGCGCCGCTCTACAATGCTGCGAATGTATCCGTGCATTTTCTTTTCTCCTGTTCTCTTCTGCTGCGACTACAGAGCGCGGATCGCCAGCGCGAGGCCGGCGTAGCCGAGGACTGCATCCAACTTGCTGGGGTTCTTCTTGAGAGCAAAGCGCAACGCCGCGGCGGCGCCCACCAAAGAGTGGACCTTTCGCCCGCCGATGACCGGGATGCTCTCGGGAAAATCGGGGAGCATGCCCCCCACTTGCGTTTCAGCGATGGACACTACCGTGGCCGCTGCGATTCCTGAGGCGCGGTGGGCCATGGTCTTGTCCCGCCAGCGCTTGTTTGCCGCAGTGGTCGCGGCCACCGCGATGGAATGGTCGTGACGATTCATACCCGGACCATGCCACGGCCGTACTTTCAGGCAAAACTGAAAGTTCGGTTTTCTCGGATTCGGCCGAAAACCTCGCCATATTTGCGATGCGGCTCGCTTTTTCGGGTTTTTTTCGGTAGCTTTAAAAACCCGAAAAAGCGAGCCGCATC
>Ga0099850_1001535_pt1 | contig 10786 bp, 10 predicted proteins | sample CB_VirMetaG_5_FD_79182 | JGI IMG/M metagenome (GOLD analysis project Ga0099850, IMG submission 79182) | Freshwater to marine saline gradient viral communities from Chesapeake Bay - CB_1508_1D Viral MetaG | ecosystem: Environmental > Aquatic > Marine > Coastal | place: USA: Chesapeake Bay...
AGGTCACGATATTAACTGGCTTTTATAAAAATAAAATATGGCAGATAATAATAATCCAATGCCACCGTATAATGACGGTAAAGATCAAGGACAAATGGGTCCACAAACTGGTATTTTTGCAACCCTGAGAAGATTATTTTCAACGGATGTTATAATTAAAAATGCCGGTGGGAAAGAACTTAAAGTAGTAGACAGTGATCATATTCAATCTTATGGTAAATATGATACGAATGCTTTAGTAGATAGATTTAATAGAATCTATACCTCAGGACCAACCTCATTATATGGATATCAGAGTAATTTTAATTATCAATTATTAAGACCACAACTATATTCAGAGTATGATGTTATGGATACAGATGCTATTGTAGCATCCGCTCTAGATATTGTAGCTGATGAATCTACTCTTAAAAATGATATGGGAGAAGTATTACAAATACAATCTTCCGATGATGATATTCAGCAGATTTTATATAACTTATTTTATGATATTCTTAATATAGAATTCAATATGTGGCCATGGGTACGCAATATGTGTAAGTATGGTGACTTCTTTTTAAAATTAGAAATATCAGAAAAATTCGGAGTATATAATGTTATACCATACTCTGCTTTTCATATTGAAAGACAAGAAGGATGGAATAGAGATAATCCATCTGAAGTAAGATTTAAATATTATCCTCAAGGTATTTCTCAAGGAACCACAGGATTTTATAATGTAATGGGAGCAGCTTCAGAAGATAATAAGAATCAAATTATTCTTGATAATTATGAAGTAGCACACTTTAGATTATTAACTGATACAAATTATTTACCATACGGTAGAAGTTATCTAGAACCAGGTCGTAAACTATTTAAACAATATACTTTAATGGAAGATGCGATGTTAATTCATCGTATTGTTAGAGCACCCGAAAAAAGAATCTTTTATATTAATATTGGTAATATTGCTCCTAATGAAGTTGAAAACTTTATGCAGAAAGTAGTTTCTAAAATGAAACGAACTCCCTATATGGATCAACAAACTGGAGAATATAACTTAAAGTATAATATTCAGAACCAATTAGAAGATTTTTATATTCCTGTTAGAGGTAATGATGCTGCTACTAAAATCGAAACTACTAAAGGATTAGAGTATGATGGTATACAAGATGTAGCTTATTTAAGAGAAAAATTATTTGCTGCTTTAAAAGTGCCAAAAGCATTTATGGGCTATGATGAAAACCTTGATGGTAAAGCAACTCTAGCAGCTCAAGATATTAGATTTGCAAGAACTATTGAAAGAATTCAAAGAATTATCGTTTCAGAATTATATAAAATAGCATTTGTTCATTTATATACATTAGGATATAGAGACGAAAATCTAACTAATTTTAAACTATCTACAACTACTCCTTCTATTATTTATGATCAAGAAAGAGTAGCATTATTAAAAGAAAAAGTTGATCTTGCAGTTCAAATAAAAGATAATAATCTTTTACCAACTGATTGGATTTATGAAAATATATTCCACTTTGGTGAAGAAGAATATCAAGAATATAGAGATCTACAAATTGAAGATGCTAAGCGTAAATTTAGATTATCGCAAGTTGAAGCTGAGGGTAATGATCCTGTTAAAACTGGTAAATCATATGGTACTCCTCACGACTTAGCATCATTATATGGACCTGGAAGATATGGTCAAAAGCAAGATGTACCAAAAGGCTACGATGAAGAAAATCCGGAAGGCCGCCCTAAAGAAAGAGCATCTACAATAGGTACTCAAAATAATAACTTTGGTAGAGATCCGTTAGGAAGTGGAGGCGTCAAGAATGACGTAAATGATAACGGACGTTTAAATCCTAATGCAAAGAGATTTAAGTTTAGTCAAGCAGAAGCAAAAGTAAATAATTTATCAAACAATGGATTATTTAATCGTATTGAATCTAAAAAGCGTGTAATTCTAAAAGAAGAAGACGGGTTATTAGATGAAAATAATATTTTAAACAACGATTAAATATTTATAATAATAAATAAATATAATGGCTAAACATTCGAAGTATAAAAATACAGGTATAATCTTTGAATTACTTGTAAGGCAGCTTACCGAAGATACCATAAATCAGAGATCAAGCAAGTGTCAATCTCTTATTAAAAAATATTTTAATAAATCTACACTACTACCTGAGTACAAACTATACAAAAGGATAGTTGAAAAGAAAGAAGAGACTGAATCAAGAGCAAATTTAGTAATAGAATCAACCATTAAATATTCTGAAAAAATTAATCTAGAAGAGAATCGAAAATTAAAATATAATTTAATTAAAGAAATCTCTAACCATTATGATGTAAAAGAATTTTTTAATCATAATATTCCAAACTATAAACCATATGCAGCTTTATATTGTTTAATGGAAGATAATAGATTAGATAATAGTGATTATGAAACTACTTTAAAGAATAAAATTACTTTAGTAGAACATATTACACAAAAAACAGAAACTAAAAAAGTAAATAATCAATTAGCTGACTTTTTAGCGGAAGATAAAGATACAAGAAAATTAGTATATCAAGTACTTTTGCAGGAATTTAATTCTAAATATGATGGTTTACTTGATACTCAAAAACAAGCTTTAAGAGAAATTCTTAATAATATTGATAATAAGGAAAGATTAAAATCATTTTATAATTTAAAAATAAATGAAATTAAATCAGATCTTAAACAAGCTATTCTAAATATAAATGATAAAGTAGTTAAAATTAAGGTAAATACATTAGCTGATCTTTTAAAAGAGGCAAGAGTTTATAAGGAAGTAAATGATGAGTCGATTGCTAGACTATTAAAATATTACGAACTACTTGAAGATATTGAACATGGAATCTAAACTAAGAGAAAGAATCCGTAGTCTAATTCAATTAGATGAAGTATCTGCTACAGCAACAGGAGCAGGTTCTTCTGCATTTACCGCAAATACAGGTACAGGAGCTAACTATGCAACACCCTTTGCTTTTAGAAAAGATAAAGATGCTGAAGGAGCTGAACATATTTATTACTATAAACTAGGTTTTAAGCCGGTACCTAAAACTAAACCAAAGTCATTTGACATTAAAAAAATATATTAATGAGCTCATTACAGAATCAATATAACAATATAAAAGAAGGTAAAGGAAATAAAGATGCTCTTTTAAGAGAGTCTAAAAGAATGTTCCCTAACTACATTCCTAACTCAGCTAACTATAATCAAGCTGTAGATATCCTAAAGTCAAGAGAAATTATTAATGAGAATGTAATCGGATTACAAGCTATTAATCAAATTCAACCTACTAAAAAAGAAAATTTTGAAACTGCTTTTGAAAAATTTTTAGCTGAAGAAACTAAAGATGCTAAAGCAACTGAAAGAAAACAATCAAAATTAGTAGATGAACCTCTATCACATCAGTATCCATATCAAGAAAAAGATAGATTAGATAATCAAATATTTGATCAAATTATGTCTGGATATTATACTGAGATGAAAGATCCTAAAAATGTAGATAAAACAGAAGAAGAATTAAAAGCAATTGTCCTTAAGAATCTTGAAAAGGATCCTTTATATTATACAAAAGAAGCACAATTTGGTATTAAAGGTCTCGGATATAGAGATGACGTACCTGGTGCAGGTTTAGTAAAAGAACCAACTGGAAAGTATAAAGCTTCTGGATATGGTGATCTAAAAGAGAGTAAGGAAGTAGCTGAAGCTTCTTCAATCCCAAGTGAAGAATTATTATCATTATTAGATGATATGCTAGAAGATTTAGTAGATACCTCAGTTGATGCAGAGCAAGCAGTTAAAAAGGTAATCAGTATGAACCCTGCACTTAAGCATTATGAAACTGCACTTTTACAACTAGCTGAACCAAAATTCCCATGAAGCAAGTTTTAGTAGAAACGATTAATTTTTCACCTGTTAGAGCACTAACAGAGTCAAGATCTGATAGAGGTAATCCTGTAGTTGAAGGTATATTAGCTACAGTAGAAACTATTAATGAAAATGGCCGTTTTTATAAAAAATCTATTTGGGAAAGAGAAGTAGATAAATATAAACAACTTATAGCTGAAAAAAGAGCATTAGGAGAATTGGATCATCCTGATTCAATGAACATTAATCTTAAGAACGTTTGTCATAACATTACTGACCTTTGGTGGGATGGAAAAAATATTATGGGTAAATTAGAAATCCTACCCACTCCATCAGGTCAAATAGTAAAAAATCTAATTGATAACGGAATTACTTTAGGAGTATCTTCTAGAGGAACTGGTACACTACAACAAAGAGATGGTGTTAATGAAGTACAAGATGACTTTGAACTATTATGTTGGGACTTTGTATCTACTCCTTCTAATCCAGGATCATTCGTACAACCTATAAGAGAATCAAAACAATTAAACATAAAATCTAATATACATAATACAATATCAGAATTATTATGTATGCACGGTCAGTGTGAGATTTAATTTTTTTATATTTCTTACTATATTTATATTATATCACCATCCTAATATGGTGTAATTAATATTATATTTATACTATTATATCTCTACTAGATATAGAATTTCAAAACATTTATTATGGCAACATCTGATATGTTAAGACAAGCTATTGCTGATGCTAAAATCATTAAAGAAACAGCAATTGCTAATGCTAAAAACGCATTAGAAGAGGCTTTTACGCCTAAGTTAAAAGAACTTCTTTCTGAAAAAATTGAAGAAATGGATATGGAAGAAGAAATGGAAGAGGGTATGCATTACGAAGAAAAAGAAAAACATGATGAAGAAAAAGAAATGCACGAAGGTGACATGGATGAAGAAACTTCTAAGCCTCATGGTAATATCGGTCAACATACCCCAGAAGGAGAGCCTCTTGGTTTCCTAGAAGGAGATAAAGAAGAAGAAATGACTGAAGAAGATCTTGAAGAACTGCTTAAAGAAATGGAAGAAGAAATGCATAAAGAAGAAGAGGAGGAAGAAGAAGTGCATGAAGTAAAAGAAGAAGCTGAAGAAGTGCATGAAGAAGAAGTGCATGAGGAAGTTTCTGATGAAGATTTAATGGATCTTATTAAAGATGTAGTTAAGTCAATGGCAGATGCAGGTGAACTTGAAGGCGTTGAAGTAGAATTTGAAGAGCCTGAAGCTGAAGAAGAAGTTGAAACTGGGGAAGAAGAAGTTGAAGTTGAGACTGAAGAAGAGACAGAAGAAGAAACTGAAGAACTTGCAGAAATCATGAGAGAAAACGCTGAATTAAAAGAAGCTGTAGAGCATCTTACAACTCAGCTTAACGAAATTAACGTACTTAATGCTAAATTACTTTACGTTAACAAAATTTTCAAAGCTAAAAACTTGTCAGAAAGTAGAAAAGTTAAGCTATTATCTCAATTCGATGGAGCTAATTCCATCAAGGAGGTAAAATTAGTTTATAATACTGTAGTGGCAAATCTAGCAGAGGAAACTAAAGTTACTAAAAAATCATCTTTGAAAGAAGGTGTAGGTAGAGCTTCAAAACCTAGCGGAGTTTCAAGTAGAAAGCCAATTGTAAATGTTGATCCAACAATTGCAAGGTTTCAAAAACTCGCAGGTATTAAATAATTTTTTAAATTAAAACGATGTCAAAGCTAATTAATAATTTATTAGAAAGCTCTGCTAGTGGATGGAGATCCATGCAGGGTGATGCGGCTCGTCTCGCTGGCAAGTGGGCCAAAACTGGTCTTCTTGAAGGAATTGACGGCGATGTAGAGCGTAATAACATGGCTATGATTCTTGAGAATCAGGCTAAACAACTCGTAGTTGAGCAATCACAGACAGCAGGCTCAGCATTTACTACTAATGCTGGAACTGGTGCTAACTGGGCAGGTATTGCTCTACCATTGGTAAGAAAGGTATTCGGACAAATTTCTTCTCAAGAGTTTGTTTCTGTACAACCTATGAACTTACCTTCAGGTCTTGTATTCTTCCTAGATTTCCAATATGGTGGAACTAGCGATAGAGTTAACAAACCATTTAACTATGCAGGAGATGTATTCAAATCAGGATCTATGTATGGTGTTACTGATGCTGCTGGAGATCCAACTGATGGTCTTTATGGCGCTGGTAGATTTGGTTATTCATTAAACCAATTCTCTGCATCAGCTACTTGTACTGAGGCTACTGCTTCTTGGGCAGATGTTGAGTATAATTCTGAACTTTCTGCTTCAGTAGCTGCTGGTCAATTTACCACAATTGCATTTGCAACAACTGAATTAACAAACCCTGATCTTAAAGCAGTCCGTGCTTTCGTACTTACTTCAGGTTCGGGGGCAACAGATATTGGAGCTAAATTGTTACCAAAATATACTAAGGTAGTAGGTAGTAACATCCAATTTGTAGTAACTGGATCAGCTGGCACTTCACTTGTACCACAAGACGGGGAAAACTTCGTATATTACTACAAGCAGCCAGAAGATAACTCTCGAGGTGACTTTGAAGATGCAGCTTCTGCTGGACGTCCTAACGCTAGATCAGTTGCTGGTGATGTATTAAACATTCCACAAGTAGATGTTAAGCTTAAGTCTGAAGGTATCATTGCTAAAACTCGTAAGCTTAAAGCACAGTGGACTCCTGAGTTTGCACAAGACTTGAATGCTTACCAAGCACTTGATGCAGAAGCAGAATTAACTTCTATCATGTCTGAGTATATCGCTCTTGAGATTGATCTTGAGATCCTTGATATGCTTATTGGTGATGCAGCTGCTGCTGATGAGTACTGGTATGCTACTAATAACCGAGCTCTAAATTCTGCTAAAACAGGATATGATGATGCTGGATTCTATAATACTCAAGGTCAGTGGTTCCAAACTCTTGGTACTAAATTGCAAAAAGTATCTAACAAGATCCATCAGAAAACACTTAGAGGAGGCGCTAATTTCTTAGTAACTTCTCCAACTGTTGCAACTATCTTGGAATCTATCCCAGGATTTGCTTCTGCTGGTAACGGTGATGCTGCTGCAGCTACTTACGCTTTCGGTATTCAGAAAGTGGGTCAAATTAATAACAGATTTACTGTTTATAAAAACCCATATATGACTGAAGGTTTGATCTTATTGGGATATAGAGGTTCTCAATTCCTCGAAACTGGTGCTACATTTGCTCCATACATTCCATTGATCATGACACCATTAGTGTACGATCCTGAGACATTTACACCACGTAAAGGTCTATTGACTCGCTACGCTAAGAAGATGATTCGTCCAGAATTCTATGGTCGCGTCTTCGTCAACGACTTAAACATTCTTTAATATAATCGTTTAGGTTAGGAAATTAGGGGGGACTTCGGTCCCCTCTTTTTTTTGTATATAGGTTGTATCTCTTATGAAAATTTTTTATATTTTTATTGTTTGCTAATCTTTGTTATTAAGCTATTTATTAGTAACTTAATTGTTTTAAATGAACACAAATACTAACGGTTCTCAAAAGAGAAAACCTAAAAATCCAATAAAATTTAAACTACAACTTACTGAAGAACAAAAGCTAGGAAAAGCTGTTATTTTAGATAATAAGATTACAGTAGTAACTGGTAAAGCAGGTTCTTCTAAAACTTTTTTATGTTGTAATGTAGCTTTAGATTTACTGTTTACAAAGCAGATTGAAAAGATAGTTATTATGCGTCCTATGATAGGTACAGAAGATATAGGACATCTCCCAGGAGATATAAATGATAAAATGCAACCCTGGATGACTCCTATTATAGAAAATATGTATGATCTATACGATAAAACTAAAATCGAAAAAGAAATAGTAGAAGGTAGAATTCGGATTTTACCTTTACAATTTACACAAGGTGTTACCTTTAGAAACTCAGCAGTTATAGTAGATGAGGCACAAAATTGTACTAAAGAACAATTAAAAATGATTTTAACTAGAACAGGAATTGATTCTAAAATAATGATTGCTGGTGATCCACAACAAATACAAATAAGAAGAAAATCAGATTCAGGTTTAGCAAAATTAATTGATGTAGCTGAAAGAATAGATAAACTTGCTTTAGTTCACCTAACATCTAATTATAGAGATCCTATAGTTGAACAGATTATAGATGAATATGATGGATAAAGATACTTATAATAATAAACTATAAGCATGGCAGCAGGAAAATATAATTTTACCATTGAACAAGGTGCAACATTAGACTTTGAAGTTCAATATAAAGATAGTTGTAATAATCCTATAGATTTAACAGGTTACTCAGGTCGTATGCAATTTCGAAGTAATTTTGCAGATAATACTGGTAGTATTTATTTAACTTTATCATCATCAAGAGATGCTGATGGAACAGGTTTAAATTTTAGTGGTTCAACCGGAATAAAACCACCGACCTCAGGATCAATAGGTATATTTGCTTCCTCTACAGTAACACAGGCATTAGTTTTATCACAATCAGCATGTACAACAGGAGGAAGAATTTTATATGATTTAGAATTATATAGTGGTAGTACACCACCTTATACAATAAGATTAATCGAAGGATCTGTAAATGTATCTAAAGAAGTAACAAGATTCTAATGAATAAGAATAACAGAGTTGTTATAAAAGATAATACTAATCAAAAATTAGTACAAGTAATATCTTTTGGTCCGCAAGGTATTCAAGGTTCTACCGGTCCACAAGGTCCACAAGGTCCTGGTATAGATACAGGTTCATTTGCTACTACAGGTTCAAATGTGTTTATAGGAGATCAAACAATAACAGGATCTCTACTAGTATCAGGTTCGTCGACTTTCACAAATATAGGCCCTGCTATATTTTCAGGATCAGTTGAAATTACAGGAGGATTAACTGCAAGTGTAGCATCTTCATCTTTTGCAACTACTGCTCAAACATCTTCCAACTCAGCAATAACACATGGTGTAACTGATAATAATCAGTACCTAACTACAATTGCTAATAGTACTGATGCTGTTCAACCTACTCAAAGACCCACTGCTCCTATACTTTACAGTCCTAGTACCACTAATCCTATTACTAATGCCTCTGATAAGGCAGCTGAATTTCAACTAGGATTAAATAATCAAGCAGGTGGTATTTTCTTAACAAGTAATTTATTATCTGATAATCCTAATTATATAAGAACCTTAAATCAGGATCTATATCTAAAAGTTAAATCTGCAGGCACTGGTAAATTAATTATTTCAGCATCAGCAGGTATTGAAACTACAGGACATATAACAGCATCAGGTAACATAAGTGCTAGTGGAGAAATGGTAGCCAATTCTCTTAGAGTAGAAAATCGTGCATCAGGTATTACTGCTGACGTAATAATATCAGGATCTACTTTTGATGGAGATAGTAGAGACGCACAAATTATTTATCCTAGTCATGGATTACATTTCAATGATGACAGTGGTAATAATAATCATGTGTTAGCATTAGCAAGTAATAATGTTGGAATAAGAATACAACCAGATAGCGGTAATACAGCTTTAACTGTATCTGGTAGTATTAATGTGATAGATGGTGATATATTTGGAGTTACTAATATAACAGCATCTGGTAACATAAGCGCAAGCGGAGATATAGTAACTAATGCTTTAACAGCTTCAGGATTAATTTATCCAACAGTTGATGGTGTAGATGGTTCTGTAATTGTAAGTGATGGGTTAGGTAATCTATCTATAGGTCATGGAGAAAGATTAGTAGTTCAAGTTAGAAATAATGAATCATTTACCATTACAGCAGGAACACCATTACACGCTGTAGGTTCTATAGGAGGAAGTCAAAGAGTATTAGTAGTAACAGCATCAGCAGATTCAAGTCATTCTGACACAATGCCTGCATTTGGTATTGCTGCAACAGATCTAACTCCAACTGGAGGTACAAAAGATGGATATGCTGTAACAACAGGAATTTTCCCAGACTATAATATCACACTAGCATCAGGTTCAATTACAGTAGAAGAAGGACAGATACTTTATGTTGGGCAAAATGGAGGGTTAACTAATGTAAAACCTGATACTAACGACCAAAATTTAATACAGAATGTTGGTATAGTTTTAAAAACAAATGGAACTTTAGTTCAAAATCTCCAAGTATCAGCTATCAATAGAACTAATGATGTTCCAAATTTAAATCAAGGAAACATATTCTTTGGTTCAGGAAGTAATTATGCAAAAATTCATATATCAGGTGCTTTAGATCAAACTATAATAAATAATATAACAGCATCTGGTGATATAAGTGCAAGTGGTCAATTTATAGGAGATGGTAGTGGATTAACTAACCTACAAAGACCAATAACTACACATACAGCTGATTTCTCAGCTTCAGCTGTTTATGCAGGTAACTTCAATATAGTAGGAGGAAGTTTAACTTGTTCTATTAGTACATCAGCTGCTGCTGTAGGTGCAGAATGGGAATTTTTCCAAACCTCATCAGCAGGTAACTTCTTATTTGAAACAGGTTCAGGTATAACTTTATATTCAAAAGATGGAAATATAAAATTAGCTGGACAATCATCAGCAGCTACACTTAAAAAAATATCAGCTGATAGTTTTGCTTTAATTGGTGATTTAACTGCTTAATATGGGATTAGGTACGTCATTAGGAATTACAGCTTTATCAGGAGCAGGAGGCGGAGGTACATTACTGCTAGATCTATATGGTACTAACATAGCAGCAGCTTATTCAGTGAGAAAACTATCATCTACATATTCTGGAGCAGCTATTAGAGTTAGAAGATCATCTGATAATTCCGAACAAGATATAGGATTTGATGTTAATGGAGATCTTGATACATCAGCA
>Ga0099850_1001538_pt1 | contig 10784 bp, 15 predicted proteins | sample CB_VirMetaG_5_FD_79182 | JGI IMG/M metagenome (GOLD analysis project Ga0099850, IMG submission 79182) | Freshwater to marine saline gradient viral communities from Chesapeake Bay - CB_1508_1D Viral MetaG | ecosystem: Environmental > Aquatic > Marine > Coastal | place: USA: Chesapeake Bay...
GTTGTCGATGATTTGGGCAATTACATCCTCTTATTAAACTACTAAAACATTATGGCAGACATCAGAATTAAAGACCTCGCTAATACGGCGACATCCGTGCCAGCAGATGCATACGAAGTGATCGACAGTGCATCGGGCGGCACAGAGAAAATCTCACGCGACAACAAGCGTCTCGATATGGCAGCTGCGTTTGTGGCAGCACCGGGAACCTACAACTTGGCCCCTCTTAGTGGTGGTGCTGTTGAGGTAGCCAAAGGTGGAACAGGTGCTGGCACAGCAGCTGGTGCACGAACAAATTTAAGCGTCAACTCCATTGACGAGGACGCACAGGCTAATGCGCTGAAGACCACGGCACCGTCGATGTATTTCAACGGGAGTTCTTCAGTGGTGACTGTTGCACACGATTCAAGATTCAATTTCACCGATGGGAGCGATGATTTGCCGTTCTCTATTTCGGCGTGGGTGAAGATGGAGGACGTTACCGACTTCCCTATTGTCGCAAAGTATCAAACGCCAAAAGAGTGGTTGTTTGACACTGGAGCCACAGGTGACTTACGGTTATTTCTGTTGACGGATTCATCCAACTCGGCTAGACGTGCAAGCTCTACCAATTTGTCTGCGTATGTTGGTCAATGGGTGCATCTCGCAGCTACATATGCGGGAACCAGTGGTGGGGTCTTTTCGTCTGCTGGAGATGGTATTACACTATTTGTCAATGGGGTCGCCGTTGAGATGGATGCTGCTATTGAGGCTGGCACATATGCGGGAATGACCAACACATCCGCTGCTGTCACAATAGGTTCGCGTTCTGGTGCAGACGCTAATGGTTCCATCCGTGGCGTCAAAATTTTCAATCGAGAACTCACATCCACAGAAATTGCCCAACTCGCCCGTGGAAATGATTTGGGATTTGCCGATGAGTGGGGTGGTGCTTTGGGGGGTGTTTACACGCAGGACGCAACTCCGAGTGGGGAGTGGAACGCCAACAGCGGAACAGATTCCGATGTTGCGGGGCCAATCAACGGGCGGTCGAATGTGCTTGGGTTTACTGTTAACAACACGTCCTCAAGCGACAAATATCTTCGTAAACTTGGTGTTTTTGAGGTAGGGAAACGCTATAGGCTCACGTTCGATTACAACATCGATGCAGCGAACGATGTTGTTGATAGCATCCGTTTATACTGCGGTGGTTTTCTCGATGATGTTTACACACCAACGGCAGGCACATGGAATACAGCGTCCATAGAGTTCGTGGCAGCGAATGCAGACCTGCGTATTTACGCATTTGACGGAACTTCTCAGACGGTGTACGACCCTGCAGGCGATGATATATTTTATATTGACGGACTAACTCTCACAGAGATAGGGACTTTGGCCGACTTCAGAGCAGAACGCTATGACACCAGCACCAACAAACTCTACTGTCTGAGCGACAATGCATTTGTCGGAACCGGAACCAGTGTCAGCCTTACTGGGCGGGAAGTTCCTGTGTATGAGACGGGAACGTGGACTCCTGTTTATACCCCCTCAAGCGGCAGTTTTACCGCACTGACAATGGATGTGACCGACGCGACGTACACTCGGGTTGGCAACCTCGTTACCGTTTCAGCCAACATTAAGACAGACAACTTGGATGTGACTGGAGCCAGTGGTAATTTACAAATATCGGGGCTTCCTTTTACAGCAAGCGGAATCGCCGCTGGCTCGACGGCGTTCACCAGCAGCTGGACAACGCACCCTGTCGCCTGTTGGGTATCAGACAATTCCACTCTGATGTTTTTAGGCAAACAAACCAGCTTAGGTGGAAGCACGACAACTGTACAGGTTTCGGACATGCAGGACGGCGCAGTCGCCAATGCAAACAATGTGTATATAACTGCCACATACCAAATTAAATAATTTAAACTATGGACCCAAAAATTACATACTTAAGAAGCCAAATCTCTGGCCTTGACGCACAGCTTGCTGCTGACAACGGCAAATCCACCATCCTCCAACTGCTCGGCAAAGCCAAAGCTCTGCTAAACGCTCGGGAGGAATTGAACGAACCAGTTAACCGTGCCAACACGGAAGTCCTGCTCATGCAGGTGTCCGGTGCGGTCGCTGCCTACAACGCTGCCAACCAAGTCACAATGGATTCGGTTGACAACATTTTGGCTGGCTTTGACGCTGCTGTTGTGCCTGCGGATGAGCCAGCACCTGCCGATGATGCTGCACCTGCCGATGAGCCTGCAATAGTCGAATAGCATATGACTGTCGAACGATCTGGCGAAAAGTTTGAGGGCTACAACAAACCCAAAAAAACTCCATCTCACCCGACTAAATCACACGCTGTGCTGGCTAAGTCGGGTGAGCAAGTCAAACTCATTCGCTTCGGCCAGCAGGGTGTGTCGGGGGCTGGGAAGTCACCAAAGACTGCAAGCGAAAAGGCGCGTCGAAAATCTTTCAAAGCTCGTCACGCGAGGAATATCTCTAAGGGAAAAATGAGTGCAGCTTACTGGGCTGACAAAGTGAAATGGTGAAGATTATGCCTAAAGTTGGATCTAAACATTATCCGTATACGAAAACAGGGAAAGCTGCTGCGAAAAAGGCTCGCGCCAAACAAAAACGCAAGGGCAAAAAGTGAACATCGATGATCTGAAGGTGGCGATGGCAACAGCTGCGGGGCTGCTGAATTGGGCTACGAACATTGACATTGTTTTGCAGCTACTGATTTCGTTTGCCTCATTAATTTACATTGTTCTCAAAATGCGGGAGCTGATCGAGAAGCGACAGAAAGGGAAGCAACAAAAATGAAGAAGATAATGGAACACTGGCAGACCTTCGCGCTGATTGCGTGTTGTGCTGCGATCATTATCGCCACCAACCTTACTGGTTGTAAATTGATGGACGCAGCTGGCGGCAAAATCTATGTGCCGGTCACTGAGACAAACATCGTCGATACTCCCACGGGGTCTTACCCTATTGTGTCAACGAATGGGTGGACACTTAATCCGAGTGTCAAAGCTGGTATCGAATTCGCGGGGGATGTTGCGCCTTTCCCGTGGGCAAACTTAGTGTCCAACACACTGATTGCCTTGCTCGGCATTGGGGCGCACTTTCGAGGGAGGTGGCAAGCTCGCAAGCTGTTGAAAGTTGCTGAGTCCGGTGTAAGTGCTGCACAAGCATTTAAACGTGGGCTGAAAGAATTGGATAACAACAAGGCGAAGGTCATCAAAGATGAGCTGATCCTTAAACAAACTGCTGACGGAACGCGCAGTTTTATCCAAAGCATCCTTTCACGCATCTAAGCGAAATTCGATTAAATTACTGTTGGATTCTTTGCCCTCAGTTTGTCCGTAATTGGACAGACTGGGGGCAATTACTTTTGCGTTCTTCGCATATGCCCTGTGGATGGCAGCTGAATTATGTCCGAGGGCGACCATAGCCAACCGTTCGGGCACACCCGATTCAAAGGCTCTCTCGGCCCATGCGTAGCGGTAGCTGTGCAGCGTCACACCGATGATCCCGAGCCTGTTGCATGCCCTTCTGAAGATGGAGGCTCGATCCTTGCTTCCGAGCTGCTGAATGGCTGGCAGAAAGTATCCTTTCTCTCGTCCTCCTGCTGCTGCTTTCAGTTGTTGCAGCAATTGCTCTGAAGCTCTGAGTGCGGCACGTTGACCTGTCTTCATTCGGTGGTATTCGATGATGTCACCTTTGAGGAACTCGATGCGAAACTCGGCAGCATCGGCCTGCGCCGCCCCTGTTTCCCACAGGATTTCCAAATAAATCTTCCACCGCCAACTGCGAAGGTTTGATTGCAACCTTCGATGTTCCTCTAACGTGATACTACGCTTACTGACATGCTTAATCTTTGGCCAATGTTTGCGGGGCAGAACAAGGTGACTACGTGCTCCGATGTCCATTGCCAATGTCTGCAATGCGGAGAGATACACCTGTGTCATCTGCCCTCCTTTTTGGATCAGTTCGAGGAAGTCGGCACCCGTGGTTTCGGAGACTGCCATGTGTTTAAGTTTATCCCATCGAGACTGTTGGAATTCAGCCAGCTTGCGTTGTTTGGTCACATCTTTGCCGTTGGCACAGTAGATGGTAATAAGGTTTTCCCATTTCATTTCACTCATAATTCATTCAGTTTTTGTGTTGCATTCATTTCGGGGCATCCGTAATCTCGCACCCATCAGCACGCTTAGCTCAGTGGTAGAGCACTGCCTTCACACGGCAGGTGTCGCAGGTTCGAACCCAACTATTTCAAACGGTTACAAAGTCAACTTATGATCAATGTTCGGCAATTCATCCGTATTAACAGTGCTGTTAACAGTCGATAGTTTTCTGTGAAACTTAACTACACACCAATCACTATTTCCCAACGTGCTTACGACTGCCTTTTGGAGCTGTCTTCTTCTTCGGGAAAGGCTCCCATCGAGGTGTTAAATTGCCTGCTTCAGTCTGACATTTGTGTTCCTTCTCGATCCAATAATTTATCAGATCAGTCTTCGAATACAGACTTGCCGCACTCAGCTGATTGAGTTTCTCAACCACATCCTCGTGCAACCAAAAAGTCTGTGACCTCTTTTTAGGATCACGCCGCTTATTTGGGTCTTTCTCACGTATCATTACAATTTGCCCTTCTCTGTTCACTCTGCTCCTGCACTCGATTATAATCAATTATAATTTTCATTGACATCGGTGTAACTACACGACAAAACAATACACATATTTACCGACAATGAGTGACACATCTTCATTAAAACAGAAAAATAAGACTGTGAAAATGCTTGCAACCAATACGGCTACGCATAAGCGGGTGAAGCGTTACGCAGCATTACACAGGCTCACAATGCAGCAAGCAATTAACCGTATCGTAAGGGAGGCATGTCGATGATTTCCGATGAACAAGTGAGAGACAACGCCGTGAAACGGTTTAACCGTGAGTTCCCTGCAAAGTTCAATGCAGGGATGCAGGAGCACAATCCCGACGGCACACACGGTCTTTTAAAGATGACTCCGCAACAACTTTTCAGAGCACTGCGCGAGGAGATTTATGATCTCTATTCCTACGCAGAATCGCTCGAATCACTTTTCCTTGCCGCTGAAGCGGAGAAGGAGATGACAACAAGAAAAACAATAGAAGAAAGATAAAAAGGAATGTTCCTATCAAATGCAGATCAACAGAAGAAAGACTTCCAACCACATCCAAAAGGCCCGTGCAAAGGAGTCTGTGTTGAAGTGATCACTCACAATAAAAAAACGGGTGAGCCTTACACCAAAGTCAATCAACAGGGTGAGATGAAGCAACAGCTCATCCTTGCGTTTCAGACTGAGAAGAAGGTGGAAGTTGAAGAGGGTGTCTTTGAACATTGTGTTCATTGGGAATGGTTCAATGTCCCTCAGACATTGCAGAACGAGAACTCGAAGATGCACAAGTTCCTTAACAATTGGGAAGTGCCCATCAAAGAATACCCAACGCAAGCGGCTTTTGAGAACGAGGTGCTCGGGCGACCTGCATACCTCGTGTTTACACACAGCAAGTCCGAAGATGGTAAGAGGGTGTTCTCTAATCTCACCAGTTGCACAGCTGTTGAAGACCCGAAGGACGCATTCGTTGCGGTTGATTACAAGCCCTACAACCAACAGGCAGTCTAAACCGACATGTTCCTCTCCGCAGACCCGCACACCAGAACCAGTCGCAATCTGACCGGAGACGAGGGTGCTCATTGGTACACAGCCGATGGGCATCCTCAACATACGGTTACAGGAAGCGATGGACAGAAGCGCAACACGACACTGAGGGATGCTCGCAAGCTCCGGTTATATCCATCTGTGAGCGCGATCACAAAAATGATCCCTAATCCATCGTTGGAACGGTGGAAGCAGGAGCAGATCATCAATGCGGCAATCGCTGCTCGGGCCAACCAGTCACTCAAAGATGACGAGTATGCCCGATACGTGATGGCTCAGTCCCGCCGTAAGATGGTGGATGCCCGCGCATTCGGTTCACTGTTTCACGAGGCTGTGGAAACCATTGCGAAGACTGGTGTTCTGTTCGACGTGAAGTTTGATCCCGTTCGTGAGCATGTGATCAGGTATCTCCAGTGGGCAAAGGACGTGAAGCTGTCGGTGCTACGCAGCGAGTTTACCGCGGTACACCACTCCGTTGGCTACGCTGGACAGGTGGACATGTTCGCTCGATGCGAAGGCAAGCAAACCCTGTTAGACTTTAAGACTCAGAACATTACAGTTCAGCAACCGACAATTGATGATGTCAATGTCTATGACAGTTGGGGCATGCAGTTGGCAGCGTATTGGAATGCTGAGTGGGATGGGAAGCCTAAGCGCATGCCGGTGATCATGTCTGTGATTATTCCGTCCGAAACAGCTTCTTACCCAATTGTTAAGGTGTGGTCTAAGGCTGAAATTGACCGGGCATGGGCAACCTTTAAGACGTGCGCCCGATTGTGGCAGCAAACGAAGGACTATTACCCCGCAAAAGAAAACAATAATCCATTCTGACTATGGGCAAAAAGGAACGAGAGAAGGGCAAGAGGGGTGAACGCATGTGGCGCGATGTGCTGCGTGCCGCTGGCTACTCGAAGGAGGGAACCTACCGCACACAGCAATACTCGGGAAAGAGCGGAGATGGGTCTTCCAGTGACGTTACGTGCCGCGAGCTACCCACACTCCATTTCGAGGTAAAGAACGTGGAGAGGCTGAATCTGTGGGCAGCATTCGCACAGGCAAGCGGTGATGCCCCGAAGGGCAAGATGCCAGTAGTTGCTCACACCAAAAACAATCACCCGTTTCTCGTTACGATGAGGGCTGAGGACTTTTTGGACATCGTTCGCAGGTCAGATTTGGTGGAGGTGAACCAATGAATCTGAGCATCCCCGACAGCATCCTTTCGGCAGACATTTCTACCACTGACAAGTTGGTTTACGGGGTCCATTTATCGAACCAACGGATGAGCAAAACGGAGATTGCGCGACTACTGAAGCTCAACCGATCAACCGTTCACAGGGCTATTTTGAACGCCCAAAAGTGTTGCACCAGTGCAACAGAGTGTTGCACCAGTGCAACAGAGTGTTGCACCCATGCAACACTTTCAGAAGAGAAACCAAAAAGTGTTGCACCCATGCAACAGAGTGTTGCACCCATGCAACACGAAACAAACAAACAAGTATATAAGAAAGAGAAGGGTGGTGTTGGACCTTCGTGGAAGGATGTGGAGAGGTTCTCATTTCAGATGAAGAGGCCCGACCTCGCTGAAGAATTCTTCGAGCACTACGAGGGTTGCGGGTGGGAGCACGATGGGCGACCTCTCGGGAACTGGCGTGCGATGTTCAGAGGGTGGTGTCGAAGGACACCTTCACCCGATGACGCACCTCCACGTCAGACCACTCCCAACGGATACCAACGACCACTCACTTTGGAGGAAGCTCGGTTCATACAGGATCAGAGCTATTGATTAGGGCAATAAACGAAACAAATAAACTGAGTGAGCACAACTTATAACATACCAAACGACAGGGCAGCAGAACTCGGCGTCATAGGAGCAGCCGTGCAGGGCAAGTTCAATGAACTCGTGGCTTTCGGGATCAACAAATCCCACTTTCACGATCTCAAATGCCGTCAGATGTGGGAGGAGATACTGAAACTGGAGTCCAAAGGCTCAGCCGTGGCCGTCGAGACGCTCTGTCACGCAGTTTCGGGGAAGGATAGGGTCAACAGTCCGACCATCCTCGATGTTAACGCAGCGGTCGATTCCTGCCCTGCAATCAGCAACTGGCTTTATTGGGCTGAGAAGTGCGAAGAGAAGCGCAGGGCACGCATCGTGCAGGAGGTGGGGTTGAAACTGGTGGAAAGCAGTGGAAGCTCCGACAATCTCGATGATCTCGTTGCCTCTGCTGAAAGCGTGGTCTTCGATCTGAATCAAACGATCAGCACTGCAACACACAACAATCGGAAGGAGTCCTTCAGACGGCTGATCGAAATGCTGGAGGACGCTCACAACGGGAAAGAGGCGGGAATTCCTACGGGGTTCCCGTCTCTCGATTCCATTCTCGGTGGCCTTCGTGGTGGACAATTCATTGTGCTGGCAGCTCGCCCTTCCGTTGGGAAGTCAGCGATTGCTGGCAACATAGCCGAGAGGCTGGCGCTGAAAGGCGTGCCGGTAGGGTTCTTCTCTTACGAGATGACACAGGATGAACTCAACCTCCGCATGCTGAGTAGTGTTTCCGATACCAATCTTACAGGGGACATTCTGAACAGAGGGTTGGATGACAACGGCAGACTGACAACAATGAGCAAAGCGTCGAGCAGTGTCGTTGATCTTTGCAAAGCACCTGTCCACATCATAGACAACCCATCACTCACCGTTAATCAGATTCGATCACACGCCCGAAGGATGGTGAAGGATCACGATGTGAAGCTCATCATCATTGATTACATACAGCTGGTGAAGCCGGGGGTGGATGACAGCAAGCGGGATAGACACCTGCAAATTGCTGCAACCACCAGTGGACTGAAGCAGCTGGCAATGGAACTCGGCATACCTGTCATTGGGCTGGCTCAGCTGAGCCGTGAAGCGGAGCGAAACGAAGGGCAGCGACCGAGGATGTCCATGCTTCGGGAGTCGGGCAGCATTGAGCAGGATGCAGACGTGATCATGTTCCTGTGGTGCAAAGACCCGAACATGTTTGACGGACCCAACGTGCTTCTGAATTTAACCATTGGAAAGAACCGTTCGGGAAGGCTCGGTGACATTGACCTCGTGCTGGTGCGGAACAAAACGCGCTTCGAGGAAGCCACTGAACCGCACCACGAGCAATGGTTGAACGTAAAGAGAGCAGAACAAGTGAAGAGAGAAGGATAATGAAAATACTACGATACCTAATTGTTGCAGCAATTGCGCTGCATGTGAACATCAATGCGTCTGAGTTGAAAGGATTGAACCAACTCATTGAAGACCTCAAAGAGCTTAGCAGTTTGCCAGCAAAGGTTGAAGCATTGGAAGCGTCCATCAAAAACTCAACCACTGACCGATACAATTCCTATCAGTTCCAACTCAAAGATAAGAACGGTGACGGTTACGTGGATGAAGAGTGGGAAGAGATCATTCAAAAGGGACAGCTGGTGCAAGCAAAGGTGTGGGTTGAGAAGGAGAAGTATTGGACCGAACGGCTCGGCACTCCTCCCGCAAACCAAACAGGGTGGTATGGCACCAGCACAATGCCAACGATACAGATTGTCTGCACGGAAGGTGAATACTTTTTCCGCAACACGGCACGGCTTCCCGGCAGGTTTCAGCTGACGTGCTTTGCCCGATGGGGATCAATGCTTCGGTTCTTTGGTAATGGCGACAAGGTGTTGAAGGATGACATTGCCTACGGTGTAGCCACCAATGCCAACGTGGGAATCTATGTCGAACCAAAGACGATTGTTGAAACTGCGAACGGAACGATGATTGTGAAGCCATTTGAACAGCGCATCGAAAAGGTGATCATCGTTGCGATGGATAACGTGCTTCCCGTTTACATTGCCGACAACGCAGACAGGTTCAGTATCAATGACTGCAATATCCAACAGCACAAGGGAGCGCAGATCGGGATTAAACACGGACCACTGTTGCAGCGCAGCACTTATCCGTTCCCGCCAACGCAGATGACAGACGGCAATGTTTACCTCGCTGACCCGAGGTTCGAGAACCTTCAAATGGAAGGTCCGCATAACGCACGCAGGCGACAAGCTGCCATATTCGCAAGCGGTAACAACATGTTGTTCATTGGTATCAACCTTTATGGCTGGAACCACGGCATCTATTGTCACGGTGGACAGAACAGGGTGGTGGCCAACTGCACAGCTCATTGGGGTATCACAGCAGATGGAAGACAGTGGACAACGAAAGACGACATTGTTCTGTTCCTTCTGTCGGTTACGCCGGGGAACACACCCGATGCAGCTGCCGGTAATGCTGGTGGGTTTAAGCAGTGGATACTTCCGAAGCGATCAATGGTTCCGTCAGCTGGTGGCTGGCATAATGCAGGTGAATACTGTTTGTAATAAAAACATGCACACCTACAAAGCAACAATTATACGTGTGATCGACGGCGATACTGTCGTGGTGGACATTGACCTCGGGTTCAACGTGGTACTACGCGACCAGCACGTAAGGCTCGCTGGCATTGACGCACCGGAAACAAGGACACACGACAAAGAAGAGAAGGTGCGTGGGCTTGCTGCGAAGGCGAGGTTGAAAGCATTGCTTCCAGTTGGAGGCAGCAGGATACTCGAATCCCGTGAGTTCAATGGTTCACGTGGAAAATACGGACGCATCATTGGAGACTTCTCTGTGAGCGATCAACCAACTGGTAGAACTGTTACCGAGATAATGAAAGCCGAAGGGCATGTGAAATAGATTATGGCTACAAGTACATTCAAAGATGTGTGCCCCGATACGGAGCTGGTTAAGTATGTGACATCTATCGAGAAAGACGGACTGTCAGCGACACGCGATCACCAAAGCAATCATTGGGCACAGACTGTTGCCATCGGCTTAATGGTTCGTATGAGGGAGATGGAAGCTACGATTAAAAGCATGCAGAGTGAAATCGAAAAACTTTCAAACCAATGAGCAAGGCGAAAGAAACATTGAAGTGTTGCGGTGGGTGCGGGGAGAATAAACCCGCTGAAAACTTCTCCCGCAACAGACTAGCCAAAGACGGAAGGCAATGGCACTGCAAGCAGTGCATGAGTGATCACGGTAAGGTTCGCAAGCGCGGCATCAAAGA
>Ga0099850_1001545_pt1 | contig 10769 bp, 16 predicted proteins | sample CB_VirMetaG_5_FD_79182 | JGI IMG/M metagenome (GOLD analysis project Ga0099850, IMG submission 79182) | Freshwater to marine saline gradient viral communities from Chesapeake Bay - CB_1508_1D Viral MetaG | ecosystem: Environmental > Aquatic > Marine > Coastal | place: USA: Chesapeake Bay...
GTTCATTCTCATTTCAAGAATTCTCACAAAGATATGCCGACCCAACTCAGGACTTGTCTTTTGTGGTTCGAGAAGCAAGACTACAAGATACCGTCAATCGACAGAACAGCGTAGATCTGGATATGGACAATGATGAGCATCGTCGTCTTGCATATCAATGGGAGAACTTCCAGAAGCGAATCATTGATGACGTGAAGTCTGCCTACACTTGGGCCATCGAACATGGGATTGCTAAGGAGCAGGCTCGAGCCATCCTCCCAGAGGGGAATACACTTTCAAGACTATATATGAATGGAACCCTGCGTTCCTGGATTCATTATATCGAGCTACGCTCTGGTAATGGTACTCAGAGAGAGCATATGGAAGTTGCTCGAGAATGTGCAAAGGCAATTACAAAGATCTTCCCAATGACGGAAGAATTCATCAGCGAGGCATAAATGGCTAAACATTACGTATTTCAGATTCCAAAGTCAGAGCGCGAACTGGCAACTCAGTCTGTTTTCTACACACTATCAGATGCATTCACAAAAACTGATGCAAAGAAATCATTCATTGCTGGCAAGTACAAGCGTGTGGCTGATGTCGAGGCCACTGACAATGCAGAAGTCAAGAATCTTGTTAACAACGATCGTGGATCCACGAAAATTCTGAAATTAGGTGCTTTGCGGAACGTCAATGTTGGTGATTTGATCTTCAACGAGGAAACCAAGCTGTATTTCATTGTGTCACCAACCGGATTTGACCGTATCAAGATCTAACCCCTTGATTTCTGGTCAAAACTTTTTCCCCTGTAGAATCAAGCAGTTACCTCTCCTCTCTCCATAAACTGCTGATTTTACAGGGGAATTTTTTTTGTGTTTGCCTGTTGACAATAGGCCGGAAAGATAGGACAATGACCCTGTCAATTGAGAGAACAACCGGAGAGACAATATTATGAAAATCGAATTAACCAATCGCATCAACCCACTGACTGGTAACTACACCAACTACTACTCAGAAGGTCATCCGCATCTTGAGAAGTCTTGGAACACATCTATCAATGATCAGTTTGCAAAGGGTCGTGTAGTGGATGGTGTGTACCGTTGGGACTCTAACGATCGAATCCCATTCGAAGACATGCTTGCTGACTTCGTGAACAATGGTTTGATGGATGCTGAAGTGTTCTACACATCAGCGAAGGTTCGCAAAGAAGAAGACGCTGCTAGCATTCAAGCGTACATCGAATCACAGAAGAATGTTAAACCTTCAGAAGAAGAGTTGTTTGAGATGCGTGCAGCGTTCGGTCCTGGTGAGCGAGTTGTTAATGTATTCACTGGTCGTGTGACTCAGCTTTAATAGGAGAGAGATTATGATGGTGTTCAAAGACTTGAAAGTGGGTGATCGGTTCTTTGTTAATGGTAATCATTACAGCAAGCAAAGTTCTCGGACTGCGATGATGAATCAAGTTTTTGAGACAGACAAACCTACTGGACAGTGGTTTTATTTTGGTGGGAAAGAAATTGTGAAGTTATTGTAAGGAGAGAGATTATGAATGACTTTTACCGTTTGATCAAAGAGCGTGTACAGGAAGCTGTGCAGCGTCCTGAGAACCTCAACGAAGATGGTTCTATCAACTGGAACTTCGTTGACGCTGATGTGTTCATGGAAACCAACCCAACCCCAGACACCGTTGCTGCTTTCTACTATATGTTTGAGAAAGCATGTGCAGCTGTTGAAGGCTGTGCCTAATGTACTACTTCGAGACATGGCAGATCATAGTCATGCTGGTTGTATTTGCAATCGCCCTTCGCAGTACCTACGCATCTGGTTATAACGAGGGCCGTGTGATAGGTACCAATGAGGGAATCAATACCGTATTGACTACCCTGCATGTCAACAAGTTTGTTCATGTCGTCCAGGAGGGAGACGTGTACAAAGTCTATCCACTAGAGGAAGATAAAGAATCAGAAGGGGAGGATCAGCACTAGTTTCTTTTATTATAAATAGTACGGATTAAGCAAAAGGAATACTAATGTTATCGTTTCGTACTTACCTAAAAGAGGCTGCTGATTCAATGCTTGAAATAATTAAAGGACTCGACTTCACAATCAAATCTGCCAACGACAGAGAGATGGTTGTAATTGTTAAGGCCGCTGATCGTTTTGGAGCTAAGGCAGAACTAGAAAAGATTCTAACCAAGTCCAAGATTGAATTCAAGGATGGTGTTAAGTCGTCTTCCTCTTCAGATATTAAGACTACTGACACGATCTATGATGGTAAGAAGTATAGATTCTTCTACAAGCCAAAAGGTTCAGGTGGATCTGGTGCTGGTGCTGAGGTTACAGCATTGGGTGAATGCTTCCAAGCATATGCATGCTGCGCTCGTCAGCTGAACGGTCGTCCATTGGAGTCTGGTGAGGAAGTATTCGAGATTCTCGGTAAGGGTAATTCAAAACATATTGATGCTGATCGCACTCTTGATCAGTGTCGTAAACTGGATGCAGAGTGGATCCATTCTGGTACAGTAATTGCAAATGCGTTCCATGGTGAGTTGGGCACAGGTCAATATAACTTCCATCGTGGATCAAAAATGGTTAGTATGATTGAGGCTGAGTACAACAGACTAAAGAAACAGGAAGGTATTAGACTCAATATCAATAAATGGAATCCAGCTGACATTTGGGTGGCTAAGGACGGATTTAAGTTTCCCACATCTAAGTGGACCTCCCTTGGAGAATACAACACGTGGATTCTTGAGCAATTCAAGGGTAAGAACTTACTAGGTGTTTCTCTGAAGAAGGTTCCATCTGGCAAACCTAAGAAAGAGATCTACAACGAGACTGCTAAAGGTCTCGATATTAAATTCCTTGACTATCAAATTGTTCCTGCACGCAAAGATTTCTTCGGAAGTGATTTATCGAAAGATGTTTATATCGATTACAAAGATCACGGTAAGAAGATGCGTATGCAGATTCGCACCTTCTCTGCTGGTATGTCTGGTTGGCAGGGTGAGATTAAAGGTGCAACTGCAGCTGGTGGTAAAGTAGGTGGTGGTAATCTTGAAGAGGCTATGACTCTAGCTGGTATTCCTCCTTCTGCGTTCATTGATCAGTCATCTGCAAAGGCGGTTGCTCGTGCTAGAACGAAGGCAGCCAATGTTAAGATGTTCACCGAGTTCTACAAATATCTTTCAAAGGATAAAAGATCTATTCAGGCTCTGATCCCTGAGATTCAAACTGTTATAGAGAACAACAATGAGGGTTGGTTCTATAGCAAATTTCTTTCAATGCAGTATCTGTATGTTATTCTGAAGAGTGGCAAGCAAGATAAAGTAATGCAGAATATTGCTCGCATTGCTGCCTCCGCTACAGATGTATCATCAGTTTTTTACAAGTACAGCTAATATGAAATCATTCAGTAATTACCTAACAGAAGAAAAGAACACTCATATGACTCACATTGAGGACCAGGTCCTTGATGGTGGTGTTAAGGGTGCCCGTGATGCTATCATGGCATTGCGTTCCCTAAGAGATATGTTGGCTGGCCATACAAAGGGTCATGTTGATGTAACTGTTAAGTGGGATGGAGCTCCAGCGGTCTTTGCTGGTATCGATCCAGGTGATGGTAAGTTCTTTGTTGCTAAGAAAGGCATCTTCAATAAGAGCCCTAAGGTTTACAAGACCAATGCAGACATCGATGCTGACACCTCTGGTGATCTGAATGCCAAACTGAAAGTTGCATTGGCTGAATTATCCAAGCTGGGGATCAAGAGTGGCGTCTATCAAGGAGACATTATGTTCACCCAGGCAGACCTTGCTGTTGAAGCAATTGATGGTGAGAAGTATGTTACATTCCATCCAAACACTATTCTGTATGCTGTTCCAGCAAACACTCCAGAAGCGGCCGCAATTAAGAAAGCAAAGATTGGTGTTGTGTGGCACACATACTACGATGGTAAGACCTTTGAGGGCATGAAAGCATCCTATGGGGTTGATGTATCTAAGTTCCGTAAGGTATCATCTGTGTGGGCAGTGTCTGCCAATCTCCACGATCTATCCGGTACAGCAACACTAACAGCTAAAGAGACGAAAGAAGTGACAGCTGCTCTATCCGTTGCTGGTAAGATCTTCCAAAAGACAGCATCTAATATTCTAAAAGAGATTGAGACAAACAAAGAACTTAATCTACAGATCAATACGTTCAACAATACGTATGTTCGTCAGCGCATGAAGATTACCAATACCACCAAGCATGTGAAAGAACTCGAGCATTACATTACAGCAAAGTATGATCAAAAGATTGCTAGTATGAAGTCTCCTGCAGGAGCTAAGAAGTGGGAAGACGCAAAAGTAGAAGCCCTGAAGTTCTTCAAACGTCATTCTACTAATGAGATTGCTCAGGTATTTGAATTACAAAAAGCTATTGTTACCGCAAAAGAAATTATTATAAATAAGCTAAACAAGCTAAATAGAATGAGCACATTTGTCAAGACCCACAATGGGTTTCGAGTTACCGGCGCAGAAGGCTTTGTAGCGATTGACAGATTGAGTGGTGGTGCAGTGAAGTTAGTTGATAGGCTTGAATTCTCAGCTAACAATTTTAGTACTGATGTAATTAAGGGATGGGACTCACCAAGTAGAGGCTAAACAATTAATGTTATCTTTCAAAGACTTTCTCGTCGTCGAACTGAAACCAGGCGAAGACGAATATATTAAATACCGCAACCAGAAGCGCCGCCGTGGTGCCATGGATGAATCTTTCACTGCCGATGTTATTCATGAGCTTCTTTCCGAAGAGAAAGATCTCAGCAAGCTAGTTGTACTTGCACGCCTCGGTCTTGTTGATAATGTCTCAAACTTCAAGCGCGTCCTCAAGAAGCTAGATTCAGAAAAGGTCCTCACCCCAGAAGAGCGTGAGGTCATCTATTCAACCTTCAATAAATTTGCTGAAATCGTAACAAACGATAATACCATCTACCAGAAGGTTCGTAAGATCGTCAAGGAAGGTACAGAAGAAGATCTGGCCGAGGGTCCTCTTGTTGTCACCAAAGCTCAGGCAAACAACATGCTGATGAACTTCATCAGAGACGCTCTCAAGAATGGTAAGGAAGCTGATCTCGAGAAACTTGCTGCTGCAATTGGCAAGAAGATGACCGTTAAGGGTCAGAAAGTAGTCTTTGAGGGTGAAGAGATCAATGTAGACGAGTTGTTTGAAGCTGTCCTGGATATCCGTACTCGCATTAAGAAGAAGCAGCAGCTTCGTAAGATGAAGTCAAAGATTAAGATGGGTCGTCGCCGCGCAATGATGAAGAGAGCGAACCCAGAGAAATTAAAGCAGCGCGCTCAGAAGAGAGCTCGTATGGCTGTATTCAAAAAGCTAGCTAAGGGTAAGAGCAAAGATGAAATGTCTTACTCAGAGCGTAAACAAGTTGAAAAACGCGTTGAAGCAAAGAAGAGCCTGGTCAAGCGCCTAATGAAGAAGATACTTCCAAAGGTGCGTAAGGACGATCAGACTCGTAAGCGTATTGTCGGTCCTGCACCAGATACTCAGGCCTCCAGACCATCTGCAAAGTGATTTATTATGAAGAGTTTTTCCCAGTACATTACAGAAGCCAATAAAGAAGTTGTCTTTGCGTTTGGTAGATTCAATCCACCAACAATTGGTCATGAGAAGCTAATCGATAAAGTAGCATCTGTTGCTCGTGGCAACAACTATAGAATCTATCCTTCTCATTCTTCTGATGGTAGTAAGAACCCGCTTGAGTTTACTCAGAAAGTGAAGTTCATGCGCAAGATGTTCTCCAAGCATGGAAGAAACATCATGGCGGATCAGGGAATCCGTAATGCATTTGATGCACTGATTAAGTTGTATGACCAAGGGTTCAATAAAGTTACATTGGTTGCAGGTTCGGATAGAGTTACAGAATTCCAAACTGCCCTAAATAAGTATAACGGCAAGAAAGCCCGTCATGGTTTCTATAACTTTGAGGGTGGCATTAATGTTGTCTCTGCTGGTGAAAGAGATCCAGATGCAGAAGGTGCAACTGGTATGAGCGCCTCTAAGATGAGAGCAGCTGCTGGTAAAGGAGACTTTGATGCATTTGCAAGAGGCTTGCCACCAAGTTATAAAGAAGGACAGGCATTGTTTAATGCTGTTCGTAAGGGGATGGGTCTGAAAGAAGAAACAGATATCCGTCGCCATGTAGAATTTGAACCGGTATCAGAGCAACGCGAAGCCTATGTTCAGGGCGAGTTGTTTGGTGTTGGTGATGTTGTTGTCATTAAGGAATCAGAAGAAGTGGGCCAGGTAGTACTACTTGGTTCAAATTATGTTCTGGTTGAGATGGCGGATGGCAAAAAGGTTCGGAAGTGGCTTGATGCAGTTGAAAAGCTGGATGAGACTACAGAGAAGAAAGATATTAAAGAACAAAAGTCATTGGGTAAGTCCTATATGGCTACTAAGAAGAAAGAATCATATTCTTCATTTGCAGATTTCATAGGGAGAAAATAATGGAGCGTTTTACCAACTATTATAGAGCCAAGGGTTCTTACTCGAAAGCGGGGTTTGAAGCTAAGAAGGCTGCCAAGGGTGATAAGTCAGAAGACCGTGAAGTCGGTACTGATTCTGTTGTGCAGCATTTTGCATCTATGACTCCTGGCCAAGATAGTTCGTGTACTGATGAGAAAGCTCCATATCCTCAGACCGAATCTGTTGATGAGGCTCTGGTAACAGATATGGATTCAATGATTGCAGCTAAGCTCGCCAAGTTGAAGAAGGCCGGCCGTATCAATCAATCCGAGTGGATGACACTGAATAAGATGCGTACACCTAATCCTAAAGGCGCTATGTCTCGTATTGATATGATGATGAAGCAAATGAAGGAAGATGTTGATCTCGATGAAGCATCTCATGTTGTTCACATCACCTCTACCGATAAGTCTGGTAAGAAGGAAATGCGTACAGGCCATGTAGTTGCACAGTCTAAGCAGTCTGCAATTAACATCGCTAAGAAGCACTATCAGGATCAAGGTCACACTATTCATGCTGTACACTATGGCACTAAGCGTACTCCTGTGAAGGAAGAAATTGAAGAGAAGACTCTTACTCCTGCCGAAATGAAGAAGCGCGAAGAAATTGCTCAGGCAATTGAAAAGGATCAACCTGATATGCCAATGGATAAGAAGATGGCTATTGCTACTGCTCAGGCTAAGAAGGTTGCAGAAGCGATGACTCCAGATCAGAAGGCAAAGCGCCTTTCAATGATCCGTAAAGCACACACAAAGGTTCAGAAGCGTGATGCTGCAGCACAGAAGCGTGCCGAGCGTGATGCTAAGCGTGGTATCAGTAAAGACCGTGACTACATGGATGAGTCTGTAAATGAATTGCAGGAAGCAATGTCTCATGCAGAGAAGGTTAAGTTCCAGAAAGTTGGCATCGAGCTGAAGAAGTATGGTGCTACCAGTGGTGGTATCGACAAGAGAACATTCCAAGACATTGGTCATATGTTTGACTTCCGCACTCGTACAGCAGATGGTGATGAGCCATCTAACCAACAGATTCTTAATGCAATCCTCCAGCAGGATACAGATGTTCGTGATAAAATCATGGACATTGTCACCAACACGTTTGGTACCAAATGGCGCAGTACCCGTCCATCTACTAAAGAAATCTTTGGTAAATTTGGTGAGTCTGTTGAAACAGATAAGAATAAACCACCTTTTGATGGTCCATACAAAAAGCGTCCAGCTACCACAACCGATAAGTCTGGTGCTAAGCACACTCCATTGTCACGTGCTCGTCACCTGGCCCGCCAGGCTATGTTGAGACGTGAAGAACTGGAAGCACATGGTCCTGTTGAATTAAAAAGCTTCAAAGATATGTTGGAAAACTAAGAGGGCGTGGTAGTTATGTCAACAACAGAAGACGTTTTAAAAGAGCATCTAAGAGTGGACGCTTCAAGATTAGATAGAATCGAAACTAAGATCGATAAGCTCGCCGAGACTGTTATTTCTCTTGCTCGTGCAGAGGAGAAACTAGTCGCGCTAGAAGCTGATCGTGAGAATATTCATCATCGACTTTCAAAGAATGAAGAAGCAATTGTTGCTATTAATTCAAAGGTTGATGAGAACGCAGTCACAGTTAAGGTGATCAATCGCCTTTTCTGGATTTTTGTAACAGTAGCAGCCGCCGCTGCAGTAGGAACATTACTTAATTAAGGAGACAATAATGTCAGTAGATAAACAAATTCAGGCGGTGGCGAGAGCATATGTAGAAATGCTGGAAGCTGCCAAGAAGAAAGAAGTAGAAATTAAGATGGATCCAGTTGGCCAGGAAGATGGCGATGTGGATAATGATGGTGATAAGGACTCTTCTGATGAGTACCTCAAGAATCGCCGCGATACCATTAAGAAAGCCAAGAAGACAGATGATAAGTCTGGCGAAACAGAAATGCAGGAAAAGAGCTGCAAGCGTAAGATGGGTGAATCTTATGAAGGTGGTACTATCATCGATGTAGAAGATGATCGTTTTGCTGTCCTGTTTGATGACCGTGTTGAGTGGATTGAAGAAGCTAAGCAGGGTCCTAAGGCTGATGAGCAAGAGAAGCTCGAACCAAAAGCAAAGGGCGAAAAAGACTTCAAAGATGCACACAAAGTTAGTGTAGGCAAAGATGAAGAAAAAGAACACGAAGAAGATACAGCTAAGATGACTGCTGGTGTAAAGGCTGCTCCAAAACGTCCAGGTGACAAGGGTCAGACTGAACCAATGAAGTCAGTAGAGAAAACAACGGGACAGTAATATGACGATCAATAAGTCGGGTTGGTTGAAAGACGCAATCGCAAAAGAAAACGGTTATTTCTCACCTAAGGGTGAGAAGCTCAAGGGTGGTAGATTAACACCTGAGCAAATTGCAGAGTGGAATGGTACAGAAGCTCCGGTAGTAGAAGAACAAGAGCCAGAGCAAGAAGAAAAGAAAGCTGCACCTAAGAAGAAAGCTGCCAAGAAAAAGACCGCAGCTAAAAAGGAAAGCACTCTAGGAAAGCTGTTTAAGAAGTAAGATAAATATCCTCATAGGGTGAATTGATTTATTATAAGGATCTTTATGAGGATATTTGATACTATTAATGATGAAAACTTTGAACTGTATGCTGCGAAACACTATGACAATCCACAGTGTGTGGACATAGAAGAGTTTCAGGCAGACCTTTGTAGGTTCAAGTACATCAAGAGATTGTTGGGTCGTTACGACTCATGTGGTGAACTTCAGGAACGGTTGATTCTCAATCATATCATTGTTCTATTCAATGTGTTTGGTATTGAGGCGGCTAAGAAGATGCTACTGTTTAAGATTGACAGTAGGCACTACAGTGTTATTAAACCATTTTTAATTCTATTACATTATCTCAGGGAGGATGAATTAATTGATGTCCCTCTTGATGAGAATGTAGTCGCTAAATTGAGGAATATATGAGCCTTACAGGTGCTGCAGACTTAATCTACACCTTCAGATTCCTGCGTCTGTTGACACAGAGCTGGGAGGATACTGCCGCATACAAGGCAGGGGTGATTGATAAGGATGGTAATGCGCTCAAGAAACCCAATGAACTGAAGACAAAGGAAGAGAAGGATTCGTACACTCTGTTCCATAGATTGGTCTTCAATCTCAAACGCCTAATCAATAAAGTCCCTGGTGGCAAGTCAAAACTTGCATCCTATGCCGCAGCTCTATTTCTCATTAAGGAGCATACTGGGATGACAGAGGAACAACTGGCCAGAGCACTTTCTAAGGCTGGTTGGGAATCTGATGACACCAACCTAACCGAAAGCTGGTTGATGGATGGGGAAGCGTTAGGCCCTGGCAAGTACGTTCTGACTAATAATATTGTATCCCCAGCCACAGGTGAGATGATTGCCGGTAAAGGTACATCGGTTGTTGTCTATGAGGATACACAACCAGTAGACACCCTATTCAATGCTCATGTATATCAGGTTGAGCATCTACTGACTAGACAAAAAGTTTTTATTACTGTTGGAGATATTAAGCGATGATTACAACTACTATTACACATGAAGGTAAGGACTATGATGTACGTGTAGTTGATGGAGAAATCGTTGTCTCTGAGTCAGGTTCGTGGTATAATATCCCTCTATCAGATAAACCAAAACTGAAAGAAATGGCAGCAAATGCTGTGGGTCAGGGTGGTGTGGATATGGCAGTAAATGCTGGCCAACGCCGCCTAAGAAAACAAGTGGTACGTCACTGGATGGATAAGTGGCAAAATAAATCATAATCTTTGTTGACATTCTCCGCGATGTCGTGTATGATATATAACTCATACACAATAACAAATTTATTATAAGGTGAACTATTTAATGAACGGGATAACTGTCACTAAGCGTGATGGCCGCACTGAGCCATTCCAGCTCGATAAGATTCATAGAGTACTCTATTGGGCCACAGAAAATATCAACAATGTCTCAATCTCAGAGATCGAACTCAAATCCAATATTCAGCTTTTTGACGGTATCCAAGGTGAACAGATTCACGAACTGTTGATCAAGTCCGCCGCCGATCTCATCTCCGAACATACTCCTAACTACCAGCATGTGGCTGCTCGTCTGGTCAACTATAAGATCCGTAAGGAAGTGTATGGTCAGCATGAGCCATGGCATCTAACCGACCTGATCAAAAAGAATGTAGAGCGTGGTGTGTATGACCCTGCTATTCTTGAATACTACACAGAAGAAGAGTTAGATGTACTCAACTCCCATATTAAGCACGACCGTGATGA
>Ga0099850_1001547_pt1 | contig 10764 bp, 3 predicted proteins | sample CB_VirMetaG_5_FD_79182 | JGI IMG/M metagenome (GOLD analysis project Ga0099850, IMG submission 79182) | Freshwater to marine saline gradient viral communities from Chesapeake Bay - CB_1508_1D Viral MetaG | ecosystem: Environmental > Aquatic > Marine > Coastal | place: USA: Chesapeake Bay...
GAAATCCCCGGTATAGCTGTTGGCCACTTTGGCCTCGATCCTTAGGTCAGTGGACCCCGCATCGCACACGGCCCTTATCTCTGCGCCCTGATCGCCTCCGTTCCCAAGTCGCGCGAGCACGGCAACGCGCGGGAACTGGGGGTCGGATAGACGGGCCACGTCGACCTTGAACACCCCTCCAATAACAAAGGAGTTCATCGGGTCTAGGCCGATATCGTTGCAGTACCGCATCCACCCCAGCCAGTTCGACCCAGGCGATTCCGCATAGAACTGCGGAACTGGCAGGTCGCCCTCAGTCCAGAAGACCCTAAAGTTCTGGGAGGGCGGGAAGCTGGCTATCAGCTCGCCATTCGTTGAGGTTGTACCCGGCGAAAAGCTGGCGCCAACGCTGATGCCTCCGGACGAGCTCGAAGGGTCCTTGAGTGCGAAGCTGTACTCACGGAAGATCCTCTGCCTGGTTGCGGCCTGGAGCACCGGCGGGAAAGACTCGTAGAGCCAGCCGTCCCCGCCGGGCCCTCCAGACAGAACGGGCAGCCCAGAGGAGTCCAGCTTCCTGTAGCGGACGGCCACCTGCAAGATCGAGTTGAAGTGGTTGCCGTTATTGTCCAGACGGACAAGCCCGGACGGCATCTCAATCCGCGTGGTGAATGAGTCGTAATCCTTATCGTCCAGACGGAATGTGGTGGCGTAGGTATCGAACTTGGCGTCAACGTCCGCGTACTTGGCTGCGTCGTTCCAGTCCCCCTCACCGAACATAAGCGCAGAGTTGTCGGAAGACGTGGTCTCCTCGCTGTTCAGCTTGATCGCGTAAGGCGTCTCGATAGAAATAACGTTGAACCCAGGGATCGGGAGCTGGACGTTACCCCCTGGACGGACGTCAATCTGGGCCTCGGCTAAGTTGCTTGCCTCGGACTCGTCAATCGTGATGCCAAGGGGGATGTTCTCCCCATAGACGCTACCGGAAGACTGAGTGTTGTTGATGAGCTGGGACTCGAGGCTTCCGATGCCATAGATCGGGCCTTCGCTGACGGCGATGAGCTGGTTTACCGTCATGTTGTTTGATCCGGATAGAGATCCGGACTCGGAAATCATCGTGCCGCCCGTGCGGTGCCGGCCGTACACGATCGGGATCGGTAGGCCCTCATTCCGGTTGTTCCCGATTCCGCCGAAGGCATACGTGGGCGAGCCCTGATCGCCCCGAGGGTCGGGCTTTGTTCGCGTCAGAAGTCGATACGCGATGTAGCCCGAGACGAACGCAATAATGAGGTACGGCAGGGCGGCCAGGAGAGGCCCCTGAGGCATGTCCACCACGCCAAGAACGTCGCCGCTGTTGAGCTCAAGGTCGAGCTCGTCCTCCTTCAGCTCCTCCCCATGAAGGAATGCCCGCCAGCACCCAGAGCCCCTGGACTCAATCACGCTGCGCACGGTCGCGCCCGAGTTCACCTCGAACACTTCGCGCGTGGACAAGTCCAGCGGGTTGCTGATAGAGATGACTGTGCAGCGCATACTACCTTAGGGGTCGGAAGACAGATTGAACTTTAGGCAACGCGCGTATCGGCATGATGCGCACGCCATGGTCGGGAAGCGCCGTAAGGACCCGAGTGTCGTTAGATTTGAACAGCACACTCACTCCCATGTGACCGGTCTTGATGTCCCGAGTGACCGCGATGTCCCCAGCCTGGCGTACAAGCGATGCTTGATCTCCAATTCGGCACCACGGCAAGGTCTCCATGCTCCGTGAGAGCAGGCTGATGGCAGCATCCGGAAGAACCGGGAAACCGTTGGCAGCCTCCTTATAGCCAAGCCGTATAAGAACCTCGCGGACCGCACTCGCGCAGTTGTGAGTGGTCGACAGGTTGGGCTCCATGGAGTATGAGCACCGGACGAGATCGCTGATGTCGATCATCCTGGTATCCCCGGAAATCCGCCAAACTGTTGCGGGTGCTTTTTGGGCAGACCCGACTGGAGCTCCGCCGCCCCCACCTGTTCGCACGCGGCAAGCGTGAAGCCGGGGCACTCTTGCGGAACAAATCCCTCACCAGGGATCGCCCCACATTCAACTGATCCGTAAAGCCAGCGGCACCTGCTAGACGAGAACAGGTACGGCGGGAAGGTTTTGACAAACGGGTTGTAGCAAGAGAAGAGGAACGTCAGCGAGTCCGGGCGCATCGTGCATCCGGTGATCTCCCCATCAAGGGAAACGCCGCTGCTGAGGTCCTCGAGCTCAAGTGAGCTCACAAGCCAGATTCTTGCCGGCGAGCTCACCATGCCGGCCAGGCGCTCGACGTACTCCGCCACCTCGAGGCTCGCGTTGCCGACGGTGACGGAGAGGCTCGGCAGATCCGCCTCGGTGTTCTGCTCCACACCAGAGTGTACGATCGCAGCCGGATACCACGTGAACTCCTCGCCAGTCTGAGACAGTGGGTGAACCGCAGTGATCTCTTTGTCGTAGTTCGTGAGACGGATCGTCTCTTTGGGGTCCTCGAGCGTGTCCAGCTCGTACAGCCAGATGAACGGATGCTCGCTGCTGAGCTGGTTCTTGTGCTCCTCAGTGATTGAGCCAAACTCACGCGCCATCGAACACCTCCTCCAGGCTAAAGCTGAAACTCTCTACCCCAGGATCAGATAGAGTAGATTTCAGGTCCTGGTCAGTGAAGCGCACAGTCACTGTCTCTGTGGCCTGTGCCGGGTGAGTCGTTGGCGGTGACCATGAGAAGGGGATCTCGGCACCTTTGTGGCTCTCGAAGAAGCTGAGGAGGTACGCGCGCTGAGCCGGTGTCGAGTTGGCGGCAGCCACCGACCAGGACCTACGGCGCTTACTTTGCCTGGCGAAGACCATCACATGACCGGTCTCGGCTTCAATGCTCTCCTTGAGCCACTTAGACGTTTCAACCACGGGCCAGGAGAGATCCAGGCTCAGGGTTCCCGTCGCCCCATAGTCCTCCGCCTGCATCGCCACGCTGGACCCAAAGGTCACCTCGTAACCGCTCCCCTGGACAACCGTCGGATCGAGGCGGTTGAAGTAGTCGAAATCCGCGATCTTCGCGTTAGTGTCGGACCCATCCACCAGTGAGTAGGCGGCCAGGCCAACGTTCCCGATGTCCACGTGGGCGTTGCTCTGCTGGTCAATCAGCCAGTAGTTTGAGCCAAGCTGGGCTTGGGATACCGCTGAAGCCTGGGCCAGGTCGCTAGGTATCGTATAGCTAGAAACCTCAGTGCCGTTGATCTCAACGCGCAGGCGCACAAATTCAGATCCGGCTCCCAGTGATGGCGCCATGTTCTGAGCTTCAAACTTCATCGTCAATGGCGTCCCGACGGATAGGCCCGTCAGGCCGGCGGAAGCGAGCTCAATTCGATCCATAAACACCGAGGACAGAGCGTCTGACTGGTACGAGTACAGCTTGAGCTCGAAGCTGGAGCCGGTCCTCTCGATCATCGCGGCGTATCCGCTTTGATGGGGATGGTAGTAACGGTGGTCGGAAACGGCGAACTGGTTGTTTTCCTGCCTCCAGTTTGCGCCTGGAGACCCGCGCTCTTTGGTCAGTCGGGCCCTAAGAACGATGCCGGCCCCTACGTCCCTACTTGATGACGCGAAGGTCATCTGGGTTTCGTAGTGCTGCTGCTCCAGCTCTGGGGCTATGGCCCGGACTAGAGAGCCGTACTTGAGCGTAGAGCCGGCAAGGGACTCGTATCCGTTGGTGTGCTTCTCGCCTATCTCCAGTTTCGTCTGCGACCCAGTAGGCGACGAGGGGGTGTGTATTCCGTTCCACGGCTGAGTCAGCGAGAGGTTCAGGCCATTCGTTACGTTGCACCAACCGCGGGTGCCCATGCCCAGAGTGCTTAGGTCCGCGTATTGGTTCTTGGGATAGTCTCGCGGCTTAGTCGATGACCCAGGCAAGGCATTGAGGAAGTACAGAGGTGAGTTGGTGTAGGTAACACCAAAGACCCTATCCAGGCTGTCCACGTGAGACGGCCCGACAGAGCCAGAGTTGTCCTCTGCAATTTCAATCCGCGAGCATGTCGGCCCATAGAACGACGACAGGCCAGGAGAGGGCGGGAAGTAAGTGGTTATTGCGTCGAACTTCAGCGGGGAGAGGATAGGACCCGCGAGGCCCGCCGCCGAGTAAGCCCCGGAGGAGGCCGTCAAGGTGTATCCCACCCCGTCAGCCATGGCGATGTTGGCGGTGATCGTAGTTGTGCCATGGAAAATCTCGACGTACGACACCTGCATCGCACCAGGAGAAGAACCACCGCCGATCGTAGCCGTGGGCATTTCGATCTCTACGCTATCCAGCAGAGACGGAACGCCAGCAACGACTATTATCAGATACGCTTTGCGCACACCGGAGTCCAGCCGGCGGTCCCGGTCGACGACCACACAGAAGCCCGTAATGTCTTTCGTGAAAGACTGCTGAGGGCCGCCGGTGGCAGTCGTCCCGGTCCCGTAGGTGGCGTGCGTGCCGACCGTGTGCTGAACACCGATCATCGCGCCGACGGCGAGCTGCGGATAATTGGGCGACCCAATCATCTTCTTCAGGCCGAAGTTCACCTTGATGTATCGGGTCTCTGGGACCTTCGAGCACACATATCCGTAAAGCTCGTCAGCCCAGTCATCGACGCTAAGGTAGTCCCCGTTGGCGTTGATTTCGTACGCGCGCTCGAACAGAGCGTTGCTGATGTACGATATGACTGCGGCCTTACGGTATTTGTTCGTGGCGAAGTGGTGAACGTTTTGAGACCCGTGCGACGCAGCGGTGTATGCGGACGGGTCCGAAAAGCTAAACCGCGCCCCGGTAGGCGAGTATGCGCCAGTCCAGGGCTTCACCGTGTAGTAGTTCTGCGGCTGGTCCCCCCATACCGTACGGTGCGCCGCGCTAGGCGCGAACCCGTTGTACGAGTGGAAGATGTTGAAGTCTTCGTTGGGTATGGAGGAGAAGGCCGGCATCACAGACTCCGGACAGCGTTCACAAGGTTGCGGTCCTGGCCACTAACGAGAGCCGAGGCGATCTGGTCCCTGATCTTAGGCATGTTCGCCAAGATCGTGTCCGCCGCGGTCTTGGGGTCAAGAGACTGGACGTTCAGGTTGACCACTGCCGTCTTGGAACCGCCACCGTCGCCCATCGGCGCCTTGACTTCGACGGGGATCTTGCGGCTCGGGCCCAGCGGCACGAACGCTTCCCCGTACCGCCGGTTGTTGCCCTCACCGAAGATCGCCATTTGGGGGCTGTTCGCCACACCTCCGGCTGCGTAGTTCTTGACCGGAAGGGTGCCCAGCATGGCCCCCTTCATGATTCCGCCCCTAGCAAACGTGTCGTAGATTGGCGCCGCATCATCGAACGCGATGTCAGCACCAAAGCCCTGCCCCGCCGCTGTCTCCGCGCCGCCCGTGAAGCCGGCGACGAACGCCTTGAGGGCAGCCAGGATCGTCATCTGGGCGATCATCTTTGCGACCTCGGCAAGGAACTGGTTCGCAAACTCGCTGAAGCTCGTCTTGCCGTCGATTAGCAACCCGATGTACTGGGTGAAAGCGTTGGCGAACGCGCCAAACACACGCTCCCCAAGCTGGCCGAAAGTGTCGACCTGCTGGATCAGCTTCTCGAAACCGACTTGGAAGCCATCGAAGAAGTCTTCTCCGGCGGCACCAAGGGTCTGATAGAACCCGGCTGCGCGCTCAAGGTTGCTGTCGCTCAGCAGGCGAGCCTCCCACTCGCGCTGTCGCTCCTGGGCCTCAAACGCAAGGCGGATGCCGGCCTCCTCGAGCTGGAGGTTCTCCAGTCGCCTGTCGCGCACCTGCTGAAGAAGCGCGATGGTAGCGTTGTAATTCTGACGGTCTATCTGCCCCTGCGCTAGGCTGATCTCTAGCTGGGCCTTCTGCGACTCAATGGTGCTGATAATCTCAGCGCGCTGCGCGCGAATGCCGCCAGTAAGCTCGTCTTGAAGGCGTGCCTGAGTTAGCAGGATGTCGACGCCACGCTGCCGATCGGCCTCTTCACGCTCTAGGCGAATGAGATCCCTGCGGCGCTCAGCGACCTTGTCGATGAGGGCGAGGTATTCCTCCAGGCTTGCTGCCGCTGCCACGTAAAGGCCCGCCCCAACAACGGGAATGCTTCTGCTGAGCTCCTCCCGGATGGTTAGGCCCACCTCTCGGGCCTCGAACTTCGCCGTTGCCGCCCACTGCTCGACTCCGGAAATCTGAGCCTGGAAGGTGTTCCTCAGCTCGTCCTGGAGCTCTTGCAGGCTGATCTGGCTGGCAAGCCTGCGCTCCTCGCGGGCGCGTTCGCGTTGGAGCTCAGCCAGCTCGAGCTCGCGCTGGTAGATAGCATTGACGGCCCTGCGACGAAGATCGGCGGTCTCCCTGCTGATCTCTCCAGCGGATTGCTCCGTTGCGATCAGCTGCTCAGCGATCAGCAGCCGCTGCGCGGCCTCAGCGACAGCCCTGTCCTCCGTCCGAAGGCGGGACAGTTGCAGCTCGTTGAACGCCTCGGCGTTCGCTTTAGCGCGCTCAAACTCGTCAGCCGTCTTGCCGGCAGGATCTGCCAAGCGCAGGCTGATATCCACCGAGTCCCGCAGCGCACGGTTGACGGCCCGCACCTGGTCGCGGACTCGCTGCTCGGAGGACTCGCGCGAACGGATACCTTCAAGGATGATCTCCTGTTGCCGGAGCAGTTCGACTGCCGCCCTAGCGGCCTCCTCACGTACCGCGACCTCGCCCCTTTTGCGCTCCTCAGGACTTAGCTGCTGACGCTTTTGCGCCTTTTCCAGCTCGGCAAGCCTGGCCAGGGTCTCGTTCTGTATCTCCGCAGCGCGACGGTCGAACAGGGCAGTTGCCTGTTCTGCGGTCAGACGGTCCACCCCTTCAAGGAACTCGACCTCAAACTGAACGACCTTGCCCTGCGATCGTAGGGCCCGAATCGTCTCGTCGATCACTCCGATGGCTTGTTGCGTGATCCTTTCTTGGATCTCCGGGGACGTTACAACATCGAACTGGAAGACCTCAGCAAACTTCTCCCGGACAGCCTTAGCAGCCGACGGAGAGAAGATTTGGTCGATAAGGTTCTCCGTCGCCTCCCGCGGGAGAGGTATGCCCCCCTCGAATGCGCCCTTCAGCAGGTCGACAAAGTCCTTGCGGATGACCGGGGTATATTTCTCGATGTTTGCAGCGCTGCCCCGGAACAGAGTGTCCGCCTTGCGCTGGAGCTCAACGAGCTGAGCAACGGTAGCTGCTGCGTTTTTTGATCCTCGCCCCAGTTCCTCCGTTAGACCCTGACGCAGCGCCCTTGAGAGCGCCTCGGCGGAAGCTGTGTTCAAATTCAGCTTCTCTGAGATAGCCTCAAGCCCTTCCGGGGTTGACTTCTGAATGATCTGGCGTGCGGCCAGGTCCAGCTTCTCGAAAGCGAGTTGTACGGCGTCTACCTGGTCCGCGCTGTTGCGTATCTCAGACGCGAGCTGGATAAATCCAGCTCTAACCCTAAGTGGGGCCTCTTCCAGTTCTTGTAAGACGGGGTATCCGCCGGGAAGGTTTTCAAGCGCCCCGAGCTTGAGCTGACCCATTGGGCTGGCCAGTTCGCTTGCCGCAGCGCCAAGATCGAATATTGCGTTTGTTGCGTTTTCCGCCGACGCCGTCAGTTCCAGCGCGGACTCGCTATTCTCAAGTAGCTTTCGCGCTATCTGAGCTTCGATGATGACCTTCGGATCAAATTTGCCAATGGCTTGGTTGTAACGCTCCTGTGCTATCGCGGCTCGAGCGGTCGCAAGCTCTATTGACGCTGTGCTCGTCCTTAGCAGCCGAATATTTTGGTCCGAAGCCGCTATGATGTTTGCCGTCTCTTTGAAATCCGCGGCCGTGCTAATAGCTAGTTCGCCAGCAAGCCTCAAAATTTCGCCTAGCGCCTTGACGCTTTCACCGAATTGACGGATCTGGCCTTCGAGGTCGATAGCCTGGCTTTGAACCTCCTGAAGAGACTTGCCGAACTCATCCACCTGGAAGAAGCCCTTGACGAACTGCTCGCCAAGGCCGGAAAGACCAAGGCGAAGCCCGGTGGTTATAATGTCCACGCGCTTCGCCGGCCCAGCGAGCTGCTTCTCAAGGGCCTCGCGGAACTTGCCCTGCGAGTTCGTGACCTCGTCAGTGATCCGCTTGAATCGCTCGAACTGGTTGCCGGCGAGGTCAAGGACGGAACCCAGAGCACGGATGTTCGGGAACAGCAGTGCGATGGTGTCGACGTTGCCTCCGGTGGCCGTGCGCAGCTCTCGCAGGGTCCCGACGAGCCCCTTGGTCTTCAGGGCTAGAGAGTCAAACTGAATGATCTGCTCGCCGGCCACGGCGTTGATTTCAAGAACCGCGTTCTTGGATTTCTCCTGGGCCTTGAAGTATGTGACGAACTGCTGACGGAGCTGAACGACAGCTTGGCTCGTCTTCTTTCCGCCAAGGGTCAGTGCGGCCAATGCTCCCACTGTCTCCTCTAGGCTGATTTCGGCCTGAGCAGCGAAGGGAGCGATCTGGCCAATAGACCTGGCGAGCTCGGGGACTGTCGTCTTTGCGAGGCGTACAGTCTCGAACAGGATGTCATTCAGGTTTTCGACGCTATCGGCCGTGACGTCGACGTTGAATGCGTTGATCGTCGTGGTCAGAAGGTCGACCGTCTCGGCCACAGTTGCGGAGCCCGCAACCGCCAGACCTGCTGCGCCTTCCAGCACAATCATGGCCTGAGCCGTGTCAGTCACACCAGCCGACAGGGTTTGGTATAGACCCGCGGCGACGTCGATCTCGCTCAGCCCGAGGCTAATCGCAACGCGACGAACGTTCCTGTCTGCCTGAGCAAACGAGAGCGTCGTCTCGTCCATGATCGTACGGACGTCATTCAGGGCGCGGCTGTACGCGAGGAAGTCCGTGACCCCCTTGCGCAGAGCAAGGCCAATGCCCGTGATTCCAACCGCATTCAGACCGAAAGATCGGCTGATGACCGTAAGGCCATCTCTCAGCTTTATGACCCCGCGGTTATAACCCGCGAGGCCAGCGAGGAATGAGAGCAGGCCCTTCTTGGTCTTTCTGGCGTCCCTCTCAACAATCTTGAGGGCCTTGGACAGTAGGCCAAGGTTCTCAGCAGCCTTCGTACTGTCCTCTTCAAACCGCGCGACTCCAGAAGCAGCGCGGGACATGCTGCCGGCGAACTCGCGGGCGTTCTCCGGCAGGGTCTCCATGCGCCTGTCCATAGTGGCAAGCGCGCGGTTGGTTTTACGCAGAGCGTCGGCCATCTCAGCGAGCTGAGGGGCGACGCTGGAGGCTATAGGCCCGAACGTTTTCAGGACCTCGCCAAGCTGCTTGAACGACTGAACGGTCCCGCCAATCTTCGCTTCGACAGACTGGAACTTGAGGAAGCCCCGCCCCAGAGCTCCGACCGACTTGCCAACCTGCTCGAGATTGCCCGCCGTTCCGCTCAGGTTCTGGACCTTCGCTACGCTCTTGACCAGCTCATCAAGCGCGCCCCCGATCTGAATCGCTCGGTTGCGGGCGCCGTTGGCGTCCACACCCAACATCACTTTCGAGAACCTGCCAAGGAAGGTCGTGACCTTGCGGATACCATCAAGGCTGGCCTTGCTGATCTGAACCTTCGAGAGGGTGCCGGCAATAGCCCGGATGGACTCACGCACCTCCGCGATGTTCTTTTGGGCCTGGGCCGCGCCCTGGATGCCCTTCGCCGCCTCGTTGAAGCGGACCATGGCATTGACCGTCGAGGTGTAGCCGGAAATCTTGCTGGGTCCGCCCTTCAGATCAGGGATCCCTTTGAACTCCTGACCAAACTGACGCAGCAGCTTGGTGAGCTGCTCCAGCCGCCCTCGGTTGCCCTGTGCAAACTCGATCTGCGAGATGGCCTTTGACGCGGCGCCAAGTGCATCGGCCGCGGCGCGGTATCCCCGCACCGTATCGGCCTTCACCTCCGGAGGAGGTATCTTGTTCAGCTCCTGGGCCGCAAACCTGAAGAACTCGACGGTCTTCGAGATTTGGGCCTTGTCTCCACTGGCCACGGCATTCCGGATGTACCGGATGGAATCCGTGAGCTGCTTGGTCTTAGCACCGACATCTTTGAAGGTCGCCGTGTTGATGGCCTCGAACTCGGCAAGGGCCAGCTTGAGCTGGGCAATCCCCTCCCGCAAGCTGGTTGCAGATTGGGATATCTGCCCGAGGTTGAACGAGCTCTCGAACTGGAACTTGGAGAGCGACTCCAGTTGCCGGTTCAGCGCCCCCAGGTTCTGAGCGACCGTAACCCCTTGCGCCGATATCTCCCGGATCTTGGCGAAGTCGGCCTGTGCGGAATCCAGCCTCTTCGACAGCCGCGCGGTGCCCAGGTCACCCAGCCCCGCGGTAAGGCTTTGCCCAAGGCTCTTGAGCTGCTGGCCGATCTCCCCGAGGGCCTTGATATTGGCGCCGAAATTGCCGGCGCCAGCTCCGGATCCGAGAGATGTAAGGTCGAGCTCGACCGGAACGCGCACTCTGGCGCGCGCCTTCAGTTGGTTGTAGAAGTTGTCCAGCGCCTTCTGCGTGTCCTCCAGGCTGCTTTTTCGCAGCTCCACCCGGACAAACAGGGGGAGACCCTTACCAGTGACGTCAACCTGCTTCTTGGTCTCCGCCAGAATCTTGGTCAGCTCAGCCTTCGTGGGCGGCTTGAGGGTCACGCCGAGGGGGACACTGCCGGCCTTCTTGGAAGACAGGTCTAGGCTCTCGATCTTCTCCGCGATCTTGTCCAGGACTTTGGATGCCTGGTC
>Ga0099850_1001550_pt1 | contig 10745 bp, 11 predicted proteins | sample CB_VirMetaG_5_FD_79182 | JGI IMG/M metagenome (GOLD analysis project Ga0099850, IMG submission 79182) | Freshwater to marine saline gradient viral communities from Chesapeake Bay - CB_1508_1D Viral MetaG | ecosystem: Environmental > Aquatic > Marine > Coastal | place: USA: Chesapeake Bay...
ATTAGACACCTGCGTTTTCTTGTCTGACCCAAACTGTCTCAAACACTTTGAAGAAAACGATATTGTAATCCCTCTCAAAGTTTTAGATGAAATCGACAAAAACAAAGCAAGGCAGGATGGAGCCGGTTTTAACGCTCGTCATGTCATTCGTATTCTAGACGTTTACCGAACTAAGGGAAGTCTTTTTAAGGGTGTATCCCTTGGAGAAAACAAAGGAAAACTGTTTGTACAACACTATGAGACAGAGAACCTTCCGCTAGACTTTGACCTTAGTGTACCAGACAATCAGATTATCGCAACTGCTCTAACAGAAAAAGCAAAATACAAAAGAAAGAAAATCATTGTTGTATCGCAAGACATCAACATGCGGGTCAAATGTGATTCGCTTGGTCTTTTGTGTGAAGACTACATTGCTCACGATACAGTAGAAAATAAAGACGAAGTATTCACAGGTCTAACCAAATATCTTGTTGATGAACAAGTTGTTGATTCTTTTTATGCTGGAGAAAAGATTTTTGCAGACAAAGATGAAATCAGATTGTTCTCAAATCAGTATGTAATGCTTGTTTCAAATGCGAATGACAAAAAGACAGCACTGGCTAGGTTTTTTAGCTATAATGATCCACTGATGAAAATGTATAACACAGATACTGTGTGGGGAATCGATGCAAGAAATAAAGAACAAACATTCGCTCTAGATCTATTAATGGATCCAGATGTCGAAGTTGTATCCCTTATTGGTCAAGCCGGTTCTGGTAAGACATTATTAGCAGTAGCGGCTGGATTGGAGCAAGTTTTAGGCGAGGAAGCCGAGTATAAAAAGTTGATTGTTTCTCGTCCAATCCAACCACTGGGAAATGATATCGGCTTCTTGCCCGGAACACTTGAGGAAAAAATGGATCCTTGGCTCATGCCTATCAAAGATAATCTAGAATTCTTGATGGGTAATGACAGAGATACAGTAAAAATGTATTTCGAAAGCGGTGTTATTGAAATCGAAGCAATCACTTATATTCGTGGTCGCTCTATCACAAATGCATTCATTATTATCGACGAAGCGCAGAATCTTACTAGACATGAGTTAAAGACTATTCTTACTCGTGTTGGTGAAGGAACAAAGATTATTCTAACAGGTGATATTGAGCAGATTGATAATATCTACATTGATGAAACTTCCAATGGATTGACCTATGCAGTTGAAAAGTTCAAGGAACATGATATTGCAGGTCACATCACTCTTCAGAAAGGTGAGAGATCTAAGGTTGCAACTCTAGCAGCAAAGATTTTATAACTTTTTTCTTGACAAAACTTAAAGATTACTTTATATTATGTATACTTGGACCTATAGCTCAATGGTTAGAGCATCCGGCTCATAACCGGCAGGTTCTTGGTTCGAGTCCAAGTGGGTCCACCAAATGGAGAAAAAAAATGTCAAATACAGTTGAAACCTCAACCACACTAGAAAATGCAAACCCTGTTTTGGATGAGGTTGTGCAAGGTGAAAACGAATTAAAAACAATGCTTGTAAACTATGTTGGAGAAAAACAAACTCCCGATGGAGATCAAGTAACAGTAGAAATGATTGTAGATCAACTAGCTACAGAGTTCCCAGAGTTTGTTCTTGCAGTAGCAGAAGAGAACTTTATTAGAGGATATCAGCAAGCATTGACCGATGTAGAAGTCGGCAGAAAAGCATGGGAAGAAGAACAACAAGAAAATGAGCAAGAGTGATTACATAAGAGAAAGTTTAAAAAGATCTAAATCTCTGAATCACTATAGCTTATTTGGTTCTGAAATACCCATTTATGTAAAAGACGAACTTATCTTCATAGATGACAAAAGCACTCTAGAAGATGTTATTGAGATCGTAGAAAATTCACTTCCTTCCTTCCTTGTCTCTAATGTAGATGTAATCTATGTTGGGGACTTTTCTCATTTTCAAGAGAGAGATACTAATGCAGCCTATGAAAATGGTGCAATCTATGTCATAAATGTGCAGGATAGCGCAATGGATATGGCAGATGACATTGTTCACGAGATTGCACACGCTGTAGAGGAAAGATTCTATGATGAAATCTACGGAGATGGAAGAGTTGAGAACGAATTCTTAGGAAAAAGAGAAAAACTCTACCAAATATTGAAAGCATATGAAGAGCCAATGATTGATTTGGCTTATTTCCAGAATCCAGATTACAATGACAAGTTCGATGAATACCTTTATATACAAATCGGATATCCAGCCCTCAATGCTTTTGGAAATGGTCTGTTTTATTCGCCATATGCAGCCACTTCAATAAGAGAATACTTTGCTAGAGGCTTTGAAGCATTTTTCTTGCATAAAGACCTCAAAACACTTGCAAATATCAGCCCCATACTGTATAATAGGTTAGAAAACTTAGCAGATATGGAGTAATAATGGCACACATTAGCTTCTCAGAGGCAAAAAACTGGAACTTTTGCCCTTTTTATCATAAATTAATGAACTTAGACAAGGTAAAAGGCTTTCAAGGCAATGCTTTTACCGCTTTTGGTAATGCTATTCACGACACATGCGAAAAGATGCTTACTGAGGGTTTGGAAGACAAAAAGTCCTTTTTTCAACTAAGATTCAAGGAAATCCTTGATGATTTGCCCGAAAATGTCGAAAAAACGGGTGATTTAGTGGAAAAAATGAAGGTTCAAGCCCCACCTATCCTTGATGAAGTGCTTCCTACCCTCCAAGATCACTTTGGAGAGTACGAAGTAGTGGCAGCGGAAGAGGATTTGATGGAATTGATCGAGGCTTTCCCATGTGAAGAGAAAAATAAGTTCAAAGGCTTCATCGATTTGGTTATTAAGACATCAGATGGTAAGGTACACATCATTGATTGGAAGACTTGCTCTTGGGGATGGGATGCAAAGAAGCGTTCCGACCCAATGATGACTTACCAGCTTACTTTCTACAAGCATTTCTGGGCAAAAAAGCACAATGTTGACCCAAAGATGATTGAAACTTACTTTGCGCTGCTCAAAAGAACTGCAAAGAAAGACAGAGTAGAGATCTTTAGGGTCACTAGCGGTCCTAAAAAAACTCAAAATGCTCTTAAATTCCTTGAGAAGGCAATCTATAATATTGAAAAGAAAAACTTTATAAAGAATAGGCTTGCTTGTAGCAAGTGTGAATTCTACAAAACGGAACATTGCACATGACTGACAAAAAAATAAAAGTTCTTACCATTAGCGACCACCCACTTTCCCCCTCGGGTGTCGGAACACAAACAAAATACATGATTGAAGCTCTATTAAAGACTGGAAGATATAAAGTCTTCTCTTTAGGTGGAGCAGTTAAGCACCAAAAATATGATCCACACAAAGTGGACCAATATGGGGACGACTGGATAGTTCAGCCAGTAGATGGGTATGGGCAACAAGAACACATTAGGTCTCTTATACGATCATTTAAACCAGATATGGTTTGGTTTATGACTGATCCTAGATTTTGGGAATGGTTGTGGGCTATGGATAATGAAATCAGAAAGAACTGTCCACTAGTATATTATCATGTATGGGATAACTATCCTTATCCAACATATAATGATAAATATTACAAATCAAATGATGTGATTGTTTCTATTTCAAAAGTCACTCACGATATTGTTAACAACGTGGCTCCCGAAGTAGAAAACATTTACCATCCACACGCAGTTAACGATCAGTTTTTCAGAAAAATGTCTGATGAAGATATTTCTGACGCAAGAAAAAAGAATGGTCTTGAAGACAAGTTCGTGTTTTTGTGGAATAATAGAAATGCGAGAAGAAAGCAGTCAGGATCCTTGATTTATTGGTTCAAAGATTTTTGCGACAAAGTTGGGCACGACAAAGCTGTATTGATTATGCACACAGACCCAAAAGATCCCTACGGGCAAGATTTGGAACAGCTTCTTGTTGAATTTGAAATGAACAAAGGGCAAGTAAGGCTTTCTAAAAACAAAGTAAGCCCAGCAGATCTTGCAGTTATGTACAATATTGCTGACTGTACTGTCAATATTTCAGATGCAGAGGGTTTTGGATTAGCAACTCTAGAATCTTTGTCTTGTGAAACTCCAATCATTGTAACCATGACAGGTGGATTGCAGGAACAAGTAACTGATGGAGAAAAATGGTTTGGTATCGGAATCGAGCCATCGTCTAAGTCTGTTATTGGATCTCAGCAAGTGCCATTTATTTATGAAGATAGAGTATCTGGGGCAGATGTTGTTAATGCATTTGAAAAGATGTATAATATGAGCAAAGAAGAGCGAGAAAATCTTGGAAAGCTCGGGAGACAACATGTTGAAAACAACTATAACTTTAAAAAATATGAAGATGGTTGGGTAGAGATTATGGACAACATTCATGAAAAGCATGGATCTTGGACGAACAGAAAAAACTACAAATCATGGCAACTGTCTAACATTAACTAATGGAACAACAAATGAGAAAATCAATATTACTAAAAGGACCAATACTCAGTAGATCTGGATATGGAGAACAAGCCAGATTTGCTTTCAGATCTTTGAGAAAGCATGAAGATCGATTTAACATCTTTATTATTAACACTCAGTGGGGTGGAACAGGATGGGTATGTGATGACGATGAAGAAAGAAAGTATATAGACTTTCTTATTGAAAAAACTTTTCATCATGTAAATGATAAGCAGGGTTTTGACATGTCACTTCAGGTGACAATCCCTAACGAATGGGAAAAAATCACCCCAATGGACATTGGTTATACAGCAGGAATTGAAACAACCAAAATGGCTCCTCAATGGATTGAGAAAAGCAAAGTTGTAGATAGAATCATTGTAACAAGTAATCATTCTAAAGATGTTTTTGAAAAAACTACTTACGATATTATAAACAAGCAGACCAACGAAAAAGTTGGAAATGTTAAATGTCAAACCCCTGTAGTAACAGTAGGATATCCAGTAAGAGAGCATGAAGCAGAAAGTTTAGATTTGCAACTTGATACTGATTTTAATTTCTTGGCTGTTTCTCAATGGGGTCCAAGAAAAAACATTGCTGCAACAATAAACTGGTTTACTGAAAGGTTTAAAGACAATCCTGATGTTGGCTTGATTGTGAAAGGTTTTTTTAAAAACAACTGCACCATGGATAAGGAGGCATCTAAGATAGCGTTAAGGAATCTAGTTTCAAAAGACGCAAAATGTAAAGTATATTTAATCCATGGAGACATGACTGATCAAGAAATGACTGGTCTATATACACACCCAAAAGTAAAAGCCTTGGTATCCATTTCGCATGGAGAAGGTTATGGTTTGCCATTATTTGAAGCTGCATATTTGGGATTGCCAATCGTAACAACGAACTGGTCCGGACATTGTGATTTCTTGAACATGCCAGAAAAGATTAGAAAAAAAGGATCAAAAAAGAAAACAACCACAGTAATGAAGCCGATGTTTGCAGATGTTGAATATACTCTTGGACCTATTCAGAAAGATGCAGTGTGGAATGGAGTTCTTCAAGCTGATTCAATGTGGAGTTATGCTGATAAAGACAGTTATCAGAATGTTTTGTCCGATGTTGTAGAAAACTACTCTAAATATGAAGAAAAAGCTGCAAAGCTAAAAGATTGGGTAAGAACTGAGTTTGAAGCAGAAAAACAATATGATGCTTTTGCCAACGCAGTCCTCCCTGAAACAGCGGATATTCCAGTAGAGGATATGTTAGTGAGTTTTGATTAATGAAAAGTGTTATTCACATAGCAGATTTTTTCTCAAATGAGATTAGAGGAGGTGGCGAACTCGTAGATGAAGTTCTCACCTCTTCTCTCGTTGAGAGAGGGTACAAAGTTACTAGGGTAAAGTCCCGACAAGTAACAGACAAACTAATCAAAGACAATGCCGAAAAGACTTTTATTGTTTCTAATTTTGTTATGCTCGCTCCTTCATGCCTTCGCTTGCTACAAACTTGTGATTATGTAATCTACGAGCACGACCATAAATACATTGTCGGTCGAGACCCGTCCCCATTTGAGAACTACAAAGTTCCAGCAAACATGTTGACCAACTTAGAGTTTTACAGAAATGCTAAGGCAGTATTCGCTCAATCTAAGTTGCATGCAGAAGTAATCAACAAGAACATTAGAGAAGCAAATGTAATCAACCTTGGCTGCTCTCTGTGGTCTGACGAAGAACTGGATACTCTACAAAAGTATGTAGACACAAAGAAGAACGGCAAAATGGCTGTTCTAAACAGTGCCAACAAAATCAAAGGAACAGCACAAGCAAAAAGTTTCTGTGAGAAAAACGGCATTGAGTACAACCCTATTGTGTCTCTGGACTACGACAACTTTATCAATCAACTATCCCAGCACGACGGATTGGTTTTCTTCTCGCAAGTCCTCGAAACCTTTTGTCGTTTGGCTGTCGAAGCCCGTATTGTAAACTGTAAACTTAGAACAAATAATAACCTCGGTTGTGCTAGTGAGGAGTGGTTCCCAAAGTACAAAGGACAAGAACTTCTTGACTTCGTAAGGTCTCAAAAAACTGAAGTAATCGATAAAGTTGTCGAGGTATTAGAAAGCGAGAAAACAAAAGAGTTTACAACTGCTCCTATTACAGTTATTCTAAATGCATATCGTCGTCCATACAATCTCAAAATGCAGATTGATGCGATTAGAAAGCAAACAACCAGACCAGCACAGATTTGGTTATGGGTAAACGAACACGAGGATAACATTGGATTTAACTTTAAAGAATTGGACCTTGATAGAGTATTCCACAATGATCACAACTGGAAGTTCTATGGAAGGTTTGCCGCTGCTTTGTTGGCTGACACTGAATATGTAGCTATTTTTGACGACGACACCATACCCGGAGATCGTTGGTTTGAGAACTGCTTAGAAACAATGAAAACTAACGAAGGTATCCTTGGTTCTGCCGGTGTCACACTCAATGACAAGTTCTATGTAAGACACGACCGATGTGGTTGGCCAACACAAAACAGGGAAACAACAAGGGTAGATTTGGTTGGTCATGCTTGGTTTTTCAAAAGAGAATGGCTGTCTCACTTGTGGAGAGAGAAGCCAACAACTTGGGATAACGGAGAAGATATTCAGTTTTCTTACCTTGCTCAGAAATATGGCAATATCCAGACATATTGCCCTCCACATCCACCAGAAGACAAAAGCCTTCATGGATCTATCTTGGGCAATGAGTTAGGTATTGATGCAAAAGCAACATCAACCAACAGTGCTGTATCACATCAGCAGTTTTTTAGCGAAAGAGATGTCTGTGTTCAGACAGCAATTAGGGGCGGTTGGGAAACTGTAAAAGGTATAAAAGTATGATTTTATTGAGTTTTGGAACAAGACCAGAGTGGATCAAGATCAAGCCATTGCTAGACCAAATGGACGGCAACATTCCTTATCGCTTGCTTTTCACAGGTCAGCACACAGACCTCCTTTCAAAAGTAGGCGAGGACATAGATTTAGTAAAGTTAGAAATCAAAGACGGTTCAAATCGCCTTGATTCCATTGTGAGTTCCGTTATGAACTTGGAAGAGATTTTTGAGGGAGTAACCTCTGTTTTAGTGCAGGGAGATACGACCTCTGCTTTTTCTATTGCCCTAGCTGCTTTTCATAGAAGGATCAAAGTAATCCATTTGGAAGCAGGACTGAGAACATACGATAAAAATCAACCATATCCAGAGGAATTTAATCGACAAGCCATTTCTAGGATTGCCGACGTTCATCTTTGCCCAACCACAATGTCGAAAGACTTTTTAAAAAATGAAACAACTCAAGGCAGAGTAGAAGTTGTAGGCAATACTGTATTGGATAATCTGCGAGACATTGAGACAGAATATACAAATAAAGTAGTTGTAACAATGCATCGTAGAGAGAACCATCATAATATGGACCAATGGTTTAAGGCTATTGATAAGATTGCCGAAGCTAATAAAGACTTGGAGTTTATTATTCCTCTGCATCCAAATCCCAATGTGCAAAAACACAAGCATTTGCTAAAAAACCTTAAAATTGTAGAACCAATCGAGTATAATGAGTTTATAAAGTTGTTGGCTCAAACAAGACTGGTTATTACTGATTCCGGCGGATTACAAGAAGAAACATCTTTTCTAAAAAAGAAATGTATTGTCTGCCGAAAGAAAACAGAAAGACTTGAGGGTGTTAACACTTTTGCTTTTATGTGTCTTGAACCAGAGGATTTGGAAGGTCTTTTCAATCAAGTCAACGAGGATCACATTCCCATCGGAGACTGCCCTTATGGAGACGGATACGCTGCTGAAAAAGTGTATGAGGTCTTGAGGGATGAAGTTTGAAGAAGATTTTTTCAACCTACTTGGAAAACTAAAAAGAAACGAACCATTTGCATACACTCGCTTTTCTGATGGCGAGATCTGCGTTATGCAAGACAAAGAACTAAAACTAGCAGATGATCACGTTGTAATGGGTGAAACCCGTTACGGCTTTGGATATTCAGCAGACGATCACAAGCACTATGATCCCAACGAGCATGGCTTTCTCAAAGACATCTTGATTGAGGCTTACAAATACAAGAAAGAAAACTATTTTGTTGGTGGCATCTGCAAAGATTGTACTTGTGCTTCCAAAGATTTTGCCCCTTGGATGCATAATCTATATGGAGACATCGATGACAAACTCACATCAGCAAATCTCCTTGTAAACTCCAATTATCCTTTGTTTGTGGGACATTTTATTCCAGAACTAAAAAAGAAAAAACTTGTCTTTATTTGTAGTGAGAATGCTGATTTAGATAACGGCGAGTTTGACGTTGTAAAAGACTTCCGTGTAGGAAAGAACTGTATTGTCAATGACCATCATTTAGTTGTTGACATTAAGAAATGGATAGATGATAATAGTATAGAAGACCATGTATTTTTGTTTTCTGCAAGTAGTTTGAGTGAAGTTCTTATCTACGAACTTTATAAGCATAACGACAAAAACACATATATTGATGTGGGAACAACGCTTCATCCATACCTTGGTCTGAGTATTGAGAGAGATTATTTGAGAGCGTATCATGGAAACATGTCTCACCCTGACCTTTTTAAATCGTGTGTATAATGGAACTAGTTCAAAACAAGCCGGAATATTGGGAATTTATCAGGAACCTTCGTAATCATCCAGATGTGAAAGGTGGATTTATTCAGCAAGAAGATATTGAAAAAGATCCTCATGAGCAGTATATGCTTAGGTATGGCTTGTTCTTTTATGTGTGTTTATATGAAGGACAACCAGCAGGATATGTTGGTGTAATCGATAGAGATATTAGAGTTGCAACACATCCCGATTTTCAAGGTAAAGGTGTTGGAAAGTTTATGATAAATCAACTGATGGAAATGAACTCTGATGCATTTGCAAAGGTAAAGATTGAGAATGAAGCAAGCATGAGATTGTTTGAAGCTTGTGGATTCAAAAAGAAATATTATATTTTGGAGAGAGATTAGATATGGTAAACTGGGTCGGAGGAAGAGTTGATATCAACAATTCTAGTGGCGGATATATGGGAATACTCATAGAGTGGGCTAACAAACATTTGGAAAATAAAATAACAGAGCCTCAAGACGTATTGATAGTCGGAGAAGGAGAAGGAGCCAAGAAGAGTTTTAAAAACTTATTCCCGTCTTGGAATGTGCAGTCGATTGATCGAAGCACTGAATTCACCGTAGGAGATGTAGATATACTCGGAGATATATGCAAAGAAGGTGTATTAAAAGAAGGTGTATATGACCTTGTTTTGTGTCAATCAGTATTAGAGCATGCGTTTGACCCAGTGATGGCTGTAAAAAATATGATAAAATCCTTAAAAAAAGGAGGAGTTGTCTGCATTTGCACTCACCCTGTTGGACCTCCGGGCTTCCCCTATCATGGAGATGGTACTTGTCCGGATTATTTCAGATTTTATGGAGATTTTTTTGATAACTTTATTGAGGAAACTGGGCTAGATGCTGAGTGTGTGGAGACTTTCTTAAATGGAACTCACATCATGGCTTGTTATAAAAGATCAATCTAATGACTTTAAACAAAGAACAACTAGCTAAACAAATCAATAAATCATCCAGATCGATGGTCGACTTTAATCATTTAATATGGTTAATGGATTATGTGGAAAGCAATGAAGTAAAAGTCTTTGTTGAGGTTGGCGTTGCTAAGGGGGGAGTTCTTGCATTGGTTGCAAAGATCAAGCCAAATACAAAAGTCTTTGGCTTAGATAGTTGGGAAGGAATGCCTGAAATAACTAAAGAAGACAATCAAGCTTATAAGAAATTTGAAGGAGTATCGTGGTCGACTATGAACGATGTTTACGATACCTTCAAGAGTATTAACGCATCATCAGACAACCTAAAGCTTATCAAGGGATATTGTGAAGAAACAATACCAAAAAACATTTCCATCTTAAATAATATTGACATTTTAAGAATAGACATAGATTGGTATAAAGGCACTAAATTTTGTCTAGAAAAGTTGTATAATAATGTAAATCCCGGAGGATTAATTATAATCGACGACTATCATTGGAATATAGGCTGCAAGCAAGCTGTAGATGATTTTTTACAATCTATCGACAATAAGCCGATTATACACAAGTGTCCATCATACGAAAATAGAGACTTTGGACCAATACATTTTTTTAAAAATAAATAACTGGAGTTGAATATATGTTACACAATCCATATAAAGTAGTACAAATGTTTGAAGAAGAGGTTGCACACTATACTGGC
>Ga0099850_1001551_pt1 | contig 10744 bp, 11 predicted proteins | sample CB_VirMetaG_5_FD_79182 | JGI IMG/M metagenome (GOLD analysis project Ga0099850, IMG submission 79182) | Freshwater to marine saline gradient viral communities from Chesapeake Bay - CB_1508_1D Viral MetaG | ecosystem: Environmental > Aquatic > Marine > Coastal | place: USA: Chesapeake Bay...
ACCATCAGATACAATCTTCTTAGTAACTCCTGCCCAACCTTCTACCTTCTTATCACAAGTTGCATCTAGCCAGATTTCTCCTGCACCAATAGTTGTACAATCAGTTAAAGGCACGAATGCTTCCTCAACACCGTCCACTCCAATTGAAATGTTACATCCACCAGCAGAAGCTAGTCCTGTTTTACAAATTGCAATTACTTGAACAATTGCTGCTCCAGGAAAACCATCCATTCCACTAATCTCTAACAAAGTCTGGTCAGAGTTTGTGTTGTTAAAAGTAACCATCTGGAAAAAGGGTGTACCTAATCCCAAAGAAGTGGTCATATTAATATTACTAATCGCACCCAACTTTTTATTCTGGTCTTTAAACTGTGATAGTTCTGGGTTAAAATTTTCATCTCCAAATCCTAGTGGCATCTTTATTCACCTCTATAACCTACTTCATAGTAGATGTCTTTTGCACTGCCTTCATTCACATCAGATTGATAAGTAATCTTGATGTCTTGTGCAGTAATCTTCGGGGCAATAACTAATGAGTATTGTTCTCCCGCAACTGTTGATTCCTCTAACACAGGTTGGCCATAAGAACCATTCATTTTAATGTAAACTCTTAATGTTCCTGTTTGAGTTAAATTTCTCAAATCTATTGTTGGATTTGAAAACTCGTGAATCTTGCTACTTGAAGGGACTTCGATAACCTGTTCTTCAGTTGTACCATTAGGATAACTGTAATTTCCACTAACAATGTTCAACTTAGTGTAGTTCACAACATTTCCACCATTAGACTGGATTGTATCAACTTTTGGTTCTACTGTGTTTTTCAAGTATGCATCACTACTGCTTGCAAATACTGTTGCCATTTTAGTATAACCTCTTCAAATTAATATTCCATGCACCGTCAGTGCTTCCACCGTCTCCACTTCGCACAACTTTTACTCTGATTGATTCTGCCACACAAACAGTGTTCATCTCTAACCATGCATCACTATCTGTCACATTTGCAAATCCAAACCAATCACTTGTCACATCAATATAATTAGTTCCGTCAAGGGATGCCTCCACGGTGTAAACATTTGAACCTGTTGCTCCAGAAGTGTTTTGAATATGGAGTGAAAAGTTTTTATAATCATCCATGTCAGCATCATAATAAGTTCCCGCAGTGTCACCTTGTCCAGTTGCTGCTGCTAATTCTGAAGTTTGGTGGTGTTGACTGATTGGATTTTTCTCTTTAAACCAAGTGAAATTCTCAGTCTCATCATAACCTGCCCCGATTACTCCACCTGTTGAATTTACTCCAATAGGTGCATAATCCAAATCAGTATCTGCTAAAGAAGTGTTGTTATCATTTCTTACAGCCAATAATTGGATTCCTTTATCTCCTGAATTATGCCCTGAATCTTCATCATACTCAGTAATACTTACTGGTAGACTAAGAACGTCAACCTGTACATGACCGTCTGCATCAACCACTGGTTGCAAGTCTGTACCTGAACCATCTTTCGCGGTGTTAAACCATGTTGCCATTGAATCTGTTTCTTTGTTTGTGTTGACTTCCATATGGAATTCAGCACCTTCTGTTGAAATGGTTACATTATCAAGATCTACTCTTAATGCATCCTTTCCAGCATTTAATACTCTATTTAGAATGTCCCTTACGGACTTGTCTCCCATTGCCAATATAAATCACCTCGATTTTACGTGCATTCCGTAGGCATTTGCACTAATAAGAAAAATAAAGAAAATTGATTTATATACCTATGTGTTGTTTATGGTGTTGGACAATATAATCGTCTGTCTTCATCAACAATTGGTTCTTTCTTGACAACTTTCTCTTTAATTGGTTCTTGTTTAGTCTCTTCTGTATTTTTCTTTGCCATTCTGGCTACCTCCTATTCACTTAATATAAATAAAAAAGAAAAAAAATGGGTTTATGCTAACCCAATTACAGTAATTACATCTGTTGCAGTCAAATCAGTTGCAGCAGCCTGAGTTTCTTTTAATGTTAATACATAAAAATTACTGTTTACTTGTTCCCAAGCAAACTGGCTGTTAGCATAAGAAGTAACTACTCCATTTGCATCTCTTACTTGAACAATCCATGCTTCTGGTTCTGAACCTGCTGAAGATACAACAATCTTACCGTTTGTATCAGTTGTAACAGTTACATCTGCTGCAGTAACAGTGTATGTGCTTCTCCCAACAATTTTCTGACCACCTGCGGTTGATAATTGACCGCTTGCTGCAGAAACTACTCCATTAGCACAAGTTGTTGCTAAAGTAATATCTACTCCAGGTGGACCTGCTTGAACTAAAATAACTGTCCCGTCACCTACATCTAGTGCGTCTACAGTCTTACTTCCATCACCATTAATTGCTCCAGTTAAAGCAGTTGCGGTTTGAGTTGCACTATTTCCTCCAGAAATATCTACTGGGACGTCTCCAGTGATTGTTGAATCACTGTCAATTTCATACACTCTACCATCAATTGTAATTGTTTCAGTATCTGAACTAACTCCTGTAAAGTCAATGTAACCTACACTTAACAATCCTTCAAAAGTTGTAATGAATGAACCAATCTTTGCAGAAGTTATTCCTCCATTTTTTACTTGTATTTTTCCTCCTGAAGTTTCAATGGTTGAGTCATCTACACTAACACTTAATGCGCTACCTGCTCCACCACTAAGACCGTCTCCCGCAATGTTTGCACTGATCTCATCTTTATCAATTGATCCTGCTGGCACTGAAAGGTCAGTAAGCCATTCTCCTAATACGTCCTCTGCTAGGCCTCTTTTATTCATAAGTTCTAGCATTCTTATTCTTGTCATTATTTCCTACCTCGTTTTTGTATATTTAGAATAATTAAAAAAAAAAGAAAAAAACACTTAGATAAATCTAAATGTCGCTTAAGTTACAGATTAATACTTGTGTATCGAATCTCTTCATAACAAGTACTCCGTATGATTTGAAGTACCCACCTTTAACATCGTATCTCTGGTGAGCGTCGTCTCCAAGGATTGGAACGTGAGTTGCATTAACTCCTGCTACATGTACCATCATGATGTTGTCTAGGTCAAGCAAATACATTGCCTGGTCTGCATGGGTGTCAGTTCGGTTTACTCCGTCATAGGTTACTCCGTTCTTATCCATGAATCGACTTCCTACGATAGGGATTCTCTTATAAGCTAAAACTACAAATCCACCGTCAAACTCAACTTGTCTTCCAACACTGTTGAATCTTTGTTGTGCCTGTAATAGCTGTGAGATCTCGTCAAGTCTGTCTTCTGAACAGAAGAAGATTCTCTTATGACCTTTAGCTCCTCGCTTGTTGCTTGCTGTGATAGCTGCATCTAAGTCTACTAGATCTAGGTCGTCTGCTGCGGTTGCGCCACCTAATACTACGCTAACGTCTACATAGGTTAAACCTGATGCTCTGGTTGTACCGTAAACTGCGTTGGTGTCTGCTAATGCTGCATAACTTCCCATAAGCTGAAGTAATCCTGAAAATGCGTTAGCAAATCCGTATGCACTAGCGTCAGTTCCACTGATAATGGTTCTTTCTTCTCCTACTGCATGGGATTCGATTGCGTATCGAGCTTCGTCAGATAATTGGTTACCCATTCCTGCTGCGATCATTAATCCAGTTACTTCGTAATCAGTTCGGTAAGACTTTGCAATTGCATATAATTGTGCTTTTGCGGTAGCTGCTGGAGTTCCTCCTGCACCATCTGCGTAAAAACCGAATGAGCTGTTGCTTAAACCACTACCTGCAGCTGTCTCTTTGGTTACATTCCAAATGTAAGATAACTGTGATGTGTTTACTCTTTTCAATAATGGAGCTAAGTCTGTTTTGTTGTTATAAGCCTCAACTGCCATTTCTTGCACACGCTTTTGAATCTCTGCTCCACCTAGGGTGGTTCCGCCACTCCAGTCGTTACTGGTTGTGGTTGTCAAAGCGGTACGTACTTCCATTAAATTGTTGTTCATTGTATACTACCTCCTTTGTAAGTGTACTTTAGTTTCGTGGAACACTAGTGAATGAAACATCACTGTCTCCACCAAGTAAAGCCCGCTGCATCTCAGCATAACTGCCACTAGCTGGCCTTACTTTAGTTGTTACCCGCGGGTCTGCTCCCTTCGCCTCATGGTTTGCTACTGTCTCTACTGCTGGTAGCCTTCCTTGAAATTCAGCTTGCATTTGTACTAATTCCCCCCAAGATAAATCTGATACTTTTTCTTCCCACCATTTTGGGTCAGCATACTGGCTTTTACCTTCCTGCTTCACTGTTCCTTTCTTGGAATCTTGTAAACCAGAAGATTGCTTGGTCTTCATCTCCTCAAGCTCTTGCTTCATTCGAGCATACTCAGCCTGTTGCTGTTCTGCTTGAAGCGCCATCTCTCTACGCTTTAACTCAGCCTCAACTTGCTTCTGAACCATATGAGTGATATTCTCAGGTAAACCTGATTTTGGTTCTGGTTGAGGTGTTGGTGGTACTACTTCTGCTGCTTTTGGTGCAGCGCCTACGTTTTCATTACTATTCTCTTCAGTCATTTTCTGTTCCCCGTCTACTGTTTTAGACATAATACTCCGCATTGCAACTTCTACAATACCAGAGTTTGCCCCTAAAGCTGGGCCAGCTACTAATGATAACCCATAAATATCTAGGTTATCAATTTTGTCAACACCGTCCTCGTTTGTAACTGCTGTTGATTTGAAATTAATACTGAATCCATTGATATACTCATCCAGTAAAGACTTAGTGATAGCATCATAATATTTCTGATGACTCTCGTCTACTTCTGGGAAATAAGGGTTGGTTTCCACCTCTACAAACAAACCATCATCTCGTACATCAAAATGGTTGAACTTGAACATTGGTAATTTTTTCATATCTAAATTAGACTTGATTGAACTTAATTGATCAGCAACGTCAGGGTGTTCCTGCTTTAACTGCTCTAAAGTGTGCTCAATGTTTAGTTTTGCACCGAGCTCATGCTCAACGTCTACATAGATCTTCTTATGCTTTAATTGTTGACGAACAGAATCTACTGCGTTCTTTGTGAACAATGATTTGAATGATTTTACAACTTTACCTTTCTTGTCTTTGTAATGACCATACACATGTTCGATGTCTGGAGCTAGAGCGTAACCTCTGATTACATACTTGTCAAACTTCCCTGTTTTTTGGGACCTTACTTCGATTTTATCTAAATGGAATGAATCTTTACTCATCTCTTGCACCTCATCGCGTATACCAATGTCTCATTTGTGATCGCATCTCTGTCTTCTTCTTCTCTGACTGGTCAGATGCACCATGCTGGTCTCTATTACTAGTCATATCGCTAGTTTGCCTGTCTTCTCTATTACGAGACGGCATTAAATCCTTGTCTTTAGAAATTTCTTCAGTGAATTGGTCTGCTTTAACCAAAATACCATTAGTATTAAGGTAATCTGCAGTTAATTCGTTGTTTGCGCCCATATTACGCAACCTTTCTGCATTCTCAAGGATCTGTTTCTCACTCTTAAGACTGATTGGGTTATATTTGAAAACAACATCAGAATAACCTAGCTTAGGAAGCAAAGATTTGTTGAAATGAGACTCTACACGCCTGTGCATTTTCTCTAACTTTGCCTCATAAGCATACATGATCGCTTCTGCGTCACCACGGTTTGCTCCACCATCGCCTCTCATCCCCACTACTACTGCAGGTACTCCTGTTTTAATCAAAATTTGTTCACGTAAATACTTCAAAACCTCTAATAAGCCATTAGTGAAGTCGTAAGCTGCATTCTTAACGTCAGCATCACCATTTGTCACTAAATCTACTGCTGGGCTCTGTTTAGCAAGCACCAAATTCTTGATAAACTGTTTCCTAGAAGTTTGGTTCGCATTTTTTAGGATATATAGTAATTTTGGTGGTAAATTCTTGAAAATATTCAATAAATAGTTAGTTCCATAAATATATGAGCTGTATGTAGCTGAAATTGGCTCCAATGGTTTCATTGAACGCACTGAACTGCCCACTTGTATATTCCTTATATACATTATTTCGTCAGGAGACCACTCTTGTTCATTTGCAGTGTTTGGATTTTGTACAAACCGTTTAATGTCACCATGTTTATCATATTCAAGGCTCATTTCGGTCTGTTCCAGTACCCATAACTCGCTGATCTTACTATTTATTACACGCATCTCAATCATCACTTCTCCAAACAAGAATTGTGACGCGAATACGTTGTCTTGGATAATATCGTAATCTAAAACGTTGTCGAAATAGTCTTGTGCTTCTTCTGCTTGCTTGATTGATTTCTTAGTCTGCTTTTTTGGGTGAAACCCGTACCCTCGCTTGGTTGCCAACTCTACAGTTCGCTCCATTGCAGAAAAAATGATCGGGTCGTTCTTAGCCATATCAATAAAAGTCTGATATGCGTCAGCGTCGTGCGAATCCTGCGTTTCAGAAGTGCCAGCGTATTCTTTGGCAATACCACGGCTTGCACGCATTTCCATCAGTGAAGAATCTATAACTACTTCCATTATCAAAGAAAAAAAGAAAAAATCATTTATATACCAATATGTTGTTTATGGTTTGCGAAAGAAATAATACCGAATACTCTTCTCAACAATGTCTGTCTTATTACAAAATTCAGTCTTACTCAATAGCTCGATCATGGCAAGAGTCTCCTGGGACAAATGGTAAGCACGGTGTTCTTTTCTCATTCTTCAAACTTCAACATCTCATGCCCTTCAAGCATATGTCTCCACCTAGCGATCTCTTTACGTGCACGCATATTCTGCTGCTCAAGCACGTTCTTCTCATCATCCCACTTGGTCTCGCCTTCAAAAGTCTTATTCAAATCTTCTTTCGCGATATACAAATCTACTAGATTTTTCTTGTGCTGTTCTAATGCACGTTTATTGTCTCGCTCACGCAATGCTAAAAATTCTGGCATGGTTTCATACTCATTAATCGGATTAAGCACCTTACTATACTTTAACTTAATTTCACACAACTCTTGACCAATCTCATTCTGCTGAATACTGGTATTAATATCATTCATTAACTTGGTTTTCTCTGCAGCCTTCTCGCCAGGTAAGGCTTCAATACGTTTATCATTCTTCTCAATAATCTTAGTATTGTGGGCGATCGCGTCTTTCGCTTGGATTAGCGCAGCTTCATTACTCAACATCTTGAAAGCGTTACGCAAAGCATTATTCACATCAACAACCTGCTTGTCTTTACCATCTAAGTTATCAAATTTCTTCAAGTGTTCATACAGAACATGGTCTATTTTACATGTTTTTAATTTCATTTCATCTTACCCCATAATTTTAGTTCGTCTAATAATTGACTATCATTCTTGAACAATTCTGCTCGTGCTTGCATTTTACTCCACTGGGCGTCCTGCCGTGGATCTTTCTTGTCACCTGACTGGGATTGCTGATAACTTATCGTCTCTGAATCAAACAAATTCTCCCAATCTAAAAAGTTGTAACAACTCATCACAAAAGAATCAATCAAATCGTCTTTCCCACTACTTGGTTTAGTTATCCGCGTAGTATTTGGTGTCTCGATCTCTTGCAAACCCTTCATCTGCGAAGTTAAAACATCGTTCCTATAAAACTTGATCAAACCTTGCCGTAGGTTCGCACGAAATGTACTATACTTCTCAATCTTCTCCCTAACAAAACTCATCCTAATAATTGGTACTCCTCTATTCTCCATATCTTGGATTAGGTAATGACCTTCTGGACAATCGTCAACCACTACATTGACACAACCAAACTTGCGCATTAAACTTAATATGTCTTGCACTAAATCCATGTCTTGCCCAGGAGGGTACACATGATCATACAACAGTTTAATTGTGTCGCCTTCCTTCGCACTAATAGTGATCGCAGTATTGGAATTCACCATCCCAAAGTCTACTCCCATTGTACATTCACCTTTATAATAGTCTAACTTACGCATTTCTGTACTTATCGCATTGTCTACGTCTTGTGAATCAAAGTATGCACCTACTTGCGATGTAAATAACGCATCATACTCTTGTTGAAACTTCTTCTCTCTACCTGTTTCCTCATAGAACTTCTTCTTGTCTTTGATCCTTTGCTTGTGTTCTTCATTATTGATCATTGTCCAATGTAACCATAACCTATCATACTCATGGGTTGGTCGCCTATCGTCTGGATCGAACACGTCAAAAAAGAATCCTTGTTGCCCGTTAGGGGTGCTCGTCATAATTATGTACCCGTTAGTCTGGCTGACCGTAGGTTCAATGTACTCAAAAAATACGTCGTCATGTTCAACGAACGCTGCCTCGTCCACGAAAACGTATGCGAAAGAGTGACCCTTAATCTTCTTGGTAGGAGGTAGGCACACTATAGTGTTTCCGTTCTTGAACGTAATCGCGGTCTTATTATTAGCAGCCTGCTGACTATTATCTATCTGCCCAGTGAAATAATGTTTATGTTTGCCACCAGTGATCTTCTCTACATGATCGTCCCCCACATCCATTATTCTCCTTATTTCATCCATTAACTTCTTCGACTGCTCGTCGGTCGCCGAAACTATTCCCACCCTGGTCTTATTATCTACTCCTGCAGGGAACGTGTTAAACAATGCTGCTTTCAGTGCGAACACTGCGCAACCGATACTTTTCCCGATCTGCCTAGGCGTGCACACCACTAATCGTTTGGTATGAGTCTCGATTTTACGCCAAAACATGTGTTGCCATGGGTACGCTGTGACCCCTAGGAAGTTTCTGGCAAAATAAGTGGTACAATGTTTAGCTTCGGCTTTACTCGGAGCTTTCGCCAGGGTTATCTTGTCCTTCCATTCGAGTTCGATCTCTTCAGGTATGTCTGTATACTTCATATTATACTAGTTTTAAGTGTTCTGTCCAATTTGGAGGAACTGTTCCTGCGAAGAAACCAATACATGTCAAACTTCCTGCTGGAACTTCTGTTAATCCTGCATCTTCAATATACTCTATTGATGGAAAAAGGATACAATATTTCAAGAATTCAGTGTTTGCTTTACAAACCACTGCTCTCCCTATCTTTCCATGCTTTTGACCTAATTTCATTGCCACATGGCTAACCTGTGCAGCAATTTTGCCTTTACTCATCTTTAAGTCTGAGTTGATCACATAATAGTATTTGTAGTCTAAATCAATTTCCATTTTATTCTCCTGGGGTGAATTCAGGGAAAAATTTCACCTGAACCTTATTTTCTTTATAGAAAAGTTTGACTTTCTGCAAATCAAACATCTTACTGAGACAGATTTGGTACTTTCTGAACTCTGCATGAGTTAGCGCGCCTTTCAACTGGTTACATGTCCAACAGCACACTTGCTTATTCTTCTCACTGTCATCGCCACCCTTACATAAAGGTGTTTTGTGGTCAATAGTGAGCACTAAAGGATTGGTGCAGCCACAATATACGCATTTAAGCCCTAGCCTTTTTTTTAGCTCGTGGTGCATTCGGCCTCTTTCTCTTCGTTTTGCTACGTCTGTTTCCGTTTTCATTGTCTATTATTGGTTTCCCTGTGTAATACAACTCCACTTTGTGGTCGCGCTCGACAATTTTGATCTTGCGGTACTGGAATGGAGTATCTTCAGTGATCTTTTCGTCTTTCATTTGCTTCTCGCCCAGCCACACAGACATAGGAACTCGAGCCAGCCTTGTGTTATCGGGGTGCTGGTCAACCCACTCCTCTGCGCCTTATCCTATATGCGTTTGCGCTTTCATTCGAGAGCCTGTGTGTTTTACTTGAGTTTTGCAGTTTCACATGGATTCCTGTCCCAAGTGCTGTCTAGCGGAGCAGTGGAGACGACTGGAATTGCACCAGCTACTGAAGGTCATGAGCCTCCGATGATAACTATTTCACCACATCTCCATTGATTATGAAGCGAGAGTAAAGTGTGGCGTAACACATCCCATTCTACGCTATGGTCAGACTCCACTCTCGCTGATTGGGAACGGCAGGATTCGAACCTGCGTACTGGCTTGTCTTGTTTGATAGTGCACCGCCCGCCTGAGTCCAGACTCGGCTACGTTCCCATTAACTGGATATGGTGGGATTTGAACCCACGCTTAGCCACATCAACTGGATGAACAGTTTCACCGATGCCTTCATATCCATTTTCTCCCCCTAGTCCCATTCAAATCTTTTAGCCATTGTCCTACAGTTTTTCCGAATAAATGGGTGATGATTTTTTTCACGACCAATGTCTATCAAATATCTAATACAATTATACTCTTCCCTTGTCAAATGTATTTCCAATTTCTACCCCTAGTCTTCTTCTTTCCATTCCCAATTATGATTTACTAGTGCTTTGAAAAACATCTTGCTAACTTTATTTAGTTCATTGTCCAAAAAGATTACTTTGCCATCTTTAATATTAATGATGTTGTTGTCTGCTAAAAAATAAATACCTCTTTGGATGTCGCCTTTATGCATATCATCTTCTAATGCTTGAAATATATCGTTCTCTTTTAATTCACACACTCCTTGCCATTCTAAGATGTATTGCCAAACTAATAACCTATTTTTTCTTCCAACTAAACATTCTAATATACTTCCTTCGCTTTGTTTCATCTTTTTTCCTCCATTAATAAGTTGGGAACGGCAGGATTCGAACCTGCAATTTAAGGCATACATAGCACTTAATAGAGTTTTGGTCAGCCTTTTCATCTCATGTGCTTCAGCGGCTTTCCTCTCCGCCCTCGTTCCCATGCGCCC
>Ga0099850_1001552_pt1 | contig 10743 bp, 9 predicted proteins | sample CB_VirMetaG_5_FD_79182 | JGI IMG/M metagenome (GOLD analysis project Ga0099850, IMG submission 79182) | Freshwater to marine saline gradient viral communities from Chesapeake Bay - CB_1508_1D Viral MetaG | ecosystem: Environmental > Aquatic > Marine > Coastal | place: USA: Chesapeake Bay...
AATGAGTTGCCGTTATTATCAAGTAAAGTCAAAGAATAACAATCTTTTAAGCTTTCAAACTCATTTAATTCATTTAATTTGTCTTCTCTTAAATTTTCTAATTCAAAATTGTCAATTTCTTCTTGTGTTGCAATTCTTACTCCATTTACAAGGTCGCTATCTTTTACATTAATAACTTTTGCAATTATTTTGTTATCTTTTATTAAATAAGTGTATTTCATAAATTAATCAATTAAAGTAAAGCCTGCGAGTTTGTAATTTCTGACATTATATGAATTGCTTGCTGTATATGCAAAAAATGTTCCTGTGTTTGTGTATATAAACCTTTCAAGTCCTGCTTGTGTGTTTTGATAAGCTCTTATTGTTCTATAACCACTTTCAAAACTTCCTTTTAAATACCAAAAATTACCAGCAACATTTGAAGAGACAACACTAAACTCAACTTTTGCTTCTATGTTGGCAACTGGAAAGCCCGCATATTCTGTTTGTGTTATTGTTATGCCCTTCTCTGTGTTGTCTTCTATGATATATTTTTTTGCAAATGGATTTTTTATTTTTACATCAAGAAAAGAGTTTGCATCAGTTCTCCAAGTTCCACTTAAAATCATTGTGTTAGTATCAAAGCCTTCATTCCCAAAATCAATAAGTGCATCACTTCCAGTTGAAATAGAATCAACAATAACTGCGCTTGTGCCATCTGCTTTTTTGCAAGCAAAAATATAATACCAAGTATCAGCAGTTAAAGTTGTATTTGTTGACAAAGCATTCAAGCCGTTTGTTCCAAACTCAACATCAATTTCATTTGCAAAGTTTATATAAGAAGAAAAATCTTTTGCATTCATGAAGCCTGTTGATTGTGTTAAGTGTTTTTGTGTATATGTTATTGAAATTTCTGCTACGTGAATTTCCGCTCCTCCGTAGTTATCAATTACAAAAACTCTTACATAAGAATATTTATTTGTTGAATTGATTGTGTAAGTTTCTTGATATCCAAGCGTGCTTGGTCTGTCGTTTATAGTTAATAAATCATCAAAACTCACTCCGTCATTTGAACCTTGAATGATTAAATTTCTGGGATTATATGATGTTGCATGTGTCGCATTTCTAATTGTGACATCCTGAATATATCTTGCATCATTGACATGCTCTAATTGAACCCAAGAGTTTGTATTTACAGTAAGTGCAGTTCCTAAAAATGTGTCATTGTTTCCATCAAAACACCAATATGGCTCATAACCAGCTGCATAACTGCTTGCACTTGCTACCCATCCACTTGGAGCTGTGTTGCTTGTCATATCAGGGCTTGTTATTACAGGCTCGTCTTGACGATAAGTTAAAGTTGATTGTTTTACAACCCCACCACTACTACTATCTACACCTTTTATCAATTCAAAATAAGTTCCATTATATCTAATTGTTGCATATTGATTGGCACTTAAAACACCACCTTGCAAATCACTATTCAAAAGTGTTTTTATGTTTTTTGCTCCAAGTCCGTCAATGTTTATAGTTGTTGCCCCTGTATTATCTAAACTTGGCTTGAAAAAAACCATCATTCCGTTGAAATAATCTAAAATAGGCATATCTGCAAAACATCCAGAGCTTGTTAATGTAATTGCATTTGCAGTCCCTCCTACACTAAAACCACTCATTCTTGCATTTGAATAAATATCAAGCCCCTTTCTTATGTTTGTTAAATCAAGCCCAGTTTTATTTATTACTTGATATAAAGAGTTGTTTATATCTCTTAAAGAGTCATTAAATTCTTGTGCTGAAAATTTGTCTACAAGGTCTGTTTTTTCTTCTAATGCAACTGCACTCATACTTTTTTATTTTATTGATTTTTATATAAATTATTTTAATTTTCAATAAAAATAAAAGAATATGAATTTATTTAAAAAAAAATCAATTGCAAATGTTGAAAATCAAAATTTTGCCATAGGGTTTTCCAGCACAAATAATCAATTCAACTTTATTGACGAACTAAATAAGGCAGAATGGAGTCAAAATCCATATAAACATTACAGAGGCACACTTGCAATTTGTATTAATAAAATTGCCAACTTTATATCAACACTTGAAATTGAAGTTAAAAACGAAGTTGATGAAGTTGTTAACAACCAACAAACACAAAATTTTTTTGATATAATCAAGTCTCCATCTTTAAGACAACCAACAAAACAACAATTTCTTTTTGATGTTGCAAAAGAGTATTTATTCAATAGAAATGTTTTTTTACTTTTTGATACTAAAAATAACCAATTAACTTGCTTAAATTCTCGTGAAGTGGGGCTTAACTTAGGAAGCGAGAAAGCACTTGCAACACACGAAGCCTTGACTGACAGATATTATGTATATACAAAAGACCGCAAGCAACTTATTTTTAAATTAGATGTTGAAAAAGAATGTTATACTGGGGACATAAATAACGTTGAACATTTATTATTTCCAAGTGAAATGGTTTTTGAAATGGAGAATCACACAACTTTTTTTAGTTTAAATATATATCAAAAAAACATTTTACACGAAATCTATGAAGAGGTTTTAATGGAATATTGCATTCAAAGACTAAACCTAACTTTATTAAATAATAAACAAGACACAAATTTATTGCTAATCACTGGCAAAGAAAATACCTTTGCAATGGCAGAAGAACAAAGGAAAGAGTTAGAAAGTAAAATTGAAAACAATATAAAGGTGGAGCAAGGCAAGACAAAAGCAATTTTTTCAACAAGTCCATTGAATGTTGAGTCCGTTCCACTTAACAATAAAATATACGATATGCAATGGAAAGACATGGAAGTAAATGCAAGAAAAAAGATTTATTCTTATTTTTCAATCCCAGCAGATATTGACTTAGAGCAAGCAAAATTTACAAACAACCAAACATCCGCAATCAGATTTATTGAAGATGCAATTATACCAAAAGCAGACTATATTTTTAATTTTTTATCAAGAGTAATGCAACAATGCGGAATTATTGATGAAAAACTAAACATAAAAGCAGATTATTTAAAAACGACAATTTACAAAGAATATAACTTGTCAATTGCAAAACAAATTGCTCCATTTATAATGGTAAATGAAGTCAGGAAGCGAATCGGCTACGAAGAAGACCCTTTAATGGAAAATGTTTATACATCACAACTTACACAACAACAAAGACAAGAAGATGTCGGAGTAAAAGAGGCAGAAGAGTTTTTTAAATGAAAATTATTTTGCAAAGCCCAAGTGCAGACAATATAATAAAAAATAGAAATAAAATCATTAAATATTCAAATGTTTTATTTAAAGACTACTATAAATCTTTTAGAAGACAATCAATACAAGCTTTGATTGAAAATAAAAGAGTTGACTTATCTTCTCAAAAAGAAGACTTCAAAGCACTTTTAAAAATGATTTACAAAAAAATAATTTTATCAAATCCAAATTCTGTTTTTTCATATAAAATAAAATCAGAAAAAATAGACTTTACACAACTTGAAGATAAAACACAAGATATTTTAAACAGTGAGCTTGATAAAATTGTAAACACAAGGGCAGATTTAATTTTCAATAATCTCATCAAGTCAATTTCAAAATTAAGTGAAAATTCAAGAAGTGAAGTAAATGAAAAAATAATATTACTCCAAGAGGCTATAAACGATAAAAGAACTACAATAACAAGTCTTGCTATGTCAAATACATTACAAAGCAAAAAAACAACAAAAGAACTTGAAATCTCAATACAACAACTTGAAAAACAATTACAAAAAATAAGAGAGCAAAAAGAAAATTTAATATTGTCAGCTTTTGCAAAAAAGTATAATGACAAAATTGTAAATGAAAAATCAAAATTACACTCGCAGAATGAAGTTGATTATTATGATGAAAAAACAAGAGAGAAAGAATTGTCAACTCTGGCAGTTGCAACTTCATTAAAAATTGGAAATGATTTTTTCAATATCACACAACAAACTATTTTAAAAGAATGGCAAAACCCTCTTGATGAAAGAAGCAGAATAACACATGCAGAAGCACACGGTCAAGTTAGAAAAGATGGAGATTATTTTGAAATAAGAAATCCAAAGACAAATATAATTGAATATTGCAAACATCCAAGAGACGATACACTATCCCCAGAAAATAGCATAAATTGTCGTTGCACTCTTGAAATAAGAATTGAACTTAACTTACAGGAGAATACAGGAACTCAACAAATCCCATTTTATCAAAATCTAATAGGCTTTTTATAACACTTTCAACATCTTTTCTTTCAGTATTAGACTTTAAAATTATTTTAATTTGAAAACCATCACTTGAACTATCACTTAAAAAAATAGAAAATGTATAAGGAAATGTAAGTCTTGCTTTGTAAAAACTTTCCATCTCAACATCAAACAAATCTAAAATTGTTTTTGCAATTTCTGTTCTGGAATAAGCTTTTAATCCAATTAATTTAAAAATAACATTTTGTATTCTTTTTTCAAGTGTAAGTGTGTCAGGTCTTGCAATCAAAATCTCATCAGGAAGTCCTACATAATGCTCCCACTTGTCAATAAATAAGCTTGTCAGGTAAATGTTTGTTTCTTTTTTTAATGTTAAAACATCTTGTCTATAAGTATTTACAACATTTGCAAAAGACACAACAATGGCTCTTAAATTGCTTTTATCTTGATTTTTTGCATTCCAAATCTCACCACTTGGCAAATATTGATTTAAAAACAAAATCTCTTCTTGTATTGTTATATTTTTATACACTTACTGTAATATCTAAAATTTCAATTTGTGAAACTTGAAAATCTGCTAACATGTCAGTTTCAAATTCTCTCACTTTTGTTCCATTTACATCTCTTGTGTTAAATATAATTGAATCCACTTGTGATTTTAAAAGAGGCAATCCAATTTCAACACTGTCAACAAAATAGTCTTCTAAATTCTTTTTAATTGCATCTTTTACACTTTGCAAATCAGGAACTACATTGCTTATATTTATTGTTTTCAAAACTGACTCCGCTGATACTACTTTATAAAAAGCAACCGCAGAGGCATTGTCTTCTAAAAACTCTTCAATTGCAGTTATCTCTTCCTGTGAAAGTGTTTTATTTATTTGATTTTGCTTGTAAAAAGCAAGAGTGCAAATTCCTTTTTTATAAGGTGTGATTTTCATATTTTCTGAGGTGCTATCTTCTGCATTTTCATCATTGACAAAAATAACTAACTTAAAACTATCAACAACCTCGCCTACAAATCTATTGCTTGTGTTTGCACTTGTTATATTTAATGCTTGTTGACTTGAACCTGTCAACTCATAAACCTCGCCAACTTTCATTCTATGTGGCTCATCGGTTGTTATTTCTCTTAATTTATCAAAAGCACTTGGAATTTTTAAAATTGAATTTACTTGAACATTATACTCAAAATCATAAACTACCTTTCCTGTTGTTATTTGTGGAAATTGGGCTTTTATTGTATTTATTATTTTACTATTTGTTGTTGAGTTTCTATTGTTATTTGTATAATCTTTTAATCTTGTTAAAAAACTATCTCTTGTTTCTGTTTCAGTCCCTCCACTGATTCCATTGAAAGCAACAAAACATTCAACATTTATGTCATTTGTTAGCTCCTGTCCGTTTGCAAGTTGTGTAGCAACCCCTGTGTCTTGACTTCTTACTTCTGCAATAACTCCATTAAAAGCAATACTTCCATCAACATCACTTCCCTCCCCTGTATCTTCAACTTCATATTGAAATTGATAATCATTTAAAACAACAACTTCAATATCATTTTTATTAAAATTTGTTCCCGTAAAACCACTTATATTGACTTTCAATCCGCTTGCAAAATTTAAAATAGTTGTTGCTTTTGCAATAGCCACTGTCCCATTTCTAACAACTGAAATATTAAAACTATTTGCAATAAGTGTCTTCTCTTCAAGTAAGTTGTAAATTTGATTATTTGCTAAAAATTCAACATCAGTCCCAATAACAGCCCCTATGTCTCCTTTTATATTTACAAAGCCCTTGCTTTGTTGTGCTGGAATTAAAGATATATTTGCATTATTTCCAAACTCTTCAAGTTCTTCCAGTGTCATTTCTTCAAGATAAAATCTCAATCTTGTTTTTGAATAAGAGTAATCATATAAGTTTTTGATTAACATTGCAAAACCTTGTGTAAGCCCTGCTATCAAACTACTCTCGCTAAATTGCTTTTTTGTTTGTGTTGATATAATTCCTTTTAGTTTGTTGTAAATTGTTGTTTTTGCTGGTATTTCCATTGTCTTTTATTTATCTAAAATAAAATAAAAATACAATAAAAATCAATTAATTTTTATCAAATCACTTAAACCAAGAACGATTTTAACATTATAATCTTTATCAGTTGCAATTTGCTTAATAACAAAATGGTATTTATCGTCGTTTTGCAAGTATAAACTAAACTCATCTTTTAGTAAATTAAATAATTCGCTATTTTCTATTTTGACACGACCGCCAAGCTCCCATATCCCTTTTTGTTTATTTTTTAAATCAATAAAAAAACTTGACATAGTGCATTCAATTCTTACTGCTTCATTAAAAGCTTCTCTTAACAACAACTCTGAATATTCTTTTGAGTCTATTGCATTTGAACTTGAACTCATCCGCTTTCTCAAAACCTTTCTTGGCAAGTCAACCCTATTAATATTTCTTTTTAAAGTTTGCAATCCAAAGGCATTAATATTGCTATATTGTCTATTTTTATTGACTGGCTTTCTTTCAATTGCAGTCTGCCCCACGTTTCTCATATCAAGTGGAGTTCCAATTGTGCCATCCGCAGAAACATCAACATCATCAACAAAACTCATATAATCAATTTCAAGATTGAAACTTAAAAGATTTTGATTTGTTATTGTTTGTTCGTTTTTTAAAGACAAGCCCCTATCGTATAAATAAAAAACACTATCATTGCCAATCGTAGTTGTAAAAAACCCACCTGAAATATCATTTACCATTTTTTCAAAAACACTATAAACACTATTTTCATTTGCAGTATAAGTGTTATCATCTATTGTCAATCCACTTCTAAAAGGAATTAGTCTGTCGTAAAGTTTATCACATTTACTTTTTTTAAATAATTCTCTTATAACTTCATTTGCATTTTTTTGTTTATTTGTTGTTTCAAAAGGCTCAACAGGGACTTTTTGCATTAAATAAGTTTTATGTGAAACTCCAATTGAAAAATAATATTTATTTTTATCAAAAAGAACTCTTTTAAAAACAACAAGCCCTTTCATTACTAAAAACCTTGTCAATCCGTCTGTAAAATATACATTTATTTCATCATTTTCTTTGACGGATTGATAAACACTTTTATTTAATACTTCGCTTGGCTCCGCTATATTACATTCAAAAGTTCCTGATAATGTATTTATTGCATTTAAAAAATAAGGAGAGCTTACTCTTGCCTTTGCAGAACCAATAATCTTACTATTTTCAATTTGAAAAAATCCGCCTTGCATATTCTTTTATTTAAAAATAATAAATAAACAATAAAAATCAAATAATACTAATTGAAGTTTGATTAAAAGTAGGCTGTGAAGAGTAAAAATTTAAAGCTTGTGTTAAGGCATCCACCATATCGTCGTGTTTATCTCTTGGAAATGACAACAACTCACTTTCAAAAGACAAAAGCCATTCTGCATTCTTAGGCAACAAAACTTTATTGTCTTGAAAATAATGTAAAACACTTGCAAGCCTTGTTTCTTTTTTGCCTTGTGGATTTATTGGGAATAATATCGGTCTAAATCTATTTCCATTTCTTTTGTCAAAAACCCCCTCTTGTCTTATTTTGCTAATAACATATTCTCCGCTTGACTTATCTTCTATTAACATAATTGGTTGTTTTGAACTATTCCATTTAAAATAAAAGTCGCTTGCCTCTTGATATAAAAGAGGGCTTGTAGTTTTTTGTCTCATAACATCCAAGACATAACAAACTCCGCTTTTAATTCCAATGCAAATAAAAGCCGTGTAGTCGTTGCTTTCTTTTATCTTCGCCGCCATATCCATTGAAATAATGATATTGTCAAAGAAGTTTTGATTTAAAAGTTGTTGTGGTGTGAGTGTGTATCTATTTGACAAGTATTCTTTTTTAATATAAGCATTTTCGTTGTCAACTGGATTTTGCATGTATTGAGTTCTAAACTCACTTCTGCCAATTTTACCAATTATTAAATCTTTTTTTAAATTATCAAACCTATTTATTAAAAATTCATTTTCTTTAAAATGATATTCGTTATCTGCTTTATCTTTAAAAGTGGTTTCATTTTCAAAATAATAAGGCATTGTTATTCTTAAAATATGCCTGCCAACTTCTTCATACCTCTCTTCCATTCTTGCTGATAAATCATTAAATCCAAGTCTTTGATTGTTTATGATTACTTTTGTTCGTGGGTCGTCTTGTGTTCTTGTCAAAAGTCCGTCAATCTGCTCAAAGGCATTCTCTGTTTTTGCAGGGCTTTTAATCATTGTGTGAGTGAGGGCATCTTCCATAAAAATATAATGAAATCCCTCTCCTGTTGGCACCTCACTTAAAGTTGTTGTGAATAAAATTAAGCAATTATTTGATGTCTGAATTTCATTTGCATTGTCAATGGTTAATCTTATTTTGTATTTTTCTAAAAAATAATGGCTTTTGATTATTCTTGTTACTGTTTTTCTTAATTTTCTTTTTAAGGCTTGATTTCCACATACAATAGCAAATCTTCTATTTTTTGCTTGTGATATTAAATAAGGAACTCCAAATCCTGTTATAAGCTCCGTCTTTCCTGTTCGTGGTGGGGCTTCTAATAAAAACAAATCAACCCATTCCTGTGATGGTTGCAAAAAATAATCATAATCATTTATAACTTTTTTGTAAAATTTTTCTTGATAGCTCCATTTAGGCTCTATTTCTTTTTGAATTTTCAAAAACTCAAAAAACCTTTCTTTAAAATCAGAAACTTCTGGAAATCTTTTTGCATAAATCCTCACAAGCTTTTTAGTATATTCTTTTGAATATCCTTCCAGCAAACAAGTTTTTATAAAATTGTCAATATCAACCTTTCTATTTTTCATTGTGGTCTCTTATGTTTTCAATTCTTGCAATTATACCTTCAAAAAATGCTTTTAATTTAGCTTGATACTCTTCGCTATCACACTCAACAAAACATAACATTTCAAATTTCTTTTTATTCAAAAAGTCAATATGCTTTTGATTGTATTTTTCTTTTACTTCTCTTTTATGTTTTCTAATAGCCATTATTGTATTGGTTTTTGATAAGTGTGAGTAGTCTTGTATGTCAATTATTTTATTTTCTTTTTGCATTAAAATGTCTATTCTATTTTTTTCTATTTCAATTTGTGCTTTTATCTTTTGCATTTCATTTGTTAAAAGTTCTGCAAGGGGCTGTCTTTCAATGTGAACCTTTCTTCTTTCCACACTGCCAACTCTTAACCTCCAAACAACTGTCGCTTTTTGCAATTTATAAGTCTCTGCAACCTCATCAACAGTCATTTTTTTATAAAACTCTCCATTGTGATAAACTAAAATAACATCCCAGCCATCAGGTAGTTTTCTTTTTATAACTTTATACCTTTTATCATTTTCAAAATAAAAGTCTTCTATGTCTTTTTTGTATTGACATTTTTTTGCAACCAAATTAAGTTCTTTATCAAAAACTATATAACCCTCTATTGCTCTAATAACTTTTTGCTTTGTCTCTTCTTGTTTTTCAACATATCCAGTGTTAACAATGATTGCCTTTTTTGTTTCAAGACCAGTTGCAAATATAGAAGTAAAATCATATTTTTTACCAGTTTGTTGTTTTATGGTATTTGAAAAATCTTTTAACCTTTGATGAGCTTTGCAATATGTTTCTTGTTTTGTAATTCTGCAACAACACCCTGCAAAATCGCATAATTTGTTTTTAATGTTGTGAGTTGTCATGTTTTATATTTTTTCTTTCAATTTCAATAAACTCACTATAACTAATATTTTTTACCTCTTTCGTAATATTTTTTACCACTTTCATAATATTCTTATATCTTACAAAATTATTCCATATCTCTTTAAGAGGAAATATTTTTGTAAAATCAAAATACATCTTCAAGCAAGCATAAACTTTATTCAAAAATATATAACATTTTTTTAATCTTTTGTTTTTCATATATTTAACCCTTAATCATTCTCTTTTATTTTATCAAAAAACTCTTCATTTTGTTGTTCTAACAATCCAAGTAAAAGCATTGCATTTATTTTTTTCATTTTAGCATTTTGAATTTTAGACTCTATTTCTAATTTTCTTTTATTTAAAATACAATCTGGCATTTCTATGTATTTATCTTTATATTGACAAAAAAGTCTTTCATCTTCATTTTCAAACCCAACAATCTCAGTAATGCGGTATATGGTTGGAATTTTGCTGAATTTAACAAGGCAAGATAAGTTGTTTTTTTTTAAAAAAGCTTCAAAATCAAGGTCAAGTTTTATCTCTTCTTTATTTTTTTTATTTAAAAAATTAAAAATGCTTTTTTTTCTTTTATCGGATAATTCTTTCTTTTTGTTTTTATAGTCTAAAATCTCTTGATTAAAAGACATACATTTTTCAAATAACTCTAAATCCAAATTGATGTTTTTAAGAGTTTGTTCCAAGCAATCAATTGTGTTTTGTATGTCTTTAATTTCTATGTGATAACATTCTTTAAATCCTTTTTTTGTGTCTTCAAAATTTGTCATATATTTATC
>Ga0099850_1001553_pt1 | contig 10734 bp, 24 predicted proteins | sample CB_VirMetaG_5_FD_79182 | JGI IMG/M metagenome (GOLD analysis project Ga0099850, IMG submission 79182) | Freshwater to marine saline gradient viral communities from Chesapeake Bay - CB_1508_1D Viral MetaG | ecosystem: Environmental > Aquatic > Marine > Coastal | place: USA: Chesapeake Bay...
ATTAGCTAAACTTCAAGGAAGATCATCAGGTTGGATAGGTAAAAAACCTGGTAGTGGTGGAATTAAAGTAGATGCAAATTGGTTATCAGAACCTTCAAATTTATTACAACAAAAAATTAATGAAAGAGGAACGGATGTTAAAACTTTTGCTAATTCTATTGGTAAGCAATCTTCTGTTTATTCTCACACATCAGGCGCAAGAGAAATATCAAGAGATGTAGCAATTAAATATGCTGAAAAATTAAAATGTGATCCTGTTGATTTAATGTTTCCTAAAAAAACTGTTCCTATTTGGTCTAGAGTTAATTTGTTAAAAAATGTTGAACTGGATGATAATTTTGTTCCAGGAAGATTATATTCTTATTCTGTTGAAAAAAATGATCAGGTTGTTGTTCCAAGAGATTTATATCGTGATGATATAAAAGCTATTCAAATAAAAGCAAAAGGTTCAATGTATGATAATCAAGTTGCTTTTTATTATTACACAGAAAATGTAAATAAAAGTCATATTAATAAACTTTGTATTGTAGGTACTGAGGTTGAAGCTTTTTTAGATGATAAAGAAATAAGATTTTATTTTGGATTGTACGAAGAGGTTAGAGGTAAATCTAATTTAATAAATCCTGATCCATTTGTTGAAGGTGAACAAAAAATTATTTTAAAAGATTTTGAACCAACTTTTGTAGCTCCAATTATTGCATTAATTAATCCAGAAGAAATAGTAGATCAAACAAGTTTGGAAAAAGAAATTCCTGCATCTGAAAAAATTAGAAGAGAAGAACTATTAATGGCACAATTAGAATATGTTAAAAAAATTTCAGATGAGAGAACTAAAAATTTTAATGAATTAAAAAATGCAAGCAAGGAATTTGTCGAACACACAACAAAGACTGTCAATGATGCAGCAGAAACAATAACTTTATTAACAAAAGAATTAAAAGAATTAAGAGAAAATATTAAAACAGAAAATAGGTCAAATCAAAAAGACGATTTGGTTATTCATAATTTAAAATACGATAATTTTATTGATACAATTAAAAAATTAAAAGTAGTGAAATGACAGAAGAAGAAATTTTAAATTTATATGAGTATTGGTGGAGTAAATCTTTAAATGCAGATGCAGAAGAAATTGAAAAAGAATTTGGTGTACCTAGTGATACATTAAAAAAATGGCGCTATGCTAAAGACAAATCTGGTCCTACATATTTTAAATATAACCAAACAATTAAATACCCAAGAAAGATGTTTATACTTTGGTATGCAAAACATATGCAGAACAAACAATCCGTTAAAAGCCAACCAGGACCAACTGAGATCAACCTAAAGCAACTAAGAAAATAATCATTCTACAAATCGTGTAATCGATTTGACATATAGTGTAGGCAAATTATATAGCCTCTTATATGTCTAAAAACACAGTATTAGCTGATCCACTTAACGAAGCAGCGTTGCCATTGTTCGCAACTAAACTGAACATAAATCACTTCTCACCTACTCAAGGAACTATTCCTGACGGAGCTTGGATCTACAAATATTTAGTTCTTACTCAAGAGCAAAGAAGAACTCTTCCTTCGTCTAGTGCAATGAAAGCTGGAGTAGCTGTAAATAATATTTTACAAAAAAATTTAGCAGATACCATTTGGAAGTTTGGAACTAATTACAAACTAACTCCTGTACTTAATCATAAATTAAAAAAAGAATTTGCCATCAAAGAAGAGTTAGAAGAATTTAAAAATTATACTCCAGTTGATGAAAAAGATTTATCTAAAAAAGAAAAATACTTAAACGAAATTGTAGATGTAGCTACTAATGGTTTCCTGGCGCTAAAGGAAATAGGCGTGGCTAATCTTTATACAATATCCGAGGAACAAATTTCTATTACAACTGCAACAGGTTCTCCTTGTCTGTTGCCAGTCGTTGGTAGAACTGATTTTGTTTTTGGAAAAATTACTGATGGTGCCTTATCTTCGTTCTCACCTTCATTAATAATTGAGTTAAAAACTCAATGGTCCAAACTCGGAAAAATAAAAAAAGATGGTGATCGTTCCTTTCTTTCTGTCAAATCACCAACCACGCCTAACTTTAATCATTTAATGCAATGTGCATTTTATTCTGCTTATTACAATTATACGGTTCCAGTAAAATTACTTTATTGTAACGCAACTGATTATAAAATTTTTGATAGTTCAAATTGTGATGCTTTAACTGTCGAAGGTTTAAAAAGAAATTTTCAAATTCTTTGTAAAATTTTTAAAAGACGTGAAAAACTTTTATCTATGTTTGAAGAATTACCTAAATCAGAAATAATTGAAAACGTAATTGATATGGTTGATCCTATGTTCGACCATCCATGGTGTTGGAATAATCTTGGTGATGATTTTACTAAACATGCAAAGGAATTATGGAAGGTAATTTAATGTGTAATCGAACTAAAGATACATCTGCAGTTAAGTATAATTGGAAGGAATATTACGCAGCTCACTATTTAAAAAAACAAGAAAAACTTGTGTTCAAATCAATGCTGATATTTGCAGCAATCAATTTAATTTTAGGAGGTATAATCATATGGCTGACAAGCTAGTACAGACTATTAATGATTTCAAAAAATCTTTAAATGGTCAAACCATAAGTATTCATGGAAAAGATTATGCAACAGTAGCATTAAGAATAGCTGTTGCTAGAAGAAATCTTGGTTCATCTTTGGATATTAAAGACAATATTATTTACCAAGATGACAAAAGAGTAATAGTTCAAACTGATATTTTTATAGATGGCAAACACGTTTCAACTGGTATGGCTGAGGAAGTTAGAGCGGCATCCAGGATTAATCAAACATCGGCTTTAGAAAACGCACAAACAAGTAGCGTTGGTAGAGCCTTGGCAATGCTTGGATTAACCAATGATAACATTGCATCTGCAGAAGAAGTTTCCACAGCGATAGAGCTGCAAGACAAAAAGATCCAGACTGTTTTGAAAGACCTAGAAGGTATTTCGCATGCTGGTTCTTACCAGGCGTGGATCACCACCAACAAGTCATTCTTATCGGATTTAAAAAGTAAAAATCCAATGAGCTACACCAACCTGATGGAGCGTTTCACACAAATTAAATCTAACCTAAAACAAAAAGGAGTTATTCAATAATGGATGACCAAAAAAAAGAGCGCATACAATTAGGTATCGCTATCCCAGTAAGTAATAAAGCAAAACCAAGTGCCTATGATTTAAAAGGCAGCATCATCGTAGATGGAAAAAATTATCGCTTTGGTGCCTATATGTCGGAAGCCAAAGGTAATGGCAAAATGCCAGCAGGACAAAAATATTACTACTTTCACAGAGTAGAATTAATGGAAGATGCAGCTCCTACAGTTGCTGCTTCTACTGATTTTGATCCTGCGGAGTTGGAGGCATAAATGAACTCCGATAAATTTAAATCAGTTGCGATCAACATCAAAACTTACAAAGCTTTAGAAGAACTTTCACAGAAAAAATTTGAATTGCCAATCAGCATGTCAAAGACAGTTGAGTTCTATATTCAAAAAGCTTTCGAGGATTATAAAAATAATGCGCCTAGAAAATCTGCATAAAATTATTTCTTTAATCCAAGAAGATAAATTTAATGAGTACGGTCCAGTACATCCGCAAATGCAAAAAATTGCGGATGCCTGGTCGGCATTTTTAAATACATCAATACGAGGCTGGCAGGTTCCTGTCATGTATGCTTTAGCAAAAGCGATGAGAGCTAGCCATGCCTACAAGGAAGATAATTATATCGATGCCATAAATTATCTGATGATAGCTGATGAGATCCATAGAGAAGATAGTTCGGAGTTGGAGGAAAAATAAAAATGTGCCGATGGATTATAGAACTTTCAAATTATCTTTGGAACTTAGCCATCACGATACATTTAACAAAGAGGAATGGTGCCAGGAATTGTACCAAATTTATTTAAATGAGTTCAAACGATAAAGTAATTTTATTTCCAAATCCAAGAGGTGCAAACGTAGCAGCTTTAAAACAGAAAAAAATTATTATTGAAACAGCAGGAACACTTACTTTCAAAATGGAAAATAAGACCTGGGATATTACTCCGATCTTTGACCATGAATTAGAAATTTTATCCGAATTTGGCGAAACAATAAGTTTCGCACCTGAGATAGCTTCAAGATTAATAGCCACTTTAGCTACAACCATACTCAGAAATAGGCTTGTAACAGACGAGGAATATTAAATGAAAAAGACTAGAAAAACTTATCATTCATTAGACCAAAGAACTTTCTTAGATAAAAAGACTGGTCCTTGGTGTCAGTTAGATAACAGTAATTGGTTTGTAAAAAAATACCAAGGCAAAATGCAGTTCTACCTAAATATGGCAGACAGCAAATATCAAGCTATGCCAGAGGCATGCTTTGAAAGCACTTTTACTAATTCAAAAAAATATAACGAAAAAGAAATCAGACAACAGATTTCTAAATTTGTGGAGGAACATCATGCAAGCTAAGCGATTACGAAGTGAAGCACAAAACGAATTTAATAAAATGATAGGTGCAAATCTACGATTTCTAAGAGTAGCTAAAAAATTAAGGTTACATCAAGTAGGAAAAATTTTGGATGTTCGTTTTCAACAAGTTCAAAAATATGAATCTGGAGTAAATGCTGTATCTGCCTGGAGGTTAAAGCAGTTTTCAGATTTATTTGAAGTTTCAATACGCAATATTCTTGATCCTGATTATATAAAAAAAATGCACGCCATGGAGGAGGCAAAGTTCTTTGGTGACGGTGAAGTAAAACCAAAAGATTATTTTGACGCTTACAGCAGACAAAAAAATATCGATCAACAAATGCAACGTGAAGAATATTTAGATTCTTTTAAAAGTGAGGTGATATGCCAAAAATAATAAAAGCTGATGTTATTAGAATAGTAAGCACACTTAACAAGGATAAGACTAGGTTTATATCTATCGAAGAGTTGCAAGATAAAGGTAAGCCAAAAGTGTTATGTAAAATTTTATACAATCACAGAGCAACCACTTCACATCGTATAGATTTTGGTTATCCAAAAAAAGAAAAAAAGAAAAAACTAAGCTTAAAAAATTTTATTAATAATAATAACTATCCGATCAACCATCTTAATTTAAATGATCCTACAATAAGAGGTTTAATTCATTTAAGGTTTTTGAGAGGTGGTAAATGAATGCAATCATTAAAACTATTTCTGCTTCTGCTGATCTTAAAATTGTTGAAGAGTATGCGACTGAACAAGATGCGCAGAATGGTGAGCCTGTCCAAAAAAGAGATGTCGAAGTTTCAAATTATAAAATTCAAAACGTCAAATACAAACTAAAGGATTTAATAAAAAATGATTGAATATGATGTGAAGATCACCAGGCTAAAAAGAAGGTACCAAGGCTTGGCTAGAGTAGCTGCTGCTATTAACGATTTGTATCTTTATGGTGTTTATCCTTCCAATTATCCAAACCTATCTGTTGTTTTAGAGCAGGCTAAGGATCATGTGAAGAACACTATTAAAGAAACTAAATATGAAATTGCCTTATTGGAAGATCCAAAAACGCAATACGACTTAACCGCAAACGATAACCTGGAGGAAATCAATGACCATGACGAATAGTGAATTTTTTAAAAATGTAGGAATACCAGATAGAGAAGATGAATTAAAAGATGTAAGTAAATCAGCGCTTTTGAATAGGATTATTGAATTAGAAGATGATTTAATTTTAGCTAAAGATGAAAGAGATATTAATTACAAAGAAAATTCTGAATCTTTATTAGAAATAGACAAATTAAAAAAAGATAAAAGCGATTTATGTATGGATGTGGTGGAGTTGCAGCAGCGCAATGAAGCACATTTTCAAAATGAAAAAAAACTGCTTGAAGAAAATGAAAATTTAAAAGTTTTAATTTCTCAATTACAGCAGGATGGTAAAAAACTTACTGAAGAAAATTTTGAAAATTATAAATTACTTAAATCATTAGAAAAACAAATTAATAATTATTCATCCGATACCAAAACAATGGATGATGATAACAGGCTGTATCAAATTGAAAATGAACAGCTGAAAAATCAAATTAAAGAATTAAAGGAAGATAAATAATGCTTCACTTTTCCGAAACGCCAGCTCTGACTTTCTCGAAAAATCTTTGGCATGCAGTATCAGATGCCTGGCTCTTTGTTTCTGCTGCATGTTAAAGTAATTGCTAGCGGTTTAAGGAGGACCGCTGGTGATTTATCCAAATAAAAAACCACTTGCTAGTGCAACAAAAAATAAAAAGGCGATATTTAAAATTACGATCAGCCACATAGGCATACCTTTTTTCTTTACTTGCTGATTATTTAATTGTTCTAAGACTTCTAATTTCTTTTTAAGATTTGCCATAAAGGTAAATTACCACAAAAATACCTTTTTAAAACCGCCTGAGAAGCTCAGATTTTAACAATCTGAACCTCTGACGGTGTCTAGTACCTAAATTAATTTAGAAATTATGTTGGTATTTAAAGCTTTAGATTTTTGCTCTAACCTAACATCTAAAGTTTTGGATCGAATAAGATTGTGGTTTCCGTATCGATCTCTTGTAGTTTCAAATCGTGTATGTCCAACAACTGATTTTACATAGTTAGCTGTAAGCTCAGGATTGCTAGACATGGCATCGATTAATTGAGTAGCAACTCTATGTCTAAAAGTTTTTAGAGGAGCAAACTTAAATGGACTTTCATCTACTACTACATGACCACCTTTGTAATGTATCTTTGCTAATCCATTAGCAGCATAACAGCTCCAGATCAGATCGCTGATATGAGCAGTAGCTACTGGTCCGCTGCCTCTGCTGGATGGAAATAAATAATTATTATAAGGATGATGTTGTTTTAAGTAATCAAGCCAATAAACAAAGAACTTTTTAGCAGTAGCATCTAACTCTATAGACCTACGACTACCTCTGTTTTTAGTACGATTAACATATCGGTTCTCATGACTTAACCAAGATCCTCTAATATGAAGATAACTATTTTCTAAATCCACATGAGATTTTTTTAAACCTTGCATCTCACCTCTACGCAATCCAAATAAAAACTGACAAGTTATAATTGCGAAAGTTAAAGCAGATTTAAAATCTTTATCTCTTTGGTTCAGCAAATTAGAAAACAATTTAGTAATCTGCTCATCTGAAATTACTTCAACTGCTCTCTCATATCTTGCATCATGATCTTCTGGTAAGATTGGACCAAAGCATTCAATTTTAAAATTAAGAGTAGATAGGTTTGGATTTTTTTCTTCCAAAGACATCCTACGCAAAAAGGTTCTGATGTTTCTACAAGTCCTGGATAAAGTCCTGTATGAGAAGCCAGCTTTGTGACAGTTCAATAAGAACTCTTCTAAGACAACTACATTAAAATCAGACAAAGATACTTCTGGCATGTGAGGCTCAATTCTTTGAGCGTAATCAGACCAATAGCTTTGCATGCTTTTTTTTGTATGTAATTTGCCTAATCCTGTTTCGGCTAGCCTTGCCATAGCATAAGCTTTGTATTCGCTTTTAAATGCGAAATTTAAGCCTTCTACGGATGGTTTAATGATGGTTTTAGCTTCAGATATAATTAAATTTTCTAAAGCTATTTCTGCATCCTTTTTTTCTACAAAAGGTTTGCACATAGTTTTACGGTCAGCTTTTCTTTGAATGATCCACTTACCGTCTTTTGGTGTTACACGATATTTCATGTTTTATTAAATATCTAACTCAGCTTATTTGGCAATAACTCGAAAGCAATATTGACAGTCACTCTGAATATTTAATCCATGAGTTGAAACAATATTTCTTAATCGTGAATTGTCGTGAATGATCGTGAAAAATCGTGAAATTATTTTTTCACAAATTACAATCATACGACAATACAATAAAGTATTGGAAAATAAGATTAACAGATATTCCTCCTAGTTAATTGTTAGGAAGAAACTCTGAGTTGAGGATTTCCGTACCGTGACAGGCAGGCGCTCTAACCAAGCTGAGCTACACCCCCAGGTATATTTCGTGAAAATTTCCTAGGATGCAACTAGGTACTGTCACTACTCATCGCTTCTTCAAATCCTATATAGCATAAGATTAGGAAAATCCTATAGATAAAATTCACGAAATTTTTGAAATAGATTTCACGGAAAATAGGATTATATTTGAAACATGTTCAGCATAAAAATCGTTAGTTCTAAAGAAACAAAAACTATGACCTTAGATGAGGAAACTTTAACTAAGCACGTAAAAGATTTTATAGTCTTTCAAGCAAAAAAATTAGGACAGACTACTACTGTAGTTATTAATAATGGTGAGAGTTATACTTGGCATATCAAGTATTTGGCAAATTAGGTAGGTACGCCAGGTCATGCGAATATAATTTCGTTAATCCTGGAGCAAATATGGAAGGAATTTAGAGGTAGATTTGCTTAGATTTCTTGGTTCCAAGCCTATTATACAGCTCTTCCAGCTTTTTATTTAATACTGGCGCTGCCTTTATTTTTTCTTTTTTCCGCTCTTCTTTTTCTTTTTGAAGGCGGATTTGTTCTTCTTGTTGTAAGCGTTGTTTGAGTACATGCTGCTCCTTTAAATGGTTAAGATATTTAGTATGACAATCTTTAGTAGGCTCTTGTCCTACGTACTGTTCTCTACAAAATATTTTTTTATTAGCTGTTGCTATAAAGTATTGATTAGGCTCACCGCACCAATCGCATTTTGGCGTCATGATCCTAGTACGCTTTTTGCGCATTAAGTCCTCCAGGTTATTATTGAAAATTAAATTCTGCCTTGACCTCTGTAGGTGTTGCGATCTTTTTTCGAGTGTCTGCCTTTTCTCTTACGTCTTTTTTTTGGCGTAAAAACAATACCAACTTTTTTAGCCATCTTTCTTATTAGCTAAAGTTCGTGCAATACTTTCACCTGATCTTCCAACCACATAACCACCAAGACCAATCTGTAGTAATGTCCAAACATCCCCAGGCAGTTCAAAAGTAATAATCGTTCCTGTAAATAATTTGCAGACAGGACCAAGTATGTAATTCCAAATTAAAATAAATATTAAAACGTACATTAAGGTTGGTCGCCATCCTGCAACAAACCAATTAGCTTTGGCTTCAGCTTCAACAATAGATGCAGCTGCTTTTAATTCTTCGGTTCCTGATTGTAGTAATTGAGTATTAAGTTGAGCTTTTAATTTTTCGGCAAGGTCTTTATCTGGTACTGCTTTATCTACTGTAGAAAAAAGCATTTTAGCTAAAGGTGCAATTATGTTTAAGGCAGGTATCATTGACAATCTCTCATAAGTTCAGCAAGTGCTTCGCATCGGTTAGGAGTTTGTTTCCTCCAGGCACTTTGCAACATTTGATTTGCGGCTTCTAAAAAATCTTGTTCTTTTAAAGCTTGGATCATGTTTTTAAATTTTTTAATTTTATTACCAAGCTGGAAAGCCATTTCGATAAGCACACCGTAAGCTTGCTCAGGTATTGTTAAAACATTTTCTTCACACACCTGGTCGGCAATCTTGACAGCGTTTTTAAAATCTAATTCAAATAAATATTCAAGCTGCTCTTGAGGATAATCAAAACCAGGAACAAAAGGTTCACCAGGTCTAACGAGATGACCGTAACCAATAGTAAAATTTCCAAGCGTGTCGGTATAGACTTGGCTTTTATATCCTTCGTGTTCTTTAATTCTTTTTTTTATTTCCTGCATTAGATAATGATTTGACTTTGCCAAGCACTCTTTTGGTTTGACGATTGAAATTCACATAAAAATTTTTAACTTTTAATTTCTTCTGAATTTCAGTCAGCGGTCTTTTTCTATGTCTTAATGGATGATCTGCTTTAGCATCAAAGAAATCTACTTTGCCTGTATGGATATTTACTCTTACAATATCGATAGGACCTACTCCATTTACGTTAGTAAATAATAAGTGGTCATCATCAAGTAACTCAAGCATAGCAGTCAAATGAGCTGCAATACCGTTATTGTAATACTTCACTATCCGATAAATCTAAAAAGCAAAGCAAGCACTTGACCTGCTACCAAAACACCAACTGTTGCAACTATTTTTAAAACCAAATTTACTTTTTGGTCCAAATGCTCCAGGTGATTGTTTTGGATAGTGTCAAGTCTTTGATTAATTAAAGCAACCTCTTTATCCAATTTCTGGATAGTTACTTCTATTTCAATCATGTTTTATATTATCTTGAGAAAGAACATCTTTAAAAAAATCTGACCAAAATTTTGTTACCTTCTTATTAAAAGAAAGCATATTGTTTTTGATAGTTTTATAATCAAAAGGATCTTTCCAATCTTCGAAAAAATTTCCGAACATTTTTAACTCCTATAGTTGTTGGTTAGTATTATGGATAAGCTAGCTGCTTATTAAATTCCTTTGCGCCAATTATTAAAATTAGCAATTGCATTTTGCATCGGCTCTTTAAATTTATAGCCAAGACAAATTCCTAGTATGACACCTATGACAAACATAGTTGCTCCTTTGTTATTAAGATTTGTTATTAAAATTTAGTATTAAGGTTTGACAGGAAACATTACAGATTTGATTTGCTCAACTGTAGTTAATCCTTCAGTTATATCTCTTAATGCTTGTCTGTATGCAGACATTTCTGTAGATAAGGTTTGGTCAGATAAAGCATGAAAATCTGTATCTGCTAATAGTTTATTTCTTTTGGCTCTTAATTCATCTAATGCCA
>Ga0099850_1001557_pt1 | contig 10728 bp, 10 predicted proteins | sample CB_VirMetaG_5_FD_79182 | JGI IMG/M metagenome (GOLD analysis project Ga0099850, IMG submission 79182) | Freshwater to marine saline gradient viral communities from Chesapeake Bay - CB_1508_1D Viral MetaG | ecosystem: Environmental > Aquatic > Marine > Coastal | place: USA: Chesapeake Bay...
AGTTGATGATTTACTGCAGGGAAAAAAAGTAGTATATAATGAAATAGTGGAGGAAGGAATATATCTTTATGATTTGCTCGATGTCGGTGAAGATAATCTTTATTATTCAAATAATTTAGTATCACACAATTGTGAGTTTTTAGGTTCGGTTAATACTCTTATCAATCCTTCAAAACTCAGAAATCTTGTATACGAAGATCCAATAAAGAAAAATGCAGGAATATATGTTTATGAAAATCCAGTAGAGGGAAATAATTACTTAATTACTGTTGATGTTGCTCGTGGAATTGGTAATGATTATTCTGCATTTATTGTCTTTGACATTACAAACTTTCCATATAAAGTTGTAGCCAAATATAGGAATAATGAAATAAAACCAATGATGTTTCCAAGCATTGTAGATGAAGTTGGAAGAGGATATAATAATGCTTGGTTATTGATAGAAGTTAATGATATTGGAGACCAAGTTGCAAGTATTTTACATTATGATTTGGAATATGACAATATATTAATGGCATCAATGAGAGGTCGTGCTGGGCAGATAGTTGGCACTGGATTTAGCGGTAAAAAGTCTCAACTTGGAGTGAGAATGACTGCCGCAGTTAAAAAACTTGGATGCTCCAATCTTAAAACACTCTTAGAAGATGATAAGATATTACTATGTGATTATGATATTATTTCTGAGCTCACTACCTTTATTCAAAAGCATAATTCATTTGAAGCAGAAGAAGGTTGTAATGATGACTTAGCCATGTGTATGGTTATTTTTTCATGGTTAGTTGCTCAGGATTATTTTAAAGAAATGACGGATAATGATGTCCGCAAAAGAATATATGAAGAGCAGAAAAATCAAATAGATCAGGATATGGCACCTTTTGGTTTTATTTCTGATGGATTTGAAGATATTAATAAAAGTTTTACTGATGATTCGGGCGATAGATGGTATGTGGATGAATATGGAGATAGAAGTTTTATGTGGGATTATATGTAATAGTGATAAATTATAAATAATTTTAGAATAATTCTGGATGTAGGAGAATACAGATGCCACTAAACTTAGCATCTCCTGGAATTGTAGTAAGGGAAGTTGATTTAACTATTGGAAGAACTACACCTTCTTCAAACAAAATTGGGGCATTAGTAGCACCATTTGCAAAAGGTCCTGTAGATCTACCTATTTTAGTAGAGAATGAGAATGATTTACTAAACACTTTTGGAGAGCCATATTCAACTGATAAGCACTACGAGCATTGGTTGTCAGCATCATCTTACCTTTCTTATGGTGGATCCATGAGAATTGTGAGAGCTAATGATGTAGATTTAAGAAATGGATTTGTAGGAACTGCTTCAAGCGTTAAAATCGATAGTCTAGACCACTACAATGCTCTTGGGTATGATGAAAATACTCTTTCTGGAGTTGTAGTTGCTGCAAGAAATCCAGGATCTTGGTCGAATGGAGTTAGAGTTGCAATCATCGACTCCAAAGCAGACCAGATTCTTTCAGGTGTTTCTACATCGGGCATTGGTGTTGGATATGGAGTAACTCAATCCATTAGTTCTGTATTGCCTGGCGCTGGAACTACTTCAGTTTTAGATGGATATTTAAAGGGAATCATTACTGAAGTTGGTAGTGGCAATATTTCGGTGAAATTAATTTCACACTTTTCTGCCGCTGGCACCGAAACTAATGTTGATTATCAACAATCGGGTGTTTATGCATTTTCAAACTCTGGAAGTGTAGCAATTCATACTAATGGTCAGTCTTCATCTTACGCAAGCACTTCTTATACATCTCAATTAGATTGGTTTGACCAACAAACAATCGGTGTTACTACTACCTCCACAATTTCTTGGAATAATATTGCACCACGTCCTGGAACTTCTGCATATGCAGCTGCAAGAAACTCCAGATTTGATGAAGTTCATGTTGTAGTTATTGACTCACTTGGAACTGTTACTGGAAATGCGGGAACAATTCTTGAGAAGCATATCAGTCTTTCTAAGGCATCGGATGCTGAGTTTTCTGTAGGAAGTCCATCGTATTGGAGAAGTTACCTTGCAAACACTTCCGAATACATTTATGGATTGGGAGCTCCTGTTGGAGTTGTAACCACAGGGTTTAGTTCTGGATTTAATCTTGCATCTGATGTTGGATGGGATCAAGATGCTGAGGGAATTATCTTTGCAGCTTCTGGTTCTTCTACAGATAGTCTTACTGGCGGATTAAATTATAATGGTGAAACAGGTATTACGTCCACAGGCGCTTTAACAGCAACTCTTGCAGAGTTGTCGGATGGATATGACTTATTTGAGTCTACTGATAATTATGCCATTGATTTCTTATTGATGGGATCTGCTGCCTATGATATCTCAACTGCTCAAGCTCTTGCAAATAAACTGATTTCTGTTGCAGAATTGAGAAAGGATACTGTTGCATTCATCTCACCATATAGAGGTGCTGCACTTACAGATACTTCGGATCAAACTGCAGTTGCGATTAGATCTGCTGCAGACATTACTGATAATGTGCTTGCATTCTATTCATCGGTTGCTTCATCTTCATATGCAATCTTTGATAGTGGATACAAATACATGTATGATAGATTCTCAAATACGTTTAGATATGTGCCACTAAATGGTGATATTGCAGGTCTTTGTGCTCGCAATGACATCAACAACTTCCCTTGGTATTCTCCTGCAGGAACTACGAGAGGTGCAATTCTAAATGCAGTGAAACTTCCTTATAATCCAACCAAATCACAAAGGGATCGTCTCTACTCCGCAAGAGTAAACTCAGTAATTTTCTCTCCTGGAGCAGGAATCATCTTATTTGGTGATAAAACTGGTCTTGCAAGAGCTTCAGCATTTGACAGAATCAACGTTCGTAGATTGTTTATTTACCTTGAAAATGCAATTTCTCAAGCTGCTAAAGATGCATTGTTTGAGTTTAATGATGAAGTTACAAGAACAAACTTCGTAAACACCATTGAGCCTTTCCTCCGTGACGTACAATCTAACAGAGGAATCATTGACTATGTTGTTATTTGTGATGAAACAAATAACACTGCTACTGTGATAGATAATAATGAATTCGTTGCTGACATCTACATCAAACCATCAAGATCGATTAACTTCATCGGTCTAACATTCATTGCCACCAAAACTGGTGTTGACTTTGAAGAAGTTATCGGAAACGTTTAATTAACCTAGAGGTTTAAAAAAATGGCAACCAGAAATCAAATTAACAACATTCCTTTAAGGAAAATTACTGACTTTAAGAGTAAAATGTCTGGTGGTGGCACCAGAAGCAATCTATTTGAAGTTGAACTTTCATTCCCAGCAGCAGTTGCAGTTGATTCAAATACTTTAGATAAGACAAGATTCCTTGTAAAAACTGCGGCGCTTCCAGCATCTAATATTACACCAATCCCAGTTGCTTTTAGAGGAAGAACTCTAACAGTTGCTGGAGACCGCACATTTGAAACTTGGACTATTACTATCATCAACGATACTGATTTCTCAATCAGATCTTCCTTTGAAAAGTGGTCAAATTACATTAATAGATTATCTGATAGCACTGGGCAAACCGATCCAGCACTTTATCAAGCTGATGCATTTGTACATCAACTAAATCGTGATGGGTCTATCTTAAGATCTTATCATTTTTACGATTTATTCCCAACAGCAATCTCAGCAATTCCTCTTTCATATGATACTGAGGCAATTGAAGAGTTTACTGTTGAAATGCAAGTTCTCTGGTGGGAAGCAATCAAGGGAACCTCTGAATCAGCAGGTGGTGAAGACATTAACTAAATAGTACACAGTAACAAGATAAGTTTATAACATGGCGAAACTCTTTGGTTTTTCGATTGATGATAATGATAAAAAGTCTAAATCTATAGTATCCCCCGTTCCTCAGAATGATGAGGACGGGGTTGATTATTATATTCAATCTGGTTTTTATGGTCAATATGTAGATATTGAGGGAATATACAGAACAGAATTTGATCTGATGAGGAGATATAGAGAAATGTCTCTTCATCCAGAGTGCGATTCTGCGATTGAAGATATTGTTAACGAAGCTATCGTTAGTGATTTATATGATTCTCCTGTAGAAATTGAACTGACAAACTTAAATGCAAGTGATAAACTGAAGGAAATAATTAGAAAGGAGTTTAAATCTATCAAAGAAATGATGGACTTTGATAGAAAAAGTCATGAGATATTCCGAAATTGGTATGTTGATGGGAGATTATATTATCTCAAGGTTATTGATATGAAGAAACCTCATGATGGTATTCAAGAATTGAGATATGTTGATCCTATGAAAATGAAGCATGTTCGACAAGAGGTAAAGTCGAATGATGGGGGTAAAATAAATGTTAATAACAGACTTCTTCCCAATTCAAACTCTTTAGATTCTTATTCAAAAATAGAAGAATATTTTATCTACTCACCAACTCCAAATTATCCTTCGGGCAGTATTGGTGGTGCTTCTAAAGGTTCTATAAAAATTGCAAAAGACTCAGTAACATATTGCACATCTGGATTAGTTGATAGAAATAAAGGTACAGTGTTGTCTTACTTACATAAGGCAATTAAAGCATTAAATCAACTTAGAATGATTGAAGATTCTTTGGTCATTTATAGATTATCAAGAGCACCAGAAAGACGTATTTTCTATATTGATGTTGGAAACTTGCCTAAGGTAAAGGCTGAGCAATACTTGAAAGAAGTGATGTCTCGTTATAGAAATAAACTGGTATATGATGCAAATACTGGTGAAGTTCGTGATGATCGCAAGTTTATGAGTATGCTTGAGGACTTCTGGCTTCCTCGTAGAGAAGGTGGTCGTGGCACTGAAATTACAACTTTGCCAGGTGGTCAAAATCTTGGAGAAATTACTGATATTGATTATTTCCAGAAAAAACTTTACAGAGCACTTTCTGTACCAGAATCAAGACTTGCTGGAAGTGGAGATGGATTTAATTTAGGTAGATCTTCTGAAATATTGAGGGACGAACTTAAGTTTTCAAAGTTTGTTGCTCGCTTGAGGAAAAGATTTTCTCAAATGTTTAATGATATGCTTCGTACTCAACTTCTTCTGAAGAATATTGTTTCTCCAGAAGATTGGAAGAAAATGGAAGATCATATTCAATATGATTTCCTTTACGATAATCATTTCTCAGAACTAAAAGAAGCAGAACTTCTTACAAATAGATTGAGTCTTGCAACTACAATCGAACCTTATATTGGAAAATACTATTCTACTGAGTATGTGCGTAAGAAAGTTCTTAGACAAACTGATTCTGAAATTATCGAAATTGATGAGCAAATAGAAGATGAAATCGAAAAAGGTATTCTTCCAGATCCAAATGTTCCTACAGATGAAATGGGAAATCCAATCCCAGATGAGCAGGCAGGAGTAGAGGAAGAAATGCCACCTGAAGAAACTCCACCAGTTGAAACTGATGTTGAAATAGAGCCCAAAGGTGGCAAGATATAAATAGTCTTATAATTATACAGTAACTTTTATGGAAGAACTTGTCGATTTGATTGCAACTGGCGAATCTTCGTCCAATATTTCTGATAGAATTAAAGATATTTTGTATACAAAAGCATCTCAAAGAATTGATGATGCTCGTCCAGAAGTTGCATCCATGATGTTTAATGGTGAGCAAGAGGAGGGTGAAGAATAATGCAAATTACAAAGATAATTTTGACTGAGGAAAGCACAACAACAAGTGCTGGATCTGCATCTAGTATTTCTGATGCAACCTGTGTGAGATTATTTAATTCTCATAGTGGAGATGTTACAGTTGCTATCAGCACTGTTGTTGGAGCTGCAACAAGTCAATATTTCACGATGCCAACAAAGCATGTTGAGTTTTTGCAAAAAACTCCATCCGATGTGATTTGGACAGATACTTCAATAAAAGCAAATAAAGTAGCATTTACAAACTAAAATGAAACTCATCACAGAAGAAATCCAAAAAGTAGAGTTTATCACTGAAGGAAAAGGTGCGAATAAAAGACACTACATTCGTGGCGTCTTCCTTCAATCTGAATGTGTAAACAGAAATGGGAGAATGTATCCTTTTTCAATTATGGAAAAGGAAGTAAAAAGATATAATGAAAACTTTGTCTTAAAGGGACGTGCTCTTGGAGAACTTGGACATCCAGATGGTCCCACTATCAATCTTGATAGAGTCTCTCATAAGATTTGCGAATTATATCGTGATGGAAACAATTTTATTGGTAAAGCTCAACTACTTGAGACACCAATGGGAAAAATTGCAAAATCACTGATTAGTGAAGGTGTAACTCTTGGAGTGTCTTCTCGTGGTGTAGGTTCACTTAAGATGACTAATGAAGGTCATAAAATTGTTGGTGAAGATTTTATGTTAGCGACTGCTGCTGACATTGTAGCAGATCCTTCCGCACCCGATGCATTTGTGCAAGGAATCATGGAAGGTAAAGAGTGGATTTATGATTCAAATAAAAAAGTTTGGATTACAGAATCTATTAAAAATATTATTGAAAAAGATGTGCAAAGAAAAAGATTAACTGAAGAGAGGAAACTTCAACATTTTGAAAAATTTTTAAATATGCTCTAAATGAAAGAACATTATGTTTATGCTCTTGTAGATCCAATTAATAAAATTCCATTCTATATTGGTAAAGGTAAAAAAGATAGGTGTTATGCTCATTTAAAAGGATATGCGAATTATAATCAAGAAAAATTGAATTATATCAAAAATATAAGAATTTTAGGATTTGAACCTGTAGTATATAAATTTATTGAAAATATATCAAATTTAGATTCTCTGAAATACGAGTCATATCTTATAGAACACTATAAAGAGTTTTTAACAAATAAAAATAGTATTCCTCCAGATAGAACTGGTCATAATTTATCAGTAGAGCATAAAAAAAAGTTAAGGGATAAAAATCTCAATAAAAAACTTACTGAAGAACATAAGAAAAAATTGGATTATCAAATTCTCATAAACCCAATTATGGGGAAAATAAAGAATATATAGATAATTCAACCAAAAGAAATGAGGGATCAAAAAATCCAAACTCAAAAATAATAATTTGTAATGGCATAAAATTTGGTTGTATGAAAGATGCTTATGAATATTTTAATGTTTCTAAGCAAACATTCAAGAAAAGATATGAATTTGAAATTTTCTCAAATCTTTAAATTGATAAATAAATATAGATTAAATAAAAGAATCTAAACAAATGTCCGTTGGTAGCAATTTACAAGAAATGGAAAACGTAGTAACCAAAGGGGCAGCACCTGCCGAGCCAATGCAATCTTTAGATACAGCAACTCCAGGTCAAACTGGTAGTTGGGAAGATCTTGGTGGTCCTACTCCTGAAAATTATCGTCCAGATGACGAATCAGCAAAACTTGACACTGCAAGCAAAACTCTTTCTCAAGTGAAAGACGTTGTAAATGCAAAGGCAAAGCCTGCAATGCCTATGCAAGGTGTCAAGGAAGAAATCGAAGATGAGGAAGATTCCGAATCATATGATGATGAGGAAGAAATTGTCTCCGAAGAAATGGACGAAGAAGAAGGTGAGGAGGAAGAAGAAGGTGAAGAGGAAGAGGATGATAAGAAAAAGAAGATGATGAAGAAAATGAAGGAAGAGATTGATGTCGAAGAAGATGTCAATGCTCTTCTTGAAGGTGAAGAACTTTCCGAAGAGTTTCAAGAAAAAGCACGCACAATTTTTGAAGCGGCTATTTCTTCTAAAGTTTCTGAAATCGCAGAAGAAATGGAAACTGCATATGAAGATGCTTTAATTGAAGAAGTGCAGGCAATCAAAGAATCTCTCACCGAAAGACTTGATGCTTACCTTGAGTATGTTGCTGATGAGTGGGTTCAAGAGAATGCACTTGCAATCGGTCATGGATTGCAAACTGAAATGACTGAATCATTCCTTTCTGGAATGAAGCAACTTTTTGAAGATCATTATGTAACTATTCCTGAAGATAAATATGATGTAATCGAGAGCATGGTAGATAAACTTGATGAAATGGAAGGAAAACTCAACGAGCAAATCGAAAGAAATGTTGCTCTGAATAGAAGATTAGCAGAGTCAGTTGCTGATGTAATCTTTGCAGAAGTCGCTGAGGGTCTAGCACTTTCTCAGAAAGACAAACTCGCTTCTCTTGCTGAAAATGTTGAGTTTGATGGTGAAGACAACTATCGTGAGAAACTGGTAACTTTGAGGGAATCGTATTTCCCATCTAATGCTGGTACTCAAAGAGACTTTGGTGAAAATCTATCTGAAGAAACTGATTTAAATATTCAGAATGTAAGCGGTACTATGGGTACTTATCTTCAGACACTCCAAAGAGTTTCTAAAAAGTGATTTTTAAATCATAAGTCAAACTAACACTTTTAAAGAGGTAAAACAAATGCAAATGTTCAACGTAGAGCACTTGCAGGAGAAGTGGAGTCCACTACTAGACTACGAAGGTCTGGATCCTATTAAAGATTCACATCGTAGAGCTGTCACCGCTATCCTGCTAGAAAACCAAGAGCAGTCTATTCGTGAAGAGCGTGAGTTTCTTTTCGAAGCTCCAACCAATGCTGCTGGTTCTAACGGTTTCAGTGGAACTTCTGCTGCTGGTGGTCCTACTGCAGGTTTCGATCCCGTTCTGATTTCACTTATCAGACGCTCGATGCCAAATCTAATTGCGTATGATATCTGTGGCGTTCAGCCAATGAATGGTCCTACTGGACTTATCTTCGCAATGCGCTCCCGTTATGAGAGCCAGACTGGAACCGAAGCATTCTTCAACGAAGCAGATTCCGCATTCTCTGGTCAGAGCGCAAGCTTCAACAACACTCAAGGATGGACTGACGGTAACGTCGGTATGGGTACTACTGCTCAGGCAGGTAGCAACCCAAGTATCCTCAATCCTGTCGGAATTAACTCTACCGCATATAATGTCGGTCAGGGTCTCAGAACCGACCAAGCAGAAGATCTTGGTGACGGTGCTGGTGCTTTCAACGAGATGGCATTCTCGATTGAGAAGGTCACTGTTACTGCAAAGAGCCGTGCTCTGAAAGCAGAATACAGCCTTGAGCTTGCTCAGGATCTGAAAGCAATTCACGGTCTGAATGCAGAAGCTGAGCTTGCAAACATTCTCAGCACTGAGATTCTTGCAGAAATCAACCGCGAAGTCATCAGAACCATCTACAAGACTGCTAGACCAGGTGCTCAAGTAAATACCGCAACTGCTGGTACTTTCGACCTTGACGTTGATTCTAATGGTCGTTGGTCCGTTGAGAAGTTTAAGGGTCTTATCTTCCAAATCGAGCGCGATGCTAACGCAATTGCACAAGAGACTCGTAGAGGGAAGGGCAACACCATCATCTGCTCTGCAGACGTTGCTTCTGCACTTGCAATGGCTGGTGTGCTTGATTACACCCCTGCACTCAACGCAAACTTGAATGTTGACGATACTGGCAACACCTTTGCTGGTGTGCTTCAAGGTAAGTATCGTGTATACATTGACCCATATTCGGCAAACGTATCTGCTAACCAGTATTACGTTGTTGGTTATAAGGGTTCTTCTCCTTATGATGCAGGTCTCTTCTACTGCCCATACGTTCCTCTCCAAATGGTTCGTGCAGTTGGTCAGGATACATTCCAGCCAAAAATTGGATTCAAGACTCGTTATGGTCTTGTTGCTAATCCATTCGCACAAGGAACCAATCAGGGTCTTGGAGCTCTTAACGTTAACGAAAACCGTTACTACAGAAGAGTCAAAGTCAGCAACCTCATGTGATTCATATTCACAGAGTCATCTCAAGAGGACCTTCGGGTCCTCTTTTTTTATCTAAATAAAAATAAAAATATGGCAACACCCTTTGACAGACAGATACAGAATAGAAACTTCTTATCCCCTATAGGGTTTGATTTTAATTTATCAAGATATCCTAAGATTTCATTTTTTTGTAACTCTGCAAGAATACCAGAAATTACTTTAAGTATACAGCAGCAACCGTCATACTTAAAAAATCTTGATGTTCCTGGAGATATTATTCAATATGGAGATCTTAATTTAAGATTTCTTGTAGATGAAAATATGATTAATTATGTTGCATTACATAATTGGATTACTGGGCTTGGATTTCCAGAATCTGCTCAAGAGTTTTCAGACTTGATTACAAATGAAGATGGAATCAATGATTATAAACAACAGTATAGTGATGGCAGTTTATCTATATTAAACAGTAATTATAATAAGGTTGCAACGATTAAGTTTAAGGACTTATTTCCAGTATCTTTAACTTCGCTTGATTTTCAGGCAACGGATACTGATATCAACTACTTTACAGCAGAGGCTAGTTTCAAGTATACTATCTACAGTATCCTAGGAACTGACGGAAATCCCCTATGAATCTTGATGAAATCCAGGAAATGTGGCAGAGAGATTCTGTCATAGATCCTGACAATTTACACGATGAATCTTTAAAAATACCCCAATTACACTCAAAATATTATACCATATATAACACAATTACTCTTCTTCGTGAGAGAGCACGGGAAAGTTATAATAAAGTAAAACTAGAGAGATATAATTACTATACTGGAAAGGCACCTGTTGAAGTTTATGAAGAAGAACCATTTCCTTATAAGGTTAGAGATAGAGATGCCATACAGAGGCATATGGATGCTGATGAGAAGTTAAATAAGGTA
>Ga0099850_1001559_pt1 | contig 10722 bp, 17 predicted proteins | sample CB_VirMetaG_5_FD_79182 | JGI IMG/M metagenome (GOLD analysis project Ga0099850, IMG submission 79182) | Freshwater to marine saline gradient viral communities from Chesapeake Bay - CB_1508_1D Viral MetaG | ecosystem: Environmental > Aquatic > Marine > Coastal | place: USA: Chesapeake Bay...
ATGGGGCGAGGGACGAGCGGGACCGACAGCGGCGGGAGCAAGAAGATGAAGCGCGCCGGCAAGCTGAAATTGACGCTCGTTCTGATGATGTGCGGGATAACCGGGTTGATACATGGCTGCGTGGGGATGGCGCCGCCGCCGCCTCCCAGGATTTGCCCGGAGTTTCCGGAGCCTTCGCCAGCGGTAAAATCTTTGCTGGACGACCTGAGAACCCCGGGCTTGCTGATCCCGGCGTACCGAGCCGAGTATCTGGACTGGCTCGGCCGCCTAGTGGACCTTCGCGATAAGCTTGCGGTCTGCGCTGCTGATTAATCAGGCGTCTTCGTACACCTTGACCTGGTTCAGCATGTTGTCCCACTTCTTCGAGCGCATGGCGTCGGCGATGAGGCCGCGGCGTTGCTCCGTCGCAATATGCGGACGCTTTACCTTGGCCTCGGGGTGCGTCGCCCATTCGGTCAGGGTGTTGTAGAGGGACCACATATTCGAGCCGGACCCACCCTGGTTGTAGGCCCATCGACCCAGCAGGTTCTCCAAACGCGCGCCGTTGACCTTGTTTGGGTCGTTTAGCGACGGGGCATGACACACCGTCTTGCGGAAAAACCGTTCGACGTCCGACGTTGGGGCCGGGGTGTCGTAGTACTGCTTCCACACGCCGTTGGCGCCCTGGAACAGCTCGATCTGGTTCTTGATCGAGCCCAGCATGGCCTCGACGTTGAACGTGGTCGTGTGCTTGCGGCGAAACCGGACGCTGTAGGTCGCATCGGTGCAGCCGTTTAGGCACCAGAGGCGCTCGGGGATTCCCGCCAGATTGAAGGCCCACTGGCCGTCGTAGCTGTTCAGCACTTCAAGGCCGAACGCCACGATGTCGTTCACCACCGGCTCGGTGACGAGCTCGGGGAACTTGTAGTAGGCCCGCAGCTTGGCGCCGCGGTCGTAGGTGCTGATCTTGCGAACGATCTTCTCGCCGGCCAGCTCGGACTGCTGCAACATTTCCTCGATGTTCTCGATCACGTCGGCGTGCTTGGTGATCCGGTAGCTGCCGCCGTGAACCGCCAGAACGTCGCCGGTGTCGGTCCGCACCACGGCCTGAGCCAGCGATCGCGGCGCCTCGTGGTACACGCCTTCGGACATGGGGGCGCTGTCGGGGTGGCGAACGTAGATCTCCTGAAGCTCGACCGGAAAGTCGTAGCTGGTGCTGTCCTGCACTCGCATCATGTTCATGTGGATTTCTCCGGGTTGTAAAAAAAAGGGGCCGCCGGGGGGAGGTTCCGGGCGGCCCCTAGGAGCCAGACGTAGGGGTGGGGACAGTCTGGCTATTCCGCGGCCTCGTTGAGCAACGGGGCATCGGCGTCGAGAGCCGGGTTGCCCCGATTGACGCAGGCAACGATCGCGTGACCAAGCCGGGTACAAAAATCGATCTTGCTGCTACCGAGCGCGTCGACGAACTCGGCCTGGGTCAAGTCGTTGATGCTGATCGTCGACGAGTAGTCCCGAAGGCCAGGAACCACGATGACGCCGTACTCGGTGATGATCATCGGCGGTAGCTTGACGCGCTGACCGATGGAGAGGTGAGGGAACATAGAATTGGGCATGGTGATCTCCGTTGTTGAAACGCAAATGAACCAACGGGCCTGAAACTTTGGGGGCGCCGCCGCCGCCCACCCGGTTCAGACCATCCGTTTGGGTGGGAGCGGGATGCTGCCCTTGTGCGGGCGCCAGAGATGCAGGCAGTTCTCGGCAAAATTGATGTGATCAGAAGCCGGGACGTGGACTTGCATCGCTGTCTCGTCGTCCTGGAAAAAGGCGCGAAAGATCAGCTGCATCTCGGCGTAAGTAGGAACCCGGTCGCGCAGGGACGCGGACACGTGGTCCCAGCCGTCGAGAGCCGAAGCGATAATTAGGATCGGCTGGTCGCGCTTAGCGTAGAGATGAAAAATCCCCGCCTTGTCGTTTCCGAGCGCGCCCCATATGCGGCGTTCCAAATCCGGCTTTCGTTCGACGAACACATTGGCGCGCTCTACGTCATCAAGATTTTTCATGCTGCGGTCTCCTGACGCATCGACCAAAATGTAGAAACGGATTTCATCCACAGACGGTCTGCAACCGTCAGACGAAGCAGCAATCCTGCTTTCTCTGAATGCCCCTGGGGATAACGGGGATAATTATTGCGATCGCATAATGTATATTATAGGTGAACATTGCTCAGCCCCTATATCTTGTGGCGTTCTTGACCATCTGGTTTGCCCTGATGATCTCGGACTGCGCTTCAAGCATGAGGGAATGTAGGGGTCGATCGGATCGTTCCCTGCCGAGCACCTCGAGCCTGTTCGCCAGGACTCTCAGATGCTCAGCGGCGCTGGCCAAAGCATCCTTGTGGCGGAGCCCGATCTCGACGCGCCCGAACTTGGAAATGCCGCGCGACTTGAAATCATCTTCGGTGGAGATGTCGTCGCCATAGGGACCGCCCGCGTTGGCGTGCTCGATCATGTGGCGATGTTTGAGGGGGACGACGTCGGGATTTGTTACCATGAAAGCCTCTGCGCTTGGAGAAGATGGTGGTGCGTGTTCGCGAATTGCCTCGGCTGGTTTAAGGGTGACCAGGTGTGCGCAATGTCGCCGGTCATGGAATTTTGAGGGCCCGGCTGGTTAGAGATTCGCGACTTGACCGCCGGCAAACGCACCGCCCGGCGTGAAAGGATGTCACCCCCCTCTACCAACCCAAATGAAGTAGACGGTGAGCGCGAAGACACTCCACATGACCGCTTCGAACAGCACGGCGTAAATGAAACGTCGGCGCACATAGGCGCGTCGCATGATGTGCCTCATGGCCTGACCTCCGTGGGGTCGAGAAGGCGCGCGTAGCGGCCATCACGCAGCCCGCGTTTGTTGGCCTGGTACTCAATCCAGCCTCGATGCGCGAGTTGGTGAAGCAACGAGGCAACGCGAGACGTGCTGATCGAAAGCGCCGACGCCACCACGATCTGCTTTGGCAGCGCCCCAGTTTCCTCCTGTTCTGATCGGAGGAAATCGAGGCATTGCTGTTGCCGAGGTGTGAGCGGCGCCGCCATCAGAACGGCATCTCGTCGTCGAGATCATCCGGACCAGTGGAGGGCTCATCGTCTAGATCGTTGCCGTCCTCACGCGGCGCGGGCTTGCTACCCTTTTCGATCCGCTCCAGAAGGCGACAGGTAAAAGCGACGATCTCGAAGGCGCGGCGCTCTACGCCGTCCTTATCGTTGTAGTCGCGGATCGAGATGCGCCCCTGGATGAAGACCTGATTGCCTTTCTTGCCGTAGTCGGCGACTGTCTTGCCGGCCCTGTCGAAGGCAACGACGCGGTGCCACGTGGTTTCGTTGTCCCACTTGTCGCCGCGCTTGACGCCGCGACTGGTGGCGACGTTCAGGGTAACGACGTCGGTACCCTGCTGAGTGCGGCGGACCTCCGGGTCGCGCCCCAGGTTGCCGATCAGTGTGACTTGTTGAAACATTCGGGTGTCTCCACACGTTGGTAAGGCGCGGTCGCGCCCATGATGAGGTGACCGATAAGGCCCACGACGTCCTGCTCATCGTCTGGGAGATTGAGCAGGTACGCTTGACACGCGCAGCCGACCGCCCAGGCGGCGGTCTCAAGCTCAAGGCCGGACTGCTGCATCAGGTTTGAAACGCCGTTGGCTAGGAAGCTGAGTTTTTGTTGCTCCTCATCCGTCATGCCGCGGTCGCCTGCTGTTCGCCGACGTTTTCGTAGTCGCTGCACGCCATTCGGTGCTGGTCGACGTCGTACATCAGGCGGGTGTAGATATCCGGAAAGCCCTTCTCGAGCCGGTCCAGCACCTTGGCCTTTTGCTCGATCAAAGCGACGCACTCGGCATTGGTGTCGAGCGCCTGAACCTCGTCCAAGAAGCCTTCGGCGAAGGTCTGGGCAGCCAGATCCTTCTCGCCCTTGACGCGGTCCTTTTCGGCTTCCTTGGTGCGCTCGGCGACGTATTTGTTGTCGTCGAACTTGCCGAGGAACACATCGGCCGAGACGCCGAGAAGCGACATGGTCTTGGTTAGGCCATCGGTGATCGCCTTCTTGTGGGCTTCGTCGTCGGTTTTTCCGTCGTGCCGGGTGAGGGGGGCGGTGCCGACGTGGTGGACACGCTCGCTGGGCTCGCCGCTGTTCGGGTCGATGTACCAAAGCGAAATCTGGGCAACGACGGTCTCGTTCGGCGGGTAGTGGAACTCGTAGTCGTAGCCCCAGCCCACGCCGATCGGGCCAAAGGTCTTGGTCATCGCGAGGACGCGGCTGTGGGCGTCGATCGCGGAGAACTTGAAGCGGCCCTTGCTAACTGACTTGACGTAGAGCGGATCGGTTTTCTCGACCTGGCCCCAGATGCGAAGCGGATTGTCGACCATCAGTCGGCTCCCTTGGAAAAATGGATTTGGATTTTGCCGGTCTTGATCCTCCGGGCCTCCACCTCTCCAAAAAGCACCTTGCGCGCGTCGTCGGGAACCAAGCTGGAAAGCGTGGCTTTGTCTTCGTCAAAGGCCAGGGCGGCGGGCCGATGCGCCGTGGCGGCGACCGCTGCGTCTTTGAAGGGCTGGATCCAGTTGCTCTTGTCCCGCTCGGGATCGCGGTCGTTGAGGTCGTAGACGATTAGGTCGTCCAGCTTGGGGGGCGGCGGCGGCGCCTTCCCAGCTTCCGGCTCGGTGTCCTCGACGATGTGTTGCCAGAGGTTCTTGAGGATCGGCAGCACATGGCCCTCGTACCAGAGCGGGTCGGCCTCCACGCGCAAAACGCCACCCCACTGGTTGCCCTTGATGTAGGCAATGGCAGCCACGTCGACGTCGTGAACAAACATCTGGTGCTGCACCTGGGCGTAGTAGCTGTCGATGATCGACTGATCGTCGGCCCACCCGTTGCTGTGCTTGGCCTCGACGATCGTGTAGTCGCTCGCGCCGCCGAACAGGTCGCCGGCGTACATTGCGTCGCATTCAGCGCAGAGGAACAGATACTCGGGATGCTGATCGAACGTTTTGTGGGCGAACGCGCGCGCGCCCTCGTTTTGCGGCATCTTGCCGAAGTAAAGCTTCTCGACCCAATCGAGAATGAAGGGCTCGCTGTTCAGGCCGAGCTGAACCCGGAACTCGTTGCTGAGGTCGACCGGCTCAGTGCGCCCGGTCTTCTCGAGCCACACGCTGCGGAGGTCGCCCTTCATGATCGGATAGAGATCGGAGGAACCGATGAAGGTGCGCCGGTCGTGCTGGTGCCCTGGGCGGGCTTCGGCGGAAAACAGGCGCTTGTTCAGCTCGTTCATGACGTCTCCTGTCGTCTGGGACGCTGCACTATTGCAGCATGGGAGCGGGGGGCGCAATCGATTTTGCTGGTTTCAAAACCGAAAAGTCGGGCAGTTCGTCGTTGAACCAGGAGCACCGCTTGTATTGGTTCGCCGGATTGAGCGTCCATTTGATGAAGCTGACCTTCCAGAGGTCAGAGCGGCGCGCGGCGATTAGCGGCCCAGCCTCCCGAAACCAGTCGGCGGGGGCAGGACGCGCGTACAGGCTGCGAAGCATGAGCCGCGTTGCTTGGGTGAGGATGTCCTGAGGGATTTCGGCCAGCAGGTGATAGTAGGTCGCGAGAACCTCGGCGTCGGGCAGGTCGTGATTGAGCGTCTTGAACGCCAAGTCGACCATGCGCGCGACGTGTTCACCGGGCGACGGCTCGAGGTGCTTCTTGATGTGGGCGATCTGCTCGTCGATCGCAGCTTGGAACTCGTCGCAGTGAAGCCGGGAGTCGTCAGGAAGCGAACGGATCCTGTGCAATCGCTCGGCGAATAGCAGCATCTCGGACAGAGCTTCGGTCTTGTACGTCATGGCGGGTGTCCTTGTGGGCGGTTTTCAACCACCTCGCCCACGTGGAAGCCCAGCTACGCCGGCGTATTCCGGCTGTTTTGTAGTGAGCGCGGAACTGACGAGCCACCCGATCCATGTCGAGATGCGGGTAGTACAGTTCGGCGTGAGCGAGTTCTTCGTTTGACGGAAAGCCGTCAGGAAGCGGCGTTCCGTCGTCGTTAGTGAGCATTTGAGGGCTTGGCGCCGTAGAGTTAGCTGAGACGCTAAATCTAAGGCGGAGGCGGAGAGTGTGTTGGCCGCGCTCTCGATCCAGGTATTCTGCGGCTGTCAATGCAGAGATAGTTCGTGAGACGGACACGCGATGCTGGCCGATCATCTCGGCAAGTTCGTCAAGCGTGGTCTCCATCCAGTCGGAGCCTGCTGATCGTGCAATGGCGCAAGAAAGCAGAAGGGCGGATCGAGGCAACGACCCGGCCAAAACGGCATCCACCAGGTCGTCGGGAAGGATCATCGTCCGATTTGAGCTTCGATGAGGAGTTGCCGGTAGACAGCCCACGGCAAAACGACGAGTGGTTCGGCGGCATCGCGGCGAAGAAACAGCATGTCATGGTTCCCGAGCCATTTTTCGAGGGTCTTGAACCCTTCACCATTGACCCGGGCCTTCACCTCCGCACGAAAGCGTTTGGCGATCACAAGGTCGCCGGTGAGTTCTTCCTTCTTGTGGCTGGTGCCGAAGGCGCCGGAGTCAGGCTGCCGCACGGCGTGGATGCCAATCTCTTTGTGGCGATTGACCATTTCGCGCTCGATCCGGGCACCTTTGTCACGCTGCGATTTGCCCATGCCGGTTGATCTCCTTGGTGTTGTAGCGGGTGCGCCGGCGCCGCCCCCCAGACGTGTCGGACGATGCCGAAGAAAGGGAGAGGGAGAGGCCCAGAGCTTCAATCCAGCAAAGAAGGTGGAAAAGCTGAGGGATGCGCTGGCCGCTTTCGTACTTGGCGATCTGGCCGTTGGTGAAGCCGCAACGATCGTCCAGAGCGAGTTGGCTCATGCGCAACGCATAGCGGCGGGCTTTAAGCAGCCCAATCAGTTGAACCTCTGTCATCGGCCAGCTCCTCGATAGCTTCCATGACACGGCGCGCTTCGCTTTCGCGCGGAGAGGTCTTCCCCGAACGCCAGCGGAGCAGCGTGGTGGAGGCGACGCCAGCGCGCCGGCACGCAGCGGCCAGATCAATATCTTGGCGGTCTGCGGAGGCGAGTAGCTGGCTGTAGTAGGATTGCAGCATGGGCGCGAGGATGCTGCAAAATTGCCGTTGCGACAAGCCCGTCTTATCGGCTATCCCAGTTGCACTTGTGCAGCGGGAGGCGTATCGCTTCGGCATTCAACCGGAGCAATCGCTATGTCGAATGATGTAAAATACCGGGTAGCAGCGTGGCTAAAGGACCAAATGCGGGGAAAGGGCCTCACGGCTGAGGCGTGGTGTCGTCAAGCAGGCATTGCTCCCACGACCATCACTCGCTTTCTCAAGCATTTTGAGTCGGCATCTGTTCCGAGTGCTGTGTCGCTAGCAAAACTTGGGGAAGTTGTTGACTCATCGCCAAGGCTGGCGGGAAAAAACACGATCGAAATGCGTGTTGTGCCGGTCTATTCGTATTACGAGGGCAGTCAGAAATCGCAGCGGGGTTCCATGAGCGTTGAGCACATAGAAGTTTCTGGCGACGTCCCGGCCGACTGCTATGCGGTGATCGTGGACGGGACGGAGTTGAGAGCTCGAAGCATTGGCCCAGGGTCCACTCTCATTGTCGATCCGAACGTGGTGCCGCAACAGGGCGACATTGTGATCGCTGGGATCAACGGGAAGTTGGTGCCGCTGGTGTATCGTCCACCTTTGCTCTTGACGGAGAACTACGGACCAAACGAGGGGCACCTTTTGCAAGATGTCCCTCTCTTTGGTGTCGCGATCCGCGCTATTACGCAGCTTCGCTGAGGTTCTGCGTCGATTTCCGGTCCCGGAGAAAGGGCGGCAGCCAGTCTTGCTCCCGAGCGATGTTCGCCAGGGTGTTCGCCAACTCGCTCTTCTTCGCCTTCGAGTCGAGCTCCTTGTTGAACTCGTTTTTGGCCCAGGCCAAAAGCTGGTGCTTGTTTGCCATGCCGAACCATGCAGCGTGGTCGAAGTCTTTCGGGTTGAAGTCCGGAAGAACAGCCGCCCGCGACGGGAGTTCCGGCAGCGCCGCGATGAACATGGCGATGAGCATCTGAATCTTCTCATCGTAGGTCAGCTTGGTGACCTGCTCCCACGTGCTGTAGTCGTCGATCGTTTCGATTAAAGGGGCACGTTCCCGAATGATCTTCTCAATCACGGCCCGGCTCTCGGCGTCCCTGTGCGCCACGGTGCCGTGACCGGGATTGAAACCGGAGGCGTAGATGCCAATCCGGTCCATGGTGACGTTCGGAGCGAACAAGGCGTGCAGTTCCGGCCTCGCCATCATGAGACACAACATGAAGTTCAGCTGGTTGTCCACGCTGAGGTCGGTAACGCGGGCCTGCGTCGCGAGGGTCATCCAGGCGCGGATAGCGTTGCTCTGCCGAACGGTGTAGTCCAGCTTGCCGGCGTCGCCGGTCTCGGAGGTCTTCTCCGAGGCCGGGGAAGTGGCCAACTCGGCGTCCTCCTCCTCCTCCTCGAAAAACGAAATGCCGGTGGTGTCGGCAAAGAACCCAAAACCATGGGTGCCCTGCGGATAGACGTAGCCGATGAGCTGCCGCTTCTCCCAGAGTTCCTTGGCGATCTCCTCCGACGCGGCGTCTTGATTGTGGTTGTAGACCGGCGAGTCAGGGCTTTCGACCTCAACGAACCGCTCGTGGGTGTCGTTCATCTTGCTGGACAGAATGACCTCGATTGGACCGGCGAAGTCAGGGAAGTCCTTCTTGAGCTTCCGCTTGAGGGCTGCAATTTGCTTCTCGACCGCGGCGTCGGTGTCGACGAAGTAGCTGTTCTGACCGTCCGAGAAAAGGTCGGCGCCGTAGATCTCGAGGTCGGACCGTTTCGCGTCGAACAGAGCGTTGCTGACACGGAACATCATGCGGGTCGCATGGGACCGGATGGTCGAAGCGTTCCAGAAGGTCGGGTGCTCCAAGTGGTTCTTGAGAAGGTATTGCTGGACAGCCCGGTCAGAGGCCATGCTGATGGCGAGCGCGGCGTCGATCGAGACCTTGTTGTCCCGCAAAGCCTCGATGATGTCGGGATCGAGGCTGGCAATGTTCAACCGCAGGCGTACCAGGCCGGTACGCAGGCCGGTCACGCTGCTGATCTCGTCGATGCTGGCGCCGTTCTCGTGGAGGGCTTGGCAGGCGAACGCCTGCTCGACCACGGTAAGGTCGGCCCGCTGAAAGTTCTCGGTGACGTTCTGGGTCAGCGTGTCGCCGTCTTCTTCCGCGAAGACGAAACAGGGGAACTCGGCGTTTGGGTCTTCGGCGCTGAGCTCCTTGCAGGCCGCGAGGCGGCGATGACCAGCGCGAAGAACATAACTGTCCTTGCCCAGATCGGTAACAAGCATGGGCTGAAGCAGACCGATCTGGCGAATAGAAGCCACAAGAGCGGCGACATTAGGCAGCCCTTCCGTGCGCGTGTTGGGGCCGAACTCGATCTTGGTCGGATTGAGCATCATGAACTCGGGCATTGTGCAGTTTCCTGTAGCTGTCGTGGGCTTCTTCGAACTGCTCCAGCGTCTGAGCCGCTTGCATTTCGAGGCGGGCAAGGTGGATCGCGTCCATGTGAACCTCCTGGGTGGAAACACACCAGAAGGCCGGGCCTCCTACTCAAGGAAGGCGCCGGGTGATCCATAACGACAGCAAGACTACTGAGACCCAGAGCGGGGCACTGAGAAAAGAAGTCATAAGCGTGATGTTCACGCCGCCCATGCTGAGGGCTAGAAAGATCGTCGTAGCGATTGTGAGGTAGACACACACAAAAGCGCCGACCCGGTAGAACAGACGGGAAGACGCCGGCGGCGCATTGTTGTTGGCGGCGGATCGCGCGCGTCTCCACGCGCTGCGGAATTTGTACAAGCCGATGTGACGGCGCAGCAGGCTGAGGGCTACTACCAGGGTGGCAATGCAGAGGGTGACTGCAAGAAGTTTGTTCATGCTGTTTTTGAGGAGATGAGGGCTTCTCCCCTCCCTGCGGTGCTGTTGTCGGGTGCTGTTTTCGGAGGCAGGCGATGAGGGCTTTGGAACACCGCTGCCGCTGGTGCCGGGAAGGGGAAGGCGTGGATGCCCTCTCCCTCCCGGTGCAGCAGGTCAGAACGGAATGTCGTCGGGCTCTATGGGCGCCGCGTTCGGCGTCTCCGGCTCGCTGGCGTCGCCGGCACGCGGCTTACCGTTGCCGAGAAGCTGGAACACGCTCCGGGGCCCGCCGAGAATGATGTCATGGTTGCGGTAGGTCACGCCGTCGCGCTCGGTGTTGCGGACGCGCACCGGCCCCTGAATGAAGACGTGAGAGCCGACTTGAGCAATCCGGGGAACAACGTCGGCGAGTTTGCCGAAGACGCTGACGCGGTGCCAGTCGGTGCGCTCGACCTTGTTGCCGGACGCATCGGTCCAGCGGTCGTTGGTGGCGACGGTGAGGTTGACGACGTGGTTGCCGTTCGGGGTCACGCGAGCGTCCATGGTGCCGATACGGCCTTCGATGATGTGGCTGTTGAGAGACATGGCATCCTCCTTGGTTGAAGTTACGGGAACCGGATGGGCCTCCGGCTCCCGTTGTTGATGTCAGATCGAGGCGCGAAGGATTTTGGTCCCGGCCTTCGCACAAGCGTTCACGAGGTTCTCGGTGACGCCATTGCCGGGGAAGCTGAGGCAGTATTGCGGCTTAAGCGCCACGATCTGATTGTTGCG
>Ga0099850_1001560_pt1 | contig 10722 bp, 13 predicted proteins | sample CB_VirMetaG_5_FD_79182 | JGI IMG/M metagenome (GOLD analysis project Ga0099850, IMG submission 79182) | Freshwater to marine saline gradient viral communities from Chesapeake Bay - CB_1508_1D Viral MetaG | ecosystem: Environmental > Aquatic > Marine > Coastal | place: USA: Chesapeake Bay...
AACCAGAAAAAATAAAAATAATAATAGAAAATCAATTCAATGAATATACTATTAACGGGGTATAATGGATTTATAGGTCAAAATTTATCTAACGAATTAATAGATAAAACTATTTATTTAATAGAAAAAGAAGACGTTAAGGAATACATAAATAGACCTGACAAACTTATTTCCGAACTTAAAATTATAGACGTAATTTTACATAATGGTGCTATATCTTCAACATCAAATGAAGATTATAAAGAAGTTATGTATTACAATGTTCTATTTACCAAATTACTTATTGATGTTGCTAAAAAAATGAATATCAAAATGATATTCGCCAGTTCTGCTAGTATATATGGTAACTCAGATTATCCACAAAACCTTTATGCTTGGTCTAAGATGATTTCAGAGGATTACGGTAGGGCAGCTTACCCAGACGGATTTACTAGCCTCAGATATTTTAATGTATATGGTCCACACGAAGAACATAAGGGTAAAATGTCGTCAATTGTTTATCAAGCATATAAAGAAAAAGAGGTTCAAAAAGAGGTTGTACCATTTATGTTATTCCCTAAGAAACCACTTAGAGACTTCATTTATGTTAAGGATGTTGTCTCTGCGAATATTGCGGCAATAAAAGCCAAAGCTGGTATCTATGAAGTAGGTACTGGTAATGCTAGAACATTTGAAGATTTCCTTGACAATATGGGAAAAATTCCTTATACTTACACTGATGAATCGGCAATACCAGAATGGTACCAATATTTCACAGAAGCTAACTCAAAAAATTGGTTACCGAACTGGAAACCAGAGTACGGTTTAGAAGAAGGATGTGCTGATTATTTAAAGTATTTAAATAATGAAAGATAAAAAGGTTTTAGTATTAGGTGAGATTTGTGAGGATTTTTTTAGATATGGTAAGTGTGAAAGGTTGAATCCAGAAGCGCCAACGCCAGTATTTACACCAACTAACGAAATTTGTACTTTAGGTATGGCTGGCAACACTAGCAAAAATTTAACACACTTAGGTGTTAACACAACTTTAAATATTTTTAAATCACCTATATTAAGAAAAGAAAGATTTGTTGATGAAATATCTAATTATATATTATTAAGAGTTGATAGATTTGACGATTTAGTTAAACCTTTTGATTTTAATGATTTAACTAATGAATATAATTTTGTTGATTATGATGCAATAGTTATTAGTGATTATGATAAAGGATTACTGACTAAAGATGTTCTTAAAAAAATCTTCACCACTACTAAATCGTCAAATATACCGACCTTTATGGATACTAAAAAGGATATTGGAGAGTGGGCTAATGAATGTACGTTCATAAAAATAAATGAAAAGGAATTTAATAACCCAAAACACCAACCGATAATACAAAGTACTATTTTTAATGGAAAATTAATTGTTACTTTAGGTTCTAATGGATGTAGATATAAAGATAAGTTGTTTCCAACAGAAAAAGTTGCAGTAAGAGATGTTGTTGGTGCTGGTGACACTTTTTTAGCTGGTTTAGTGTATGGTTATTTAAAAAACAATGATATTGAAGAGGCGATAAAGATTGCTAACAGGTTAGCATCTAACGTTGTAACTAAAAAAGGTGTAGCCCTACCAAATAAAAAACTACTATAAGTATGAAAATTTTAACCATAGGTGTTTTTACGAACCCCAATTCAACAAACGTATCTCAATCTAGAGGATTTAAGGATTTAGGTTGTGAAGTTCGCGAATACGATTATAGGTATAAGTTATTAATAAATAATAATAACGTTACACTAAGAGACGATGATTTAATTAAGGTTATAAACAAATTTAAACCAAACATAACTATATTTTCTAAATGCAATAACATGCACTATAGAGTTGTTGAAGCAGCAAACAAGGTTGGCGAAAGTGTCCTTTGGTACATGGATGCCACCAATAACTTCGACCAAGAACTTAAAGAAAAGATAAAAAGATGTTCTGTCGCAATACATGGTATACCAGGGATTGTTGAGCACTCATTAATTTTAAACCCTAACTCATTTTTTGTAGACCAATGCCCTGATGACAAAATGAATTTCATGTTAGATGATTTCGAATATAAATATGACGTTACATTTATAGGACAAATAGGTAATGGGTCTACGCATTCAGACAGGAAAAAATACTTAGATTCTGTAGGTTTTAAACACTTTAACAACGTATATGGATTAGAACACAATCGCATTGTAAACGAAAGTAAAATAAACCTTAATTTTTCACACACTGATGGTACTGGGGCAAGTGTAAGAATCTATAAAATTTTAGCTTCGGGTGGGTTTTTAATGACAACCCCATGGGTTAAAAAATATATGGATGAAAGTTTTACAATTAATAAAGATTTCGTTATATTTAATGACGAAACAGAACTTAAAGATAAAATTGATTATTATTTAAGTAATGAAGAAGAACGAAACAAAATAAGGTTAAACGGGTATAATACGGTTCAAAAGTATTTACCAAAAAATTGGGCCAAAAAAATAATACAATACACTAATGAATATAAGAAAACCAACCCATAACCCATATGAGGTGGTAAAAATGTTTGAAAAGGAAGTGGCAGAATATACTGGCGCACCTTATGCGGTTTCAGTTGACAGCTGCACTAACGCACTGTTTTTATGTTTAGAATACCAAAAACACTTATTAAAAGAAAACAATACTTGGGACTCACTTACGAACGGTACAAACACCATGAATGTACACGTCCCAACAAAAACGTACTTATCAGTACCCCAGTCAGTGATACACGCTGGGTTTACACCGTTATTTGATGAATCAAAAAATGATTGGAAGGGTATTTATGATTTAAACCCGTTCCCAATTTACGACTCAGCGAAAAGATTCACTTCTAATATGTACGTTAGTGGTACATATATGTGTTTATCATTTCACATAAAAAAACATTTAAAGATTGGTAAAGGAGGTATGATTTTAACTGATAATATAGAGGCGGTAGAGTGGTTTAAAACAGCTAGATACGAAGGTCGTTCTGAAAAATTGTACCATGAGGATGATATAAAAATGTTAGGTTGGAATATGTACATGACACCTCAAGAAGCTGCTCATGGTTTAGCTTTAATGCAGAATTACCCAATAGATGTACCAGATTTAGGTGAGAATAATGGTTATAGAGATTTAACTGAATTTACAGTTTTTAAAGATTACAAAAAGATATGAGAAATATATTAAAACGATAATATGGATAAATATATAGATGATATGTGGAAAAATGGTGGGGAATATACCCACCAAGAAAAATTATACTTAGAGTGTTTAAGTAAGCAACTACCGTTATTTACTGGTGGTGTAGTGTTAGAAATTGGACCTGGAACTGGTAAATTTGCACACGAACTAATTAATAAATACAACATTACCAAATACTATGTCTTAGATATTGATAAGAATATAAATGATTCAGTTGAAATGCTTAAAACTAATTGTCCAAAAATTGAAGTGGTGCCAGTATTAAGTCAAAATTATAGAACACTATTTAATATAGATTTTGATTTAATTGTTTCCAATGTGTGCATACCAGAAACACCAAAAACATATAGAGAAGATTTATTAAATAATGTAATACCCAATACTATTAACGCAATGATTATTGGTCAATTAGGTGGTTGGGGTAGAGAAGGTCACGAAGAGTATGAAGGTTGGATTAAAGGACTATTCAACGATAATTTTCACAGTGTTATGTGCGAATTAACACCGTATGCTAATTGTTATTCGCTAACAGGTTGTAAATAATGAGGGTAGGATTATTATTAGTCGGACAAAAGGGTGTGGATGTTTTAAGTGGAATCGCTAGTAAAATTAATATTTCATTTGTACAATCATACGATGACCCAAATGTTAATGACGATTCATTTGAGGTAATAGAAGATATTTCTAATGATAATGGTATTAAGTTCTTTAAGGGTAAAAAAGTGAATATTGATGACCTCCCAAGCGTTGATAAGATATTTGTTATTGGTTGGCAATATTTACTTAATATTGATTATTCTAAATTGATTGTCTTTCACGATTCATACTTACCAGAGTATAAGGGATGGTCACCTACTGTTAACTACTTGATTAACAATAGTCCTTATTTGGGTGCCACAGCATTTCAACCAACTGATGAAGTTGATAGTGGCCCAATATACCACCAATTAAAAAGGATGATTACCTACCCTATCAAAATTAAGGATGCTTTAACTATCGTATCTGAAATATACATTGAATTAATTACCCATATTGTTAACAACGAACCAACACCACAACCAATGATAGGTGACGTTTCATTTTGTCCATGGAGGGATAAAGAGGATTATTTAATCAATTGGTTATGGCCATCTGATATGATATCAAGATTTATAGATGCAGTTGGTGACCCATTTGATGGTGCTAAATTTAGGTTGGGTGATGAAACATTAACAGTATTAGCCTCAACCGTTATGGATAATATGGAAATAATTCAAAAGCATAATCATATAGGTAAGATTATAAAATTTGATGAGAACAGGCCAATAATAATATGTGGTTATGGTTTACTAAGGTTAGATACTGTTGTAGATGAGTATGGTAATGAATATAAATTTACTAAAATAAAACAGAGAGTATCATGAAGAGATTAATAGTAACAAGGGCTGATAACAACATAAAGGAAATGACTGACATTACATTTCAAAGTATAAAACAATATGCTGAAACATGTGATGCGGATTTCAAAATATTATCTCATACACCAGACGTTAATACATATGATAACAAACCGCACTATAGAATATTAGAAGTCCAAAAATTATTTGATGATTACGACAGAATACTATGTATTGATTGTGATATGATAGTTAATAAAAATTGCCCAAACATATTCGATTTAGTTCCAGAAGACATGATTGGTTCTATATATGAAGACAAAGCAACCAGAAAAGCTGATAGATTACAAAGGATAAAACACATACAATCTGTTTTTGGTGATGTCGGTTGGAAAAAAAATTACACGAACGCTGGTACTTTCTTATTAAGTAAACAACATAAAGATATATTCAACCCTGTTAATGGTAAATATTGGGACCAAAGAGGTTCCGTTGATGTTCATTTATCTTATAACATACATAAATATAATTTTAAAGTTTACGAATTAGATTATAAATGGAACCATATGACAATGTTTTCTGAACCATGGAACAACAACGCAAATAGGTTCGAATCTTATATTATTCATTATGCAGGTAGTGGTATTTTCGATAATAATGTTAATAGTAGAATAGAACAAATAAATAACGATTACAATTTTATTTATAATAATGGGTAAATTATATATAGATGAAAATAAAGAAGTTTGGTGTAACGGTACATTTGGTGATGCATATATTATGTGTTTAAAGATGTATGATAATGACATTAAAAAAATAAATTTCCACACAATAAATGAAAACCTAATACCAACAATTAAAGATATTGTTTCACTTTTAGGTAACATAGAATTCGAATATATTGACTACGAAACGTTAGACAAACACAAAAGGTGTGTTGGTTTTATAGATGAAGGTGAAATGGCTACACCATTTCCAGAATGGGAATTACCAAATATAAGTAAGTTTAATTTACCAAATGAATACCAAGTAGTGCAGTTACAATCGGGAGTTAATATATCCAGAACACCATGGAAAAAAATTGACGCTAACGTTACCCAACACCTTAGAGATTTACCCACAGTTATATTAGGTACTGACGATAGAGATATTTCATTTTTAAACGGAAATATTATTGATTTTAGAAAAAAAACTAGTATATTAGAGTCGTTATCTATTTTAAGTGATGCAAAATATTTTTACGGTCCGCAAGGTTTACTAACTTTTTTCGCTTTAAGTCAAAAAGTTAAATCAACAATTTGGATTAAACACCCATCAGATGTTACCGCTGTGGAATGTAGGATAGAAAGGATACCAGAATGGGCAGATTTAAAAAAATACATATAATATGAGTAAATTGATTGGAGTAATTACGGCCTGGAGCGCAGAACCTTTCATAGAACCAGCAATTAAACAAGCGTTGGATTATTGTGATGAAGTTATAGTATCAGTATCATCACATCACCCTAAACTAAATAAATTTGAGGATAATACTATGGATATATGTATGAAATACAAAAATGATATTCATATTACAGACGGAAATATTTCCAACATCCAAATGCACGGTTACAGTAAGGGTCAAATACTAAAGAAAATGTTAGATGAAACTAACAACAATAAATCTGGGAATTGGTTAGCTATTCTTGATGCTGACGAGTTTTATTATCCAGAAGACATTTCATCTGTAAAAGATATAATTAAAGAGGATAAGTTTAAACGAATTCAAATGCCAGAAAAAACATTTGTAGTGAACACAAAACATCACGCGAATTGGTTTAGGGATAGGTTTAAAAAAATAATAACAGATAATACTAGTTTTTGGACTAATGATATGGGATATGAAAAGGATGATACACCTTATATTTTAGAAACTGATAAGGGTATGCATCATTATACGTTCTTAATGAACCCTTATTTTAAAAAAGAATTTTGGACCATTGAATACGGAGGGGCAAATCAAGGAAATCAACCTAAAAAATGGGGTTGGATTGATAATATCTACTTAGACATGGATTTAAATGACCAAATAAAATCGGTTGAAAAATGTAAGCAATTAGGGTACGGAAACTCAGTCTTAGGTCACTTCTCATTCAAATGTAAAGAAGACGGAACTTTATTCACATTCGAAGGTAAACACCCACCACACATAGAAGAATCAGGGTTGACTGAAATAGATGACTTTAGAAAAATATATAAACCATGAGTATTGAAAATATAACATACGTGGTTTATTCTCATTCATCTTATCACGATGTTTTAGAAATTCAAACTGAATATTTAAAAGATTATAAAGACAAGGTATTATTAATTAATAAAACGGAAAATCCTCCAGAGTGGTATGATAGTTATAAAGGTATCTTATACTATGACGATTCATTACCATACGCTGGTAGGTTGTTAACATTAAAAGAATTAAGTGATGAACATATTTTATTGACCCATGATATGGATGTAGTGATAGAAAAAAATGACATAGCTATCTCTAACATACTAAGAACTATGATAGAAGAAGATATTGATAGAGTTGATTTACAGTGGAGAGATTTAGATACTTCTGGAAATGAATTTAACCCTAATACAAATAGAATTAAGGTTGATGACTTTTTACTTATAAAACAAGAAAATGTAAATGGGCACATGTTTAATTTAAACCCATCAATATGGAAGCTATCTTCACTTTTAGATGTTATGGACAACTTTAAAAACGAAGGGTACAGAACGATAGAAGAAGTAACACAAGAATATTGTTTAAAATTCGATATATATAAACCATCATGTGATACCTATTTTGATTGTGGGTACATGCAATGCAATGATATATATCAATTTTTACATCTAACTAGGGGTGGAAAATGGTTAGCTAAAAATGGGGATGGTAGGAGATTGGATATTAAATTCATAAAAGAATATAAAAAAATAATAATAAATTTTAACCTAAATAATGGTAAAAGACAATTCAGAGGTGATGGTAATAGGATTGGTCACCCATTTTTTAAAAAAATAAATAAATAAATAATATGGGAGGACTAACAAAATTCAATTTACAACCATGGATTCAAGATTACAACATTAAAACGTTTATTGAAACTGGTGTCGGTCACGAAGGTAACGGTGTGGCACATGCTCAAAAGTATGACTTTGATAAAATTTTATCAGTAGATATTGATAAAATATTTTACGAAAGAGCAGTCGATAAATTTAAAAATGATGCTAGAGTTGATATTCATTACAACGATTCAAAACTATTTCTAAAAGAAGTTTTACCGATACAAGGTAACATTTTATTTTGGTTAGATGCTCATTTTCCTAATTCATACCTTATCGGTCACGATGAATTTGCAATTGATATGGTAAAAGTTAAAAAATGGGAACAAAACGACAAACCAAATGACGACTATATAAATAAAACACCAGAAGATATTAGGATGCCACTAGAAAAAGAACTGTCGATAATTGTGGAAAAACAAGATATAAGTAACTGTGTATTTATTATCGATGATTACAGATGTTACGAACCTGAGAGCGGAAACTTTAGTGGAGGTAAACATACAAATAGAAATGTCCTAGGTAATTCAAAAGACTCAAGTTTCTTCACTAAACTACTAGGAAAAACTCATAATTTAAAAATAGACAGAAGCGATTCTGGATACTTAATAGCGACACCGAAATGAAAAATGTAATACATATAGACAAGCCATGGGGTTACGAAAGACACCTGGAGATAAACGAAAATTATGTCGTTAAAGAACTATTCATGAAAGAAGGAAATAGTTGTAGTTTACAATACCACGAAAAAAAACATGAAACCTTTTATGTTTTAAAGGGTAAATTAAAATTTTATGTTGGGTCAGATAAAGACAACTTAGAAGTGATGTATTTGGAAGAAGGTAAACACTATACAATTGAACCACTAGTGATACACAGAATGGAAGCTGTGGTAGATAGTTTATATTTAGAAGCCTCTACAAATTTTTTAGATGATGTAATTAGATTAGAAGATAAATATGGTAGAACATAAAGTTTTAATAACAACCAGTGGTTTAGGTACTAGATTAGGTAATCTAACAAATAACACTAATAAATGTCTAGTTAGAATAACTGATAAACCAGCAATATCTCATATTATTGAATCTTATCCAGAAAACACTGAATTTGTGATAACATTAGGTTATTATGGTGATTATGTTAAACAATTTTTACAACTAACTTACCCAAACCATAATTTTACCTTTGTTAATGTAGATAAGTATGAAGGGGAGGGTTCTTCATTAGGGTATTCAATATTACAATGTAAAGACGTGATTGATAAACCATTTATATTTCACGCATCAGACACAATACTAACCAATACAACACTACCAAACCTGGACCATAATTGGATGGCGGGGTCATTTAAAGAAGACGCTTCACATTATAGAACAATAGTAACAAGGTATGGTAATATAGGTAACGTATACGATAAGGGTGAAATAAACTACGATTCATTATATATCGGTATTAGCGGTATAAAAGACTATGAATTATTTTTTGAAACTTTAGAATGGTTAGTAAATAATAGTAACGAAGATTTATCTGACGTACATGTAATTTTAAAAATGTTAAATAAAACAAACTTTAAACATTTTTTTGTCCCATTAGATTATTGGTTTGATGTTGGTAATGTTAGCGAATTAAATAGAACTAGAGCATCATTTAAAAGTAATATAAATGTTTTAGACAAATCAGAGGAATCTATTTTCTTTTTTGACGATTTCGTTATTAAATTTTTTTCAAATTCGTCAATAAATAAAAATAGGGTAGCTAGAGGTAAGTTATTAAATGGGTTAGTTCCAGAAATATTAGGACACACTGAAAATTTTTATAAATACAAAAAAGCTGAAGGTAATTTATTTTCTAAAAGTGTAAATGTATTGACATTTAAAAACTTATTAGAATGGGCTAAAGACAGCCTATGGCAACCAAGAGAAAATAAAAATATTAAACAAGCTTGTCATTCATTCTATATTTCAAAAACAAAAGACAGAATTTCAAAGTACTTAAATAATAGCCAAGACAAAGAAATCTATATTAATGGGGAGTTAGTACCAAATATTCACAACTTATTAAATAAAGTAGACGAAGATTGGTTAACCGATGGTATACCTACACAATTCCACGGTGATTTCATATTAGACAACATAATAGAAACCAAAGACGGGTTTTCATTGATTGATTGGAGACAAGATTTTGGTGACTATCTAGATTTTGGTGACATATATTATGATTTAGCAAAACTAAATCATAACTTAACCGTAAACCATGAAATAGTAGATAAGGGTTTATTTAATAAAGATAAAAACAACTGTTATATATTGACTAACAGTACATTAAATGATTGTGGTAAGGTTTTAAAGAAGTTTTGTGAAGTAAATGGTTATGACTATAAAAAGGTACAAATATTAACGTGCATAATTTGGTTAAATATGGCTCCATTACACGAGTATCCATTTAATGATTTTTTATTTACTTTTGGAAAATATAAGTTATATTTAACACTAAACGAATGGAATATATTGTAAGAAATAAAGATGTTATTTACGGAAATGAAGATTTAGAACATTTACACACTTTTAAAAATTTCCCAGTGTTTATGGGTTGTACTGATGAACCAGAAAATACCGATATATTAGCTGATATGTCATGGTTTATTAGTAATAAATCAGGTATGATTCAGCTTAACCCGCTATTACCATTAGATGTGGTTTATAAAGAAGAGCACGGTTCTGGTACAGTTGGTACTTCATGGGATAATCACCACCAAGCATTCGCATACTTTGTTACAGAACGGAACATAAGTAAAGTTTTAGAAATTGGTGGTTTACATGGCATATTAGCTAAAAAATCTAAAGAATTGGTACCTGACCTTGAATGGACCATAGTCGAACCTAACCCAATTAATGCTGACGATATCCCAGCTAAAGTAATTAAAGGTTTTTTTGACGACAACTTCCAGTCCGATGACGAATATGATTGTATTGTTCATTCACACGTACTAGAACACATTTATGATATTGACTCATTTATGAATAGCGTGTCAAA
>Ga0099850_1001563_pt1 | contig 10718 bp, 8 predicted proteins | sample CB_VirMetaG_5_FD_79182 | JGI IMG/M metagenome (GOLD analysis project Ga0099850, IMG submission 79182) | Freshwater to marine saline gradient viral communities from Chesapeake Bay - CB_1508_1D Viral MetaG | ecosystem: Environmental > Aquatic > Marine > Coastal | place: USA: Chesapeake Bay...
AGCGACGAGACGCTGGAGGTCATCTTGCAAGACGACTTCTCGAGCCTCGTGAAGTTCACGATGTACTGCACCGGCCTCGTCTGCACCGTGGATGGCGGCGCCCCGCCCCCGGAGATGAGCTTCTGATGAGCATCACCAACTTCATGCGCCAGCGGATGCTGCGCTTGCTGTCGCGGCAGGCCGCCACCCAGACCGCCGCCGCCGACCTCCACCTCGGCTTCCTGACCACGCTGCCCACCACCGAGGGCACGGGGGCCGGGGGCGTGAACGGTAGCGTCGAGTGGTCGGACGGGCGCATCAGCCTGAACGACGAGAGCACCGCCACCGCCCCCTACCTGCTCACCGGCCTCGGCGACGGGGGCGGGGTGAGCGCCGTGCTGCAGGGGCCGGGCTCCATCACGGTCACCACTGGGGGCGAGACGCTCCTCGGCTGGGGCCTGTTCGACGCCAGCACCAGCGGCAACCTGCTGGCCAGCGGCGCTTTCACCACCCCGGTCGCGGTCGCGTCGGGCACCAACCTGTTCCTCGACACCGGCGACATTGAGATCAACCTCTACACCGACCCGACGGAGGGCGACTGATGGCTAACCTTCGGTACGCCGCGTATACCACGCGCATCCTCGACGACCTGACAGGCGCCCGCATCGCCCTCTGCACGACCACCCCCACCGCCTCGGACACCGGCACTGCGTTGGCGGCTGGCGGCGGCTACACGGCAGGCGGGCCCCTTGCTGACTTCGCCGCCGAGTCCCCAGCCGGGACGCGAGTCGGCCCGCAGACCGAGATCCAGCTAACCAACACCAGCGGCAGCGCTTGGGTCATCTTGGGCGCCGTCATCCACGACGCGGGCGCGGCCCACCCGACCACGGCCAACGCCCTCTATTTCATCGACACCGGCACCGTCACCATCAACGACGGAGAGACGCTCTCCATCGCGGCGGACTCCTTCACGATCACGGAGGCATAATGGAGATCCTAGTCCTCAAGCGCAACCGGGAGGTTGTCTTCATCGCCGAGGACGGCCACGCATGGGGCCGCCGGGAGATTGACGACTCCGACTTCGCCATCATCCGAGTGCCCGACGCGGCGCTTGGCGGTGTGCTCGAAGACGCCCAGGTCACCCACACCCAGTCGGCCTCCGCCCGCTCGGTGGTGACCCGTGGGCCCGGGGGGTTTGCTCTCCGGCGCCCGTCTAACGACATCGACCCGTTGAGCCTGCCGAGCGTGGTCGAGCTGCATGGAAGGGTGCCAGATGGGGATTGAAGTCATACACACCGTCGGAGTCGGACAGGACTACAGCACTCTGGTCGCGTGGTCGCAAGCGCAGGCACGCGACCTCGACGCCGCGAACCAGGACGCCGTGGCCGAGCTGGTCGGCGAGCACAACAACGGGACCACGACGATTGACTTCGCCGCCGACGGGTGGGTCACCTCCGGCGCGGACAACATCATTATCCGAGCGGCGCCCGGGTACGAGTATTCAACCAGCGCGAACTGCAACGGCACCATCGACAACACCAAGGCGCTGGCCCGGTGGGGCAATGTCTCGGGCAGCTGCTTCAAGATGCACAACTCCACGAATCACCACGAGTTCATTGACATCCAGGTCCACTGGTACGCCAGTGTCGCCGGGGCCGAGCGGATCTTCGATATCTTCGCCCAGGCTAACTCGTCCACGACGATCACCGTCAAGCGCTGTCTGCTCTACATCGACACATATGCAAATCAGAACTGCACCGGGCCGTTCATGTATGTAAAGGGCACCGACTGCGACACGACCATCAACCTGTGGATGACAGCCTCCGTGTATCACAACTCGAATGCGAACACCTTTGCCATCGTGCAAGGGCACTACGCGTGGCTCGCGGAAGGATTCAACTACTCGGGCACCCACACCGCCCGCGTCTACGGCTGCACGATATTTTCAGCCGAGCACAGCTCCGGGAGCACCGGCTTGAACTGCGGCCTGTACTTCCGTCAGCCCACGAGCCCTTTTCCAACCATCGCCCCCTACATCATCAACACGGTGCACTACTCGGCGGCAGCGACCACGAACACCGCTGCGCCGCTGACATACTTCGATGGCAGATTCGCCCCCACAGCGCCCGTCACTAACCTGAACAACGCGGACGGCCCGGGGAATGAGAGCGTGACGGTGGTTGCCGCCGACTGGGAAGTAATGCCCGGCAACTCGGCCACCACCTTTGACGGGGGCACGCTCGACCTGAACATCCCAGAGACGAGCAACCTGTATCAGGCGGGCCACACGACCAATGTCGGCCCCACCCTCAACGGCATCACCCCGAGCGGCAACAACTACTCCATCGGCGCGTTCGCGCTTGAGGCCGCTACCTTTCTCGGCAGCGCCACCAGCACCTTTGACACGCACTTCGCCGACGGGATGCTGGGCGTGGGCCAGACCAGCGCCACCGCCCCGACCATCGGCAGCGGCACCGGCGGCGTGTCGCTCGGGGGCACAATCAACGCCGTCGGGCAGGTGTTCACCAACACCAAAAACGGCGACCTTGTGGGCGCTCAGTTCCTGATCGCCAGGCTCGACGACGCAGCCCCGGAGACGCTGGTCGCCAAGCTTTACGCCACAAGCGGGGGCGCCATCACGGGGACAGCGCTTGCCACCTCCACCCCCGTGGACCTCGTAGACTGCGGGGCGCTGGACGGTGGCGCCGAGGGCACTGTGGTCTTCAAGTTCCCCACGCCCTACGCCTGCGCGCCGCTGGCCACCTACGGCATCACGGTCGAGGCCAGCGACGGCACCACCAGCAACGACTTCAGCGTGCGCACAACCGATGTCGCGGGCTCGACTGGCCGCGCCACCAACGGGCCCGGGGAGTGGGTGACTAGCACCACTGTCGAGACGCCCGTGCACCTGAGCTTCTCCGACACCGCGCCCTACTCGTCCATCAACCAGCTCATCGGCGCGGTCATTGCCACCAAAGACACCGACGCCGCCATTGGCGAGGTTAGAAGGAGCACCGACTAATGTCCATCGAGTCCATCTGGAACACCGCGCTCATCCACCTCGGCGAGGCCACCGTCGCCTCGACCTCCGAGACCAGCGCGAACGCCACGCTGCTCAACACCGTCTGGGACGACTTCTTCGAGGAGTTCCTGACCGACCACCCGTGGAGCGGGGCCAACACGACCGCCACCCTGAGCACGCTGGTGGACTCGGCGAGCGCCACCGTCACGCCTCCGACGCGCTGGTCTTACGCCTACGCCCTGCCATCCGACTTCCTGCAGGTGCTGGGCGTCAACTCCATGGCGCGGCAGGCCGTGACCGATGTCCAGTACGAGCTGGGCACCATCCTCGTGGACGGCGTGCGGACCCGAGCGCTCTTCACCAACACCTCGACCGCCGAGCTGTGGTACATCGCCGACATCGGGAACCAGATCACGCTGCTGTCGCCGAAGGTCAGGGCGGCTTGCGGCCTCATGCTCGCGGCCCGCATCGCGCCCAGCTTCGGCAAGTCCGAGAACGAGGTCCAGGCCCTACTGGCCCGGGGCGAGGCCACGCTCGCCGATGCGCGGGCGCTCTCCTCCATGCAGAACACACCGCGCTTCTTCCCCGAGACCCCGCTGCTCGCGAGCCGCAAGCGCTACCGTGGGCGGGGGCGGTCGTGAGCAACCAGCGCTTCCACATCCCGGGCTTCAACGAGGGCAGCGTCAAGCCGGAGTGGGCTGCGCGCCTCGGCGCTGCGGGCAACCAGGCCGGTGCCAGCCGCCTGACCAACTTCGTCGTCACGGCGGACGGGTCGCTGGAGCGCCGCCCCGGCTCAACTTGGTGGGGCGCTCCGAAGGCCGCCGCCGCCTACGCCCAGCTGCTCGTGCCCTACGAGGCGGGGCAGAACCGCTATGTCATCGCCATCCAGTTCGGCAACACCGTCGGGAGCGCAGATACCTACGCCGAGGTGTTCGAGTCCGACGGGACCAACTATGGCACGACCGCCATCGCGTGGCGCCCGGGCGTGAGCATCGAGGGCGTCACCGACCTAAACGGCATCCTCAGCACCACCTACGCCGCGTCTACCACCAAGGCCGCGATGCCGTACAAGAACACCCAGCGCGAGGAGATCCAATACTTTCAGTGGGAGGACCGCCTGATCCTCATTCACCCGGAGCACAACCCAGTGATGATCCGCTACCGAGACAACGACCACTGGGAGGTGGACTACATGTTCCTTGAGCGCGAGCCGCCCGAGGTGTTCAGCCGCCGCTCCTCCACCCCGGTCTTCACCATCGGCGTCAAGGGCTCCAAGAACCAGTACCCGATCACGGTCAGCGAGCCCCTGTTCGGCCACTACCTTGAGGCTCACGCCGCCGGGTTGGGCGTGGCCGGGGTCAAGTGGGACGGCACCAACGAGCACCCGCTCGGCGCCATCATCAGGCTGGGCGAGCACGATGTCACCTACACGACGGGCGGGCAAGGGCAGCTGCAGGGCCGCCCGGCGTTCTGGCAAATCGACTCCGTAACCAGCCCATACGAGGCCGAGTGCGTCCCGATGATGAACTCGGCCACGGGCTCGGAGAACTACGCCTTCTCGGTCCCGACGCTTGACGAGCAGGACTTCGCGGGCCCGTGGATCTACGACCGCACACTTACCAGCATTAGCGCGGGCGGCCCCGCTTGGGACACCACGGCCTTCTGGAACACGAACAGTGTGACCTTCAACACGGGCGGCGGCAGCGCGAAGCTAAACGAGGACGACATCGGCGGCATCCTCGTGGACAGCAACAACGCGGGCAACAGCCCCAGCGCCTACTACATCCGGGATGTAGACACCAGCACCGGGGCCGTGAAGCTGCTGCCCCTAAGCACCGAGCACACATCGCAGGCGCAGTCCGCCAGCTGGTACATCTTCCGCCCCCAGGTGCCGCACATGTGCCTGACCGACGGCACGGGCACCTTCGCGGGCGGCGGCACCGACGCGGTGTGGGCCAGCGGCGCGGACGAGAAGGTCCTGCCCCCGGACGGCCACAACACCAAGACCACCGACATCGGCTGGGTGCGCCCGACCAACATCCAAGACGACCAGCCTTGCGGCGGCGCTGTCTTCTTTGGCGACGGCATCCTGCGACTCAGCCCGGGCAGCCCCCCGACCGACAAGGGGGTCGAGCGCCCGTCGCGCAAGTGGGCCACTTTCTACCAGCGCCCTTGCCGCTCGGCTGGGCCGATCAACAACTGGGGGCTGGGCCCCTCGCTCGCCACGGGCTTCCCCTCCACGGGCTGCAGCCACGAGCAGCGCATCTACTTCACCGGGTTCAAGAAGTCCAACGCGACGCTGGTCGCCTCCGAGGTGAACGAGCACACCCACTTCAACCAGCTGCTACACGAGGGCGCCACCGCCCCGCTGAACCTGCAGCTTGCGTTCCTTGAGGGCGACGACCCGAAGTGGATGTCGTCCGGGGAGCAGCTACTTATCGGGGCGCAGTCCAACCTATACTCCCTGAAAGGCAACCCGATCAGCGCGGCCAGCCTCGGGTTTCAGCGTGTCAGTAGTCGGGGCTCGGGCCCCGGTCTCCCGGCGCGACTGGGCAACGAGGATGTGTGGATCAGCAGCGACGGGCGGGATGTCCTTGCCGCGCAGTACGACGACCGGGTGGACTCCACCATCGCCCGCTCCCTGCTCGCGAAGGCCGACCACCTGCTAGACGGCGCCACGATCGCCAAGCTCATCACCATCAACGAGCCCTGCGCCCGCCTCCACGCGCTCACCTCGGACGGGCGCATCCTCGTCTGCACACAAGCGCCGGAGTACGGCACCGAGGCGTGGTGCGAGTACAAGATCGAGAGCGTCGGGACCGCCGCTATTGAGGACATGGCCAAGGTGCGCTCGCCCGACGACAACTCGTGGCAGCTGTGGATGTCCACCAACCGGGGCAACGACCGGGCAATCGAGTTCATCGACTACACCGACACGGCGCTTCGCATGGACGACCGGGTGGAGGGCACGGCGAGCACGGCGCTCCTGACCTACCACCCCCGAGCAATTAGCCGCGCCCTTGCGCCCAGCTACGGCGGCATCGTGGACGGCGCCTACGCCGGGGTGCAAGACCTCACTGGCGCCGGTTCCTTCGGGTTCGCGGTCCTCGGGCTGGTCGGCGCTCCCACCACCGTAAACCTCGGCCAGACCTTCACCGCCACGGCGGTGCTGCACATGCCCGCCATCGCGGGGGAGGCGGGGCCCACCCTCGGCGGGCAGGTCAACCTCGGGCGCCCGGTCCTCATGCTGGTGGACAGCATCGGGGGCGCGGTGGCCGGGGTGCAGGTGTTCCTTGCGGAGGCGGGCACGACCCCCACCGCAGCCACGGACTGGGTCCCGGTCCCTGGCGTGGGCGTCGGCCCGCGCACCCGGTTCCCACAGATCACGGTCACTTCCACCACCCCGTACCAGTTCAAGGTCGCCGGGGTCATGTTTGAGGGCGGAGGAGAGAGCTAATGTTCGACCCGTTCAATTTCGGTCTCGGCGTGGCGCAGTTCGGCGTCAGCATGTATAGCCAGAACAAGGCCAAGCGCCGCGAGAAGCGGGCCGCCCGCAAGGAGCAGGCGTTCAACAACCTGGAGCTGGCCCGGCAAGCGTTCGAGACCGGGCGCGAGGCACAGAAGGTGGCGCAGCAGGCCGAGCTGACGCTGGGCGCTGCGGGGGTCCGCTCCGGCGCGGCCACCGCCGCCTCCGCGCAGGCCATCACCGCCGAGTCCATCCGCGCTCAAGAGGAGTTCACCCGGCAGATCGACCACTCCCGGCAGAAGGGCGGCTTCGCCCACTCCGGCTTCCTTGGCAGCGCGGGGGTCAAAAAACAGATGCAGGATGAAGCGGCCAATCGGCGCGCGATGTGGCAGGCCGTCAGCCAGCGCACTAACGATAGGATCAAGAAGTAATGAGCCCGATCTACAACATCCCCGGCTTCGATGGCGGTCGCCGCCAGTTCGCCCCGCTCGGCAAGACCGAGGTTGAGAAGGCCCGCGAGGGAGCGCAGCGCGCTATCCAGAGCGGCCAGAACATCAACCAGGCGCTTGGCCTTGTGGGGCAGGCGGTCAAGGGCTACCTGGGCGCGAAGGACGCGAAGAAGCGCGCCGAGATGCAGCTCGCCGAGGACGACGCCAAGCTGGTGGACGAGCTGGCCGTGCGCTTCTACGGGGGCGACCTCGCCGCTGCGCAGGCTGATTTCGACGCGACCGGGCGCGGCGCTTCTGCCGCCCGCGTGCGCGTGTCCAGGGTCAACGACGATGCCGCCAAGCGCGAGGCGTACATCCAGACCGCCATGACCGCCACTGGGCTTGCGGTCCCCGAGGGCGACCGGGTCGTTACCGAGGGCCTGAAGGGCGCCGCCGCCCGCCGGGACAAGGCCGAGGCCGCCCAGCGCCAGAATGAGGCCGACGAGCGCCGCGCCGATAGCGAGCGCCGGGCCAGGGAGGATGCCAAGGCCGCCGAGGTCAACTCGCTCATGAAGGCCGACCCGAGCCTGACGCTCGAAGAGGCCGTTCTTAGGGCCGAGTACGGCACCGAGCGCGTGGCTGGCAACCCCGCCGACGACGCCCGCGACGCCGAGTTGGCCGAGCGGGCCATCACCCTTGAGCGGCAGCGCGAGGCCGAGGCCGAGGCCGCCGCCCGCCGCGCCCACACCGAGGCGCTTGGCCGGGAGACCGCCCGCGCTGCGGCTATCGAGAACATCCTCGCCAGCGACCCGAGCATCACGCTCGACCAGGCCCGGGAGATGACCGGCTTCGGCAGCGAGAGCCCGGAGGGCGACCCCGAGTTCGCGGCGCTGGGCGTGCGCGTCATCAAGGCGCAGCGCGACCGGGCCCGCAAGCAGGCCAAGGAGCAGATGGGGGCCGGGGCCGCCCTCTTCGACGAGGCGCTGACGCTCGCGGGCGTGGCGCTCGACGAGGTGGGGGCCGAGATCCTGGGCGCGGACGCCTCCGTGCTCGCCACCATGACGCTGGACGCCGCCGAGGCCGCGTATATCGCCGCCGCCGAGGAGCAGCTCGCCCGCACCGTGGACCCCGCCGCCGCCCGGGTGGCCGACATCCCGAACCTGACGCCCGAGCAGCGCGAGAAGTTCGGCGCCGAGTCGCGCACCGCCATCACCGAGGAGCTGGACAGCGCCGTTGAGCGGTTCCGCTCCGAGTTCCTCGCCGCCCGTGACGACGCCATCGTCGCGACCGTGAGCGATATGGACTACACGGCGGGCTCCGTGCTCGCCAGCGCCGAGACCGGCATCACCGCGCTGGGCGACATGACCGATGCGGACCGCAGCGTGCGCGAGATGGGCAAGCTGCAGGCCAAGACCGAGAAGACGCTGGGCGAGGCGCTCGCGTCTGACGACATCGTCGTGCGGGGCACCGCCCTCGCCGACATTGCGCGGGCCCAGATGCTCGCGAACGCCGGGATGCCCAGCACCGCGCTGGCCCCGGGGGCGCTGGTCGGGCTGCGCGAGCAGGGCAAGCAGGCCGTCATCAAGGCCGCCCGCACCACCGACGCCATCCTCGACCTCGGGTCGGGCAGCGACGAGGTGCGCCAGACGCTGGCCCGCGACTTCGACCTCCTCATCGGCGGCATCGAGGGGAGCGCCAAGGCGTTCCTGGGCGACGCCGAGCGAGAGGAGGTGCTCGCCCCGCTGCGCGCCAAGGCCGCCCGCACGCAGGCGCTGGGCCTGGCCGCGCTCGACATCGTTGACGCTGACGCGCCCGCCGTGGACGGGGCCGCCGGGCGGGCCGCCTCCGTCATGGAGGCCACCGACATCGCCGACTTCGCCACCGAGAACCCCGACAGCGTGCAGGCGCTGGCCGTGCGGCTGACCGAGTTCGCCGCCAAGTACCGGGATGTGATCGGGGCCGAGGTCCCGGTCGAGGCGCTTGCCCAGCTGGCCGGTGCGCGGGGCCCCGAGGCCGACGAAGCGCGGGCGATCCTCGTGGGCACCTGGCAGGCGCTTGGGCAGGGCAACATGTATCGCGCCCTTCAGGAGGCGTGGACCAAGGCCACCGTGGGCGACGAGACCCCGTACCCCGTGGAGGTAGGCACCCCGACCGAGCTGGCCTCGATCCAGTACGGTGAGCGGACCGCCGCCGAGAGCCAGACGCTGATCTCCATGATCCTCTCGACCCACGAAAACCCGCACCTGTCGATCCCGGCCAACGCGGGCCCCGACATGGCGCTCCGCGCTCTCGGGCAGGACATCATCGGCAAGACGATGAGCGGCATCGGCGGCGTGGACAGCTACGGGTGGCGCGTCGTGGACGGCGTCGGCGTAGGCACCAACCCCGCCGTGGCCGAGGCCGTGACCCGTGCGATGCCGGGGCTGCAGGTCGCCGCCAACGAGTGGCTGCGGGCCGACCCGACCAAGCGGGCCCCGTTCAACGACTACATGCGGGCTGCGGCCAGCCGCATCTTCAGCGAGACCACCGCCGTGGACCCCGTGACGGGCAAGTGGGGCGTGCCGACCGTGCTGAACAATGTCGAGGCGCCCGTGGCCGAGACCATCCAGATGGCGCTCAAGGCCCTGCCGGTCACCCTCGACGACCTGCGGGCCCGGGCCGCCACCGACGGCGACGGCAACTTCGAGATCGCCAGCTACGAGATCGAGCAGGGCTACGGCAAGCCCCCGGTGCTGCGCGTCAAGGTCGCGGGCACGGTCGACGGCGAGGTCGTGACCCCGAAGGTCTACCTCGGCATGACTGCGGACGGCCAGCGCATCGAGCGCGACCTGCTGATCCCCATCACCATGAGCAACTACCGGACGCTGCAGGGCATGGGGCCCGCGCTGCCGGGCGAGGGGCAGGGCGTCCCCGAGCGCGACCTGCTCGACGCCGCCGACGCCCAGCGCCTGACCGACATGAGCGCCGGGGTGGCCGTGCTGCGGCAGTCGGCGCAGGCCGGTGACTGGGACCGCATCGCCCGCGTGGTCGAGGAGGGGGGCCAGGAACTCAATGACGAGCAGTGGACCACCATCCGCGAGGGCGCCATCGGGCTGCGGGCCCGCATCGCGCAGGCCGAGGCCGATGTGGCGGGCAGCAACCTCCCGCCGGGGCTGCGGCACATGGCGATCTACAAGGAGCCCCGGGTGCGGCTTGCGCGGCTCCGGGAGCAGGAGCGCTTGGTCACCGAGGAGGTCCTACCTGTTGCGCTGCGGCGGGTTTGGGGTAGAATCGGGACTCCGACCGAGTACCTTGCCTCTCAGTACGGGTTCAGCGGCGCGGCAGAGATGCGGGCCATGGCCCACGACATCCTGTCCATGCAGAACTACCTGCTCACGACCAGCGACGGCAGCATCTCGGACCTCCCGGAGGCGGCCTACTCAGGCGACCCGCAGGAGTTCTGGGACTTCCTCGCCGAGGACTGGGCTGGCAGCACTTGGGCCCTGTGGTGGCACTCGCCGCAGGCCGCAGAAGTTCGCGCTAAGTACGACATCAACCGATAGGAGCGCCGATGGCTGACGAGAATCTCGACCCGAACCTGCTTGCTGGGGCTCGCCCCGAGCTTGCCCCGACCGCCCCCGACTTCGCACCCGAGCAGACGGTCACCAACCCCCGCCGCCACGGGGGCTGGGCCGCGAGCGTGCGCCGGGGCTGGCAGCTGAACGGACTGACCGGCCACTTCGAGAGGGGGTGGGCGCAGGACACCTTCGACGCCACGAACGAGCCGAGCTACGCCCTCTACCCCGAGAGCTGGCAGAGGACACTGGGGGCCACTTCGAGCCCG
>Ga0099850_1001564_pt1 | contig 10716 bp, 19 predicted proteins | sample CB_VirMetaG_5_FD_79182 | JGI IMG/M metagenome (GOLD analysis project Ga0099850, IMG submission 79182) | Freshwater to marine saline gradient viral communities from Chesapeake Bay - CB_1508_1D Viral MetaG | ecosystem: Environmental > Aquatic > Marine > Coastal | place: USA: Chesapeake Bay...
ATACCTTTTTCCCAAAATATATAATAAATAAATTCAATATTGGAAGGCTTTAACTTATCCTTCCCAGTTATTTTATCCAGAACTTCTAGTCCGAAATTCATGGTTCACCTCATTCTTGAGGCATATTAACTTTCATTACTGCTTCAATAAACTTAAATAAGTTTTGTGATACAAACATATTTAAAGTAGTGTCCTCAATCTTTGGATAAGATTGTCTTAAGGAAGCAAAAACTAATCTATGTAGTTTAGTTGAAGCCTCTGTACTTAGTGCCTTAACAACGGAACTATCATCGCTTCCAGCACTTTGCATTATATCTATTACCGAATATAAATCTTGTAAATACTCACCTGTTAGTGGTGATATTTCATATACTTCTTTATTACCGTTACTTTGAACGATTTCTACCTTTTCTTTTTTCAATTCAAACATTTTAAAACATTTCCTCGTCTTTTTCTTCTTTTGGTTTTTTCTGAAGTTCAACAATACTGCCTCTTAAGTCTTCAAGAGTAATTGATTGGTCTTCAAGTTTATCATAAATCATTTCATATTTGAAATCATTTTGGTAATACTCAAGTAACTTTCTTAGTCCTTGTGTATAATTATTATCTGTTTCTACCTTACAAAATTCTTTAAATGCTGCATGCACTCCTTCATTTTCTTTGGTATCTTCTGCTTTGATACTAAATCTAATAGTACCCGGAGCTATATCTCTTAAGCTCTCTGTATTTACGTCTGTATTTACGTCTTTCATTTTCAATTCATCCCTATATATACTTAAAAAATAAAATAAAAGAGTATTTCTACTCTTAGTTGTTGTTTAACTGTGACCAGTTAGGTAATGCTGTAGCAGCAAGTTTACCACTCATAAAGTTAGATACACCATCATCTGTAGTTGGTGAAAACTTCATAGTCATATTATAAGTTCTGTTATCGTCAGCATTATGTTCTAAGTCTAATACAGTTACGTTACAGTTATTATAAGCAACAGTAGTATAGTCAGTTCCATTAACAGCTTCAATTACAACCATTCTAGCAGTAGGTGCAACTGCTGTTGAGCTAAGGTTGTCTGTACTCATAGTATAAACAGTTTTAGCACCAATTGTTTCAGTTGTATAAGCTAACTCATCCCATCTACTTGCTTTATCAGCATCAATTAATGGAACAATTTCGAATCCTAATTCTACTTGTGTAATTGGTTTTTCTTTGTCTACATAACCACCGAAAACAGGGTCTGATTCAACGTCTTTTTCCCCACCTGATGCGGAGTATGATTTAATATCACCTTTAAATATATCAGTTGCATTTAGACTTGACATGTCAGTATCTGCAGCAACAATATATATGTTTACTTTACTTCTTGATATAGCTACCATTTTATTATCTCTCTATAATTTTAGTCTTTTATAATCGTTTCGTATCTTACCAGGAGCATACTGTAATAGTTTTGCTCTTGTTCTCTTCATCCATCTTGGGTCGTCACCATTCTTAAAGTGACCTCTTGCCTTTGGACTTGTTGCGGCCCATCGTACAAGACTAAAGTTTGGGTAGTTATCTACCTTTGTTTTCCATCTATGAGATTTTGGAGTAATATAAGGTTCAAATTTTATAACTGCTTGTGGACCCCCACTACGAGTTAAAACTTTACCTTGTATAGTTCTATATAACCACCCAGTATCGTAAGGTACAATGCTTTTTAAATATTCTTTACCAACATTCTTAATATCCTTTATTGAAGCATATGCTTGTTGTTTAATCTTCTTCTCTGCTTTTGCTAACCTTGCTTTTGCTAGATTAGTGTACTTAACCTTAGACATCTATTCCCTCTCAAAGGTGAATGTTATAGTCTTTAAATGAAACTTCATCTCATTTGGATTTGTAAAGGCGTAGTCGGAAGTCACTGCGATTAATTCCATGCCGTTAAATGCGGTTTCCCTTATTGCTTTCATTACTGTGTCGGATAACTGGTCTACGCCAAGAGTATCACTATAATAACATTCAACACTAACATTTATAATCTTCTTACCCTGAAAGGAACCAAATCTCCATTCAGACTCATCAATAGCAGCAGGATTTATAACTATCTGTGGAGTAGTTGTTGCTTTGTCATTGTATGCAGCAAGAACTGTAGCTGTCTTTGTTTTACTTGTAGTACTATTTGTTACAATAGGGCTTGCGCTAACAATAGCTGTTCTAACATCGTTGAATACATCAACACTTATTGTATCGTCACTGATTGACATGATTGTGCTCTATAGCAAAGAAGACCTTCGTCTTAAATTGAGATAAAAATTTATCTCTTACTATTATATATAGGGTGTAATTGATTTATAAAGGTTTCGTTTTTAACCTTAATTATCGGCTACTTTTGGCTCTATTTTTGTTAGTCTTACGATGGTTACTACATTTCCAGGTAGATAATTCTTATTAATATCCAGTACTTTATAAGTAACTCCTTCTATAATAAACTCATCTGTAAGTTCAATCGCTTGGTCATACCTTAAAGCCATATCTAAATCACCTTCTGATAAGTTACCAAAAGGGTTTTGTGTTCTTCTATCTTCTATGATATTATATGGTACTGCAACAATATCTTCAGTAGAAGCATCTGCATTCTCTAATTCTCCTCTTACATTATAAACAGGAGTACCTTGATAAGACCTTGTAATTGTCTTACCAAATACTGAAAATACTTCTTCCTCTAAATCTGACCTAATATCAAATGGGTCGTCAGTTGCCATAATTAATATCTCCGTAATGGTAGTCTATATAGACTTGTTCCTTCAATTAAGTCCATTTCTAACTTACCAATATCATCTGATAATGTCTTATATTGACTTACTCCAAAGTCTGCTGGTTTTATAATACTAATACTTCCAACACTAACTGATTTACCACTTGCTTTTTCATTAACATCCTTACTCATTAAAGTATCAATTGTTCTCTTAGCAACCTTCTTTGTAGCTAATTTTTGTACAGTTAATGGAGTGCTTGTGAATCCTGCATCATATGTTACACTAATTCTCTTCTTTCCAATTGCTGGTTTCCAGTTTGATAGTAACTCTATTTCTCCTTCATTTTTATAAACAGTATAATCTGTATCTTCTGTTTTTGTATCTGATAACGAGTATGTGTCTGTTCCAAGTGCAGATGTGCTGTATAATACGTTTGTAACTGTAATTAATGGAGCATTTTCTAAAACAAGTACATCTGTACCATTATAATCAAATACTTCTGTATATGTTGTTTGTCCATAAATTCTGCCACTAATTTGATTAATCTCAGCTGAAGCCTCTCCAATCCATGTATTAATATCATCTAGGCTAGGAACAGTACTTGCAGAAAAATCTAAAGTTGCCCTAAGTTCGGCCTTAACTAAAGCCGCCGTTGTATATGTGTATGCCATTTTAAAGTAGTATTATTAATCCTGTTATAACTGATACTGTAATTCCTGTGTAGATAACAATAACTGCACGTTCCACCCACTTACTTGAATATTTTTCGTCAAGCTTATCTATTTTACAAATTAACTCATCAATTTGTTTACTCAGAAGGAGCTGGTAACGCTCTTCTTGTGCTGTGTGGTCGTCTAGTTTCGTTTCTATTTTCATCATTCTCTCTCCCATTGTCATTTTCCCTGTCATTTTAATTGTCTACCAACACCAAGTCAAATCCAGCTGATACTGATGCCGCTGTTATAGGAGATTCAGTAGTTTCAACTCGAACTTCTAAGTCAGTTTTCTCAGGTATCTTTAAAGGTGCAAAATAATCTAAAACAATAATACTACTTGCATTGTCTGAAATCGAGTTTACATTCTGTAATCTAAATACTTTTCCAAACTCTCTTGCATAGAATCTAATAACATAATTTGAATTTCTATTCCCTCCAGATGTTGAAGCATATCCTCTAGTTAAGTATCCAGTCTTACCAGCTGGAATTGTATACACAGCCATTTCGGTCTGTTGATTAACTGGGTCAATAATTGCTCGAATATCTGCATTGTTAGTTGGAACACCACCTGATAATGTACCATTCACATAGATAATCACATGACCTAAGAAATCAACTGAATTTGCATTGAATGCTCTATAAACTCTTATCAATGATGTTGTTAAAGCTACTCTAGTCTGACCATTCAAAGTCACTGTTTGTGAAACTTCATTATAGTCAGCATCCAAACCAATCACTGTGACTTCAGATGTATCACCTGCGTTCGAGGAACTGATGCTGTCAATATCTGCTGTAGTCGAATAATTATAATTCATCAATTCCCAAGCTGTACCATCTTCAGCTCCATCCCAAATAGTTACTATTCCATCGCCTGAATCAAAATTTGGCGCATTACCAAATTTTTGAACAACAGAATGTCCAGTCACATCACCTTTGGATATTGCTAAACCACTAGAATTGTCACTGATTGTTAAGTTACCATCCTTAGTAGTTTTTACATTCTGCCAATCTCCGTTAGAGTCTTCCCCAGTAATAGCAGCTTTCACTAATTCAGAGTCATCTTCTCCTGAAATAGTATCTCCAATCTTATGGCTTGATGCTTTTACATAATCTGATTTTAATTGTGTTTCTAAAGTAAAGGAAGTTTGTGCAGAACCCCCATTAGTATATTTAACTCTCATATATCTACCAGCTGGTTGAAATGAGTATGTCTTAGCAGTATCTGCAGGTATTGTATAACAGTCTGTGTTTACTACTTGACTTGCGTCTGGACTAAATTCTACACACAGTCCATCTGTTGCACTCGCAACATCTGATTTAGCTGCAATAAGTATAATAGCAAATTGTAATACTTCAACCCACTCACCTGTAAATACTTCTGACGCAGCTAGGTTGTCTGAGGTTGAATTGTCTGTAGATATAAAACTAGCTTCTCTAACATAAAGAGGATTATCTCCGTCATTATCATTACCACTACTGTTTGTAAGACTAGACCTATAATAGGAGTTACCTAGACTAGGTCTCTGTAGAGCCTCGCTCTGTGCTAAGTTGTAATCTCCTGATTCTACCATTTTATAAAGCAGTTCCACTAATATAGAAAGCTCTTAATCTGTCAAGAAGAGTTCCTGTAAAACCTAATCCTCCTAAATATTCATACCATAAGTCTGATAAATTCCTTGTATAGACATTTGATAGTCCCTGTGTTTCAAAATAAACTCTCCATTGTTTTGTAGAGTCTATTGGTAAAGAAATAGTAAGTGCTGTTGCTAATGCAGCGTCTTCATAATCGGTCCAGTGTTTACCTAGACCATAAATAGCCTGTTGACTATAGAAATAGTCTTTTCTTAAATCCTTAAATTGTGTTTTTGTCATATTTGGGTTCCCTCATAAGGTACTAAAATAAAAATATAAAGGGAGGTTACCCTCCCAGTTTACGTTTGTCTACTCTACTTATGCAGCGTAGGATTCTACAGTAACGATTGCGTTAGGGTGTAGAACTTTGAAGTCGTATTCTTCATGTGCAATTAGGCTTTCTGCTCTGTAGAAAGGGTCGTAATCTCTTTCGATGATTGCGTCTCTCTTGATTGCGTAACCAACAGCTTCTTCGCCAGTTTGGGATTGCCCTTGAACTAACATTTTAGCTTTATTGCTTGCAACAGGGATACTGTCTGTAACGTAGATTTTTAGACCAAATAATTGACCAACTAAACCTTTGTCGATTGCATCTCTTGTACCGAATTCATTTGCTTTTTGAAGTTGAGTAATGTTTAATACTTGTTCTTCTTGACTATTACAGATGAATGCTTTTACAGGTTTGTAGTAGTAGTTTTTAATTACTCTAACAGCTTTTGTGAAATCACTTAATGATAAAGTATCACTTGATGCGATTGCAGTACTTGCAACGTTGTTAACAACTAATGCAGTTGTAGCTCCGGATTGAGCAGTTGAAACACCTAATGAGTCTTTCTTTAAAGCTAATGCATAACCTAGTTTTTTAACCATATTTTCCATAACAGGGAAGAAAGCTCTTGCTAACTCTTTTCTTGTAGTTTGCATAGCACTACCGTATTCTGTTGGAGTGAATGTAACTTGTCTGTTAGTTAATGGTTGAATTGTCACAGCAGCTGTTTCAGCAACTTCAGCAGCAGCAGTAGGCGCAGCGTCAATTGTAACTGTGTAGTCTCTTCCTGGCATTCTGAAATCGAACATTGTAGTGTGATTTGTGTATACGATGTTCTTTTCTTGATATGCTCTTAAATCTGTATCCCAAACTTTAGGGTTTACAGCTGTTGCATAAGTATTAGTTGATACGAATGCATTTGAGTCGATTGCTCTTTTAATAAATGCTTGTTTATCCATTTTATTTAAACCTTTTGATTATTTTATGCTTTGTTTACTTCTTGTCCATATCTACTAGCAGATTCCATAAAAGCAATGTAACTCGCTCTTTCGATTTCACTAGCTGTATCTTCATCAAGTTCTTTTGACTGTGGTGGTGCTGAGGGTTCATTTGCAAAAGGGTTGTCGTTGTGGACTGGCGCCTTTGATGCAGTTAGGGCATTAACTTTTTCCATTATTGCTTGTAGCTGTGAGGCTGATGCTCTTTCAGATGCAATCCGTTCCTCATCTTTTCTTTTTAGTTCTGCTTCTAACTCTTTCACTCTTTGGTTTACCAAAAACTCTTTTTCTGCCTCTTTTTTTGCTAACTCTTTTTCCTTCTTTATTAATTCAGAAACGTCTTCGGAAATTAACTTTTTATTAGCTTCTTCAATCTCTTTATTGATTGCGTCAATTTCCTCTTGAGTTACCTCTTCAGGTGTTTTTGGCGGGGTAGCTTCTTGCTTCCCTTCTTTTGGTGTCACATTTTCTGTAGGCTGTGAACCATTATCTTTTTCTTGTACTTCCTCACTCATTTGAAGCACCTCCAAAAATTTCTAATTTCTTTTTAGCACGTTCTAAAGCTTCTTCAGTGTTTTTAATTTGGATGTCAAATTGTTCTAATTGTCCATCACCAATAGCTCTATCCTGTCTAATCTTATAAGCTTGCTTTTGTTCCTGAAGTTTTACAAACTCAGGGTCCTTTTCAAATGCATATATTGGACTTAATTTTTCCAATGCACCTGGTCTACTAACAATATCCCAAATCTTCTTATCGATTTCATATTGTTCAATGTAATCTTCCTTGGACTTTTTTGCATCTTCTAATGATTTAGTGTAGGCCTTAACATCGTTTTTTAAATTGTCGAGCATTTGCTCTTCAGTTATGGTCGCTACTTCATCGTTTTGGATACCTTGTGCATCCTCAGTATAGTTTTCTTTCATTTCCATTTCAATCACTTTATCTATCTTCGACTTTACTCCAGTCTGAATTTTTGTGTTCACAATATAAGTTTGTGTCAACTGCTACTACATAGCCTTTTTTTCTTGCGTCATTAAAAAAGAACACATCACTGTGTGCTTTATGACCAGGAATATAAGTAAATTTTACGTCTTTTAAGACGTCTCTGTACATCAGGCAACACCCAAATCCGCCACATGCAACTTCCTTAACACCTTGGTTTATATACTCTGAAAACTGTTCAGGTTGAATAAGCTTAGTTCCCCAAGTACCTGTTTTTTCGTTCTTCCAGTTAAGTGTTATGCAAGGTGTTCTTGTACCATCTTCCATAAACCCAAGCATGTAAAGGCCTGTAATAATATCCATATTGTGCCATATAAGAGCATCAATAATATTAGGTTTTGGAAATATATCACTTTCAAGTGACATAAGGTAGTCCCAGTCTCCTTCAAGGAATATCTTTCTTGCAAAGTTCTGTGACCTTGCCAAAGCTTCTCTGGAAGTATTACCTCTTTCTACATGGTAAACCTTTATACCTAAAGGCTCACACTTTTCTTTTAAATAATTATAATATTTTCCACCATCATTTGTATTATCAATTATGATGTGGTCTCTGTTTTTGTAAGTAAACGTCTGTATGTTTTCAAGGAACTCGTCAAAACAATAATCCTTCTTGTCATATATTACAGTAAATACTAATACTTTAGGTAACCTCATGCTACAACTCCCGCATACGAATCAGCAGGTGTTGTTTTTAAGTTAAAAGTAAATCCTAATAAGTCTCCAGATGTTGCTTTATTACCTTCCCATGTACAGAAAGCTTCTGCGGATACACCCTTTGCTTTATTTATAATTCTCTTATATCTTTTGTCAATTATAGCTTTTACCCATAATTTACCTTTCTGGAATACTGCCCTTACGGTTTTTGCAATTCCAGGTTTACTTTTCAACACACTTCTAATCTGTTCGTCTGACATATTTGATTTTAATACTTTATCATAAAGTAAATGGTCTACGTCACCCACAATTGGGTTTTTATTAATTTGTTCTGCCCACTCTCTTAACATTTTTTCAGTAAATTCAATACCGTCTTTATGGGCTTTAGTAGTATTAAGTACTAATGTGATATATTCATCTCCATTGGAAGCTCTCTTTATAAAGCCTCTTTTCTCATAAACATCAAATGTTAAAGCTGACCTTTTAACAAATTTTCTACTCTTAACTTGTTTCTTAAGCCAAGTATTTGCTATAATAAAAGCTCTTTCTTCTCCATACTTCTTATAAGCAGCATTAAACATAGCTACCCATTTCTTTCTAACTTCTAAGCTTCTACTTTTTATATAGCTTGGTAACTTACTATCATCTGGTCCGGTGTATGGCATTATTCTTCATCCTCTTCTTCAATTGAAGATTCCACATCTTCAACAACTACTGTTGGTTGTTCAACTTCTTCTTTTAATTCTTCTTGTGTTTTTAAAGATGAGATATATTCTTGTAATTCTAAGATTGTGCTTCTTCTAACTGGAGCTTTATATTCAATCACTATTCCATCCATAGGGTCAAATAAATAGAGTTTATAAATAGGTTGACCATTTTCTTCAACATATTTCTTATCTACTAGTATTCTATTGATAGAGTTCATTCGCTTGCTTCTCCATTAAGTTGGTCAGGACGTGTTGTTACTTCTTCTCTTGGTTTATTGCCTTCCCCAACATCTTTCTTAACTCTTGAATCTTTTGCTTCATTAAATGCTGCGTCTAAAGCAGGAACCATAGGTTCTTCAAAAATCTTTTCTTCCTCAAAGAATAGTCCATAGTCTTTTAAGAACTCTTGAGCAGATTTCTTTGTCAGACCAAGGTCATTAAGTTCTTTTAAAACTCCAATAACTTGTTTAACAGCAAATCTATTCATTGGACCAAATATTAACATATTAGTTGATTTATTAATTTTTGGAAATAAGTCATAATTAACATAATCTTGTGTTATCTTTTTCCAAGATACAACTGTTGTTTCAATATTATTTGACTGAGCATCTGCATTACTTCTACCTGAAGCGTCTGGGATACCTGCGTCAATTGGGGGTATTCTAAGTAAAATTAATGTTTGTGAATCAAGATACTTTAAAAGTTCAACAAGGTCACTTGTTTCTTTCATATCTCTTAAGACTTTAGTTTCTAATTCACCTTTACTCACAAAAGGAATATCGTATTGACTGTCGTTCTTTCTAGCGTATGCTAAGAAATCTTCAATATCTTGTTTAGATGATTTTTTAAAATTATAAAGTAATCTGTATTGTCCTGTTTTCCATAACCATGCTACATATCTTGTAACATAAGACTTCATTAATAAGTTTTCCCAAAGTGCTCTCATATCTACAGGAGCCCACCCAGCGGTTCGGTCACCAAACTTAACCCAAGTAATGTCTTCCTTTACCCATTCAGGGTATTCTCCTGTTATAGGATTTGGTACTTTACCTTTAAACTTAATTGGGTCACCATTAGGTTCTGTTATAGGCTCTACATTTGTTGTGTCTAGTACATTAAGTGCTTTAGTCTTTCCATCTAATTGTCTAACAATTTCAATAAATACATTGTTAAATAACTTACCCATTAAGAATATCTTTCTTAGTACCTTGGTTCTAAACATATACTTTTCTTCAAGTCTTAGTTCAGCTAATCTATCATACCTTCTGTCTTCCTTACGTACAATAGAATAATCACCTTCCATACATTTATCTACGAAATGGTTCACAGCTCCACGAGCCACTGGGTCATTTTCTATAAGTTCTAAAACAGCATCAAAGCTAAAGTTAGGAAAAACACTTTGGTGTTCTTTATTCCAAGTAAAGCCTTTTAGGATATCTTTGCTATAATCCCTTTTTATATATTTTTTAGTTTTTCTCATTTGTAATTTGGGCCCTAGAATTTTATTTATATATAATTCTATATAGGGTGTAATTTCTTTATAAAGGTTTCGGTTTTTCAACGTATTTATAGGGTAAAATAGCCTTTTTACTACGATAATTACCCCAAGATAACCTAAACTCAGGTAAAGAATGTAGGTTATCTAAGTACCATCTTGGGTTATTATAAATGTCCTCTAACAAAGTATCATAAATAATAATCTCTTCTTCCATAGTATACTCACATTTCTTTAAATGGTTACTATTCTTTGTTAGTCTTACTTTAATGCCATTCATTTTCGTCTATCTCTAATTCCTCAAAATCACAAGGAAATATTCTATAATTAGGGTTGGGGTCTTTTTCTACCAAATAGTTTCGATATATTTCTCTTCGTGGTATTTTCATCTTCAACCCTCCAATCAAAAAACGTTGTACTGTCCTCATCTTCTATAAAGAAGTAGGTACTCATTAAGAAACTATCAATAAGGTCGTCACTATATCCAGGTGCATGTTGAATATTAGATTG
>Ga0099850_1001566_pt1 | contig 10706 bp, 13 predicted proteins | sample CB_VirMetaG_5_FD_79182 | JGI IMG/M metagenome (GOLD analysis project Ga0099850, IMG submission 79182) | Freshwater to marine saline gradient viral communities from Chesapeake Bay - CB_1508_1D Viral MetaG | ecosystem: Environmental > Aquatic > Marine > Coastal | place: USA: Chesapeake Bay...
ATTTTGGAGAAGTTGCACAAAAAGCACAGCGATTGATGGACGATATGATCGATTTAGAAATAGAAAAGATCGATAAGATTCTTGCTAAGATTGAAACAGACCCAGAATCTTTAGATGCTAAGCAGCCTGAAATTAATCTCTGGAATAAAGTAAAAGAGCAAGCTGTTAACGGTCGTAGAACAGGTTTGGGCATAACAGGTATCGGCGATGCTCTCGCGATGTTAGGCATTACATATGGCAGCCAAAAAAGCATTGAGATGACTGAAGCAATTTACAAGGCACTTGCTGTCAATTCATATATCTCTTCAATGGTTATGGCAAAAGAAAGAGGTGCATTTGCAGTTCATGACTCAAACAGAGAAGAGGGTCATCCTTTCTTAGACAGGATTTTTGATGCGATTGATGAGTCAGGACTTCTTCAGGGTGTAATGGTAGAAAGACTTACTTCTAGAGATTGGAATCGTAGATGGGGTCGTAGAAATATTGCTAATACTACAACAGCACCTGCAGGATCTGTTTCTGTTCTTACTCAGACAACAAGTGGAATTGAACCGGCATTTATGCTGCACTATACACGTCGCAAGAAGATCAATCCTAATGATAAAGATGCAAGAGTTGATTTTATTGATGACTTAGGTGATCGCTGGACAGAGTTCTCAGTTTACCATCACGGTTTTAACCAGTGGATAGACACCATTGATGTCGACGAGGGCGAAACAATAAGTAATGAAAAGCTCATTGCGATGAGTCCATACGCTGGCGCAACTGCCAATGAGATTGATTGGGTTTCTAAGGTAGACTTGCAGGCAGCAGCACAGAAGTGGGTCTGTCATGCAATTTCAAATACCACAAACCTTCCTGCTGACATTGACGTAGAGACTGTTAAGCAAGTTTATATGCGCGGATGGGAAAGTGGCTGCAAGGGTGTCACAGTCTATCGTGACGGATCTCGCTCGGGTGTTCTTGTCAGTGAAGGGAATGCTCAAACCGAAGATCGCTCTTCTATGAAGTTTGTTGACAATGCAGCTCCAAAGAGACCAGAATTATTACCTTGTGAAATCCATCACGCAACTATCAAAGGTGAAAAATGGACACTCTTGATCGGTCTAATGGAAGGGCGTCCATATGAGGTTATTGGCGGGCTAAGCAAGTATGTAGAAATTCCAAGAAAGCATAGATTTGGTGAGCTTCGCCGGAGACAAAGAAAGACAATGCTTTCTAAATACGATCTTCACTGTGGTGAAGGAGAAGAAGAGTTTGCAATCAAAGACGTGGTGTCTGTCTTCGATAATCCTAATCATGCAGGATACACAAGAACAATCTCACTTGCATTACGTCATGGTGCACCAATTCAGTATGTTGTTGAACAGCTTCAAAAAGATAAAGAAGCTGACTTATTCAGCTTTAGCAAGGTTATCGCTAGATGCTTGAAAAATTACATACCTGATGGTACAATAGGAGGAGATAAGACTTGCATTAACTGTGGCGCAGAAAACAGTTTAGTTTACCAAGAGGGTTGCGTAACTTGTAAGTCTTGTGGCAGCAGCAAATGTTCATGATAAAAAGGAGTTGATATGCTGTGGAAATTTACCAGTTCTAGTCTTTTAAAAGAATTTGAACTTAATCAGAATCCTGTAATTGTAGTTGTAAATAAATTTGATGAACAGTCATCTGAAGATTTTAGAAATAAATTTTCAATGGCGCAAAGCACGGGACAAAAAATTATTCCTGTTGTTATTGATTCATACGGAGGGCAAGTTTATTCTCTGATGTCAATGATGGCTACAATTAGATCTTCAACACTTCCTGTTGCTACTATTGCAGAGGGCAAAGCGATGTCTTGTGGTGCTGTTCTTTTATCGTGTGGTGCTCCAGGAATGAGATTTATGGACCCAGATGCCACTGTTATGATACATGATGTAGCTTCAGGACAGTGGGGAAAAAATGAAGAAGTAAAAGCATCAGCAGCTGAGACTGATAGATTGAACAAGAAGATTTTTCAAATCATGGCAAGAAATTGTGGAAAACCTGATGATTATTTCTTAAAAGAAATTCATGATCGTGGACACGCTGACTGGTTTTTAGAGGCAAATGAATGCAAAGAAATTGGTTTAGTTGATCATACAAGGGTTCCTTCTTTCAATGTAAAGATTGATGTTTCAATAGATTTTGAATAACATTTTTTAGATCGAATAAAAGACAACACTAAGTGTTGTCTTTTTTTATTTTCTATCATATTTAATCAAGGAGAAAAAAATGTTAAAAGAACAAATAATGCTTTCAATTGCATCTTTTAAGGCAGCAGAAATGTGGATGCACGCTGCACATCATCTTACAAAAGGTCCCAGCTTTATAGCTACACATGAAATGTTATATGGCAGAATCTATGAAACTTTTTCTGAAGATTTTGATAAGTTAGTTGAAAAAATGATTTTTACTTTTGATGATGAAGAACTGGGATGCCCTATTCACATTTCTAAAAATGCTGCCCTCATATTATCAGAGTATGAGTCACCTGCTAACTTAGATGAAAGAAGCATATCAATGCTTGCATTTGTTCTGATAGTAGATCACATGAAGGGCGTTGAAAGTCTTTTGGAAGTATTAAAACAAAACAATGTTTCTTCTTTAGGAATTGAAGACTTTTTGTCAGCGGCTTATAATCAGTATGAGACATACGCTTATATGCTAAATCAGCATGTCAAGATTTAATAGCACTTTTGTATTGAAACTTATATAATTTAAGTTTGAATAAAATATTTTAGAAGCGTGGTGTCATCCGGCCTTGTGTAAATGTGCTTTTCTGTTTAAAAACCTGGATTTTAAACGGATTCTCTTTAGAGTATTATTACTTTTAAATGGAAAAATATTTATGTCTCTGGAACAAAAGTATAAAGATTATTTTAAAGTAAAAAGCTCAGAAGAACTTTATGATTTAATCAAAAAATTTAAGATGTTTATTGATATATCTTTGGAAGAAAGCATAACGGGAACAGCTGAAGAAAGAATTAAAAGTATGCATAGCACACTTCTAAAAATTAGAGATGCGATGATTTATGAACTAAGCATGAATAATCATAGTAAAAATTTATCCATGATAGAAGAAGATCTTCAAAGACTTGAAGCGCACAATCAGGTGAAAGAATAATAAATGTTGAACGACAAGTTGAAAAAGTAAAAAGAATTAAGCGTAAACTTGGCAGCAGGCTTGTAAATTATATTAAGCAAAGGGTAAAATTAAAAGGGAGGTAAAATTGTCACCCTTTGGTTTGCTTCAAGAAGAAATCAATTTAGATCCTTGGCGAATTTTTGTCTGCTGCATATTCTGCAATCTAACTAAACGCGTAACAGCAGAACCCTATTTTAGAAAAGTTTTAGATTTGTGGCCGACACCGCAAGATTTAGCAGCAGCATCCGAAGAAGAAGTTGCTCAAGTTATCCAGACTTTAGGATTGTCAAATCGAAGGTCTAAAGCCTTGATAAGAATGTCATCAGAATATCTTGAAAAAGATTGGCGAGAAGATCCTACAATTCTTTACGGAATCGGAAAATATGGATCTGATGCTTATAAAATTTTTTGCACTCCACACTGGAGAGAAGTTGAGCCGAAAGACGGCGCTTTAGTAAATTATCATAACTGGTTAAAGGAGTTCGAGAATGCCAGAAGGACCTGAGTGCGCAGCGACTGCGAGATCACTTGATGAGTTCATGCGAGAGAAAAGAATCTCTAATGTAGAGATTCTTTCTGGAAGATACTCTAAAAAATCACCTGACGGACTTGAAGAATTTAAGTCGATGATGCCTATTCGTTGTGATGGATGGGCTACAAAAGGAAAGTTTATCTATGGAATGTTTGTAGATCGAGAAGGAAAAAAATGTTTTGTCTGGAACACCTTGGGCATGTCCGGATACTGGTCTTTTACACAGCAAAAACATTCTCGCGTCAGATTTGACTTTGAAGACGGATCTTCGATCTGGTATACAGACGTAAGAAATTTTGGAACTCTTAAGTTTGCAATGACTTTTGAAGAGACTGAAAATAAATTGCTGGAATTAGGACCTGATCCGCTAACACATGATATTCCGATTGATCAGTTTAGGACTCGACTTTTTAAGAAAAATAAAAAGGGTGAAAAGACAATCTGTGAAGCATTGATGAATCAAAAGACTGTTGCAGGCGTAGGAAACTACATTAAAGCAGAAGTTCTTTGGCTTGCTAAAGTGTCACCTTTAAGAACTGTTAATTCTCTCACTGAGAAAGAAATCACTGACATTAGAGATAACATCCAGTCAGTAATTAGAACTTCTTTTGAAAATGGTGGAGCAACTATCAAAAGTTTTTATGGAGCAGACGGTTCAAAAGGTACATATTCAAGTAGGTTTTTAGTGTACAATCAAAAGGTTGATCCTTATAATAATAAAGTGGTGAAAACTAAGACACCTGATGGGAGAACTACTCATTGGGTACCAGAAATACAAAAATAGGAGAAAATTATGAGACTTAGCGATTCGGTAATTGCCCACGTGGCACAGCTTGTGCAACTTGCAATCTTAACAGGAACTGATGTGGTGGATCACATGCGAATGATGGTCCTCGTGGAGGACGAAGGTGTGCTTAACCTCGATGTTCAGTACGAACTTCAATCTGAAGAAAATATTCAAAGAATGCTTGAGGCAGCAACTCTTCTTCAGAGCTCTACTCAAGAGGACTAATTATGAGTTGTGATCTTGCAAAAATGTTCATTCTTAGAAATGAATTTATAAATCAAATGAGAAAAGACCGCCCGGGTTCATATCCAGAGCTTCCTCTTGATTTAAAAACAAAAGAATCACAGCAGTTTTGCAGAGATCTTGCTTTAAGAGGCGTTGAGGAGATGTTTGAAGCTCTTCAGCACCTCAAGAATTGGAAGCCTCATCGAATGACAGAATTTAATGAGGCGCCAGACAGAGAAGAATTCTTGGAAGAAATAGTTGATGCCCTAAACTATTTCTTCTCACTTCTTATCGCATCTGGTTTTGATGAGAAAGATCTGAGTGAAGCTTACGAAAAGAAGCATAAAATTATCATGGAAAGGCTAAAAGTGGGTTATTGATGGATTTTACAAAAATGATGCAGTCACAATCTTCTTACAATGATAAGAAGTTCGGTACTGATCTGACTCAAAAAGAGAAAAGAGAACTTAGTAAAGACTTGGCATTAAATTCGTACAATTCAATTAATAAAATGATTGAAAAAATGCGTGCAAGTAATAATCTGCCAAATGAAAATGATTTAATTTATTCTTCAATCGATGTGCTTCGATATGTCATGTCAGTTCTCAATTTATGGGATATTCATCCAGATGATGTGTCTTCAGCTTTCTTAGAAAAAGATATCTACTTGAACATGGAGCATAGGTTAAGTGCAAAAACTTGGGAAGGACAGCCTGTCATAATTGTTGATATGGATGATGTCATTGTCAATTTTAGAGAAATATTTGCACAATTTTTAAGAGAAGAATATAACATTGATGTAGATGATGAGAGCGATCAATATTTCTTTGTCAATGAAATTTTAAATGCAGGTAATTTGAATCCTGAGAAAGTTTTTGATACTTTTGTCAATTCTCGTTTATTCAAATCAATTCCTATTATTTTAGGATCGAAAGAATTCTTACAGTCGATGCGTGATAAGGGGTATTGGATCCAGCTCTTGACTGCGAGACCAAAAGAAAATTTAAAAATATTTTATGACACATATTATTGGTTGCAAATACACGACATCCCGTTTGATAGAGTCGATTTCTCCCCTGAAAAGCTCAGATGGTGCATGAATTCAGAATACTATGATTCCGGTGCTATTGAATACGCAATTGATGATTCTCCAAAGCATGCTTTGGAATACGCAAAGCATGGCATAAGTGTAAAAGTGCCTTTAAAGAGCTATAATAAGAGTATTGAAAATGAGAATATTACTTTCTATAATGAACTTAACGAACTATTAATCGAGGAGTAAAAATGCCCATCAATAAGAATCTGACACCTGTCACCCTTCCAATGGATTTGAAGTTTAATAAAAATCCAACTACTAATTTTTCAAATAATCTACTCGCGCTACAGGTCGAACTTGTAGATCATCCTACAAGAGCACAAGCTCTGAATGTTGCTTGGCAATATGTGAAAGCAACCTGGGCCGATCATCATGATGAGACAAATCCTTCTGCCACGAGCATGAGAGAGCTTTCTCAAAATCTCGAAGACGTTCTTAACTTTAGAGCCTTGCCAACTCCTATGGAGTGTTTAGGCTTTACCTTTAAGCTAAGTGGTCTATCTTTTCAAGAGGTGACTCACGTTATTCGTCATCGAGCAGGTTCTTTTGCTGCTCAATGCACAGGTGACCGTGATCTTCGCGATGATGCTGCTGTTATTCCTGAAGCTGTTGAGAACTCACCTGAGTTTCTCGAGAGATACAAGCAGATTGTTCGAGACTCTAAGCAGCTCTACGCTGACATGACAGATTCTAAACAAGTGTCTATGATGGATGCACGTATGATTCTACCTAAGTGCATGACTTCTTTTTATCTCATGCGAATGAATCTCAAGGATCTTCTTGGTTTTATTAAACAACGTCAAGATCGACAGATTCAGCCCGCTGCTGACAATATTCTTGCTGCTTATATGGCACGTGAATTAATTCGTGTTCTTCCAGAAGCTTCTACTGCTATTGACTTTAGTAAGCCTGACATGCACTATGTGAAAACTTTCCGAGTTCAAGTGGGTGATGAATTTACCTCAAGAGGTACGAATCTCTACTGGCCCGAACCCAAGAATGATATCTTTGAGTTTCATCCTGATGATACAATCTATCAGGCAAGACGTGAAGAAATTAATGGCACGAGCAATCCCGGAACTGTGACAATTTTTGAACATCTTTGGGATTCTACACTGGAAGAGATTAACACGATGCGAAATGCATACAATAATTTTATGGGGAGAGAATAATGACTATGAATAAGTGTTATATTGCAAGCGGGTGGTTTTCACCTGAGTGGTTAGCTGAACTTGAGGCGATTAAAACTAAACTTGATGTTTGCGGTCTTGAGTATTTTTCACCTAAAGATGAGAATCTTTGTCAGCCTGACTCTGGAGTTAATTTCCAGGATCAAGTCTTTAACGGAAATATTCGAGGTATGGAAGATTGCGATTGGATGATTTGTAACACTCGCAACAAGGATATGGGTAGCATCTTTGAGGCTGGATATTTCCATAAGTTGGGTAAACCCATCGTCTATTTCTGCGCAGGTCTTCCACCTGGTGCTCAGTTCAATCTTATGCTTGCTGCAAGTGGTGAGGCTGTCTGCACGTCACTTGATGACTTAGAAGAATATCTGCAGTATTGTCTCCGTGAGGGAGGTAATTTACTTCCACGAAGATATCAAGGTGAAATTGAATAAAAATCATGTAATTAGGAACTCCTTGCAATAATTAATTGCAAGGAGTTTTTTTATGCGTATCACAAGAAGACAGTTAAGAAGAATAATTTTAGAAGCAATAACTGATGCACCTGAAGGTGGTATCCCTGTTAAGGGAGGATCACCTACAATTGATTATCCAGAAGCAGTGATGATTTCAGATGCTAAAGAATTAATATCTGCTTTGGGTGTCACATCTCGTTATAAGGATCGTCCCCAGTATATCTGGAAGGATGCAACTTCTGGTATCTTAGAAAGTGGTCTTTATCTGACAGGTGATTTGACCAAAGGGGCCGGTGATCCTTACACCTACAGAAAGTCAGGAAGCAAGTATCGAGTGATATCAGGTCCTGATCCTAAAGTCATAGGTAAAACATTTTCTTTGAGCCCACCACCGAGTGTCGAAGTTGTGTCTCCGGAGCCAGAATTGGCTGCCAAAAAGGAAAGCGTTTTAGATATGAAATTAGATGATTATTATGAACTTCTTGATGTAGGGCAGCAACCTGTTTTTAATAGATGGGCTGTTTTTTGGAGAAACAGAGAAATGAAATTAAGAGATTTTATGTTAAACAGTGATGAAATCATCAAAACAAACATAGAGGATCTTAGAAACGTAGCGAAGGCTGTCCAAGCTGGAGAACAACCGTCGTCAAGTTTTAGAGCTCCGACGGTCTTGATTCCTTTCTATGCTGCGGGACCAAATCGCAAATCAGTAGAAGCAACGATGGAAGTGGTTCGATCTATTATAGACACTCCACAGCTCCGAGAAGAAACTGAAGCTCTTTTAGATAAAAGAGAGAATTAAAATAAAGAATAAATAAATTGATCTCTATGTCAATATATAATAATAATATTGACATAGAGATTTTTTATGAGACTTACAAGAAGAGAATTAAGATCAATAATTATTGAAACTATTTTAGCAGAAAAAGCTTTAAACGAAGGATATGACTCAATGAGTGATGTTCTTACAGGCGAGCATGGTCTTTTTGGCTTAAGCGATGGAAATAATGAAGCAGTTTTAGTTCACATTAAGGGTACTGAATACGGCAAAGGCAAAACCACAGGTCCAGGCGCAGGAAACAGACCCGCAAAATTTATTATGGATACAATTTCAAAAGCGACTGCCAAAGATTTGTCAAAAAATGATTATTACTTATGGAAAGGCTTAGACGACTTTTGGGAAAATGGAGCCGTCGGCACACTCCCGGTGTCAGGTCGCAGAGGTGATCCTTATCTTTACATGCCTTCTTCAATCGGAAGTAACGGTCTCGTTGATAAAGTAAGAGTTGTCGCCGGGCCAGTTCCCCGCGCTATTGGAAAAGAAATATCAGCATCTGCACTGCAGTCCAAGCAAAAGCCTAATGTAAATCCGGAAGGTGATTGGAGAGCATGGGTAATGGCTGGTCTTAACAAGATTAAAGATTTTATTATGGAAAAATGGGAGCAGCTAAAAGCCACTGCAAAGACAGTTAAAGATGCTGTGGTCCGTGCAGCTTCTGATCTTTGGGGATGGACAACTGATAAAGTTGCAAGTTTGGTAGAGGAATCAGGAATTAGATTTGCTTAAGAGGTAAAAATGAAGATAACAAAAAGGCAACTCAGAAAAATTATTAATGAAAATATTTTTGATGATGCTTATAAATTTGCATCTGATACTTATAAATTTGCATCTGATACTTATGATTCTTATTTTGGAAGCAGCGAAGAAGGTTACAAACCAGGTGATATTATTGAAGACTTTGATGACTGGGGCATTTACAAAGAAGAAGGCGGCAGATGGTTGTATAAGAAAAAAGACAAGCTTGATGGTCCCTGGCAAAGACTTCCTGCTGCTGGAGCCGCTAACTTAGATGCAAAATATAAGTCAGGAAATTCACAAACGTCAGGTTCACAGACCGATGAAGAAAGTGGCCCAAAAATTGAATATTATGGAAGGTTGCCAGAAATTGAAATGAAAAAGTTTTTACCAAAACTTTTAGCAGGAAGATACGCTATAGTCGGACAAACAGATGCACCAGGTTGTGCAGAATGGGTAAATCGACAAACTGGCTCGACAAAAGGTAATGCATGGCATATGCATAGACTTGCTTCAAAGACTGCCTTTAAAGATATAGATAGCGAAACCTCTCTTAAACTTGCAAGTATTTTTTCTAAGATAAATAAAAATACTGAAGATATTACAAAATACAATAATGTAATAAGAGACATAGTTAAAAACTTAGTACCCGAACAAGATCAGTATAACAATTTAAATTTAGGCGACATTGTAGGGCTTTTTCATTATGATAGTAAGATGCATGCCATAGCATTTTTCGAATCAGGTACAGGTACTACAAACAAAGGAGAAGGGAGCTTAGTTAATCCCGGACCCGTATTTTCAACAGCAGAAGGCACAAAATGGAATAAAGCAATGTTAGGACAAGATAAAAGCTTTAAACCAAATACAGTGTTTTTTAATGAGGGTTTAGGGTTGAATACACACGTAGGGATAGTAGGAGCAAAAATTAATGACGAGCCAGTTATTTTTCACAACATTAGTGGTGATATTTATGCATCACCACTTTCTGCCTTAAAGCCAATATCCGGAAGAGATGCAATAGTTTGGACTGCGACAGGAGAATCTATTGAAAGAAAAGTAATAAGACTTGCAAGATCTGTATATGATACCTTAACTTCTTTAGCGTGAGACAAAAATGAAAATAACTAAAAATGAATTAAAAACAATAATACGAAAAGAGTTGCTCAGAGAATCCATTGTAAATACAATAGGTGGTTGGGTAACTGAGCAGCTAACACCTGGTTCAGTAAAAGAAGTTCAAGTAACTGCAGAAAAAGCAGCAGAGCTTCTTTATCCTTTAGAACATTATTCAAGAAAAAAAGCTTTTAGACACATATACGGTTGTGCACTACTTACGCTTGCTATCGGAGAAAATTCTGCCAGGTTTGTAGGCTACTTAAATGAACTAAAAGGAGCGATAAGAGTCGCAATTAAAACGCTTGGGGAAAATTGGGAATCTGGTCTTGCGATGGACTTAAAAAATAATGAAATAGGTATTAGTTTTGGAATGGAAGAAGTTAAAAAAATACTAGAAGATAGCGTTGATCCTAGCAGATCTAAAACCAGACTTTATGAAAAGATAAAAAAAATTGTAGATAGAGGTGAATTTTATTTTACTTCTAAAGAAAATAGAGAAACTGGTATTTACAAAGATATGAGTGATTTTATGACAACAGAAGAAGTTGAACGCGAAG
>Ga0099850_1001567_pt1 | contig 10704 bp, 27 predicted proteins | sample CB_VirMetaG_5_FD_79182 | JGI IMG/M metagenome (GOLD analysis project Ga0099850, IMG submission 79182) | Freshwater to marine saline gradient viral communities from Chesapeake Bay - CB_1508_1D Viral MetaG | ecosystem: Environmental > Aquatic > Marine > Coastal | place: USA: Chesapeake Bay...
CTGCACCAACTGTTGTGCCTAATATCTCTGCAACTTCTTGCATTGTTATTTTTTCTGTGTATATATCTGCAGCTAAACCTGATTCAATTATGTCGTTATAAACTTGTCCTCTACGTGCTTGTACATTTGTTTTTCTACTAGGTATTTCAAGTACATCATCTTGTTGTGACCATTCCTTACCTGCTTTTCTAGCACGTTTTTTTTGCATATTAATTCTGTTAGCACAACGTGTAGAACAATATTTTTTTGCTCTAGGTGGTAATGGTCTATGACAACCTGCTGCGTAACATAATTTTTTATTTGCCATATTTAACACATTCTTTATTTCTACACACTACGTGACCTTTTTCAATTTTTAATTTAACTCCACACATAGGACAAGGTATATCGTATGTACTCAATTATTTTTTCTTTGTTTTTGCATAATATGCTTGTACTTGTTTGAGGGTCATCTTTTTACCACTAGGTGAATAATAATATTTACCTCGTTTAGTAAAAGGCATAATTACATCTTCTTATATTTTTTAGTTTTCTTAGCGTAAGATTTTTTCTTACCTTTTTTGTCTATAACCATACTCATTACTATAACACAAAACCCCACCGAAGTGGGGTTCTGCACATACAGTCTGTCCATTTACTGTTTTAAGTTAGTTTAAGCAGTTGTTTTACCATCACTTTGGGTAGGTCATGCAACCCTTTTCCTTAGCCTCTGTAGGTCCTCGCACCTAATCCTAACTTTATGAAAGAATATGAAATATTAAATCAACTAGCCATCAGTTTTCTAACACACAACTGTCATTACTTTATCTGATGAAAAGCCTTTTCTTTTCATATCTAATCGTGTACCTCTACACGATACTCCTAGACTTTCTAAGAGTGTTTGTAGTATAGTGCTGCTCTCGCACTATGTGCGAAAAAAATTTTTTTTAATTCTTCTTCCATTTGTTCTGCTTCTTTTTCAAATTCTAAATTCTCTTCAGGTTCATCAGTAACATCAATATTATTGTGATAGGTTTTATTATGTTTAATTTTTACTGTGCCAGTAACAAATTGATAGATGTGCCACAATTCGTGTAATAAAGTTTTTGTATATAATTCATTATTTATTTCTTTATCAATATAAATAACAAAACTTCTAGGTCTATAGTTATAGTCATCAATATATAATTCTCCATAATTGTCATTAAGTTTTTTTCTTTTAATAGATATATTAATTTTGTGCTTAGGTAAATATAGTTTTAAAAATTCTTTTGCTAGTTTCATTCTTCTTCTATAAATTCTTGGCAACTTACACACAACCCTTCTACTAATTCATCTTGCCAGTAAGGGTGGTAGCAGCTATCACAATCTTCTACATGAATATAATTTTTCATACTGTAACTATAGCAAACCCTCACTTGCGTGAGGGTCGTACTATACAAACAAAAGAAAGGAGGGCATATGAATACTCTTAGGTTCGGAAGAACCGATAAAGACTTCATGCCTTTCTTGTTACTCAGTATAGCATATGTAAAAATTAGTCAAGTAAATTTAGCAGGGTTTCTGATGAAATTTCGTAGGCGAAAGGAGGAAACTCCTACTATACAAAAACCCTGCAAGTAAATACTACCATTTAATTTAAAAGGTGTTATAGTAGAAAAAAACAAGCAAAGGATTCTTCTTGCTTTTAGAAAAGGATTCTTGATTAGAACTTTTAATTAAAGTGGATTAGCAGGACCATGGTAACTAGGGTAATAGCCTATTACTCCACATTTTGTTTATAGCTACTAAATTGAATAGCACTCGGTTGGGTTGGGAGTGGCACAGGGTTAGAACCACTCAACTCTTATCTTCTAAGTGATTATATATACTCACTTTAAAAAAGGTACTTATCTATATGCAGTACCACTATATGTAGTACCCCTTAACAGCATATATTTAGAGGGTGTACACACACACACAAGGCACCCCACATTTAACCCCCCTATATGTTGTATGTCCTAAAAAACCACTATATCTTGTGGTGCTATATGTGGTGGTTTAGCCTTACATACATACCTTATGTAGTAGTACTAGATGTAGTATGTATTCAAATGTATACCTTTTAGTTTTGTTCTGTGGGATGGTGTGCTAACTAACTTATTGTTGTAACATTCTTCAATACAATGACAACTTCAGACAAACACACACTCAAAGAAAGTCCAGTAATCATTAGGTTATTTTAAATACTTGACAAACAATTACACATGGTGTATAGTTGTTAATACAAACATAAGGAGAAATAAATGTACATAGTTAAAATAAAAACAAAGGTAACAAAGAACGACAAGAATGCTAATGGTAAAGTAGTCAGAACAAGAGTACTAGAACAAAGGCACTTCAAGGAATTTAAAACACTCCAAGAAGCTGAGAATCATATAGCAGGATTAAATATTGGAATTCCAGAAACCAATGAGTATGGAAATACAACAGAAGTAATTGGAACAAAAATTTATAAGGAGGTAAACTAAAATGGCAAAGTTAGAAATATACGCATATACAAAAGATAATAATAATTCAGAGCTAAAGACTCCACAAGAGTTACTTAAAACAATAAGCGATTCTTTAGGTGGATATGTAGCTTGGATTGATGTAGTAGATGAAACTAATGAAACTACATTTAAAAGAGAAGAAGAATAAGGTATTTGACAAGTGTAACCTGCTAGTGTATAGTGGGTTACACAACAAAGAAAATGATTGGAGAATAATGACTAACTTAATTAATCAAAGACTAGATAAGCATATTGTATGGGATTATCAAGCAAGTAATAACGAACAATTTGCTGTTTATAATCAAGTAGAGTTCTGGAGATGTGATGGATGTGGTAATCAATACAGTTTTCAAAGTGGTGCAGACTACAGAATTGTAACAGATTACAATTCATTTGAAGGTAATTTATCTAGTCGATATTGTGCAGATAAATGCGAAGTTTATTGGGATATGGGATAAGATTTGACAACTATTCATACATAGTGTATAGTTGTTAATACAAACAAATAAAAGGAGATAAACAAATGGGTAGACAATACGCAGAAGGTATAGCTGAAACTGATATACCTTTAGAAAAACAAATAAAATGGCACTTGACTGGTAACTTTTATCCACGACCAGATATTCGTTTAGTGGATGTTGCAGTTAAGTCTATCAATATCTATAACGAAAATAAATGGGATATTGAGTTCGGTGACTTTACTTCTTTAAAAGAAGAGTTACCACTAGCAGAAGGTATAGAGTTTAGAGGTAAAACCACTATTACTCCATCCGAATGTATTGAAGTACTAAGACTTGATACATGGCTAGAAGAATGTACAAGCGAAGAAGATGAACTAATGGAGGAATTGTAATGAGTAAAGTTAAAACTAATAGTACTGGAAGTATGTCCAGAGAATTTAATGATGGTGTAATACTATTGTATAGCTATAACACAGTTGTAGGTTATGTACATACAAATTTATTACAAACAAATAAAAAACCAGTCATTTGTTCTGGACCATATTCAGCAACAACTAGCAAACATTTGTCTAAGTATCGTGAAGAGTTCGGTATAGACAAGGAAGAGACATACGAATATGCTGCATTTTTGAAAAGAGCAGAATTAGATGGAGTTAATGTACGAGGAGGATGGAATTAATGCAAGTATTAGATATTGGTAATGAATGCGTACATTGTAGGCAAGATACAAGTTTTGGTAGTGGTAGATTTGTTAATCGCTATCCTGCTGAAATACTTGATGAAGAAAACGACATAATTTTAGATGGTTATTGTTGTGATGTATGCGAACAAGAGTATATAGATAGCTTAGATGAAGAAGAAAGAGCTAGATATTTAGAGGAGGAATAATGAGTTGGACTTATGAAAATGAACAAGAGTATATGAACGAAAAAAAATATTATATGGATGTAGATATTACTTGTAAGTTATGCCTAAAAGTATTGACACACAAGTCAATGCATAATGGTATGCCTTTGATTGTCGGTGCAGTATGTAGCGATTGTAACGCTACAAAAGTTATACCACATAGATTATTAGAATGGGGTAGACAAACATTGAATAAGGAGAAGAATGGACAATAGCATAGTATTACTAGGTGATAGCATTATAGACAATACATTATATGTAGAAAAGCATGATGTTGAATACCATGTTAGAACATTATTGGAAGATGATGTTATAAGAAATGATTCTGTTGATGGAGTGACAACTAGCGAAGTGTTAGATTTTGTTATCAGAGGAGGTTATTCAGATGACACCACACATTTTTTTATTAGTGTTGGTGGTAATAATCTTTTAAATAATAAGAAAATATTACTGGACACCGAAATTCCAGACAATTTAAAAACCATGATAATTAAGCAAGGTATCTATTCAGAAATTGATTATGATATGTTGCCTATTTTAAATGGTGCATATTTTTCTGGATATATGACTGAGATAGAATCAATAGCAGTAATTTTAAATTATCGTTATCCAAAAGCAGAGGTAGTATTTTTAGGATTGTATGAAGGTAATCCTTCTTTTAATCCAGTATGGAAACCAGTAGAACACTTGTTGCCAGAACTAATTGCTACACATAATGAAAAGCTGCAAGATACTATTGAAAGATTAAATAACAGAGGTATCAATGCTAGTTATATAGACATAACAAACACATTGAAACCAGAAGATTATTTTAATGACATAGAACCTAACGATAGTGGTGGTTTATTAATTGCAGAAAAAATAGCACAACATATTAGCAATAACGAATAATATGTTATACTGGATATAGAGTTATACAGAGGTAAAACATGTATAAAGTTGATAGCATATCTATTTATGGTGGACAAATGGAGTGGTATTTTGATTCTTTAGATGATGCCAAAGCTAAAGTCAGAGAATTAAAAGATAATGGTAACATTAATCACTTCATTATCACTATATTTGATATGAATAAACAAACTTTAATAAAGTAAAACAAACAATTAAATAAGAGGAGGAATTATGGCTAACATATTTGATGAGCCAAAAGAATTAAAGAAGTGGGCTATTAAATTGGCTAACGCTTGTGGTGGGCAACAAGTATCTACTTCTCCATTACTAACTAGATTAAATACTAAACGCATTGGAGAATTGTTAGATGAATTTGTACAGGACCATAACGAAAACACTATAAAAGTTGCAAAAGAATTAGAGAATGGTATAGTAGATAATACAAACAAGGAGGAAGAGTAATGGCAGAATTATGTCAGCACAATGAAATAATAATAGATAGTGGCAACTCATGGTGTGATGATTGTGGTGCAGCTACTGGTGTTATTTTTAAACCAGAAATATATTTAGAAGATGGGGAGAACTTATAATGGTTGAATATTATTTATATATTTTAATAAGCATTGTTGTTGTAGTTAGTGTATTAGCATTAGTTACACTTGCATTTGCATTTAGATGGTTGTGGGATAACCGACCATTTAGATACCATAAGTTGTCCAGTAAATTTCTAAACGAAATTCAGGAGTTACAAGAGGAGATATACAAAGATGAACGATAATGAATTATCAATTAAATTAACTGAAGTTCAGGAATTAATTGACAATAATGACAAAGATAAAAAAATTCTTATTAAGACTAGGAATAAACTTATTAGAGAACTTAAAGCAGCAGGATGGGGTGCTATTAAAATAGCGAAACATCTTAACAAGACAAGAGATACTATATACAAAGCAATAGAAACATTGGAGGAAGAATAATGGCTAAGTTTAACTTAGAAAATTACGAAACAGTAGAAGATAGATTAAAGAAGTATTGGGAAGAAAATCCACAGGGTAGAATTTGTACTGATGTTGTACACATAACTGAAGATGGTACTTGTGTGACTATTAAAGCAGAGATATATGTATGGCACGAAGATGTAGGATTGTACTGCGTATCCACAGGTATAGCACAAGAAACTAAAGGTCAGGGTGGATTCGCTAACGCTGATGCTTGGATGGAGAACTGCGAAACATCTGCTATAGGTAGAGCATTAGCTAACTGGAAGTATCAAGGTAGCAATAAACCTAGACCGAGCAGAGAAGAGATGAGTAAATCTGCACCTAAAGTAGAGGTAGAGAAGAAACCAGTATCTAAACCTACTGCAGCAGAAACTAAAGCTATGGAAGAAGTAGTGGATAGTTGGTTACCTAAAACTAAATCTAAAAATGTAGGAGAACAATTAAACACTTTACTTCAAGCTATGATACCTGATGAATCATTAAGAAAATCAATTAAGTCATCTGCTTATACTGAGTTAGTTAGTAATGATTTAGCAGACAAAAGTGTAGATAATTGGAGTGATGAAACTATTGATGTCTTTATGACTAGAGCAGAAGATATGTTTAATGCCATGGGAATTGACAATGAGATTGCACAATCAGTTGATACAGACATAGTATCAGAAGTATTTGGTACAGTAACAGAGAAAGTAGAACGCAGATGTCCAGAATGTAATAGTTCAGATTGGATAGAGGACAACAGAGAAAAGAAAGCAAGTGATACACGATTTGCTAAGATACCTTCTTGGAGTTGTAGCACATACCAGAATAACAATGGTTGTGGATGGACTGCTTGGGGAGATACAGATTGTCCAACAGAATGGCTATAGAAGAGGAAGGTATATTAATTAATGTTGATAAGTTGAAAGCGAAACTAAAAGAACGCTATCCTAATCACAATTTTGATATACCACCTAAACCAGATACACAATGTAAAGCTAGAACATTATGTACAAAAGATAGAATTATGTACACAGATGTTGAAGGTAATTTATATTGTGGATTAAGATATAAAGAAACAAAAGATGATAATCCTTATCAATGGGAATGGCGAACATGCCATGCACTTGTTAAGGCAGCAGAACAAGGAGGAGTACAAGATGAACTCAAATATTAGCGATTACGATTATGGTTTTAATGGATTAGTTAGTATATTTACTAAATATGAAATTGACCATAACGACTGGGTAGCAGAAAAATTAGAGAAAGAAAGAGGTGGTATATCTTTTATGCTGCCCCATGCTGAAGGAGAAATATACTTAACATGGAAAGATATATATTTTGTAGATGTTAAATTTATTAAAACACAAACTGATTATAAATCTGAAGTTATGTTAGGAGAACTTGAAGAGATAATCCAAAAACTAGAACAAAGTAGATTAAATGTGGTAGATGGATTAAAGAACATGTTATTAAACGCATTCGGAGAAGAAGAATGAGTAGTCCAGATGGTAAAGATTATCCAATATGTAAGATATGTAAACAAGTACCTGAAGTTAGTTTAGATACAGAAGATACTTGTTATAACTGCAATAGAGGATATATATGAACACATATAAAAATACATATGAAGAAAGAAATTCAGGAGAAGATATGGCAGATATAGCCATGTTGAATCACTTGAAAAAAAATAATTTAGTAGAATATCAAGATTATCTACGCATAGGAACAGACCCTAAAGTTAATAAGCTAGATTTATTTTGGTATGCTACAGAAATTTTATTAGTGCCAGATTACATAGTAGTTAAAGATGGACTTATATATTTTGTTGAAGTCAAAGGTACAAACAAATTAAAGCAATCAGATTATGTGAAGATACAAGAGATGAATTGGAAAGCAAGTAGATACCCACAGGTTAAAATAGGATTAATGTATTTTAAAAACAAAAACGCAGAACCTAAATACTATCCTGCTAGTGTGTTGGTTACTATGTGGCATGACCCATCTAATGAAGCTAAGTATTATCCAGAGTTAGATTTTAAAGGTAATAAAAAAATGTACAAGGAGTTGCCATTTTAGAATCCATAATTATATCTTGTATGTTATACATAACTGGACCACTAACTCCAGATATGTTAGAAGATTACAAGTGGTGTAATGATACAAATAAAAAAGTAGAGTATGTTATTAATTGGTTACCAGTTGTTGATAAATATTTTATTGAAGATGATTCAAGAAAAGCATTACTTATCATATACTGTGAAAGTTCTGGTATTCATACTGCAGTTGGTAACAATACCAATGGCACAAAAGATGTAGGACTATGGCAGTTTAATGATGACACATGGTCCTGGTTAAAAGATAAATTAAAAATTACAAGTAAGAGAACAAATGCAAAAGTATCTACTGCTGTTGCTAGTTGGTTAGTGTACAATGATGGATGGCATCATTGGAATAGTAGTAGGCATTGTTGGGAAAAGTAGTATAATAAAATTATGTCAGTATATGCAGATGGCTTGATGAGAAAAGCACACAAACAAATGAAAGAGAACTTTAAGCAAACTGGTTTTTATGAAACCAATGCAGAAAGAATTGAGAGAGAATCTAAACTTCAACAAAAATAGGCGATTTGACTTTTTTTTGATTATGTGGTATACTGGATTATACAAACAAACGAAAGGAGTTACTTTGGAAAGTAACAAAGACTTAGAAAACTTACTTGACTGGAAAGGTAAGTCTAAGAAAAAATCTAAAAGAGAAAATCCATGGGTTACCTGTAAAGGTTGTGGTAAAAAATTCAATGGAGAAACAAGATTAGAATGGCACATAGAAGATACTTTACCAGAGTATAGGTTGCATACATCTAAATTAACTTGCTATAAAGAATACAAAGAGGAGGAGGAATAATGAGCAATAAATATTTAAAATCATTTTTTATACTTCCAACGAGTGAAGATATTAAAAATGAAAAAACTTACATTTGCGAAAAATGTAATAGTGAATTTACAGATTATCACGAATACGCATTATGTGATGAAAGCCACGCAGATTAATTGTTGTTGGTGCGATAAAATAGACTAAACAATTATAAATTAAACCCCTGCCAATTCGGTGGGGGTTTTTTTATAGTATCTTTAAGTTATCCCAACCTTTAGCATTGACTGTAAAGGTTAGCACTCCAGGATGCGACCACATACCAGTTCTTGCAGTAAAGTCTATTGACTTATCTAAACTAGGAGATTGAAACCAGGTCCTATCACCTTGCTGCTTACTTCTAAAGTGATGATAATGACCAGTAATTAGAATCTGACATTCACCTGCAGGAAGAAAACCATACATCTGACCCTTCCACCAGTTTTCTATTTTATTCTCTGGATTACCAGAACCAGAAGTCATGTGTCCATGTGTCCAACCACAAGTGATACCTTTAATATCCATAACTTGATGAAAGCCATCAGGTATTTCAACTGATACTTTATTGTATCTATCTGGATTAGCTTTCATTATCTCTTCACATATCTGCAAGTGCATAGTATCAGAGTTATCTAATCTGTTGGTATAAACTTGACCTTTACTGGACCTAGACATTTCACCATGATTTCCTGGACTTCCTGCCAAGACCAACTTATCTGCTAAAGGTAAGAAGGTATCAATAGTTTTCATAATCATTGACCTTGCTAATGCGTATTGCTCAATGAGTGTCAAAGAAACATTGAAGGGTTGGCTATCGTAAAAGGCGTTTGTACAGTTTTCAGTAAGGTCACCTAATCCTATCATATAGATTTCATCTATCTGTACACCTACCTTACGCAATTCTTTAATTCTATTAACTGCATCTTGTAAAGCTATGTCATATCTTTTAATAGTATTCTCAACTCCATAGTCACGCTTACCCAACTGCCAGTCTGACATGAAATATAAGAACGCTGTATCTCCACCATGTGTTTTTAATTTTAATGGTGGCTTACGACCTGCTTGTTTGAATAGTGCTTGAAAATATTTATCGTGTCCTGGTCTTTTCTTCTTTACTATTCCTTTAAAAGCATAAAAAGTTTCTGTTGTGCCACCTTTAAGCTGAACATTCCAACTTGATGCACGAACTGAACCTTCTATCTCATAATGTTCTGGATTAAAACCCCATTCTCTTAAAATAGAATCAAATTTGTTTCTGTAATCTGGGTCTGTTCCAACATGTGTGATTTCTCCCAGACCTGTTTGTTCGTTAACTTCTAGTCCAGGTTGCCATCCTGATTTATAAAAGTTATTACCCCATTCTTCTAGTACTTTAGGCATAATACCTCCTTTATCCCTGTTTATTTAATTATACAGGATTGTAAGGACAGTTTATTATTTTGAAACTTTTTTTGTTGAAACAGCTAACTTCTTTTTAGCAAACTCTTTAACTACAACCATAGCTGCAGATGCACCTGACATAGCAGCTAACTGCCATAGTTCAGCATTAACATCTACTAATGGTCCTACTGTTAAGACACCTAAAAATGCTTGAACAAAAGTCCAAAGAGTTTTTTCTACTACTGCTTTATATTCTTCACTCATTGTATTATCCTTCCTAACTTTAATTTATTTTCTATGTTCTCTAGTTTAGCAATAATTGTATCAAGTTTCTTCTGAATAAATTGTGGATGTATCATTTCTGGACCTGTTGCATTAGATAAATCTTCAGCAGTTATGTTAGTTGTTTTCTTTAGAGCTTCAGTATCTACTTTATCCCATTCAATAATCCATTGTCGCCAATCATCTCCAGGACAATCAGTTTGTTTAAAGGAACTATGAGGTCTTAGTTCTCCTTTGACTTGTGAGTAGAGCCACTTAACACTTTCAACAGCTTTATCTGAAGGTTTGTCGGTAGGTTTTGAGCCACCAAGCCAACACACAGCAACATAATGCTTGTTATTAAAGTTAATTTCTTCCCTACTATTGCCACCTTGTGCAGCA